>Ga0310121_10000009_pt1 | contig 159947 bp, 160 predicted proteins | sample CB27_Tmax_986_MG_FD_203504 | JGI IMG/M metagenome (GOLD analysis project Ga0310121, IMG submission 203504) | Marine microbial communities from Western Arctic Ocean, Canada - CB27_Tmax_986 | ecosystem: Environmental > Aquatic > Marine > Oceanic | place: Canada: Western Arctic Ocean | collected... | reverse complement strand
CGTAGGGGGGCTTGTCGAGCCATTAGATATGTAACCGGGAGGAGGGGGTTGTGGCGCGCATTCGACAGGGCATGGATGGCCCTGAGCTTGCGGTCGACGGTGGCGGAGAGTTTGAAGGGGTCGAGGCGGCCGCGAAGGGCCCGCAGCGCCGCCAGGCGAGGCGCTTTGTGTCCAGGGCCCAGGGCCCGCGATCAAGCGATCCAGAGCCGTCTGGGGCTGATCGTAGCGTCGGCGTAGCCGTGAGCCGACGCGCGTCTTGCTCATCAGCTTGACCGAGGGCAGGAAGAGGTTCTGCAGGAGGCGCAGCTCGTTGCTGTAGATCTCATTGATCGCCGCGAGCGCCCGAGGGCTGTCGTAGCGGAGATAGCCCCTGAGGCGCCGCACGTGGGTCCAGTTCTTCTGCTCGACGTGGGCGTTGTCGTCCTTCTTGTACGGCCGACCCCGAGTGAACTCGATGTCGAGCTTCTGGCAGTAGCGGTGCAGATGGTGGTTGATGAACTCGGAGCCGTTGTCCGAGTCGATACCTCGCAGCTTAAAGGGGCGTCGCTTGCAAATCTGCTCAAGCGCCTCCACCACGAAGGCTTGGCTCTTGCCCATGACAGCCTGAGTCTCCGTCCAACCGGTGTGGATGTCGGTCAGGGTGAGGGAGTGGATGAACTCTCCCTCGGCCCGATCCCCCGAGTGCGACACCAGATCGATCTCCGTGAAGCCAGGCTGGCTCACCTCCCACCGTCCCGCCCTGATGGGAATCTGGTGCTTGAGCAGAGTCCCCGGTTTGGTCTTGCCGTAGAGCCGTCTCTTCGCCTGCGCCTTGTAGGGCCCGAGCCGACGGTCGATCTGGCGGGGGCTGATCCGCAGCAGTTGGCTCTCCAGCCGCGCCGAGATCGAGATGCGCTTCTTGAGCCACGGCAGCCACAGCGGCAGCAGTGCCTTCAGCCTCACCGACCACGGGTAGTTCGCCGCCTCCCACACCAGGCGCAGCGCGTGATCCACCGACTTGCCATAGCTCGGCCCACGAAGCCGACGCCGGGGCGGCCGCCTCTCGGGAGCAGGGCCGTTCAGACGCCTCACCGCGTACTTGCGGTGATAGCCCGTCACCCGGCAAACCTCGTCCAGAATCCGACCCTTCTCCGCCCGATCCGCCTCCCGGTACCGCGGCCAGATCCGGCACAGATACTCCCACCGAGCCTGTCGTCCCAAGTTGTACCCCCTGCCCGGAGGGTTACATCTCAGATGGCTCGACGTACCCCCCTTCGGTTACATCTTGGACGGCGCGATACGTTCCCTTGAAATCGGCGCCGGGCGCGTGCTACCGTCCGTCCCGGGCACCGGGTTCTGCCCGGCTCCCCGCCGATGAAACACCACGCCCAACCCGTCAGTCTCGTCCCAGAGACCTTCCAATCAGGAGGCGTCGATGCAGGAACCGGTTTCGCTCAGCGAGGGCTCACTCACCGATGAGGAGCTCTCTCAGTTGGAGGTGCAGCATCACGAATTCGAGAGCCGCTTGGACGAGCTGGCCGAAAAAGCTGTCCTGACCGACGACGAACAGTTCGAGGAAACGACCCTCAAGAAGAAGAAGCTGCAGCTCAAGGATCGGATGCAGCGGATCGGCCGGCAGCGGGCGACGTCGGCGCATCCTTAGAATCGGGATCCCGCGTCCGCCCTCGAGGCGATCGCGAGGGCGGAGGACGATCACAGTGAAGCGCGCACGTCACTTCCGACGCGGTGTCGCGATCCTGCCGAGCCTCTTCACCACAGGGAACCTCTTCCTGGGGTTCTGGTCGATTATCAAGACAATGGACGGTCAGTTTGCCGCTGCCGCGCCGATGCTCGGCGGAGCCGTGGTTCTTGACATGCTCGACGGCCGCATCGCCCGGCTCACGGGCACTCAGAGCGACTTCGGCGCCGAGCTCGACAGCCTGGCGGATGCCGTGTCCTTCGGCGTGGCTCCGGCTCTCCTGGCCTATGGCTGGACCCTTCACACGCTGCCTCGTGCGGGTTGGACGGCGGCTTTCCTGTTCCTGGTGTGCGGCGTGCTCCGCCTGGCCCGCTTTAACGTCCAGAAGCAGGTCGTGGACTCGCGCTACTTTGTCGGATTGCCCATCCCGGCGGCCGCGGCCCAGCTCGCGGCGATCGTCTTCATCTTCCCGAGCCCGCCGACCGAGGGCTGGGCCGCCGTGCTCATGCTCGCTCTCGTTGTCACTCTGGCGCTCCTGATGGTCGGGACCTTCCGCTATCGCTCGTTCAAGGGGGTCGATCTCAAGCGGCGGCGACGCTCGATCACGGTGCTGGGGATCGCCCTGGTGTTCCTCCTGGTGGCTCTCGATCCCAAGGTGTTCCTGCTGGCTGCAGGCAGCATCTACACCTTCTCGGGGCCGGTCGGCTACGCCATGGGGCTCGTCCGCCGCAGAGGCGAGCAGTCGAAGTCCGCGGCGGCAACGGAGGAGTCCCAGGCGCGCTTGTGAGCCCCCGCCATCCCCAGGTGGGCGTCGGCGGGGTCGTCGTGGCCGATGGGCGTGTCCTGCTGATTCGACGGGGCAAGGCGCCGCTCCTGGGTCGGTGGTCGATCCCCGGTGGGACCGTCGAGTCGGGCGAGACCCTCGAGCAGGCCCTGGTTCGGGAGATGGCGGAGGAGACCGGTCTCGACGTGGCGCCGGTCAAGCTCCTGACCGTGTTCGACCGGATCGATCGAGACGGCGATCGGGTGGTGTTCCACTACGTCATCGTGGACTACCTCTGCCGGTGCCTCTCCCCGCCTGCCACGGCCAGGGCGGGCTCGGACGCCCTCGAGGCCCGTTGGGTGGGGGCGGACGAGCTCGAGCCCCTCAACCTCACCGTCAAGGCCCTCGAGGTCGTGCGGGAGGCCTTCCGCCTCTCCCTGCAGCGGTGAGCTTGCCAGGGAGAGGCGAGAGGAGTAGCCTCAAGTGGCCACTTGCCCTTTGGAGGGCAAGTGGCCCTGGGGAGGGGAAATGCGGCTCGTAGTGGTCGTGACAGTGCTGGCCCTTGGCGGGCCGGGACTGGCCGATGCCGGGGGCAAGAAGGACACCCCCGGGCCCATGTCGCTCAGGCAGCGCCAGCCGAAGGATGTGACCCCTCACGCCTCCTTGCGCTACCCCGACGTTCCGGAGCCCATGTCCCTGACCGACCGGCAGCCGAAGGATGTGACCCCTCACGCCTCGCTCCGCTACCCCGACGTCCCGGAGCCCATGTCCCTGACCGACCGGCAGCCGAAGGACGTGACCCCTCACGCCTCCTTGCGCTACCCCGACGTTCCAGAGCCCATGTCCTTGACCGAGCGGCAGCCCAAGGATGTGACCCCTCACGCGTCGCTCCGGATTCCCTGGACGCCGGAGCCGATGTCTTTGACCCGTCGGCAGCCGAAAGAAGTCGGCATGCATCCGTGGGTTCGCAACGCGGAGGCAGAGTGAGCTGAGCTCCGCTCAGAGCCGGTAGAGCATCCAGTAGACGACGACCCCGGACAGCGACACCCAGGCCCACAGGGGGAGCGTCCACCGTGCAATCGCCCTGTGTGCGGCGAATCGGGAGCGGAGCGCCCGGGTCAGCGTCACGAGGACGAGGGGCACGATCGCCACGGCGCCGACCGTGTGCGTGATGAGAACCGTGAAGTAGAACAGACGGATGGGTCCCTGCCCGGTGAAGCGCACCGAGCCCACCTGGAAGTGGTAGAACAAGTACGACCCGAGGAAGAGCGCCGAGCAGGCCAGCGCGCCCAGCATCGCGAGTCGGTGTGCGTCGCGGCGCCCGCGACGAATGAGCATCCAGCCCACGAAAAGGAAGGCCGCGCTCGAAGCATTGAGCGCGGCGTTCACCGTGGGCAGGTCGGAGACGCTCATGTCGCCCGCTCAGGCCGCCACGAGCCATTCTGAGGAGCCCGGCTTGGACTCGCGACGAAGAATCTCGACGAGCGCAGCCGGGCGAGGCTCAGAGCCGCGCGGCGAGAAGGAGTGAGCACAGGGCGGGGAGATAGAGAATCGAGGCGAAGAAAAGCCGCCTGGCGGCGGTGACGTTCCGGGCCGAGGCCAGGCGGAGCGCGAAGAGCGTGAGCGCGATCCCGAGGACAAGGGCTCCTGCCAGGTATCCTGGGCCGCCCAGGCCGGCCGCCGGTGCCGCCAGGCTCACGAGCAGTAGGGCCAGGCTGTGGATCACCGTCTGCCGCGCCGTGAAGACTCCCTCGCGATCCACGACGGGCAGCATGGGAAAGCCGCCCCGTTCGTAGTCGTCGCGGTAGAGCCAGGCGATTGCGAGGAAGTGGGGGATCTGCCAAAAGAAGATGATGGCGAAGAGGACGAAGGCGCCCCAGTCGAGCGATCCTCGTGCCGCTGCCCAGCCGATCACAGGCGGCAGTGCTCCCGGGACCGCGCCCACCAGGGTCGAGAGGGGCGTGCGGGGCTTGAGAGGCGTGTAGAGGACGAGGTAGCTCAGAAGGGTCGCCGTCGCCACTGCGGCCGCGAGAGGACCGGAGGCGAAAAGCAGCATCCCGAGGCCGAGGCTGCTGAGCAGCGCCCCGAAGAAGGTGGCCTCGGCAGGCGTCACCCGTCCTGCCGGAATCGGTCGCGTTCGGGTCCTGTGCATGAGGGCGTCGGCTCGCCGCTCGATGACCTGGTTGAGGACGGACGCCCCTGCAGCCACCGCGCCCGTTCCGAGCAGCGCCCAGAGGAGGGCCAGGCCAGGGACGGGGCCCGCGGAGGAGGTCACGAATCCCACGAGGGCGGTGACGAGGACGAGGGCGGTGATCCTGGGCTTGGTGAGCTCGAGCCAGTCGCGGGCCGCAACCCGTCTCACGGTGAGAGTGTTCGCGATCATGCTGGTTGGCGTGTCTTCCCGTAGAGGCCATCCGCCACGGGGCTTCGGTAGTGTACCAGACCGTGGTGGAACGTCTCACGGCTCCTCGGCCTCGGGCCCGCCGCCGTCTTTCTTTCTGCGTTCCCTGCGGCGTCGGCCCTGCCGGCGCTTGATCTGCTCGGCCAGGCTGGGCACCGTGTAGGCCACGACGGAGCGGTTCCGAAGGCCGACGAAGATCTGGCGGCCCGCAATGAGGGGAGCAGTGCGGATCTCGGCCGCCGTGCGCAGGCTGCCCAACGAGCGGCCTTCGGTGAGCTCGAAGCCGAGGATCTCGTTCTCGTGGCACGCGATGACGATGCTGTCGTCGAGCAGCAGTGGGCCCGAGAGTGGTCTCGAGGGCAACGCGCTGCGCCAGGCCAGGCTGCCTCCGCGCTGCAGGCCGTAGAGCACCGCGTCGAAGGAGGCGAAGAAGACGCGATCGGGAAGGAGGAGCCCCGGGGCCTCGATGTCGGCTCCGACCTTCCAGCGCCAGCCTCGATCGCCGTTGTCGAGGTTCACCTCGAGGATCCGACGATCGGTCGTGCCCACGTAGATGCGCCGCCGCTCCTCGTCGACGAGCACCGGTGCTCGGAGAGCGCTCTCGGTCTGGTGTGCCCAGAGAGGCAGGCCCGTGGCCCGATCGAGGCAGCGAAGGGTGCCGTCCGCCTCGCCAACCAGGATCCGGGCGGCCGTGGCGACCGGGGGGGCGGTGATGTCCGCAGGTGAGTTCTGGGTCCACAGGATTCGCCCGGTGTCGGCCTCGAGCGCCACGAGCCCCCGTCCGGCCACGTACACCCGCTCGCCTTCGAGAGTCGGGGCCGGGGGCCCGTCGCCCACCACGGGGGTCTGGGTCGTCCAGCGCACCTCGCCGTTTCGCACGCGCAGGCTCGTCACCGTCCCGTCCTCTGCATGAACGATCAGCCGCCCCGGGGCCGCTGCCAGACGCCCGGGTTGCCCCTCGTGCTTCCAGAGGACCGCGCCGGTTTCCTGGCTCAAGGCGTAGATGGTGCCGGCCCGGGTGGCCACGAAGAGGCGCCTGGTGTCCGCACCCAGAGGGGGAAGCACGAAATCGTCGAGGTTCTGCTCCCAGATCGGCGAGAGGGGAAACAGGGGCGCGCGGGGAGGGACTCGGTGCGCGCAGCCGACCAGAGCCAGGGTCAGGGGGAGGGCGATGAGGGAACGCTTCACGCGGCCGCACTATACACCGTCCGGCGGACCCGGGAGGGCCGGGGAGCGGAGGGTATAATCCGGCCTTCCGGGGAGGTTCATGGAGAGAGACACGATTGCCATTCTGGACTTCGGTTCCCAGTACACCCAGCTGATCGCCCGCCGGTTCCGCGAGCTTCAGGTGTATTCGGAGGTCCTGCCGCCGGGTACGAAGGCCGAGGCGCTGGCGGCTCGTGGGGTCCAGGGGGTGGTACTCTCCGGCGGACCGGACAGCGTGCATCAGCGAGGCGCGCCGAGGTGCGACCGGAAGATCTTCACGCTCGGAGTGCCCATCATGGGGATCTGCTACGGCATGCAGCTCATGAGCCACGTTCTCGGCGGCGACGTGAAGCGTTCCGGCCACCGGGAATACGGACAGGCCCTGTTTCATCCGAAGGGAAGAGGCACGCTCTTCCGCGGCCTGCGGCCCCGCACCCGAGTGTGGATGAGCCACGGCGACGACATCCAGAGGGCTCCCGCCGGTTTCCAGGTAGTCGGGGCGACCGAGACCAACTCGATCGCGGCCATCGAGGACCACGATCGGCGACTCTACGGGATGCTGTTCCATCCCGAGGTGGCCCACAGCGAGGAGGGAACCGCCGTCCTCGAGAACTTTCTCGATGCCTGCGGGTGTGCCCGCGACTGGAACGCCGCGTCCTTCGTCGAGCAGGCCATCGAGCAGATTCGAGAGCAGGTCGGCCCGAAGGGCAAGGTGATCTGCGCCCTTTCCGGCGGTGTCGACTCCGCGGTGGCGGCGATGCTGGTCCATCGCGCCATCGGCGATCGGCTGACCTGCGTCTTCGTCGACAATGGACTCCTCCGGAAGAACGAGGCCAAGCAGGTCCGAAAGCGCTTCGCGGACCGGCTGCACCTCAAGGTCGTGTTCGTCGACGCCTCCAGGCGGTTCCTGACGAAGCTCAAGGGCGCTCGGGACCCCGAGCGCAAGCGGAAGATCATCGGCCGCGAGTTCATCGAGGTGTTCAAGTCGTCGATGCGTCGAGCGGGCAAGGCGGCCTTCCTTGCCCAGGGGACGCTCTACCCCGACGTGATCGAGTCGACCTCGGTGCGCGGTCCCTCGGCGGTGATCAAGAGCCACCATAACGTGGGTGGCCTCCCCAAGTCCATGAAGTTCAAGCTCGTGGAGCCGCTCAGGTGGCTCTTCAAGGACGAGGTCCGCAAGGTCGGTCTCGAGCTCGGCCTCGACGACGAGTTCGTCCACCGCCAGCCCTTTCCCGGCCCCGGCCTGGCCGTGCGCTGCCTGGGGCCGGTGACGCAGGAACATCTGGCGCTGCTCCGTGCAGCGGACGCCATCATGATCGAGGAGATCAAGAAGGCGGGGCTCTACCGGAAGATGTGGCAGTCCTTTGCCGTCCTGCTCCCGGTCCGCTCGGTGGGCGTCATGGGGGACGACCGCACCTATCAGTACACGATCGCCCTTCGGGCCGTGGAGTCGCTGGACGGCATGACCGCGGACTGGGTCCGCCTGCCGTACGATCTCCTGGCACAGATCTCCAGTCGCATCGTCAACGAGGTGCGGGGCATCAATCGCGTCGTCTACGACGTGAGCACCAAGCCTCCCTCCACCATCGAGTGGGAATGAGCGTCAAACCGGACTTCGTCCACCTCCACCTCCACACCGAGTTCAGCCTCCTCGACGGGGCTGGCCACGTGGACGAGCTCGTGGCCGAGGCCGACCGGCTCGGCATGAAGGCCATGGCCATCACCGACCACGGCAACATGTTCGGGGCGGTGAACTTCCACGACGCCTGCAGGGACCGGGGCGTCAAGCCTATCCTCGGGTGCGAGATCTACGTGGCCACCGGAAGTCGGTTCGAACGCCAGGCCTCCAGCGCCTCGGAGGCCTACAACCACTTCACCCTTCTGGCGAGCAACGACGCCGGATACCACAACCTCATCAAGCTGGTCTCGATCGGCTATCTCGAGGGCTTCTACCACCGGCCCCGCATCGATCTGGACATCCTCGCCAAGCACAGCGACGGCCTCATCGGCCTCTCGGGCTGTCTCTCGAGCGAGATTTCACAGCACATCCTGGCCGGGGCCGATGGGGCGGCCCTCGAGTCGGTGGGGCTCTTCTCGGAGATCTTCGGTAAGGACCGGTTCTATCTCGAGGTCATGGAGCACGGCATTCCCGCGCAGCGGCGGGTCAACCAGGGGCTCCTGCGCATCCGCGAGCAGACCGGCCTCGAGCTGGCCGCGACCAACGACGCCCATTACCTGCACAAGGACGACCACCAGGCCCACGACGTGCTTCTCTGCATCGGCTCGGGGAAGAAGGTGCACGAGACCGAGCGGCTTCGATTCGACGGCAATGAGTTCTACCTGAAGAGCCCGGAGGAGATGGCGGCTCTGTTCCCCGATCACCCCGAGGCGCTCCGCTCCACGGTGAAGATCGGGGAGATGTGCGACTTCACCCTCAAGGGCGTGGACAGCCTGCCGGCGTTCGACGTGCCCCCGGGCTTCACGATCGAGAGCTACTTCGAGAAGGTGACCCGTGACGGCTTCGCGCACCGCCGCAGAGCTCTCGACCCCCTGGCGGAGGCCCAGCGTGTCGGGCATCCCATGGCGGACTACGAGGCCCGCCTCGAGAAGGAGATCGGTGTCATCCGCCGGGTGGGCTTCTCCGGGTACTTTCTGATCGTCTGGGACTTCATGCGCTACGCGCGCGAGCAGGGCATCCCGGTGGGCCCCGGCCGCGGGTCCGCCGCGGGGAGCCTGGTCGCCTGGTGCCTGAGGATCACCGACATCAATCCCATCGAGAACGGGCTCATCTTCGAGAGATTCCTGAACGAAGAGCGCATCAGCCCTCCGGACATCGACATCGACTTCTGCGAAGCGCGGCGCGGGGAGGTCATCGAGTACGTCACGAAGAAGTACGGCCGGGAGAACGTGGCCCAGATCATCACCTTCGGGACGATGAAGGCGAAGGCCGTCGTCCGGGACGTGGGCCGGGTGATGGACCTGAGCTACGCCGAGGTCGACAAGATCGCCAAGATGATCCCGTTCGACCTCAAGATGACACTCGAGCGGGCCCTCGAGGAGTCGCCCCCGCTCAAGGAGGCGTACGACAAGGAGCCGCGGGTCAAGGAGCTCATCGACATCTCGAAGCGCCTCGAGGGGACCACCCGGCACGCCTCGACCCACGCCGCCGGGGTCGTGATCGCTCCGCAGCCGCTCACGGACCTGGTCCCGCTCTTCAAGGGCAACACGGGCGACGTCACGACCCAGTTCGACATGAAGGGCTGCGAGCGGATCGGCCTGCTCAAGATGGACTTCCTCGGCCTCCGCACGCTGACCCTCATCGACAACTGCGTGAAGGCGGTCGAGGCCCAGACCGGGACCCACGTCGACCCGGCCGAGATCCCCCTCGACGACCCTCACACCTTCGAGCTCTTCGCTGCCGGAAAGACCAGCGGCCTCTTCCAGTTCGAGTCCGACGGCATGCGCGATATCCTGAGGCGCTTCAAGCCCGACCGCCTCGAGCACCTGACCGCTCTGAACGCTCTCTACCGCCCCGGGCCCATGCAGATGATCGACGACTTCATCCGTCGACGGCACGGCAAGACAAAGGTCACGTTCGAGCACCCCTCGATGGAGCCCATCCTGAAAGAGACCTACGGCGTCATGGTCTACCAGGAGCAAGTCATGAAAATGGCTTCAGCGCTCGGGGGCTTCTCCCTCGGCGAGGCCGACATCCTGCGCAAGGCCATGGGGAAGAAGAAGGTCGAGGTCATGACCGCGCAGATGGAGAAGTTCCTCTCCGGATGCGCCGCGAACAAGGTCCCCGAGAAGAAGGCGCGCAAGGTGTGGCAGCTGATGGAGCAGTTCGCCGGGTACGGCTTCAACAAGTCGCACTCGGCGGCCTACGCGTGGCTGGCCTACCAGACCGCGTACCTCAAGGCGAACTATCCGCCCTACTTCATGGCGGCGCTGCTGACCTCGGAGCGGGCCAACACCGACAAGATCGTCCACTACATCGGCGAGTGCCGGGACATGGGAATCCAGGTCCTTCCCCCCGACGTCAACGAGTCGCAGAAGTTCTTCACCGTCGTACAGAGAGCCGGCGATGAGGCCCCTGCCGACGATGGCGCCTCTGCCGACGGCGAGAGCGAGCCGGCAGCCGCCGTCCGCTTCGGCATGGCCGCCATCAAGAACGTGGGCGAAGGCGCCGTCGAGGCCATGCTCCGCGCCCGGGAAGAGGGTGGACCGTTCAGCTCGCTTTTCGACTTCTGCGACCGTGTCGACATGAAGGCGGTCAATCGCCGGGTCGTGGAGAGCCTCATCAAGAGCGGCTCGCTGGACTCCATCGACGACCGGCGTGCGGGCCTCTTCAAGGCGATCGACAAGGCCATGGATGCCGGACAGAAGCGCCAGCGTGACCGGGAGCAGGGGCAGTCCAATCTCTTCGGCATGCTCGAGGAGGCCGGCGGGGGAGGTGGAGCGCCCGAGAAGGTCCCAGGCGCTCCGCCCTGGTCCGAGGCCGAGCGGCTGGGCTTCGAGAAGGAGTCGCTCGGGTTCTTCATCACCGGTCACCCGCTCGAGCGCTTCCGGAGCGAGCTCGAGGAGTGGGCGAGCGACAGCACGACGTCACTCGGCCAGTCGGATGCAAACGGCGAAGTCTCCGTCGGTGGGATCGTCACGGCCCTCCGGCTGATTCGGACGAGGAAGGGCGATCGCATGGCGAGCTTCGTCCTCGAGGATTCGGAGGGCAGCGTGGAGTGCCTGGTGTTTCCCGAGGCCTACAAGAAGGCCGGGGGCCGCCTGGCGAACGACCAGGTAGTCCTGGTCAAGGGCAGGGCGGAGAACAGGGACGACGACCGGCCGAAGCTGCTCGCCTCGGACGTCATGCTCCTCGAGCAGGCCAAGCTCGCCGAGGCGCGCTCGGTGACGATCCGCGTGCCGGCGCTCGGGTGGGATCGATCAAAGGGAGAGCGGCTCCGCGATATACTCGGAGCGCATCGTGGCGACTGCCCGGTGACGCTGGAGATCGTCCGGCCCGGCGTCTATGCGGTCGCTCTCGCTCCAAGCGCGGCCTACCGCGTGCGGCCCGGCAACGTGCTGCGGGACGAGGTCGAGGAGCTGCTCGGTCCCGGCGCCCTGGTTTTGTCCCGGAGCCCCGGGCCGCAGCGCCAGGTCTGAAGCCGGGGCGTTTGAGGAGGAACATGGCCGTGGCGGACTTCGAAGCACCGCTGCTCACGCTTCAGCAGCAGATCGACGAGCTCGCAAAGTGGCCGGGAGACCGGGAGAAAGAACGCGAGGCGGGCGAGCTGCGCCAGGGGCTGGACAAGCTTCGAAAGGAGATCTTCGCTGCCCTCACCCCGTGGCAGAAGACCATGGTGGCCCGGCACGCGAACCGACCCTACACCCTGGACTACGTGCGGGCCCTGCTCACCGAGTGGATCGAGGTGCGAGGGGATCGGCGGTTCGCGGACGATCCGGCGATCGTCTGCGGCTTCGGGCTGTTCCACGGGCGACCGGTCTGCCTGATCGGGCACCAGAAGGGACGCGATACCAAGGAAAAGATCTACAGGAACTTCGGGATGCCCAAGCCCGAGGGGTATCGCAAGGCGTTGCGAGTGATGCAGATGGCGGCCAAGTTTTCTCGACCGATCCTGACGCTCGTGGACACGCCGGGTGCCTACCCCGGTATCGAGGCCGAAGAGCGGGGTCAGGCCGAGGCCATCGCCTACAGCCTGCGCGAGATGGCGAGCCTCGAGACGCCGATCATCGTCACGGTGACCGGCGAAGGTGGCAGCGGCGGCGCGCTGGCCGTCGCCATCGGCAACCGCGTCAACATGCTCGAGTACTCCGTCTACTCGGTCATCTCCCCCGAGGGCTGCGCCTCGATCCTTTTCCGCGACCCCTCCCGCGCCGAAGAGGCCGCGACGGCCATGAAGATCACCGCCCCGGACCTCAAGCGCCTGGAGCTGGTGGACGAAGTGATCCCCGAGCCCCCCGGCGGCGCCCACGTGAACCACGAGCAGACGTTCCGGAGCGTGGACGGCGTTCTCAAGCGCCAGCTCGACGAGCTGTCGGCCCTGTCCCCGAAGAAGCTCATCGAGGATCGCTACCAGAAGTTCCGAAACATGGGCCGCCTTGGCAAGGAGTTCGAAGAAGCCGCGCCCTGAGAGGCCGGGCCACCACTCAGTCGTGAGCCCTCACGGCGAGGGCGCTGACGAGCCCCAGCCACTCGCTTGCCGATCGAGTAGACGCCCCGCGGCTCGGAGACTCGCCCCCCTGAGCCCCGGTGCCGCGCCATCACCTCCTTCCCGTAGTCACGCTCGGCCACGAGCGCATTGTGCACGGCGCACAGGATGGCGATGTTCTCTGGAGAATGGTCGCCACCGCGGCCGAAGGGCTTGCGGTGGTGGAACTCGAGCCGATCGCGGGCCTTGCAGCGTCCTCCGTCACGCTCGTGCACGACGCGCCGCACGGCGGCCGGGATGTGACGCGAGGTCGGCGTCGTGTCGGTCTGGTCCAGGTCCTTCCTGGGGGCCTTCGTCTTCCCAAAGCGCCTTGCCTCGAGGCGTTCGAGCTTCTCAGTGACGGCCTCTTCGATGATCACTGCCAGGTCGCCGCCGGGCACCGAGGAGCGCATCAGGGCCTGGAGCCGCGTCAGCTTGTCGTGGAGCTGAGCGCTGGCGGTGAATTCGACCCTGTAGCGCCCCGATGCGAGGGGCTCCACTCTGGCGCGCCTCGCCAGGGGAGAGGCTGAAGCGGCCCGAACTCCAGCCTGGCTAGGTCCGGTTGGTGCTCTGCCTTCCTCGGGACGCTCTGCGCTCGAGGTCTCAACTCGTTCCGGAACGAGTTGGGGCCCGGGGCTGTCAATGCCCGGCGTGACGGGAGCTTGCGTATCGTCCAGGGACATCCGGCTTCGGCTCCAGTTCGGCGATGAGCTCCTCGATCTCGCGCTTGGACCGGTTCGCCGCACGCTTCAGCACCGCCTCCTAGTTGCGCTGTGTGAGGTGAGACGCCAATCTGGAGACGGCGGTCAGATGGAGCCGCCCGTCCCGCAGCATCGTGAGCAGCATCGGGTACTGCCGAGACGCGCCCGCCGCGGTGATACGCAGGTAGGCCTCGAAGTCGGTGAGGCCCAGCGCCTCGGTGCAGTACACGTGCATCGACGACACGGCTTCGCGGGCGTAGAGCCTTCGCACGTCGACCTCGGCGATGTGGGCGACGAGATCGGCCTCGACGCGCCGGGACTGGCGGATGATCTCGGACAGACCGCGAATGAGCTCGTCGTCCGGGATCGACTTCAATTGGCGTGCGTTCTTCATACGGACAATATGGGCAGCCTTTTCGACCTGGCAGGATCACGCGTACTCGACAGAATCGCCGGCGATGGCTTTCGAGGGCTCTCGACCGATTGCGCAGCCTATGGCTCATCTCCGTGCCGTACACGCGCACCTGTGCCCGCATCCTCGCTTTCGTAGAAAAGCGCCTCCGAAAGTTGTCAAGGGGAAATTGGAGTCCTGGAAAAAACCTCTTCTGTGACCGCCGTGAGAGCGCAACGCGTCAGGCATCCACCCGGGTCCAATCACCATCCCGAGACCTGACCCCCTGCAACTTCGGCTCGGAAGCCCGCCCTCCTGAGCGCCGGGGTGCCGCAACAGGGTCCGGACGCTGTTGAGGCCATTCGCGTCATTCTGAGGGGCCCCACTTTGAGCTGGCGACGAAAAATCTCTCCGTAGAATCGACGGAGAGACTCTTCCCTTGTCGCAGTTCAGCCGTTTGTCCGAAACGGCTATAGTCTCCACACAAGACACACTCCAGGGAGGGCTCCTGCATGGCGCTGGCGGCGGGGACGCGCCTCGGTCCATACGAGATCCTCGAGCCCATAGGGGATTGGAACAGTTGGAAGGCATTTTCCGCCCAGTAGCCAACAGGGCGGCCTGTTAGGATAGCGGCCGCTGGGACGGCGCAGGGGAACCGAGCTTGGGTCCAGGGACCTCGGCTTCGTGTTCTCCGCTGTGACGCGCCCCTGTGAAACCTGTGGCGAGTCCGGTCATGTTGGAAAGAACACACGCCCAGTTGATATCGTCCGCCGCCGTTCTGGTGTCAAGGACTTCAGACTCCAGTTCAGCTGCGTAAGGTCCTTTGGGGCTGAGGAGCCCTTTCGTCACAGAGTCTTCGCGTTGCTCTGCCCCGCAGGGTTGTTGAGCTAGGAGCGGATCGATCTGCTGCTGTCGTGGAGGCACACCGGCTTCTCGGTGCACAACCGGGTCCTTGCACACCTCGCGCCCATTCGCTCACGGCGATTCGGTGCGTGGTGAAGATCCCCCTCAGTCCGGCAGGGCAAAGGCGACAATGCTGCCGCCCGCCGGTCGGCCCGACTTTCCCCCGCCAGCGGAGATCACGACGTACTGCTTGCCGTCAATCATGTAGGTGCTGGGAGTGGCGTTGCCGCCAAAGGGCAACTCGGTCTGCCAGAGAATCCTTCCGTTTTCCTTGTCAAATGCCCGAAACGTCTCGTCGGCCGTGGCGCCGATGAAGATCAGCCCGCTGGCGGTGACCACCGGGCCACCGTAGTTCTCCGTCCCGGTCGGCGGAATTCCTCGCGCCGTCAGCTCGGGATACTCACCGAGCGGAACCTGCCACTTGATTCCTCCCGTGTTCAGATCAACCGCACAGAGCGTACCCCAGGGCGGCTTAATCGCCGGATAACCCTCGTCGTCAACCCAGCGCCGGAATCCCGCGAAGACATACGGCGGGTCATGCCGACGCGTGCGTCGCGAACCGCGCCTTCGCTCCACGTAGGCCGAGGCCTGTTTCTCTTCGCCGAGCAGAAAGTCGACAACCGCGCGCCGCTGTCCCTCGCGAAGGTGCCCGAAAGAAGGCATGCGGCCAGCCCCTTGCCCGACGACCTGGGTCACCTCGGCGTGCGATCTCGTCTTCGCCAGGTCAACGAGCGACGGGAACCCGGCCGCTAGGACTCCCTCGCGATCCGCTCCATGGCAGTACGCGCAATGGATCTTGTAGGCGCTCTTTCCCATCGACACTGGGGTGCCGTCGTCATCTCGAGCGGCGACCATCTGATAGATCCAGGGGATTTCATTGATGTTCGCGTAATAGATGCCATCGGGATCGGCCGCCGCGCCGCCCCATTCCATCCCGCCATCAAAACCGGGGAAGATGATCGTTTCGTTCAAGCTGGGGGCCGGAAACGCCCCATACGATCCGACCTGCTCGTAACGCGTCGAGGTCACCTCATGTGCTTGCGGTGAGATGTTCGACACGTCATCGGCTGCGTAAATCTGACGCATCAACGGCGGCGGCCTGGTGGGGACCGGCTGGGTTGGCCAAGTCTGTTCTCCGGGCAGCTCGGTCTGCGGTACCGGAACCTCGTGAATCGGCCACAGCGGCTCGCCTGTCACCCTGTCAAACACGAACAGCAGCCCGTTCTTGGTGCCCTGCGCGACCGCATCGATCGTCAGCCCGTGGTGCTTCACTGTCAGCAGCACCGGCGGCGTGGGCAGATCCTTGTCGAGTAGATCGTGGTGGGCGAGCTGATAGTGCCATAACCGCCGGCCGGTATTCGCGTCCAGCGCCAGCAGCGTGTTCGCGAAAAGGTTCATGCCATGGCGGTCGCCGCCCCAAAAATCGGGCTCGGCAGTCTCGGTGGGCGCGTAAACGATGCCGCGCTGTTCGTCGAGCGCTAACCCCGACCAGTTCGATGCGCCGCCAGTCGTCTTGTAGGCGTCGGGCGGCCAGGAGTGGTAGCCGAACTCACCGGGTCGCGGAATCGTATAGAACGTCCACGTCAGCTCGCCGCTCCGCACGTCATAGGCACGAATCGTCCCAGGCCCGCTCGTAAGCCCCCCAACGATGTACATGTCCTTGTAGATCACTCCGGGCGTCCTGATGACGACGCGGGGCGGGCCCGGCTGCCCGTGAGTGTCGACGCCCAGGCCAAGGTGGATCGACCCATCCTCACCAAAGCCGTCGACCAGTTTGCCGGTCGCCGCGTTCAAGGCATAGAGATAGGTGCCCGCGCCTGTGAGAATGCGGCGGTCGTCGCCATCGGCCCAATAGACCACCCCGCGCTGCCTCCTCCCCGGATTGCCCGGCCGCTTCGACGTCGAGTCGAAAACCCATATCCTCTCGCCCGTCGCTGCATTCAGCGCGAAGACCTTGCGGCTCGGCGAAGCGGTATAGAGCACGCCATCGATGACGAGCCCATTGGACTGGAACTCGCCCTTGTCGCCCGTGTCGAAGGTCCAAGCGACCTCGAGCCGCGAAACGTTCTGCTTGTTGATCTGGTCCAGAGTCGTGTAGTGCGTAGCCGCTTTATCGCCCAGGTAAACCGGCCAATCGTGGTCGGCGGCGGCGTTCGGGGCAGCCAGGCGCTGGGTGCTCGGAGTGGCCGGTGGAGATGAAGCCGCTTGGCCGCTGGGCCGTACGACCATCAGGATCAACACGGCTAGAAGCAAGAGTGCGGTAAGCGTTGACGTTCGGTGCGAGAGGGCGTATTGCATTCTGCGAGACCTTCCGAGTCGTCGTCTCTGCGACAGCCCCCGCCGGGCACCCGTTGAGCGCACCCGGCGGCTTCCGGAGATTATGGCACACGCCTCCACATCGCGCGGCCGTCCGGTGATGGCGGCGGGAGTCGGACCCGCGTCCCGAAGGGACTGGCGAATAGGGACCGGCGGCTCCGGCACCCGCCCACCCCCACCCCGCGCCGTCGCCAGCACCGCGTGAAACCCCACTCCGCCGGTGCCCGCCATCTACGGCCCCTCGGCCGATGAGCCGGGGAGATGTAGCGGCCCGGCGGACCGCGGGAGATCGCACTGCGTCGCCAGCCGCGGGCGGGGCCCGGCAGGAGGGGGGATTTCGAGCCCGGCCGCCCTCGGAGGAGTCAGTCCAAACGCAGAAACTCCAGCAGGTCGGCGAGCTGCTGGGGTCCCAGACTCTCGAACCCCTCCGGCATCATCGATCCCGAGGCGCGGATCCTGCGGATGTCCTTCCGGAGCACGATCTCGCTGGCGCCGCCGGCCGCGCTCAATGTGACGCTGTGGGGGGTCTGGGCGGAGGCGATCCCCGAAAGGATCCGGCCGGCCGCCGTCTCGATCACGTAGTTCACGTACCGCGGGTCCACCGCCCGGGCGGGATCCAGGATGTCGACCAGCAGCACCTCCTTGGGGCGTCCCCGCACTCCCCCCAGGTCCGGCCCCACGTTGCCGCCCCCGCGGAACATGATGCCCTCGCGAGGCGTCCGGCGGTTGTGGCAGTTCACGCAGTTCTCCATGTAAGACGCCCGCCCGCGCGAGACCTCGCCTCTCAGGGGCATGACCTTGGCCCTTGTTTCCTCCACGAGCTTTTTCCGGTTTTCCGACCCCTCGGAGTGGAAGGCCTTCCTCGCCCTCAGGCGGATCCGCTCGTCGGGATGGCGGATGAGCCGGTCGCGGCGCACGGGATCCAACTCGACGACGCGGATCTCGTCCCGCTCCAACGCCTCGAGCAGACGCTCGGCGCCGTCGGCCCGGGCCGTGAGGGCGTCGAGGATGTCCTGCCGAACCGGGCCGGTCAGGGCGCTCCAGGCCGAAAGAAGCCTCTCGGCGATCCCGCCACCCGGCATCGACGCCAGCGCCCGGACCGCCGCGCGCTGCACTTCCGGCGGTTCGCTGGGCCGGAGGAGCCCCTGAAGCCGAGTGGCCGCCTCCGCTCCGCGGGCCAGCGCCAGCAGATGGACGGCCTCGACCCGCTCGCTCGGCTTCCGGTCCGCCGCGGCGGCGGCCTTGTCGGCCCAGGACGCCCACGTCTCCAACAGCCCGGCGGCGTCGGAATTCCGGAGATGCGGCGCGAGGCTCTTCCCGGAGCGGTGCAGCCGATCCGCGAGGGTGGCGAGCGCCCTCGACTGCCAGCGGCGCGGCCGCTCCCGGACATCGGAGGCCACGAGCGCGAGAAGCCCGGCCAGTTCCTCGTCCTTGGCGCGGGCCCCGACGGAGCCGGCCAGCAGGCTCACGAGCTCAAGCGCCCCCGCGCGGGGCTCCTCAAGGAATTCCGGCGTGTCGGACAGGATCCGGGAAAAGAGGTCCACTTCCGCCCCGGACGCCGAGCTCGCCACGGCCGCACGCACCCAGCGGTCCCGCGCGTCGCGCGTCGCGACCCTCGCCAGCGCCGCCACGGCGCCGTCGCGCCGCTCCCCTCCGTTCGACCCGAGAACCGTCCCGCCGGTCAAGGCGGACTGGAACCGGACGCGCGCGTCGGCGTCGCGGCTCAATCTCGATGCCGGTTCGTCCAGAGAGGCCGATCGGGCGAGGAACGGTTCGGCGAGGCGCAGGGCATGCTCCCGGACCCGCGCGTGAGCATCGCCGAGCGCTCGCTCGACGATCTCCTTCTTCAGGGCCCCGAGTCCCTCGAGGGTCCGGAGCGCGTGGAGTCTCCCGAGCGGCGATTCCGAGCCTTGGGCCAGGGCCTCGAGCGGCTCCACCGCCGCGGAGTCCTGCCGCTCCACCAGGAGCCGCTGCGCCGTGATCCGCCGCCACCCGTTGGGGTGCTCAAGCTGCCGGACCAGCTCCCCGGTCGACGCCGCCCCGAGCCACGGCCCCTTCGCCGCGGGCGTCCAGGAGTCCGCCGGCACGATCCGGTAGATCCTGCCGCGGTCGTCCCCCGCGCGAAAGTCAAGCCGCTTCTGGACGTCCTCCGGAATCCCGAACGGGTGCTCGATGATGCCGCGGCAGAAGTCCACCACGTAGAGCGCCCCTTCCGGCCCCGTCGCCAGGTTCACCGGGCGGAACCAGTTGTCGGTGGAGGCCAGGAACTCCTTCCTCTCCTCGCCGCGACGCGCCACGAAGCTCGCGCCCCGTGGCTCCAGGATGTCCCGATGGACGACGTTGTGGAGCGGCTCGCAGACGAAGGCGCTGCCTCGATAGTCGCGCGGCAACAGATCGCCGCGATAGACGGTCACCCCGCAGGCGGTCGTGGTGTATCCGGCGTGGTCGAACTGATTGAACCGCTCTTCGATCTTGCTTACCGGGTAGACGCGGGCGAGCCCCCCGTGTTCCGCGATGGACTCCTGCACGGTGGGGACCGCGAGGTGGGGATTGCGCTTGAGGTAGCGGTAGGGCAGGACGGGGTGAATGATGTGGTTGGAGTTGGTGTTGAGGAAGCGGTCGCCCCAGTCGTTGAAGGTCATGGCGAACTGCGACCTTCCGGACACCGGCTCGATCGTCTCTGAGTCCGGCCGGAAACGGACGTCCGTCCCGCGCACGTTCACCGCGGGGGCGTCCGGCCGGCCGCCCGGGCGGATCTCGCCGGTCCCCCGCCCGCGGGTGCCGTACGTCGCGGTGCTGACCCCGTTGGCGCCGTAGATCCAGTTGTCCAGGCCGTACTTAAGGTTGTTGATCACGGCCTGCGGGTTGATCTCCATGAACCCCGTGAAGACGACCTTGCGGAGATCGGCCTTCCCGTCGCCGTCGGTGTCCTTCAGGTAAAGAATGTCGGGCGCCGCGGCCACGAACACGCCCCCCTTCCAGGGCTGGACGCCCGCGGGGAACGGAAGCCGGTCCGCAAAAACCGTGCTCCGGTCCACGCGGCCGTCCCCGTCCGTGTCCTCCAGGAGCCGGATGCGTCCCCCCGGCGCGCTCTGGGGGTAGTCTCCCATCTCGGCGACGAAGATCCGCCCGTGCTCATCGAAGGTCATCGCCACTGGGTCGGTCACGTCGGGCTCCGCGGCGACGAGCTCGATCCGGAGCCCCTTGGGGAGCTGGAACGCGCGGAGCGCCTCCTCCGGCGCCAACGGTCCCGTACGCTCCTGCGCCCGGGGCGCGCCCCGGAGACCCGAAACGGTCGCCAGGACGATGAGGACGGCGGCGAATGATCCGGCCCGGCGCGCTCCTTGAACGACATGGCAAAGAGCCGTCATTTGTCTTCCTATTCCGGCGATTCGGCAGCGATCCGGCGGTATGCCTCGATGGCTCTGTCGTAGGTCCTTTGAGCCTCCCCCCGCTCGCCTTTTGCGATCCGATGAGCGCGTGGCCGACATCTATTATATTCCGGGCCCCGATCGTACGTCATCGTGAGCTCCCCGGGAGGGAGAAGAAGGGACTCGCCGTCGCGGCGATAGACATGCTCCCGGAAGAAGAGATCGGGAGCCAGCCGCTTGGTCCGGGCCGGGTAGACATGGCCCGCCGGAGTTCGGTTGCGGGTCGAATCCTTTGCGAACGGGTCCGCTCCCGCCGCTCACCTGCCGTCGGGCGCCTTGATCTCGACCATCGCGAAGCCGAGCGGAGGAAGTCGCTCGGTTCGCTCGAGAGCGTCGGCGAGTGCCCCGACCTCCGTCGCACCCGAAGGCTGAACGAGCCGCACTTGAAGGGGACCGCCGGCCAGGCCGAGGTCTTCACGGGTGACCGCGTACGGAAAGAGGACCTCCCTCTCGAGAAAGTTTGCGAAGAGGATGGCCGTGCCGCCGGCTTCGTCCTTCCAGACGCGAGCTTCGGCGCCAGCCAGCGTCCGGGTCTGATCGCCACGTCCCACCTCCACCGGCTCCTCGAACGTGGGAACGGGTGATGAAGGCGAAAGCGGCTCTAACAGGCGCCCGTAGAGCAGGTATGGCAGGGCCGAGTCTCGGAAGGCCAGCGCGTTCTTCAGATAGGCCACCTTGGCGGCGTGCTCCTCCTTGAAGACGGCTAGGCTGAGCCAGCCCAGCTGACGGCCATCGAGCATGGCCGTGCCTTGCGTCTGGCGAAAGAAGGTCTCGGAGCGATCGAGGGAGCAGATACTGCCGAACAACACCGTGTAGCCTGAGTACACCATCTCGAACAGCGGTATCTCGAGTCCGTTGTATTCTCCCCAGGTGAGGTTGGCATCGAGCACGTCGAGGAAGACCTCACTCGGCGCCTCCGAGGTAATGATGGCCTCCCGATCGGATCGCTTCGCGACGTTCTGCACCAGCCGCATCAGACCCCGATAGCCGCGCGTCCAGTGGTTTCCACCCCCGATCGGGTGGCCGTGGCCTGTATCGAAGCACAGCTGAGCTTCCACGGCCGAGATCTGGTCGACGTACACGGCGTTCACGCCGTGCCGGTCCACGAGCGTCCCCACAAGATCGGCAACCGTCTGCCGCCATTTGCCGTCGCGCCCACACATCGCGAGCAGCCGGCCCGACGTATCGAGATAGTCGTGAACCAGGACGCTGCCGGCCTGGTCTTTGATTGCGCCACCCACGAACTCCTCGAAGTCCGGGATGTCGCGGTCCAGACCCACGCCGTTGATATATGGCATGACGGTGAAGCCACCTTCCACGAGCTCCTTCGCGATCTCATCGAACTGAGCGACCGGCGGGAGGAAGTGTGGGTAAAGGTTGTCGAAAGGCGGTCGATTCCAGCGATACCAGTGGACGCCGATGTCAGTACCGAGCACAGTGCGAGCGTGCTCGAGGGTCTCCGCGAGTCGATCGGCCGGCTCGAAGCGAGGCTTCGCGCTCCTCGGCCGTCGACGCCGGACGCGAAGGCGCTCCGGCAGGCGCTCGAGCAGAAGACGAAGGAGTGGAAGAAGGTGCTCCGGTCCGAGCCGCGCCTCGCGCGGATGCTCCTCCGGCGCCTCGTCGGGCCAATCACTCTCTGGAAGGACGAGCCGCTCCCGGAGTGGCTCAAGAAGAAGGCCGTACGCTGGCGCGCGGAGAACATGGTCGCCGGGGAGTTGCCTGTACAAGTGGACCGATCCCCGAGGGGAGCCAGGATCTCGTAGGGGCCGAGGCGTGTTCCCGCCGACAGCGCCATGAAGCCGTCCTTCTGAGAGTGATGCTTGCTGGCTGGATACTACAGTAGGTTCGGCTTGGCCGCCAGACTGCGCCGCGTGCGGGGGGACGAAGTGGGACTCCTCGGCCGGATGTGGGAATCGAACAATCCCGTGCCTCTCCTGGCGGTGCGGACGAGCGATCCGGAGGGGCCGTCCTCGCGGAGGAGCCGAAGGGGAGGTCGCGGGTCGTCATCGCCCTCGCGGACGGTTCCACGGTGGCGAGTGACTGCTCCCAGGTCGGAGCGTGCGTGACGCCACTCACGCTCCCCGAGGCTCCGGCGGGCGGGAACGGCTTCTGGACACGAGCGCTCTCTGCGGCTGCGGCGCTTCTGGGACACCCCCCCCAGCGGTACGTTGCGGCGATGGCCCGTGGCGTGAACCCCCGGGACGGTGTCGCTCGTCTCGAGGATGGGACGCTGGATCTCCACGCAATCGCAGGACATTTCCCCGCCGGTGAGTACTCGGTCCGACTCGACTACGTGCCCGCGCACAATGCCGCCCGAGTCGGCTCTCCACTGACGGCGTCCTTCATCTCGCCGGATGCCGCTCTCGTGCGGGCTCCAGGGCTCGAAGCCGGTCTTCTCGAGATAGGCGTGGCGCCGGAGGGAACCCCGGACGCTACGACTTCGGCCTGGGTCCTAGCCGTCGCACCCCAGCGGTACGAGGTGGCGACGGAGGCGTTCGAGAGCGCACGCCTCGTTGCAGACAGGTGGGAGGGGGAAGCTCGAGCGCGGTCGGTGCGCTCTTTCCTACGGGCGTACCTCGAGACCCTGTGCAGTTCGGCCACCGGCGAGCGTTGCCCGGGTGTGGCGCGGTGAGCGGCCCCCGTCGGCGGCACCCCGGCCCAGGTAGTAGGCTCGGACGCCTTCCTCCACGGAAGCGACGTTGCCCTGAAGGGAGGGGGCCGAGCTGAACCCTCCACGAGCGGAGGGCGATGTGCGTCACCGCCGGCCGGGTTAGGATGGCGCGGCCGGCGCGACTGACGCGCGCGAAGGTGCATCGTGACTCGACTCGAAATCGCCGGGCGGGCAACCGCTCTCGCAGCACTCCTCGTCCTGGGCAGCGGATCCGGTGCCCAGAGCACGAGGGAGGGGGAGGGCGCGCCACAACCTCTGCGCGTGCGGCAGGACGAGGGCACAGGGACGATCCGGGTGTTCCGGGCCGAAGAGACAGAGCCCATCCTCACGCAAAACGCCGCGCCCGATTTTCGGCCGTATCTCCATCCGATCGCGTCGCCCGATGGCCGAAGCGTCCTCACCGAGTTCAGCCCGGGTCATCACAAGCACCAGACCGGCTTCTACTGGGGATTCACCCGTGTCAACGGCCGCGACTTCTTTCACCATCCGGAAGGCGACTACTGGCGGCGGGTCTCGGCGACGGTTCTGGAGGCCCAGGGTTCCCAGGTCTCCTGGCAGACGGTGTACGAGCTGCTCGACGAGGAGGGCAGCACCCTCCTCACCGAGACGCAGACTTGGTCGATGCGTGAAAGAGCCGGGCAGTTCCTCCTCGACCTGGACTGGACGGGAGAGGCGCAGACGGACGTCACCATCGGGGAGTACGACTACGGTGGCCTGTTTCTGCGGATGCCCTGGCGCGAGGGGATGCGGGGAGAGGTGGTCAATGCCGCCCGCCAGCGCGACCAGGCTGCCGAGGGCAAGCGCGCCATGTGGCTCGACGTGGGCATTCAGCTCGAGGGCCGGGACGACCTGGCTCACGTGGCCATCTTCGATCATCCGGACAACGGGGGCTTTCCCCAGCACTGGCGTGTCGACGGGCAGCAGGGCGTCGGGCCGGTGCGGGCCCGAGCAGGGGACTGGACCATTCCCGAGGGGCAGACCGAGGTGATCCGACACCGTCTGGTCCTCCACACCGGCGAGCTGGACGACGTGGCGCTCAACGACGCCTGGATCGAGTTCAGCGGTCAGGGCTCGAGGTACGCCGACGCGCCGCTCTGGGATATTGCCCAGCAGGAGGGCCGGGAAGCCGAATTTCTCACGCCCTCCCGGGCCGCCGAGATGATGACGCTGCGTGACGGATTCGAGGTCCACGCCTGGGCCAGCGAGCCGATGATGACCCAGCCCATGGCGTTTGCCTGGGACGACCGCGGCCGCCTGTGGGTCGCCGAGAACCGGGACTTCGAGTCCCGTGGCGACGGGTTCTCCAACTCCGGGGACAGCCGCATCCTGATTCTCGAAGACACGGACCGGGATGGTGTGGCCGATCTCCGCAAGGTGTTTCTCGAAGGGATCCCGTTTCCGGCGGCGATTGCCGTGGGTTTCGACGGCCTCTTCCTCGGGGCGCCACCTCACCTGCTCTTCGTCCCCGACCGCGATGGGGACGACAGGGCCGATCGCGAGGACATCGAGATCCGCTTGACGGGGTGGGGCATCCGCGATCGCCACGAGACCATCAACAGCCTCCACTGGGGACCCGATGGGTGGCTCTACGGCCTGGAAGGATTCGCCACCCCTTCGAGGATCCGAAAGCCCGATGCCGAGGACCGCTTGTACCGGCACAAGGAGCCCTTTCCCGAGGATCTCCTCGAACGGGAAGGTGTCGACATCAACGGCGGGGTGTGGCGGTATCACCCCACCAAGGACCGCTTCGAAGCCGTCGCCCATGGCTTCTCAAACCCCTGGGGCATCGACTACGACGCCAAGGGGCAGCTGTTCATCAGCGCATGTGTCATCCCCCATCTGTTTCACGTGATCCCCGGGGGGATCTACCAACGGCAGGGCGGGAGACATTTTAACCCGTACGTCTACAGCGACATCGGTGCCATCGTCGATCACCGGCATCGATCGGCTCACGGAGGGGCGCGGATCTATCAGTCCGACGCCTTCCCCCCCGAGCACCAGGGGCGTCTGTTCATGGCGAACATTCACGAGCACGCCGTCTTGTCGGACGTGTTGGAGCCCCAAGGGTCGGGGTTCGTCGCGAGCCACGGCGACGACTTCCTCATGGCCAACAACGCCCAGTGGGTCGGCTTCAGCATGGAGATCGGGCCCGAGGGGGCACTCTACGTCCTGGACTGGCACGACGCCGACATCTGCGGCAAGGACGTATTAGATAAGGACACGGGACGAATCTTTCGGATCGCTCCCACCCACTCGCTGGCGGAAGACTGGAACGGGCGCTACGCCGACCTGAACCTCCTGAGCGACGAGCAGCTGGTCGAGCTCCAGCTGAGCCGAAGCGATTGGCACGCGCGGCGCGCGCGGGTGATCCTCCAGGGCCGGGCGACGAAGCGCCCCATCGAGAGAGCCGCGCAAGAAGGCCTGCGCACGCTTTTCCGGTTCCATCCAAACCCGGACTCGCGCCTCCGAGCGATGTGGGCTCTGCACATCACGGGCCTGCTCCCTGGCGAGACGCTCCTCGAGGCGCTCGAGGACGAAGACGAATACGTCCGCGCATGGGCGGTTCAGCTGCTCTGTGAAGATCGCGACCCCGCAGCGGCGGCGATCGCCCGCTTCGCCACCATGGCCCGCGAGGACCGCTCTCCCGTGGTGCGGAAGTACCTGGCGGCGGCCCTGCAACGTCTCGACCATCAGGCCCGCTGGGCCATCGCCGAGGGGCTCGTGGATCACGGGGAAGATGCCGAGGACCACAACATCCCCAAGCTGATCTGGTTCGGTCTGGAGCCTCTCGTTAAAGAAGATCCGGCCCGGGCCCTCGACCTGGCCGGAGCCAGCCAGATCCCCACGGTCGTGGTCTTCACTGCACGCCGGGCCGTGGACGCGGATGCGCTCGAACCGCTCGTGGCCCGCCTCGAAACGCTCCCCCACGCCCGAATCCATTTGTTGGAGGGCATGCGGGCGGGTCTGGAGGGACGGACCGACCTGGAAGCCCCGGCCAACTGGTCCGAGGTCTACCCTCAGCTCCGGTCGGACGACGCCGTGGCCCAACGCGCCCTGGAGGTGGCGCAGCTGTTCGGCGATGCCGATGCGGCCCGGGAGATGCTGGCGTCGTTGACGGACCAGACCACTCCCCTCGACCAGCGCCGGGCGGCCTTGAACGGCCTGGCGGCCCAGCAGCGGAAGGAGCTCGTGGCCGAGCTGCCGGCGTTGCTCGAGGAGCAGGACGTCCGCGTCGAGGCGATCCGGGCCGTCGCCGCCTTCGAGGAGAGAGACCTGGGCCGCCGGCTGCTGACGCAGTACGACGGCTTCAGTCCGGCCGAGAAACAGGAGGCCCTTCGGGCCCTGGCCTCCCGGCCCGTCTACGGCCGGCTGCTGACCGAAGCCCTGCGGACGGAGGCCCTCCCGAGGCAGGACGTCCCGGCGTACCTCGCCCGCCAGTTGCGACGGGTGGTGGGCAACGGCTTCGTGGAAGTCTGGGGCCCCATCGACGAGCTTCCCGGTGACAAAGAAGCCCGGTTTGCCCGGTACCGCGCCCTGCTGACGAACGAGGCCCTCGGGGCGGCCGACGCCAGCCACGGCCGGCTCGTCTTCCAACAGAACTGCACCGCCTGTCACACGATGTACGAAGAGGGCGGGAGCGTAGGCCCCGACCTCACGGGGTCCAACCGGACCGATCTCGACTACATCCTCAGCAATATGCTGAGCCCGAGCGAGATCATCCAGGACGACTACAAGGCGGTCGTCGTGACCACCCTCGACGGTCGGATGCACCTGGGAACCGTGTCCGCCGAAAGCGAACGACAGGTGACCTTGCGCGTGGTGGGCCAGGACGCCGTCGTCATCAACAAGTCCGACATCCAGTCACAGGACGTGACCGCCGTCTCCATGATGCCCGCGGGGCTGCTGGTCTGGCTGCCCGATGCCGACGTGCTCAACCTGGTGGCCTACCTCCAGACTCTCAAGCAGGTGCCCCTGTCCGCCGAGTAACAGGGAGGAAGCTCCTCCGCTACCGAGCGCTAGCGGTCGGGCCCTGAGGTCCTTGTCACTGAGGTCGTGAGCGTACTCGTTGACCTCAAAGAGGGGTTTGTATCCAAGCCTGACGGCCTCTGCGATTGCGGCTCCAGAGATGCTCTCGGTCGAGTTGCGGAAGCGCTCATAGATTTGCGTCGGCGAGCCGTCGCTATTGACCAGCCCCACCTTCTTCAGATACGGCGCTATAGCGCGACCAGCACCACCCTTGATCCTAAGTTTCGTGTGAACGAAGTCGGAATTGACAGTGGGCGGAGTGGCAGCCTTCTTTATCCGATCGAGCGCGGTCGTAATAGTTCCTGGCGTTACGAGGTACGGGAGTTTTGCTGCGGCCATTAGTTAGCCTCCTGCTCTTGGGCCATTTGGTTCCCGGCGCTCCTCTGGCCGGCTCGCCCCGGCGATATGGCCCGCCATTTGAAGGCTCTCATACGTGATTGCGCCACTGGGTCCGGAGCGCGTCGAGAGACTTGTGGTGGCGGGCAGATCCCCCGCTCAAAGCCGGGCCGCCTCACCCCGCGAAGGGCAAGCCGTCGATCCACTCCTGGGCCGCTTCGCGGGGGACGAGAGTCGAGGCGCCGTCCTGCGCGAGCATCACCTCCCACGCCCGGATCAGTCCGGCGTCATCGAGGACGCTGACGCCGAGAAACCGGGCTCTCTCGGGCCGGACGTCCGGATGCGTCACGAAGATCGCCTCGCCTCGTTGCCACCACACCACTCCGCTGAGCATGGGCGAGAGGCGGTGCGGGCCTCTTGGGTGAAGCGGGCCAAGCGTTCGGGGTTGGAGGTGAGGGGCTCGCGGAGGACCTTGATCGCGACCTCGCGACCGAGGCGGGGATCGCGAGCGCGGTAGACCTCGCCCATCCCCCCGGCCCCGAGGGGAGCCAGGATCAAGTAGGGGCCGAGCTGCGTGCCCGCCGACAGCGGCATAGGGAGGCCCTCACAGAGAGTGGTGCTTGGCGGCGAATACTACAACTTTTCACTCTGAGACCTGCTCCCTGGTCTCTTTCCGGGGCCCAGCTGCAACGCTTCCGTCCGGATCCTTCATAGGACAGTAGATCGGCCGCTCCATGGGCGCGATCCAGGAGGAGGTGTCATGCGACGGGGCTCTTTCTTGTCCTCTTTGTTGTCGGTCCTCTTGGCGGCTGGGCCGTCCACAGGCTGTACGGCGATCGGCTTCGCCGCCGGGGCGGCGGCGGACCGCTTTCAGGAGAACGTGGTGAAGCCGGCTGGCGGGGCCCGGGACGTCGAGACGCTCCAGGTGGGCACCGCGGTCGAGCTCACGCTCCGAGATGGCCGCACAGTGCGAGGCCGCTTCCAGGGACTGGACTTGACGGTGACCGAGGCGCGGATCCCGCAGTATCAGGCCTCGGCCCGGGATCTTGCCGAGAAGCTTGGCCTTCCTGGCCCCGGCCCGGGGGCGCGGGTGGCGCTGACCAGAGGGGCAGAAGCGACCGGCGAGTTGATCGGCTACGGGCCGGACTTCGTCGTCTTCCGCGAACGCGAGGGGAAGCCGCCGGTCGTCGTCTCGCTGGACCGCATCGTGCGGCTGGCCGGCGCCGACCGGCGGACCATCACCGGCCCCGTCCTGGAGGAGCTGCTCCGGACCGCTGGGGTACGCCTCTTGGCCCGGGTGAGGCTCGAGCAGGCGGACGTCACGACCCTCATCCCCTACGAAGACGTGGTGGGGATGGGGTATGTCGTGTCTCCCTCGTCCGGCAAGGAGACGGGGCTCATCGTCGGCGCTGTTCTCGACGTGCTATACATCGCCGCCATGGCACTGTGTTACCGCAATTGCTTCTACTGAGAGGGAGCCCGAGTCGCGAGGCCCCGAAGGTGCACCGGACCCGCGTGCTACGATGCCGTCAATGGCCGACGCGAAGCCCGTCCCGTCCGTGGCCAGCCCAAACGGGCGCAGCGACGAGGACAAGGCGCGCTCGAACGCAGAGGCGCTGGGTCTGCCCTTCGAGCCACTCGATAGGACGCCGCCGGATCCCGACCTGTGGGGCGAGGTGCCTCTCGATCTCCTCGTCCGATACACCTGTGTGCCGGTGGGCCGCGAGGGCCAGCGAATCGTCCTGGCCTTCGGCGCGCTCGAGGACCCCACCGATCTGGACGAGCTGGAGTTCCTGCTCGAGCGCCCCATCGAGGCCGTGGTCGCCCCTGCCGGCCGGGTGGCCGCGATCCTGAAGAAGCACCGGGGCGGAGAGCTCCTGCTCGAGCAGGCCAGCGAGGGCCTGCGGCTCCAGTTCGTGGGCGACGACGAGGAGGACGTCGACGTCAAGACGCTGCCTGCCGAGAGCCCCATCGTCCGCCTCGTCGACTCCCTCGTCCTGGGAGCGATCGACCGGAGGGCGTCCGACATCCACGTGGAGACCAAGGACCACGAGGTGCTGGTCAAGTACCGGATCGACGGGATCCTCTACTCCGCGATCGAGCCGCTCGACAAGAGGCACAACGAGACGATCATCAGCCGGCTGAAGGTCATGTCCGAGCTCGATATTGCGGAGAAACGGGTGCCCCAGGACGGCCGCTTCCGCCTGCGGGTCAAAGGGCGGACCATCGACTTCCGCGTGTCCATCATGCCCTCCATCCACGGAGAGGACGCGGTCATCCGCGTCCTCGACAAGGAGCAGCTGAACGAGTCCTTCCGGCGCCTGCGCCTCGACGTCCTGGGCTTCTCCGAGGCCGAGCTGAGCAGGCTCCGCAAGTACATCACCGAGCCCTACGGAATGGTGGTGGTGACGGGCCCGACGGGGAGTGGCAAGACGACGACGCTCTACGCGGCCCTCAGCGAGATCGCCACGCCCGAGGACAAGATCATCACCATCGAGGACCCGGTGGAGTACCAGATCCCGGACATCGTCCAGGTCCCGGTCAACGAGAAGAAGGGCCTGACGTTCGCCCGGGGGCTGCGCTCGATACTCCGCCACGATCCGGACAAGATCATGGTAGGCGAGGTCCGGGACCCCGAGACCGCGCAGATCGCGGTCCAGTCGGCGCTGACCGGACACCTGGTGTTCACCACGGTCCACGCGAACAACGTCTTCGACGTGATCGGCCGGTTCATCCACATGGGGGTCGAGCCCTACAACTTCGTCTCGGCCCTCAACTGCGTGATGGCCCAGCGGCTGGTCCGAGTGCTCTGCCGCCACTGCCGGCGCCCAATGACGGACACGGCGGCTCTTCTGCGCGAGTCCGGGCTGGACCCCGAGCTCTACCGCGACCAGACGCTTCACGAGAACGTGGGCTGTGAGGAGTGCGGCGAAACGGGCTTCCTTGGCCGGACCGTCGTTGCCGAGATACTGGACATGTCCGACCGCATTCGCCAGATGATTCTGGATCGGCGGCCGGCGGCGGAAATCAAGCAGGTCGCCCGCGAGGAGGGGATGACGTTCCTGCGGGACTCGGCCCTCGAGAAGGTGTTCGCCGGGGCGACGACGCTCCGCGAGATCAACAAGGTCACTTTCACCCAGTAGAGTGGGTCGTCGGGTTGGCGCACCCGGCGAAGCGAATGCGGTTGACACCCTCGGCGCGGCTTCATAGGCTCACACTGGCAACATACTCCGCGCAAGATCTCCCGACGCCCCCTCGCGGGACGATCGGAATGCAAATGTCTCTCCTGCCAGACTGTATGGCCCCACCGCTGCCGAACGCGGACGAAGTGGGCGTGGGCCAGAGGGTGCTCGGCACAAAGGGGTTGAACGATGAATCTCGACATGAACCAGCTCATGGCGCTGGGCACGACGTACGGATTCCCGGGCCTGAAGGCCCTGGCCATCCTCGTGGTCGGCTGGATCGTGGCCAAGGGCGTCTCGATCGCCACGAAGAAGCTGCTCGACAAGACCGAGCTCGACAACAAGCTCGCGGCAAAGATCACCGGCGGCAAGGCGGCAGGCGTGGCCCTCGAGGCCGGCGTCGGGCGTTTCGTCTACTGGCTGATCATGCTGTTCGTCCTGATGGCCGTCTTTCAGAGCCTCGGGCTGACCATCGTCACCGAGCCGATCAACGCGTTCGTCACGAAGATCGTGGGTTTCCTGCCCCAGGTCCTCGCGGCTGGCGTGCTGGCCGTCATCGCCTGGGCCGTGGCAAGTCTGTTGCGGGTCGTGGTGGGGAACCTGCTCGGGGCCTTCCAGCTCGACCAGAAGCTCTCCGACAAGGCCGGCAAGGAGATGACGAAAGTCTCGCTGGCCTCGACGCTCGCCGATGCGGTCTACTACTTGATCTGGCTGCTCTTTCTGCCCCAGATCATCGACGCGTTGCGGATGGAGGGGCTGAGTCCGGTGAAGCAGATGGTCGGCCAGATCCTCGGGTTCCTGCCGAGTCTCGTCGGCGCTCTGATCATCTTCGCCCTCTTCTATGTGGTGGCGCGGATCGTTCAGCGCCTGGCCACCAGCCTCCTGTCCAGCATCGGCTTCGACAATCTGCCGGAGTGGCTCGGCGTCGGCGGCGCCAGAAGCGGCGCGGGTTCCGCATCGGCAGTCGCGGGATACGTCATCCTGGCCGTTCTCCTGTTCCTGGGGGCGGTGCAGGCGTTCAAGACCCTCGGGCTGGAGACCGTTTCCAGCCTCGCCGAGCAGTTGCTCGCGGGCCTCTTCAACATCGTGGTGGCCGTCGTGATCTTCGGCGTGGGCCTCTTCCTGAGCCGGGTCGCCTACAGGGCCATCGCGCCCACGGGCGACGGATCCTCGGCCCTTCTGGGCAACGTCGCCCGCATCGCCATCCTGATCTTCACCGGCGCGATGGCGCTCTTCCGCGCCGGACTCGCCTCGGAGATCGTGACGCTCGCCTTCGGAGCGGTGATCGTGGGCCTCGCCCTCGCCGCGGCTCTCGCGTTCGGCCTCGGCGGGCGGGAGGAAGCCGCGAAGGCCATCGCGGACTGGCGTTCCAGGTCTTGACCGAGAGGGGTCGGCGGCAGCGCGCCGCCGGCCCTCTCCTCTCTTTCCCTCAGCCTCTCCTATCTCGCGGGTCGAGGTCCGACGAGGGCCCCGACTTGTCCCGGGGAAACTCGCCCCTTATGTTTTGATGGCGAGACCGTGCATGCGCCGGTCCCGGCTCCCCGGACAAGCGATATGAAGCCCATCTTCGGACGCCTGCGCCGCGCCCCCTCGGCCCTGCTGAGCTTCGTCGAGTACGCGGGCAACCTGCTCCCCCACCCGGCGACGCTTTTTGCGCTGCTCTCCCTGGCGGTCATCGTTGCCTCGGGAATCGCGGCATGGGTCGGCCTGGAGGTCACTCACCCTGGCACCGGCGAGACGATTCCTGCTGTCAGCCTCCTGAGCGTCACAGGCCTGCACCGGATCCTCACCGGGATGGTGACGAACTTCACCTCCTTCGCCCCTCTCGGCACTGTGCTCGTCGCCATGCTAGGGATCGGTGTCATGGAGGGCAGTGGCTTCATCGGCTCGGGCCTGCGCCTGCTGGTTCTCTCGGCGCCGCCGCGACTCCTCACGTTCGTCATCGTGTTCGCCGGCGTGCTGTCGAACACCGCGAGCGAGATCGGCTACGTGCTGCTCGTGCCCCTGTCGGGCATGATCTTTCTCGCCGCCGGCCGCAACCCCATCGCAGGCCTGGCGGCGGCTTTTGCCGGGGTGTCGGGCGGCTACAGTGCCAATCTCCTGCTGGGCACAGTCGATCCCCTGCTCTCCGGACTGACCGAAGAGGCGGCTCGCATCGTCGACACGGCCTACTCGGTGAACCCTGCCTGCAACTACTACTTCATGGTGGTCTCCACGTTCTTCATCACCACAACGGGCACGTGGGTGACGGAGAGGGTCGTGGAGCCGCGGCTCGGACCTTACGCCGGAGACGCCCGCGCGGAGGCCCTCGAGAAGCTCGATGGAGCCGAACGCCGGGGGCTGCGCTTCGCCCTCGCGGCAGGGGTCGCCTTCGTCGTGCTGCTGCTCCTGGGTACGGTTCCCGCCGACGGCTTCCTGCGCAACCCCGAGACCGGAGGCCTTCTGCGCTCCCCCTTCCTCTCCGGAATCGTCGCCTTCATCTTCCTAGGCGGCTCGGCGGTGGGCATCGCGTACGGCGTGGGCGCGGGCACGATCCGCTCGGACGCCGACGTGATGAGGGGGATGGGCAAGGCCATGTCGACCCTCGGCAGCTACATGGTCCTCGTCTTCTTTGCCGCCCAGTTCGTGGCGTACTTCAACTGGACGAGGCTCGGCCTGATCGTGGCGGTCCAGGGCGCCGAAGCCCTGAAGGCCTCCGGACTGGGCGGAATACCGCTGATGCTCGGGTTCGTGCTGTTCTCCGCCTTCATCAATCTCTTCATGGGAAGCGCCTCGGCGAAGTGGGCTGTGATGGCGCCCGTGTTCGTGCCGATGCTGATGCTGTTGGGCTACACGCCCGAGCTGACCCAGGCCGCCTATCGCGTGGGAGACAGCACCACGAACATCATCGCGCCGATGATGTCGTACTTCGCGCTGATAGTGGCGTTCTTCGAGAGGTACGACAAGAAGAGCGGCATTGGCACCGTGGTCGCCACGATGCTGCCCTACACGATCTCGTTTCTCGTCGTCTGGTCCATCCTCCTCGTGGCGTGGATGCTCCTCGACCTTCCCCTCGGTCCGGGCGCCGTCATGAGGCTCTAGTGCAACCTTTCCAGAATCCCGACGACGACACGATCCGCAAGCTCCTCGAGCGAGTCCGCAGGATCGCGGTCATCGGGCTCTCGCCCAGGCCCCACCGCGCCTCGCACCGGGTCGCCAGCTACCTGCAGGAGGCCGGTTACGACATCGTCCCGGTCTATCCCAGGGAGGAGCAGATCCTGGGGCAGAAGGTCTTTCGCAAGGTCCGGGACGTCCCCGCACCGATCGACCTCGTGAACGTGTTCCGGCGAAGCGAGTTTCTGCCGGGAGTGTTCGACGACGTCATCGCCTCCGGCGCGGGCGCCGCCTGGACCCAGCTCCAGTGCATCGATCAGGACGGCGCCCGCCGTGCGGAAAGGGCCGGCCTGAGGGTCGTGATGAACCGCTGCCTGATGGTCGAGCACGGCCGCCTCATGGGCCGGAACTGGACTCGGGACTGACCGACCCTGTCTCGGGAGGTGACAGCCCGGGGCGGCCAGCGGGACCGCGCCATCCGGCATGAATGCCAGCTAAGCGGCTGCCGCATAGCCACTTACGTCACAATCACGACAATTGGACGTCGCTGTGCACAGTTCCTGTAGTCACGAGGGTCTGATGGCAGGCCCACCGGGGGGATGGGAGGAGCTGATGCCGGAGCGAATCGTGTATGACGAGACGGCGGCGGCATTTTTTCACGACCGGCTGCTCGAAGCCATGAAGCGCCAGCGCGTCTCGACGTCCGCTTTTACCGAATGCTACCTCGTGAACCTCCTCGCCGCATTCGTCCACGGCGAACGAATGCCGGGTCGCGAGCCCGGCCTGGACGAGACACCCCTGGCTCTTCTCTACACACGCGCCCTCGAGGCCACCGGCCAGGAGCGCTCGCAGCTTCTTCGGGCCACCGCGGACACCGCGCTCTTCGTCTCGGGCTTCTTCGGAGACAGCCTCGCACGCGGCGGGAGTGATCTCCGCTACTACGCCACGCTCGGCGGCGGCGCCTACGCGCGGCTCGGCCTCGCCCACGAGCGCGAGGCCGTCGTGGCGACTGGGGTCTTCACGGAATTGGCCGAACGCTTTCGGGAGTTCGTAGATCTCCTGGCCGAGGTGTCGGACAAGACGATGCTCACGACACCCGCGTCGCTCGTGAAGCTGTACGAGCGGTGGCTGCAGACAGGCAGCCGGCGCTCCGCGGTGCTCCTCGCCGAGCAGGGCATCAGTCCGGCCATCTCCGACGAGACCGTCCGTCACTGACACACTGCTACACTCGTTGTAGCGGTGACGAACGACGAGGGGCCGGATCCTGCCGCCCTGAGCGAAGAGCGGCGTCGCGCCCGGGAGCTGCGCATGGGCGTCGACCTGGCCTGCGCGGTGCTGCGCCAGGAACCCATGAGCAGGGAGGAAGCGGAAGCGCTCGTGGCCGGCGTTCGCCGCCGAGCCCTCGCGCTCTTCCCCGGCAAGGCTCACGTCTTCGACCTCGTCCTCGCGCCCCGCTTCCGCCGGATCCTCGACGAGGTCCTGCCGCCGGCGCCGGAGCCGCGCGTCCTCCCGTTCGTTGGACGTCGACAGAAGGCCTTCTGAGTAGGGAGAGCTCCTCAGGATGACGGTTTTGGCGCTAGGCGCCCACGCAGGCGAAGTCGCGCATGACGTCGTCGTCGTCGAAGAAGATGAAGTAGATCATGTCCGCCGTGCGGTAGACGCGCAGGCGTGGCCAGCGTCGTGCCTTTTGCCGTATCGTCTCGACGATCGCTCCACCGTGGGTGTCGATGGCGACCTGAAGGTCTTCGGCGGTCTCGGGTGCGGCCAGGACCGTGGTCCCCTCGTTCGCGAGGCCTTCGGTGAGCCGGGCCATCGTCGGCTCCTGCTCCATGACACGCTCGAGTCGCGTCGCGTGCTGGGAGTGGCGGTGGTATTCGAAAGCCCAGGTGCCCAGCATCAAGGCCACGCCGAGAGTGGTGGCGGTGACCACGAAGGCTCCGAACAGGATCCAGAGGCGCTTCATGCCTTTTTGACCCCGGGACCTCCCCGTCGGTTCCCGCCGCACGAGAGAGGCGCGAGCGCCACGCGAGTCTTCCGTTGAAGCGGCGTCACGGCCACCCGAACCAGGCCGTCTGCAGTGCCACGCCAAGGGTGTCGAAATCGGCGCCGATCCGAGTGGTGAAGCCGGTGGCCCAGGCCACCTTCGGGTTGGCTCGGCGCCCCAGGGGCAGGGCCAGGGTCACCCCCAGGCGTGAGTTGCTCTGGACGTCCGCATTCACCCTGCCGTCCAGGGTCGTTCGCCCACCGGTGTAGAACGTCGCGTCGGCCGCCAGCCACAGGCGGGGCTTGAAGGTGTAGCTCAGGTGCCTGGAACGAGCCGATGGGGTCCTGCTCGCGCACCGAGCCCCCGAAGAAGTCCGTGTTGGTGCCGAAGAACCACACCCCTCCGTACAGCTCCAGGTACCAGGGCCCCACCGTCTTCGACACGCCCACCTGGGGCCTCAGCGACCAGCGATTGGATCCGATGTTGATGAGCTTCGACGGATCGTACTGCCCGGTGGGGGCTGCCACGACGAGGCTCAGCCCGAGGATGGTGTCCGGCCGGGCGGCGGCGAACTCACGGGGCGTGAGCGCCGGCCCGCCGAGGATGTTCACGGTGAGCTGTCCGCGCACGTCGCCGAGACTGGACCGGGTGATCTGGCGAAACTCGTCCTCGACGAATCCGCTGATGTCACCCCAGACGTACGGGAGTGAGACGATCGCGTTCGCCGAGCGTCCGAAAAGCCCGAAGGTGCGGCCATACAGGAGCGAACCGGAGTTGATGCCGGCGTTCACGTCGTCGAAAGGCAGCGAGGGATCGAAGAGCAGCTCTCCCGTCGAGCGGCCGAAGCTGAGCACGACGATGTTGCCGCCGGTGGGAGCAGGCGCGTACACGCGAGGGGTGAGCTCCTGCGCGGCCGCGGACCCCGCGGCCGCGAGGGGTGAGCTCCTGCGCGGCCGCGGACCCCGCGGCGAGCCCCAGGGCCAGGAGGACGATCGCCGGGCGGGTCCTCACGCCGCCGTCACTGTGAGGAGTCCCCACCCTCGCTGAGCTCCACCTGCCGATAGCCACCCCGGGCGCGGAAGTAGAGCAGGAGGATCAGGTAGCCCACGGCGAGAAGCGCGGGCACCACCGCGGTCCATTTGAGCGCCATGCGGCCGCCGAAGATGCGTGCCTCGGAGACGGGACTCTCGTCGACGCTGGCGTTCGGCTGGCCCGTCGACTGCCACCACTCGGCGAGGTTCGTGATGGCGGAGACCGAGCGACCCTGCTTCTCGAGAAGCTGAACCGCCCGCTCCAGCTCCGCCGCTCCGTTGGGCTCCAGCAGCACCCCCACCTTGGCGCCATCCAGTCCCTTGATCTTCGGGAAGGGACCGAACCGACTTTCGGTCTGCGCAGCATAGCGCTCGTACGTCGGCGTCGACGCCTCCTGCAGGAAGCGGGAGGCGTAGAAGTCCTGCTTGTAGCCGATGCCGGGCCCCCCGAGCAGCCCTGCGCTCAGCATGCCAATGCCGCCAATGGCGCCCATCGTGACGGCGCCCCCCCGGGGGAACCGCTCGCCCACGACGCCCAGCATGGTGGGCCAGAAGAACGTCTTCCCGAGCCCGTACACCGTGACCGCGATCCACACGAGGATTGCCGATTCGACCGACCCGAGCATGAAGAGGCCAACGGAAGCAACGACGGCGCTGCAGAAGAGCAGCCCCAGCGGGTTGATCCGCTCGACGATGGGTCCGGCAAAGAAGCGCAAGACGAACATGATGCTCGATGCGTAGACGAAGAGCAGGAAGCCCTGGCCGGTCAGGATCGAGTTGGTGATGTTCGTGATCCAGCTGTCCGTCCCCAGCTCGACGTAGCCCACTCCAGCGTGGAGGAGGAGCAGAACGAGAAGGATGGGCGAGGCGAGCTGCCGGATCATCTGGCCGTAGCCCACACCGGCGGCTCGCGCTTCGGAGATCGGGAACCGCACACCCAGGATCATCACGCCGTAGAAGACGACGGGGACGAGGAAGAGCGCCATCGGCACCTCCCACCGGACCGTCCCGACGCTGAAATAGCCGAGGAGGCCGCCGAGGATGAGGCCCGCGGGCCAACCCGCGTGGAGGATGTTGAGATAGTGCGTCTTCTGCTTCGGGTAGAGCGTCGCCGTCAGCGGATTGATGACCGCCTCACAGAGGCCGTTCGCCACCGCGAACATGAACATGCCCACGTAGAGACACCAGTAGGTGGCCTCCTGCCCGAGGGTGTTGAACGTCGGTGTCGCGGCGAGGGTGACGACCGCCGAGAGGACGTGCAACACGAACGCCAGGACCAGGAGGGCCTTGTAGCCCACGTGGTCGGTGATCAGGCTGGCGGCGAGGATGACCAGGCCGAAGCCGACCAGTCCTCCTCCGGTGATCGTACCCAGCTCGAGTTGGGTGAACCCGAACTGGTTGCCCCACTCCCTGAGAATGCCGCCGCGCACGGCGAAGCCCACCCCCGCCGCTATGAGCGTCATGAAGCTCGCCAGGAAGATCCGCCGCGTCGATACCTCGGTCATCTATGCCCCCTCACTGTTCCGGCCAAAATCGCCGCATCTTCTTTCGCAGGAAGTCGGCGCTGCGTTTCATCTGCTCCATCCCGTCGACGCCGTCCTCGATGCTGATCCACCCGTCGAAACCCGCCTCCTTGAGCTCGGCGAAGATGGCGTCGTAGTCGTTGAGCCCCTTGCCGATCTCTCCGTGGCTCAATCGGCGCGCATAGCCCACCGAGGTCTCCTCCCGGCGCAGGTCCTCGATCGTGCCCTCGGCGAGAAACCGGTCCGAGGCATGCATGCTCACGACCCGGTGGCGCACGCGGCGCAGGAGCTCGAGCGGATCCTCGCCGGCGAGGAGCGTGTTGCTCGGATCGTAGTTGACCCCGAAGTGGGGCGAGTCGATCCTGTCGACCAGGTCGCAGAAGACGTCCATGGCCTGGGCAAACTCGGGGTACTGCCAGAAGTCGTCCTTGTAGTGGTTCTCGATGACCAGCGTGATGCCGGCCGCCTCCGCACTGGGCAGACACTCCTCGATACAGCCGGACGCGTAGCCGAGCCCCTCGTCCCGCGACACCTCGGGGCGTCGTTGGCCGGAGAGCACGCGACAGGTGCTGCAACCCAGCGCCGCGGCCATCTCGATCCAGACCTTTTCCTTCTCGACCTCCCGGCGCCGGTGCTCGGCGTCGGGATGGGTGAAGTCGGGAGAGCAGCACAGCATCGGCACGCTGAGCCCTCGATCCTCCGCCAGCTTCCGGTGGCGCCCCCACTCCGAGGACTGGCGCAGATCGAGGAAGCCGCTGTAGAACTCCAGGCCGTCGATCTCCAGGGTGGTCGCCATCTCGATCCAGGCCTCGAGGGACAGCGAGCCGTCGACGCAGAGCGGCTGCATCCAGGCCTTGGGAAACGCCGCGAGCCGGGGCATGTCAGGGGGTCCTCGAGAGATTGCGACCGACGAGGGGGAACTGGCCCAACTCCACCACGCTGCCACTGAAGGGCCGGCTCTCGTCCCCGATCCAGTACACGGCAGCCGCGGCGATCTCCTCCGGGAGGATGAGACGGCCGGCCGGGGCGAACTCCTTCGGGACCCTCTCGTACCAGTCGGCGGGCTGGCCGTGGCGCTCCTGGACGACCTTCTCGCCTTCGGTGAGCACCCAGTCGGGGTTGATCTGGTTGACCCGGATGCCCCGCTCCCGGTGCAAGGTGTCCCCAAGGTTGCGGGTCAGGGTCATGAGGGCGCCCTTGCTGGCGCTGTACGCGACGAACGTCTGCTCGCCGCAGTACGCGTTCACGCTGCCGATGTTGAGTACCGCACCCTTCGTGCGCTCGAGCTCCGCCAGAGCCGCGCGTATCAGGAGGAGTGGGGCCCGGGTGTTGACCGCGATGACCTCGTCGAACGCCGCGGCGTCCGTGGTCTCGATCGTTCCACGCTGGACGCGTCCGGCGTTGTTGACGAGGGCATCGACCCGACCGAAGGCCTCGACCGCGGCCTGGATGACCCGAGGCGCCGCCTCCGGGTCCTCGAGGTCGTCGACATGGAGAGCGGCCGCTTTCCCCAGAGAGCTCGCCACTTTCTCTCCCAGGTCCCGCTCGAGCCCGTGGACCAGGACGCTGGCCCCTTCGGCCACGCAGCGCCGGGCGATGGCCTCTCCAATGCCGCTGCTGCTGCCCGTGACGATGACGACCTTGTCCTTCAGCCTCATGACGTGGACTCCTCGAGCGCGTGGACTCGTGTCACGACGTCGCGCAGGATCTCTTCGAACTCGTCCCCGGTGGCGAAGCGATCGGCCTGGATGGCGAGGGGGGCCCCGATCACGACCGAACGGGCCCCGCGGCGGACGGTCTCGAGCGCCTGGTCGATCGACAATCCCCCGACCGCCTGTACCGGAAGATCGACCGCGGCGACCACGGCATCGATGTCGTCGAGGGGCGAGACCCCGGAGACGTATCGCCGCTCGTCGAAGCCGGTGTGCACGATGATCCAGTCCACACCCAGGTCCTGCATGGCCTTCGCGTCACCGGCCTTGTCCTCGGCGCCCAGGACGTCCGCCATCACCGCGCCACCCATCCCATGGGCCACCTTCACCATCTCCTTCACCGACGCCCAGTGGGCCCGGCTCATGATGACGACGTGGGTCGCGCCGGCTCCGAGCATCATCTCGGCCTCCAGTCCCGCACCGTCCATGGTCTTGAGGTCGGCCACGATGGGGACGTGGGCAAACTCCTTCCGGAGCGCCCGCACGGCGTGGAGGCCCTCGCCGAGGATGAGAGGCGTTCCCGCCTCCAGCCAGTCGATGCCCGCCCGGCGTGCGCCGCGGGCCGTCTGCAGGGCTTCGGCGATCGTGGTGAGGTCGAGGGAGACCTGGGTGGTGACGCTGTCGGACACGGTTCTCATTTCTCCTCTGCGGTCAGCACGGCCTTCACGATGGCGCCGCTCTCCATCTGCTCGAAGGCCTCGTGCCACTGCCGAAGCGGCCAGACGCCTCCGATGAGCGGAGCCACGTCGAGGGCGCCCGAGCCGAGGAGCGCGATCACCCGCTCCCAGACCGGCCAGTTGTGGCTGAAGCTTCCCTGCAAGCGAACCGCCTTCTGGACGATGGGGTCGAGGGAGAAGCCCAGGGGCTGGGAGCCCCAGCCCACCTTGGTGATGAAGCCGGCGGGTCGAACGAGCTCCATCGCGTCAGCCAGCGCCGCCGAATGACCCGAGGCGTCGACCACCCCGTCGACCCCGGCCCCGTCCCGCTCGCGCGCCCAGGCGTGCAGCGGCTCGCTCCCACTGGTGAAACGCTGGCAGCCGTACGCGGAGGCCACCTCGAGGCGGCGCGCATCCTCCTCGAGGCCGGCCAGCGCCACCTCGGCCCCCCGAAGGCGGGCCAGGGCCGCGCACAGGATCCCGATCGGCCCGGGCCCCAGGACGACGATACGGTCCCCGGGCTTGACGTCGCTGTTGACGGCCACCGCGCTGTAGGCAACGCAGCAGGGCTCGGTCAGCGCGGCGTGCTCGGTTGAGAGGTGGTCGGGCAGGTGGTGGAGGATGCGAGCCGGAACCGGCATCGTCGGGCGCATCGCGCCGTCGACGGTGGCGCCGTACCCTCGTCGACCGGGGTCGAGCTGGTAGAGACCGGCCCGGGCCAGGGGGCCGTCGGGGTCGACGATCGCGTGGGTCTCGCAGGCCACCCGGTCTCCGGGAGAGAAGCCCTTCACTCGCCGGCCCACCTCCCGAACGGTCCCGCAGAACTCGTGGCCCAGCACCACGGGGTGGCGCACCGGCCAGCTGTGGAGCGCCTGCCACTGGTGGACGTCGCTCCCGCACACGCTCACCGCCCCCACGTCCAGAAGGACCTCTTCTTCCTCGTGTGAGGGGACAGCGACATCTCGCAGCTCGACCGCACCGGGGTCCGGGCCATAGTTGACTACGGCAGGCTCGCCCAATTCAGGCCTCCGTGGGAGATCGGCTGTGTCCTCGAGCCAAGCGCCCGGGACGACGTCCCAGATGGTATATCAACCGCCTGGTCGACAGGCCTTACTCCCTGCCTCCGATGGTGTTGTCATGCCGTCGCTCGCGGGGCGGCCTGTCGATCAATCGGTTGGGGAGCCCGTCGCGCTTGGCGAGCTCGAAGGCGTCGTAGAGCTCGCCGACGGCCGTTCGCGCTTCGTATCGAAGCGTGCCGCCGTCGATCGAGATGATCTGGTAGAGCTGCGTATTCTCCGCAGCCCTGTCCCACCAGGGCTCGTCGTCCAGGACGTACATCTTGGGCCCGCTGACCGAGACCACGTAGACGGTCCCCGTGCCGGCCTCCACCTCGGTCATCCCCACGGGCAGGTTGCGGCCACGACCGTAGGTGTGATCGTGGCCCGTGAGGACGAGATCGACGCCATGGCGGTCGAAGATGGGCTTCCACAGGCCACGAAGGGTGTCGTTGTCGCGGCCCTTGGCGGTGGAGAAGACGGGATGGTGAAAGGTGACGACGCTCCATCGATGAGGACTGGACCCCAGGGTGCGGTCGAGCCACTCGGCCTGCTCGCCCAGTCTCTCGTTGGAGTTCAGGGAGATGATCCGTACGCCCTGGTAGTCCACGAAGTAGACCGTCTCTTCCAGGCCCTCGATGTCCCCGGCCGCCAGGCTGAAATGGGGTCTCCAGAGACTCGACAGGCGCCTCTGCCCATTCTCGTCCTTCGGGTACTCGTGGTTTCCGGGTGTGGGGATGCTGGGCACCATCGCTTGAATCCAGTCGCCCGCCTCGAACCACTCGCCCCACTCCGTGTCCCGGTTGGCGCGGTTGGTCAGGTCGCCCGCGTGGATCATGAAGGCGGCCCCGGGCGCATCCGAGTAGGCCGAGCGGATGGTGCGGGACCAGAGGGAGAGGAGGTTGTTCTGGGCGTCGCCGAAATAGATGAAGGAGAAGGGTTCGGGCCTGTCGCTCGCGGTGCGGAAATGAAACCACTCGCTCCACAACTCCCCGAACCCGACACGATAGGCGTATCGAGCCCCCGGCCTGAGCCCCTGTGCGTTAGCGGAGTGGAAGTGGGCCGGCCCACTGTCGGTTTCAACGCGCTCGGTCTCGGCGGCAAGAGCCTCGGCGTCGAGCATGAATCGGGGAGAGGCGTCGGCCGGAGCGATCTCGACGATCCCGTGGGCCACGGTCGTGTCGGTTCGCCAGGTGACGGCTTGAGACGTGGCGGGGTCGGTCTGCCACGTCAGAACGATCCGATCGGGAATGGGCGAGGGTGTCGCGTCGTGAGCAGCGGTCTCGTAGGATCCCTGGACGTGGTGGACGTGCTCCTCGGACAGCGCCTGCGAGCCGGCTGTCGCCAGGAAGAGAACCGCGAAACCCCGGATGTGGGCTCGGGTGAATCCGACCATCGTGAGAAGGCCCCCTCTCGTCTCCATGTGAAGCCAGGCGAATCAAGTCACTCACTCGTCCAACGGCAGGACTTCGACTCTTCGAATGCAGACCTTGCTCCCGGGGTCGTGCTGTTGGTAGGCAAAGTGCCCTTTCTCGAACGTCAGAGCAAAGTCGAGATACTCATAGAGCTCGTTACCGTCGACGGTGACCTTGATCCGCGTGACCTTCCGGCGGCGCCAAACGTCATCGCGCACTTCGATCTCGTATTCGAACCAGGTGCCCGGCTCGACGAGTCTCTCGTAGACGTGGCACATTCCATAGAGAGATCCGGTCCGGATCGGATCGCGGTGCGTGCTATCGATCTGAGCTTCGTAGCCGTCGGCGAATCCCGGCTTGCGAGTCGTACGGAAGTACAGACCGGAGTTCCCACCGTCGTTGATCTTGACCTCGGCCCGATAGCGAAAGTTCTTGTAGGGTCCTTTCGTGGAGACCAGCATCGACGCGGCCCCCGAGCCACACAGTGCGCCGTCCTCGACCTCCCACACGCTTTCCGAGTTGCCGACCTTCTCCCACCCGTCCATGGTCTTTCCATCGAACAGCGAGATCCAGTCCTCTCCGGCAGCTCGAGCATCGACCGCCACCAACCCGATCAAGAGAAGCGATGGGAGACAGAACGTACGGAAAAAAGAAGTTATCATCGTTTGCACCTCGTTGGACTCGGTGGATCCTACCAGAGCGCCACCCGCACGGCACGGAGTGACGCAGTCTTGCACGGGTCCTGAGGAGCGGAGACGATCCCCTGCATGCGCATCGGCGTGGACCTGGGCGGCACGAAGATCGAGGCGATCGGCCTGGACGATGACGGCAAGGTCCTCGCCCGCCAGCGCGTGCCCACCCCACGTGACGACTACGACGCCACGCTCCAGGGGATCGCCAGCCTCGTCGACGCCATCGAGACAGAGACGGGCGAGCGAGGCTCGGTGGGGATCGGCATGCCGGGCTCTCTCTCTCCCGCCACCGGCCTGGTCAAGAATGCCAACTCGACCTGGATGATCGACCGCGCCTTCGACCGGGATCTGTCGACTCTGCTCGGACGGCCGGTGCGCTTCGCCAACGACGCGAACTGTTTCGCCCTCTCCGAGGCAGTGGACGGCGCCGCGGCCGGCGCGCACATCGTCTTCGGCGTCATCGTGGGTACGGGTACCGGGGGTGGCGTCGTCGTGGACCGCCGGGCCCTCTCCGGACACAACGCCATCGGCGGGGAGTGGGGTCACAACCCCCTCCCGTGGCCGCGAGATGGAGAATGGCCGGGGCCGTCGTGCTACTGCGGCAAGACGGGTTGCGTCGAGACCTTTCTCTCCGGCCCGGGGCTGGCACGGGACTATTGCGAGGAGACCGGAGACGAGGTCGACGGCCCGGAGATCGTGACCCGGGCGGAGGGGGGCGAGGCGAAGGCCGACGCGGCTCTTGGGCGTTACGAGGATCGCATGGCCCGTGCCCTGGCGGTCGTGCTCAACATCCTCGACCCCGACGTCGTGGTCCTGGGTGGAGGAATGTCACGGATCTCGAGGCTCTACGAGACGGTCCCCAGGCTGTGGCAGGAGTGGGCGTTTTCGGACCGCGTCGACACCGCGCTCCGTCCACCCGTGCACGGCGACTCGAGCGGGGTGCGCGGGGCGGCCTGGCTCTGGGGGCCCGACGAGACGGGAGGGGCCCGATGAGTGAGGCCCCGCTCAAGAACTTTCGCAGCCTCGACGCCGGCAAGATCACCGCGACCATCTACCTGCTCCGCATTGGCGTGGTCGCGCTCGTGGGATTGATCCTCGGTGGCCTGATCGGCGCCGCCATCTTCTTCCTCGTCACCCTCGAGACCCGCGTGAAGCGTCGCCGGGCTTTCGCCCTCTCGCGGTACCTGGACTACTGCAGCGAGCTCTTGTCGCTGACGGGGGCTCCCCACGGCAAGGAGGGCCGTTCCATGATGCTGCGAAGCGCTGCGACGCTGATGCTGGCGGCGACCCTGCCCAGCTGTGTGGTCCGAGGTGATGACACCCCCAGGGCCAGGCCGAACGTGCTCTTTCTCATCTCTGACGATCTGAACTGTGACCTCGGCTCGTACGGACATCCTCTCGTGAAGTCGCCGAACATCGATCAGCTCGCGCAGCGCGGAGTCCAGTTCGAGAGGGCGTATTGCCAGTACCCCTTGTGCGGTCCGAGTCGGGCGTCGTTCATGACTGGTCTCTATCCCGATCAGACCCTGGTTCATCGCAACGCCGTCTACATTCGCGAGCGCGTTCCGAACGTGCGGACGATGTCTCAGATGTTCCGCGACGCGGGGTACTTCGCCACGCGAATCGGCAAGATCTATCACTACAACGTACCGAAGCACATCGGCACGAGCGGACACGACGATCCGTACTCGTGGGACTACACGATCAATCCCCGGGGCCGGGACAGGGACGACGAAGATCTGCTCTTCAGCCTGCGTCCCGGCAGCTTCGGTGGCACACTGAGCTGGCTGGCCGCGGGCGGAACCGACGCCGAGCAGACCGACGGCATCGCCGCCAACCATGCCGTGCGGCTGCTGCGGCAGTACGCCCGGGAGAAGAGACCTTTCTTCCTCGCCGTCGGGCTCTTCCGGCCTCACACGCCCTACGTCGCTCCGAAAAAGTACTTCGAGATGTACGCCCCCGAGAACATCGTCGTGCCCACCGTGCCCGGGGGCTATCTGGACACGCTGCCGAGCCCGGCTCGCCGGTCCATCACCCGCAAGAAGGAGCAGGTGGACCTCCCTCGGGACCTCGCACGCAAGGCGATCCAGGCCTACTACGCGTCGATCACGTTCGCGGATGCGCAGGTGGGGCAGGTCCTCGACGCCCTGGACGAGACCGGACTCGCGGAGAACACGGTCGTCGTGTTCACGTCCGACCACGGCTATCACATGGGGGAGCACGGGCACTGGCAGAAGACGACCCTCTTCGAGAACGCGACCCGCGTCCCGCTCATCATCGCCGGGCCCGGGGTGAAGGCGGCTGGTCGGAAGACGGGCGCCCCCGCCGAGATGGTCGACTTCTATCCGACCCTCGCGGAGCTGTGTGGACTCGACCCTCCAAAGTACCTGTCGGGTGTGAGCCTGGTCCCGGCACTGAAGGACCCGACCGCCAGGCCGAGGAGCTCAGCTTTTTCACAGTATTCGCGTGGCTACAGCATCCGCACGGAGCGCTATCGCTATACCGAGTGGGGTCGGGAGGCGAGCGAAGGAGCCGAGCTCTACGATCATGAGACGGACGATCACGAACTGGTCAACCTCGTGAACCGTCCCGAGTGGTCCGACACCGTCGAGCGGCTCTCCGCACGGCTGCGCCGGCGGATCGCCGAAGCCGCCGCGGCACCAGCGAGAGTCGAGCAGATCCGTTTCGACAATCGCCGGCGCGTGCCTTGAGATCTCTCCGAGCGCCATTCGAAACCACCTTCTGATCGCCTCCATATGGAGCCGCTCCTTCGACGCTGGGGCAGCCCGGGCGAACAACGGTGGAGGGCTCGGGCAGTCGACGAGGCGCTTCGTGGGCAGTGGCGTCTACTCGGCCGGTCGGTCGGACTGAGGCACCGGCTCCACCAGGAATCTCTTCTCCGCCCACAGGAAGTAGGGGATCGCGAAGGCCGAGAGCACGGCCGCCATGCCGAAAGCGCCCCGCAGCCCGATGTGCCCGGCGAGCCCGCCCAGGGCGATCGAGCCCGCTCCTATCCCGGTGTCGAAGGCGGCAAGGATCCCTCCGAAAGCAGCGCCGCGCCGCGTGGGATTGACGTACTTGAAGACGTGGGCGACGAAGGCCGGGTACATGTTCCCGAGACCGAGTCCAAAGACGCCGCCGGCGACGATGAGCTGCGTGCGGGTCTGGGCGAATGCCGTGAGGGCGAGCCCGACCGTCACGAGAGCCAGGCACGGCAGGAACACACGCTTCGGACCGACGCGATCCGCGAGCCGTCCCGAGAAGACGCGGGTTCCCAGCACGACGACGGCGAAGGCGGTGAAGAAGACGCTCTTCGGCGCAATGCCGTTCTCCTCGGCCAGCACGGCGACAAAGCTGGTGATGCCTCCGTAGCCGAAGGAGCAGAGGAAGAGCGACATCGCCACCCAGAGGACAGGCCACTCCACCATGTGCCGGCTGAAGAAGGCGTGCTTCGTGCGGCGAGCGGAGGTCGTGATCTCCTTCAGGCGCCAGGCGATCGCGAACATGACGAGGTTGAGCAGCGCCACCTCGGCACAGAGCCAGCCCCACCCGAAGCGGTACACCCAGAATCCGAGGCCGGGGGCAACGGCGATGGCCGTCATCGTGGACATGCCCCAGTAGCCGATCCCCTCGGCCCGGCGTTTTTCCGGGAGGAGATCGGTCATGTAGGCCGACGAGGCCGAGAGCAGGCCCGACCAGAAGAGCCCGTGAAAGCCCACGAGGATGAGCGGCATCCAGTAGTTGGGGCTGAGCCCGTAGGCCACGGAGAAGCCCGCGATCGCCAGGCTGCACACGAGGAGCATCCTGCGCTTCCCCACTCGATCCGCGAGGGCCCCGGTGATCGGGGCGGTGAGGGCGGACCCGAAGGTCAGCACGCCGAGGAAGAGGCCGGCGACGGTGGTGTCGCCTCCGAGGTCCAGGATGAAGAAGGGAACCGTCGGCAGCAGCTGGAAAAGAGACAGGAACACCGTGAACGTGAACCCGCACATCAGGAAGAAGCGCGAGGTCAAGACCCGGTCGTCGCTCTCCGGCGGCGCCGACGCGGGGGCTTCGGAACTGGGGGCAGGTGTCGTCATGGAGGATTCGGGCCGGGGGCCGAAACGAAGGATCGTAGCACGAGGCTCGCTGCCGTCCGACGCCCATGGAATGGATGGATTCTCCCGGGCGTTGTTCGGGTCATGAGACTCCGACAAACCGCGGGCGTGGCGGCCCTCGCGAGCGCCCTCTTGATCACCCCTCTCGGGTGCGCGGCCAGGGAGCCCCGCCATGCCCCGCCGCTTCCAGCCGAGCCGTCACGCTGGGTGGGTGAGCCCGTGAGCTGGCAGTCTCTTCGGGGCCAGGTCGTTCTCGTCTTCGTGTGGACGTTTGGTTGAGTCAACTGTGTGCGCACCGCTCCCTGGGTCAGGGAGATCACGACTCGGCACGGCCCCCGGGGGCTTGCAGCGCCGGAGTTCGACTACGAGCGCAGCAGGGACGATGTCGCGGCCCACGCACGCGAGCTCGGCCTGGACTTTCCCCATCTGGTGGATCCCGGCTTCGTCTACTGGCGACAACTCCGAAACCACTACTGGCCCACCGTCTACCTGATCGACCGCTGCGGGAGGATCCGAGATCAGCAGATCGGAGAGGTGCACTCGGACCAGGCCAAGGGGCGCCGGCTCGAGAGTCGCATCGAGGAGCTTCTGAGCGAGGGCGGCGCCTGCCCGGAGTGAGCTGGCGGCCGAACCTCCCGGACCCCGCCCAGGTGCCGAACATCCAGATGTAGGGCAAGGTGCTGCGGTGCCTGGATCGGGACCCGGCCGCGCGACCCCAAAACGCCAGCGACCTCCGCTCCTCCCTCGAGGCACTGTGGTGAGGCGTGCCCATGGACCGAGGCGCAGTCCCTGGCCTGGTGGGAGCGCCACAGCAGGACCCCGAGCGGCACTCTCTCTGGCTAGCCGCAAGGTCGAGGTACTATCGCCAACCGATCCAGGGGGAGGGTCGTCCATGAAGGCTCCAGTCCACTCGGTGGAATGTGCTGGTCGGAGCAGGGGCGGCGGTGCCCCGCCGTGGGGCAGCCGCCGAGAAAAACCCCGAAACCTCCCAACTTACGGTGCCCCTGTCCGGTACTACTCACAAAGACACAGAGTGGACAGGCCCCGGAAGGTGCTGAAACGACACGTCAACCCGCCGAGAGCGAGCGGAGCCCAGCCAGCGGGCAAGGAGTCGAACATGCAGATCAAATCCGAGATCGCCTCGGCGACAAGCGGAGAGGTGATAGAGAGCCCCCGAGTCCGTGGTGGACGGCGTCCGGGACGGGCGCCGATCCTGTCTGGTCTGATCTTGATCCTGGGCCTGGCCTGCTCGGTCGCTGCCCTCGCCGCGCCCGCGACGGCCGCTCCGCAGGAAATCCCCCAGCCCGAGTCCCCTTCGGGCGTTTGGAACGGCCAGGACGGCAAGCCGCTCCCCTTCCAGAATCATGACGAGGTGCTCGATTATCTTCGGACCGCCAAGGTCGTGCACCGCGAGCCCGCCCCGGAAGGCATCAACAAACCCGACGTCCTCACGCTCGAAGGAAACGGAATCCGGGCCCGCGCGATCCTCCGACAGGTCGCCAGCGAGAAGAGGCGTATCCGCATCGGCGAACGCTTCTACTTCCACTTCTTCGACTCCTACGCCAACGAGTGCGCCGCATACGACCTGGCCCGGGAGCTCGGCCTCGGGTTCGTTCCGCCCGCGGTGCCTCGGAACATTGGAGGGCCCGGCAGCTTGCAGATCTGGATCGAGGGCGGCCGCGACGCGTCCGACAAGAACTTCCGCCCCAGGAGCCCCATGGGTTGGATGAAGCAGGTGTGGGACAAGGACCTCTTCGACAACCTGATCCTGAACGTCGACCGCAACACGGGCAACATGCTCGTGGGTGACAACGATGAACTCTGGCTGATCGACCACACACGGGCATTCCAGCCCAATGGCGAGCTGCTCGCCCCCGAAGCGCTACAGAAGATCAACCGAAACGTGTGGGACCGACTCGAGGCATTGAGCGACGACCAGCTGAGAGACGTCGTCCGAGAGTTCCTCCAGCCCGATCAGGTGGAGGGCCTCATCAAGCGGCGAGAGCTCCTTCAAGAAAAGGTTGGGGAGCTCGTCGCCAAGTCCGGCGAGGGCGCTGTCTTCTACTAGAGCGCCTGGCCACGCCGCCTCTCCCGAGGCGCGCCTCGGCCACGCTGGCGATCGAGGGTCTGGCTCCGTCGCTGGTGTGACCGGGGCGAATCCTGGCGGACGCGACTCGATCGGGTATCGTTGTACTCTCGATACCCAGAGAGGTCGCTGATGAGACGGAAGACGAGACTGGTGGCGTTGACGATCGTCCCGTTCGCGTGGGGCTGCTGGGGTGGCCCCACGCAGAAGGTGGACGGCGCCGATCCGGTCGAAGCGGCGCTCACGACAGCCGACGAGTACGTGAGCGCCTACTTCGATCATTTTCCCGAAGAGGCCTTCGAAGCCGGCTTTCCCGACGCACCCGCCGATCGGTTCAGCGATCGCAGCTCCGGGGCGTTCGCGGTGTGGCACGAGCGTGAAGACGCTTGGCTCGAGCGCCTGGCCGCCATCGACCTCGGCGCCCTTGCCGGCACGGATGCCGCGACGCCGTACGCCTACGCCCGGGAGCGCCTCGAAGCGTCCCGGGCGATGCGGGCCTGTCGGATGCCGCTGTGGAACGTCTCCCCGAGCTCGACCGGCTGGCCGGCCCTGATGGCCATGTCCTTCGCCAACCAGCCGGTCGCCACTCCCGAAGACCGGACGGCGATCCTGGCGCTGGCCCGAGATGCCGCCCGATTCCTCGACACCGAGCTCGAGAACCTGACCGAGGGTCTCCAGTCGGGATTCACGGCCCCGGTGCCGAACGTCGAGGCTGTCCTGGGACTGATCGACGAGATCCTCGACGCCGAGCTCGAAGCCACGCCTTTCTGGTCCCCGGCGGAACGAGACGAGAGCGGTGAGCTCGCCGAGGCGCTTCGGGACGTCGTCGAGGACGAGATCCGTCCTGCGATCCGGAGGTTGCGTGACTTTCTGGCAGGCCCGTACCGCGACGGCGCCCGGGAGGCGATCGGCGTCGACGCCAACCCGGACGGCGCCGAGTGCTACCGCGCCGCGATCAGCTTCCACACGACGCTGTCGCTCAGCCCGGACGACATCCACCAGAACGGCCTGGACCGCATGAAGGACATCGAGACCGAGATGGTCGAGATCACACGCCGCCGATTCGGGACCGACGACGTGCCGGCGGTGCTCGAGAGGCTCCGTTCGGAGCGGGAGTTCACGTTCGGGAGCGAAGAGGAGGTTCTCGAGTTCGTCCACGCCGCGATCGATCGAGCCAGGGTCGCCACGCCCCGATGGTTCGGCGCGGTGCCGAAGAGCAAGGTCGTCGTCCGGCCGTACCCAGCCTACCAACAGCGCACCGGCGGTGGCTTCTACAGCGCTGGAGGCCCGGATGCGCCCGGGGTCTACGAGCTCGGGACCCACGAGCCGGAGAAGCTCCCTCGTGCGGGCCTCGAGGCAACGACATTCCACGAGACATACCCGGGCCACCACCTGCAGTCCAAGGTCGCGCTGGAGCGCCCGGGGCTGCACCCTGTTCTCAAGTTTTTCTACAACTCGGGAATGGGCGAAGGCTGGGCGCTCTACAGCGAACGGCTGGCCGATGAGATGGGCCTCTACTCAGACGATGTGGACCGTCTGGGCATGCTCTCGAACGAGGCCTTCCGGGCTGCCCGGCTGGTGATCGACCCAGGGATGCACGCACTCGGCTGGAGCCGCCAGCAGGCCGTCGAGTACATGCTCACTCACACCGCCGAGTCCGAGTCTTCGGTCGAGTACGAGGTCAACCGGTATCTCGCCGTGCCGGCCCAGGCCACCGCGTATCTCACCGGGAGCCTCGAGATCCAGCGCCTCCGCGCCGAGGCCGAGGCGCGGCTGGGCGAGAAGTTCGACATCCGCGACTTCCACGACCGGGTCCTCGAGGACGGGACGATCACCCTCGGGATGCTGGGAGACAAGATCGAAACCTGGATCACCGCCCAGGCGGATGCCGAGTAGGGGCTACTCGAGGAGCTGCGCGACTTCGCTTCCGCACAGCTTCAGGACCCGGTCACGCCGCTTCAGGACCGCGTCGATCTGCCCCTCGGTGAGGTGGCCGCCCACGTTGGATCGCAGCTCTCCTGCATCCAGCATCATCAGGGCGTTCCGCAGGTCGGCTGGCATGGGCCGGCACGGCTGCAGCAGGGCGGGATCCAGCTCCGTGGAGAGCGGAAAGGCCTGCTCGTGGTCCACCAGGCACACGTGGCCCTCGGACGGAACGAAGAGCTTGTCCACATCCTCACGCTCCTGGTTGCCGATGAGGCCGTCGAAGACGCGGACTCGGACGACTTGTTCTCTGAGCTCGTCGATCCCGAGCCCGTAGGACTCGGCGATCGCCCGGATGGTCTCCTCCGGCCCCGCGCCCTGCAGGTCCTGTTCGCTCCTGATGGAGACCAGGTCGAGTGCGGTCTCCACGACGGCGCGCAGTACGCCGGGGCCGGCCTCTGAATCGCGGAGCACCGCCACCGGCACCAACCCGAGATCGAGCATCCGGTCGAGCTTGTACGCCGCCACCTCGTGCTCGTACCGACGGGGCGAGGCGCGCCCTGCCGTCGGCTCGTCTTCTTCGATGTCCTTGAAGACACCTCGCAGATGGAGACCCTCTCCCTTGAGCTCCCAGAGCTCGGCGCGCTGGTGTCCGCGGCTGACCTTGGTGCGCGCCACGACCTCCGCCTCGCTCAGGACCCGCTCCATCTCCGCGTCCGCCAGGTGCACGAAGCCACCGGCCCAACCCTCTCCCTGAGGAGGCTCGGCGAAGGGGAGCGACGCCTGCCGTGTGGCGGGGTCGAGGGCCGAGATCCGCTCCTTCTCGAACACCACGCCATACCCCTTGCGTCCGTAGCCCATGCCCACATCGGCACGGAGGAAGCGGCCGTCGAAGCGTGACGAGACCTACCCGGTCCTCGTGACGGTGTGGCCCACCACCATGGAGCGGGCGTCGAGCCGCTCGAGGACGGTGCTCACCCGTTCCCTTTCGATCCTCTCGTTGTGCAGCGAGCTGCCGCGATACCAGCGCGGTCCGTCGGGTGCGAAAGCCAGGCTGCGCACCTCTTCGGTCAGGGACTCGGCGGCCCGGGCCAGCCTGCGGTCGACCTGGCGCCCCTGGGCTGCGAGCTTCAGGACCGCGGCGGCCGCGGCCCGGACCTCGGCGAAACCACTCGGCGTCTTGAGCAGAGTGTCGAGAACGAGGCCCGAGTCCATGACGGACCGGACGCTTTTTCGAAGGCGATCGTTGATCTGGTCCAGCCCGAGCGCCGCGACCTCGGGCGTGAGGCCTCCGTGAACGAAGAGGACACCATTGATCTTGATCACGGTGGGCTGCTCGAGGAGCCAGGAGCCGTAGGTTCCCTTCCGGGCGAACGCCCGCCGGCGCGCGAAGTAGCCGGGGGGATACTTCTCGTCGAAGGCCGCTTCAAGCTCGGCCGACGAGAGACCCTTGCCCGAGTACGCCTTCTCGTACCCAGCCAGGGCCTTGCAGCGATCACCGGACTTCTCGTCAGCCTGGAAGGAGGCATACCCGCCGGGCCACACGTAACGGAAGTCACGTACCAGGTTCATGACCTCGTGGTTGCCGAGGAGCGCGTGCACTCGCCCACCAGCGGACTCGGCCTGCTTCTGGAGGCGACGGACGAGATCCAGGATCTCCCGATCGTCGGGCCCGCGGTCGATCAGGTCGCCGCACAGCACCAGGTGATCCGTCTCTCCCGTCCAACGGAGCAGATCATCGGCCAGACCCGCCGCCTGGAGGATCGCCGTCAGCTGTTCGCCCCGGCGGTGGACGTCGCCGATGGCGACGACGCGCCCGACTCCGTCCCACTCCCACTTCGAGGTGGCTCCAAAGACCGTGGGACCCGAAGGCGCTCCGACCGCCAGGGCCAGCGCCAGCACCGCCACGAATCCAGCCACGCTCGCACGGGCCCGTTCGGGGCTTCGCCGCCTCAGCATGTCGTCCCCCTCATTCGAAGGCGAAGAGGCCACCCTGGTTGATGCGGGTGGCGTACGCGCTCTGCTTCGGGGTCATGTAGACGCCAGCCACCCTGGCTCCCTGAGCCCTGTCTTCCCGTGCGTGCTCTTCTGACCAGAAGAATACCGAGTTTTGTCAGAAGCGGTGGGTGATGTTCGGCTCCTCGAAGGTTGCCCAGTCCACCTGGGGACTGAACACCAGCGGCGGAGCCGCCTCGTCGTGCACGTGAAAGCGCAGCTCGTGGTCCACCGTGAGGCGCAGGGGCCTTGCGCAGTGCGCGCACGCGGTCTCGATGTGGACGGAGACGGGCTGGTTCCGAATGCGCCCTTGCACGAAGGGCGTCGCGATCGCGTCGACCGCTCAAGCCGCGTCGAGCCTCTCCCCGGTACCGAAGCACAGGTGGTGGGCGTCTCGGTCACGGTCACGGGGAAGGCCCAGGTCACGGCCCCTTCTTCGTTGCGCACCAGGAAGAACAGGTGCTTCTCCAGGTCTTCCAGGATGGCCTCCGTCCGAGCCGCCGGCAGGCCGAGGGCTTTGCCGATGGCCTCCGGTGCGAGCGGCCGCCCGCAACTTGGCAGCTCCTCGACCACGTGGTAGCGCACCCGGTGGTGCTCTTCGGACATGAAGCGAAGGAGCTGCCGGAAACTCCTCGGGTGCTTGCGCCAGACGCTCCCTCCAGTCCGCCTGGGGCTCCTCGATGAGATCCGAGGCCACCCCCTTGAGAATCGTCGCGCTCATCCAGGCCCTCCTGCCCCCACACCATGACGCGGGTCTCGGCCGGCTGCAAGGCCAACCCTGGGGCGCAGGCCGTCAGGGCTTGACGCGGGCTTCGAGCTCCGCCCAACGCGCGTAGAGCCGGTCCACCTCTTCCTGGGCCAGGGTGAGCGCGTCGAGCCGCGCCTGCACCGCGACGTGATCGGCGGCCACCGCTGGGTCGGCCATGGCCTGGTGACACGACTCGAGCCGCGCCTCGGCCTCGAGGATCCGGGCCTCCATCCCGTCCCATTCGCGCTGCTCGCGATACCCGAGCTTCCTCGGCCGCTCTCCGGGCCCGTCGGACTGCGACCTGCTGCCGGGCGCCTTCGGCCGAGGCGTGGACGGGCGTGAGCGAAGGGCCTCTTCCGCGGGGCGGCGCCGGTCGAGCTCCCACTGGTCGTAGTCGGCATACGAGACCGCGGCGCCCCGGCCGTCGAGCGCGAGGATGCGCGTCGAGACACGGTCGAGGAGGTAGCGGTCGTGGGTCACCAGCACCAGGGCGCCCGGGAACTCGAGCAGGCTCTCCTCGAGCACTTCGAGAGTCGGGATGTCGAGGTCGTTGGTGGGCTCGTCGAGGAGCAGCAGGTCCGCAGGCTCCAGCATCAGCCGGGCCAGCACGGCGCGCGCCTGCTCTCCGCCGGACAGCCGCCCCACCGGCATCTCGAGTTGCTCCGAGCGAAAGAGGAAGCGCTTCGCCCACCCGGACACGTGCACGCTGCGCCCCTGGGACACGACCGAGTCGCCCTGGGGAGCCAGGGTGCGCCTGAGAGACACCGCGGGGTCGAGGCGCGAGCGGTGCTGGTCGAACATCACGACCCGGAGACCAGGAGCGTTCTCGACCGTACCCTCGTCGGGTGCCTCCTGCCGGGCCAGGAGACGGAGGAGGGTGCTCTTGCCGGAGCCGTTCGAGCCGAGAAGGCCGAGGCGCGTCCCCGGCGAGAGGACGAGGTCGAGGCCGCGGACGATGTCGCTGTCCCCGTAGCTCTTCGTCAGCCCCTCGGCGACCACGAGCCGCTTCGTCTTCCGCTCCGTCGCCGAGAAGTCGAGCCCGACGCTCGAAGATTTCGAGCGTGAGTCGAGGTCCGCCAGCTCGTCCTGAAGGCGGTCGGCCTCGTCGAGGCGGGCCCGGGACTTGCGGGTGCGGGCCCGGGCCTTGCGGGACAGCCAGTCCAACTCGCCCCGGACACGGTTCCGAAGCGACTCCTGGTAGGCCGCCTGCCCGGCCAGGAGCTCGTCTTTCTTCTCCAGGAACTCGCTGTAGCGTCCGCGCACGTCGAGAAACCCCGCGACCAACGCGCGGTCGAGCTCGATGACGCGCCTGGTGACGGCTTCGAGGAAGTAGCGGTCGTGGCTCACGGCAACGAAGGCCTCCGGTTCGCGGGGCAGCAGCTCCTCGAGCCAGAGGATGCCGTCCACGTCCAGGTGGTTCGTGGGCTCGTCGACGAGCAGCAGCTCCGGCTCGCCCACCACCGCGCTCGTGATCGCCAGGCGCTTCTTCCAGCCACCGGAAAGCGTCGCGGTGGCCTGGGCGTCGTCCCCGAAGCCCGCCTTCCCCATCGCCACGGCGATCCGCCCCTCGACATGGTGCTCGTCGAGGTGGAGATGGCGAACGGCCTCGCGCAGGACGGTGCCCACCGTGGCCCCGGCTTCGAAGACCGGGTCCTGGGGCACGTAGCCGATCCGCAGGTGCCGGCGTGCGGCGCGCGTCCCGGACGAGGGCTCCTCCAGGCCGGCCAGGATCTTCAGGAGGGTGGACTTGCCGGACCCGTTCGGGCCCACGAGCCCGACGTGGTCGCCCTCCGAGATGCCCAGTGACAGGCCCTCGAAGAGAGGCGTCGCACCGAAGGCCTTCGCGAGCTCCTTGCAGGAGACCAGGAGCTCAGCCACCGGCGCGCCCACCGGCCACCAGGGCCTCCTTGGCGCTCCTCCTCAGTTGCTTGATGCGGTGCTCCTCCCGCAGAGCGTTACTCCAGGTCCGGACCCGGCGCGACCAGACGAGGACGATCGGCCGCCGAGCTCGCGTGTAGCGCGAGGCTGTCCCGGCCTCGTGCTTACGCACGCGGGCTGGCAGGTCCTTCGCCGCCCCGGTGTAGAGAGACGAGTCGCGGCAGCGCAGGATGTAGACGAAGGGCAGGCTCTCACTCCTGGATGGAAGTCCCGTCTCCCGAGTCGATCCTCTCACAGCTTCGAGTGCCACTGCGGTTGCGACGCGCTCGGTGGAGTGCGTGGCCCAGGCGGGTCTGCCCGAGAGGCGCCGCGAGGGCGCTCAGGCCATGTCTTTTTCGCGGGCCAGGGCGAGGAGCTCGGGCGCGGGCATGTCGGAGACGAGGATGCACAGCACCTGGCCCTCGAGCCAGAAGACGGCCGTGCGCTCCCCGCGCCGGTACACGCGGAAGGTGAAGCCCCGCTCCTCGTACGTCTCGTCGGCCGGGGGCAGCTCCTCGAGCGTTCCGAGGAGCATCTGGCAGAGCACGATGCGTCCATCGGGTCCCCGGTAGGTGTAGAGCGCCGTCGGCCGGCCCTGCAGCTCGTGGACACGGCCGCCGATCAGGGCGTACTCCATCATCCGCAGATCGATGACCCGGGCAGGAAATGCGAGCTGCCGCTCGAAGAAGCGTTGGAGCACCTCCTCGTCCACGATCTCGATGGCGAGGGGAAGCTGTCCCACGCGGTGAAGCTGGTAGCTGCGGATGGCGGCGCCCGGCAGGTCCTCGCTCGCCGGGGCCTGGAACCAGACCGCAGCGGCCGCGGCGATCATGACGGCTGCGGCCACGGCCAGCCACGTCCCTCGCGAGCGAGCCGGGCGTGGCGACACACGGGGGGCGCCGTCCAGGGCTGCCCGAACGTCCGCGTCGAGCCCGGCGGGGACGGCTGCGGTGGCGGCCAGTTGGCGCGTCGCCCCCCGCAGCGCCCGGAGCGCGTCGAGCTCGGCCTGGCACGCCTCGCAGGACGAGAGGTGGCGCTCGAGCTCCTCGCGTTGGCCCTCCGGGAGCTCACCCGTGACCAGGTCGTCGATCCGCTCTGACCAGTGTGCGTGGCCCACCATCAGCTCTCCGAGCCCGAAGGATACCGCGGCGGGGCGTCGCCGCTCAGCGCGGCGAAGAGGGCTTTGTCAGGGTTCACGAGGGGATCCACGGCGTCGGCGACTTCGACGCCCCCAGCCGCGATTGGCGGAACCCCGTGGCGAAGGTCAGCATCCGGCGGATTCGCTAGCCAGGGCTGCAGCGAGGGGGGGCCCGCTCCGGCGGGCCCCCCTCCGCCATGGCTCCCTTCGGCCGTCTACCAGACGTCGGCGCGGTCGGAACGCACCATGGGGCTCTCCTCCTCGCAGCCGAAGGCCTCGGCGAACTCGGGCATGTTCGACAACGGGCCGAGTACCCGGAACCTGGCCGGCGAGTGCGGGTCGGTGTTCACCTGGAGCTTGACGTCCTCGGGGCGAACGTTGGCCCGCCACACCTGGGCCCAGGAAAGGAAGAAGCGCTGGTCGGGAGTGAAGCCGTCAATCACGCCGGGATCGTTCTTCTCGAGCGCGGCCTTCAGGGCGTGATAGGCCATGGTCAGGCCGGCCAGATCGCCGATGTTCTCCCCCAGGGTGAGCTTCCCGTTGACGTGCAGGTCGTCGACGGCCACGTAGTCGCCGTACTGGGTGACGAGCTTCTGGGTGCGCTCTTCGAAGAGCCTTCGGTCCTCGCCGGTCCACCAGTTGGCCATGTTGCCCTGGGCGTCGAACTGGCTGCCCTTGTCGTCGAAGCCGTGCATGAACTCGTGACCGATCACCGCGCCCATACCGCCATAGTTCACGGGATCGTCGATCTCCCCGTCGAAGAACGGGGGCTGCATGATGGCCGCGGGAAACACGATCTCATTCATCACCGGGTTGTAGTAGGCGTTCACCGTCTGGGGTGGCATGCCCCACTCGTTGCGGTCGATGGGCTTGCCGATCTTGTCCAGGTTCCGGCGCAGCTCGAAGGCCGCGGCGCTCCGGACGTTGGCCAGGTAGCTGTCAGTGCCCACCTCCAGCTTCGAGTAGTCCCTCCACTCGTCCGGGTAGCCGATCTTCGAGGAGAAGGTCGCCAGCTTCTCCAGAGCGCGGGCCCTGGTCTCGTCGCTCATCCACTCGAGCCCCTCGAGGCGTGATTTCACAATGGCTCTCAGGTTCTCGATCATCTCGTCGGCGCGCTTCTTCGTGTCCGGAGGAAAAGCCTGCTCGACGTAGACCTGACCCAGCGCCTCACCCATGCTCCGGCTCGTCTGATCGACGACGCGCTTCCACCGGGGCCGCTGGGAGGGCGTGCCCCGGAGCTCGGTGCCGTAGAAGTCGAAATCGGCGTTCACCAGCTCCTCGTTCAGATAGGGCGAGAAGGCGTTGACGGTGTGCCAGCGGAGATAGCTCTTCCACGTGCCCAACGGGACGTCGCCGAGGGCCTCGTTCATGGCAGCAAAGAATTTCGGGTGGGCGTAGGAGAAGCTCTCCAGATCCCCCAGGCCGAGGCGGTCGAAGTACACCGCCCAGTCGAACGCCGGCGTGGCCTCGTCCGCCTCAGCGACCGTCTGGATGTTGTAGTAGTTCTGGGGATCGCGCAGCTCCACCCTCGTGAGAGACGCCTCGGCCAGGGCGGTCTCCAGGCCCAGGATCGCCTTCGCCGCGGACTCCGCCTCGGCTGAGTCGTCACCGAGCAGCTGCAGCATGCGCCCAACGTGGGCAACGTACTTCCCACGCAGCGCCGCGGACTCCTCGTCTTTGCGCAGGTAGTAGTCCCGGTCCGGCAGGCCGAGGCCCCCCTGGGTCGCGTAGACGATGTACTGCGTGCTGTTCTTCAGGTCTTGATCCACGTCGATGTCGAAGAGCAGGGTCGCTCCCTCCGCGTGCATATCGCGGAGGAAGACCGGAACGTCGGCCGTGCTCCCGAGAGAGGCAATGCGCTCCAGGTCACCGGCCAGGGGCGCCAGGGCCGCCTTCTCGATGGCCTCGGTGTCCATGGCCGTCGACCAGAAATCCGCCACCTTGCGCTTGTTGGTGCCGCCCTCGGCGTCGGCTTTCACGGCCTGCTCGAGAATGTCGCGCAGCAGCTCGTAGTTCCGCTCCCGCATCTCGGAGGTGATGCTCCAGCGACTCTGGTCCTCGGGAATGGGGTTGCGCGGGAGCCAGCCGCCGTTCGCGTACTGGTAGAAGTCCGTGCACGGGGCGACGGAGAAGTCGAGGTTCCGGCGATCGAGACCCCGGGCGTTGGTCTTGTACTCCTCGGCGGCGGCGGACACCGTGAGCGCCGCACCCAGCAGGACGGCACACGCGAATCGGATGATCATGAGGCCAGCTCCCTATCCAGGAGCGACTCGACGGGCAGCCGCTCACCACCGTTTTCGGTACAGACGGCGAACTCCTTCGGGCCGTCCCCGTCCGAGGCATACATCGCCACACTGGCATACTCCCCCGCCCGGTTGACCACGTAGAACGTGAGCTGGAAGTCGGGATTGCCGTCGGCGTTGAGCAGCCGCTTCTCGACTGTGTTCGCCTTGACCCGGCGAAGCACCTCCATTGCGGCATCCTTGGGCGCACGACCCTGACGCAGCTGCTCCACAATGAAGAACGAGCAGAGGTTGTAGAGGTTTGCCTCACCACGGCCCGTGGAGCCCGCGGCCCCGACCTCCCCGTCCACCCAAAGGCCGGCGCCGAGGATTGGAGAGTCGCCCACGCGGCCGGGGATCTTGAAGGCCAGTCCGCTCGTCGTGGTGACCCCGCAGACGTCGCCATTGGTGCCGACGCCGTCGCAGTTGATCGTGCCCAGGCGGCTGCCGGCATCGAGCAGGCCCTCGGCGACCATCGCCCGGGTCGCTTCTTCTCCCGCACGGGACCGCTTCTCGGGATCGAGCCAGTGGCCGGGATCGATCCGATGCCTCCACTCGAGCCAGCTCGCCCGGGAGCCCTCGGTGTTGAGATCGTCCTCGACCTCGAACCCCATCTGGCGAGCGAACTGCCCGGCACCGCCGCCCACGAGCAGATGGTGATCGGTCTTCTCCATGACGGCTTTCGCCACGAGGGACGGGGTCCGCACGCCCTCGAGGGCGGCCACCCCGCCGGCCCGCTTCTTTGGGCCGTGCATGCAGCACGAGTCGAGCTGCACCACCCCGTCGGCGTTGGGCCGGCCGCCGTATCCCACGCCCATCTCATCCGGATCGAGCTCGACGATGTTGACGCCGGCTATGAGGGCGTCGAGGACGTCCTCCCCGGCGACGAGGCGTGCGTGGGCCTCCTCGACGCAGGTCCGTGGGCCACCGTTTCTGAACGTGTGGCCGTTGGCGGAGGCGATGACGACCGGCGGCGTGGCCTTCCGAACCAGGACGGTCGGCGCGGCCGCCGCGGAGGGCACGGCCGCGACCACGGTGGCCCCTGCGCCGGCCCTTACAAATTCTCGACGGCTCACTCGTCGTCCCATGGATCCTCCGGAGACCGGCCCGGTTGTCGTGCCGGGCGGGGCCGCAGTCTATACCGGCGCGCTCGCGAGCGCCCCCCGCTTTTACAGATCGCCGGACCGCATCTGCTCGAGGACGTAGTCGGAGGAGCGGACGGCGAGGGCCATGATGGTGAGCGTCGGGTTCTGGCAGGCGCTCGACGTGAACCCGGACCCGTCCATGACGAAGAGGTTGGCCACGTCGTGCCTCTGCTGGAAGCCGTTGAGCACCGATGTGCGAGGATTCGTCCCCATTCGCGCGATGCCCACCTCGTGGATGCCGCGGCCCGGCTCACGATCGTGGAGCGTGAACGCCTCGACGTCCCGGGCGCCGGCGGCCTCCATCATCTCCGCGGCCGTGACCGCCTGGTCGTCGATCATCGCGTGCTCGCTCGGGCCCCAGGTCATCTTGATCCGGAGCACGGGGATGCCGTACGTGTCGGCCACCCCGGCATCAAGCTCGACGAAGTTCTCCCATCGAGGCAGACACTCGCCGAAACCTCCAAGACGCAGGGTCGTGACCGGGTCCCGGAGCGAGTCCTTGAAGGTCTGGCCGTAGCCCAGAGCGCCCAGGTTGAAGCCCGTGGAGGAGCCGCCCTGGAAGCCGTAGCCGCGGAGGAACTCCTTCGTCCGCGGGCCGTCCTTGGTGTTCCGGAAGCGGATGACGTATATGCCGTTCGGTCGGTTCGGACCGTTCACGCTGGGTGTTCCGTGAAGATCCGGAAAGTCGCCAGCTGCCCCGCCGGCCACCCACACGTGATCCATCAGGTAGTGGCCCAGGGCGCCGCTCGAGTTGCCGAGGCCGTTCGGGCGGCGCCGATCGGCGGAGTTGAGCATGATCCGCACGGACTCGAGGGCCTGGGCGCAGAGGATCACCACCCGCCCGCGCACCTCCCGTGTCTCGCGGGTGTTCCGGTCCACGTAGAGGACGCCCCGGGCCTGGTTCTCGTCCCGGTCCATCAGCACCTTGTAGACCATGGCGTTCGGGACGTGTGTGCACCGCCCCGTGTCCACAGCGTCGGCGACCGTGGTGAAGGCGGAGTTGAAGACCGGTGCCGCCGTCGCGGCCTCCGACCGGGTGGTGGCGGCGGGCGAGTGGACGCCGGCGTTTCTCTCACCCCATCAGGACGAAACGCTGGCCGCCCTCGGCGAGCGCATCGTGCCGGGTTCGACCGAGGCCCGTGTCAGCCGCTTCGTCGACCTGCTGTTGAGCGTCGACACCCGTGAGGCCCGGAGCGGGTTCCTGACAGCCCTCGCGGCGTTCGAGGCCGAGTCGCTCCGGCGATTCGAGCGGCCGTTCGTCGGGTTGACCGAGGCCGAGCAGCACGAGGTCCTCGAGGCTGGCGCGGCCGCGGAGCGCGCCCACCCGAAGGGTCACCGCGACTGGGGATGGTTCGCAATTCCCGAGACGCCGGAATCGCGGGATCCGGACCTGGGCGACTCCCTCGCCCATCTCAAGGGCTGGGTGGCCGGGGCCTACTACTCGTCCGAGGTCGGCATGAAGGAGCTGGGCTGGACCGGGGACACGTTCTTCGAGGGCTACCCGGGGTGCTCCCATCCTGGCGAGCACGAGTAGGACGATCCCGCCGTCGTCCTTTTTCAGACGTCGAGCCAGCGTCGCGCGTAGGGAAGGATCGCGATCAGGGGCAGAGCCACGACCGTGCGCCACTCGCGATTGCGGCTGACGCCGCTCCACTGGAAACGGGAGGAGCTTGACCCGCCAGGAGTGAGGCGGGGGATGAACGGCGGCACCACAGCCATCCACGCCGCATGCTCTTCCGGGAACTTCCGTGCCAGGAAGTCCGATTCCTCGCGCATGACGGAGGGGAAGAAGGCCACGAAGTAGGCGGCCACCGCCAGCACGACCCAGACGCTGGCGGAGGCGATCGCGGCCCCGAGGGCGATGAAGAGGCTGCCGACGTAGAGCGGGTGGCGGCAGTGCGCGTAGGGACCCCCGGTTGCCAGGACCTTCGTCTTCTCGATGTGTCCCGAGGCCCAGATACGGATCATCTCGCCGATCGCCACGAGCGGCAGGCCGATGGCCATCGATAGAAGGGTCGGACGCGCCAGGACGACGACGATCACACCGATCAACCAGCCGGCCGGCACGCGGTCCCTAGACGGCATGGGGCTGTCTTTCCCGAGCCATGGCCAGCCGGCGCTCCGCGGCGGCCAGGACCTCGGCCGCCGGGATCTCGGCCATGACGCCCGCGTGGCGCGGGCACGTCCGGCTGTAGCACGGCGCACACGGGGGCGTGCGCCGCACGACGACGTCTGCGGCGGCAAAGGGACCGTTGCGCTCCGGATCCGTCGGGCCGAAGAGGGCGACCACGGGTGTCCCGACCGCGCAGGCCAGATGCAGCGGCCCCGTGTCGGCCGCGACGACGAGGCGGGCCCGGCGAGCCAGCTCGACGTAGTCGAGGAGAGTCGTCGGGAAGGACCTCTCGGCGACCCCATCCGACGCGGCCACCACACGGTCGGCCAGCGACTGCTCCCCGGGACCCCACGTGACGATCGACCGAAGCCCCAGCTCCCGCAGGCCCATTGCGACCTCACCGAATCGCTCCGCCGGCCACAGCTTGCTGGCCCAGCCGCCAGCTGGATTGAGGAGCGCGACGTCACCGTCCATCTCCTTCACGCTCCGATCGACCCGGGCCGCCGCCTCGGGGCTCGGGGGGAGCGGAAACTCGCGCAGCCCCACCGCCTCGATACCCAGCGGGCGGAGGAGCGCGAGGTTCTTGTCGATCACGTGATCGATCCCGGCGGGCAGCTCGGCACGCTCGCCGAGGAGCAGCGCCGACGCCGGCTCTCGACGCCACGGACGAGCGTACCCGATCACGCGACCCGCCCCGGCGAGCCGCGCCCACCCCGCCGATTTCCACAGCCCCTGGAACTCCAGGGCGACGTCGTAGCGCCGACGTCTGAGCGCCCGAACCGCCGATCGGGCCTCCGTCCACTTGAAAGCCTTCGCCCCCGGCGCCGCCACGACCTGATCGAGCACGGGGTTCCCTTCGAGGAGAACTCGGGACGCCGGCTCGACGACCCATCCGACCTCCCATCCCCCGTTCCTGAGGGCGGCCAGGGTGGGGAGGGTGTGCACCACGTCCCCGATCGACGAGAGCCGGACGATGACCGCTTTCACCCGCGGATCCTCGCGAGAAGGTGGCGGGTGTCGTGGTCCTTGGGATCGCCGACGATGGCGACCCGGCCCCCGTAGGAGAGGACCACCGCCCGCTCGGGGACCGTCTCCTCCGTGTAGTCCGTCCCCTTGCAATGGACGTCGGGTCGGAGCATCTGGATCAGGCGGCTCACGTCGTCCTCCTCGAAGACGACGACTTGGTCGGTGGCCTGCAGAGCAGCCACGAGAAGTGCACGGTCCGCGGCCGGCATCACCGGACGGCCCTCCCCCTTGAGGCGCCTGACGGATCCGTCGCCGTTGACGCCCACCACCAGAACGTCGGCCTCCGCCCCGGCACCCTCGAGGTAGCGCACGTGACCCACGTGAAGCACGTCGAAGCAGCCGTTGGCCAGGGCCACGGTCCGCCCGTCGCGACGGGCCGCCGCGACGTGCGTGCGCACGCTCTCGAGGGAGACCACCTTGGACGCGGCCTCTCTCACCGGCTCTCGCCTTCCCTCACCGCGGCGAGCAGCTCCCCCGAAGAGACCACGGCGGTGGCGTGCTTCATGACCACGACGCTGCCCGCGTAGTTCGCCAGTCGGCTGGCCTCCGCCGGGGTCGCCCCTGCGGCGAGGGCAAGAGTGAACGTGGCGATGACGGTGTCGCCGGCTCCGGTGACGTCGGCCACCTCGTCCGTACCGTGGATCGGGATGTGGAGCGTGGGCCGGCCCCGCTCAAGGAGCGTCATGCCGTGGCTGCCGCGGGTGATGAGAACAGACTGGCAGGCCAGGCGTTCGAGGAGCGTCCGCCCGCCCGCCTCGAGCTTGGCCCGATCGTGGCCGATGGTGACCCCCAGCGCCGCCTCCACCTCCGGCTCGTTGGGAGTCACGGCGGTCATCCCCCTGTAGCGCAGGAGGTCGAAGCGGGAGTCCACGGTGACCGGGACCCGGCGGCGGCGCGCGAAGGCCACGGCGGCCTTGACGAGCTCGGGGCTCAGCAGCCCGAAGCCGTAGTCGCTCACGAGGACGCCGTCCACAGGGCCCTTGTACGCGCGGAGGGCCTGAAGCACCGCCCGGCGAGCGGGGCTCGGCCGGCCCACGGTGCTGACCTTGTCGATGCGGACGATCTGCTGCTTGGTGGAGTGGGCGCGCCCGGCCAGGATGCGCGTCTTGACCGGGGTGGCGTACCCGGGCTCGTTCACGACCCGGGACGTCCCGATGGCCTTGGCCTTGAGCTGCTTGCGGACGGTGCGGCCCATCTCGTCCCGGCCCAGAACGCCGAACGGGATCGGCCTCCCGCCGAGGGTGGCGATGTTGTGGATGGCGTTCGCTCCGCCTCCGAGGCGCACGTCCGTGGAGTCGTAGCGCAGGATGAGGACCGGCGCTTCGCGGCTGATCCGCTCGACCCGGCCGTAGACGAACTCATCGGCCACGAGATCGGCAATCACCAGCACTCGTCGGCCGCGAAACGCGCCCACGAGGCCTTGGAGTCGGCTTCCCCTGGTCGTGCTCACTCGGTCCCTCCGAGGATTCGTTCCACAGCCTCGAGCGCGTGCGGGGCCACCAGGTCGGGCTTGCGGTCCCACCCCGGCGAGAGGTACTCGAGCTCGCCGCGACCGTATCCGGTTTCGACGAGGGCGCCTCGGGCCCCAACGCTCCAGGCCAGCTCGACGTCACCCCGTCGGTCCCCCACCACCCACGACCGGGCCAGGTCCGCCCCCAGCTCGGCCTCGGCCTTCTTGAGCATCCCCGGGCGCGGCTTGCGGCAGTCGCAGTCCTTCCGATACGGCGGCTCTCCCACGGTCGGATGATGGAGACAGGCGTACACGCCGTCGAAGTGCGCGCCCCCCGCGGCCATGGCGTCCTTCATGTGGCGGAGCACCACGTGGACCACCTCCTCGGGGAAATAGCCCCGGGCCACGCCCGCCTGGTTGGTCACGAGCACCGCCAGCCAGCCCGCGTGGTTGATGGCCCGCACCGCGTCGACCGACCACGGATAGAGGCGAAAACGCGACGGGTGGTTCACGTAGCCCACCTCGTGAGACAGCGTGCCGTCCCGGTCGAGAAAGATCGCCGGACGCGTCTTCGCCGTCATGAGACGAGCTCCAACGCCTCCGACGTCACGCGGTCGATCTCCACGCGGGTCATGCAACGGTGGTCGATCGGGCACTCCCGAAGGATGCAGGGGGCGCACTCGACGTGCTCCCGTACGATCCGGGACGTGTCTCCCACGGGCGCCGTCTCGCGCCAGTCCGTCGAGCCGAAGACCGCCACCAGGGGAATGCCCAGAGCAGCCGCCACGTGCATCGGCCCCGAGTCGTTGGTGAGAAGCAGGCGCAGGCGCGAGAGGACGCCGACGAGCTCGCCGAGGGTCGTCTCGCCGCACAGGACGCGCACCGGAGCCTGCATCCCGGCAGCAATCGCTTCGGCGAGGGGGCGCTCGGCCGGGCCGCCGACGATCGCCACGCGGGCGTCCATCTTGCGGGCCACGATGTCCGCCGCGGCGCCGAAACGCTCGGGCAGCCAGCGCTTTGCTGATCCGAAGAAGGCGCCGGGGTTGACGCCGATCCAGGGCCCGTCGTCGCCCAGCAGCTCGGCGCCACGGGCGCTCCACTCCTCCGGCGAGCGGAGCGAAGGGTCCGGTGGTCCCTCCGTGGAGAGGTCCAGCCCGTCGAGCATCGCTCGATAGTAGTACACCTGGCTCTTCCCCCTGACCACCGCAGGCACCCTGCAGCTGCGAGTGAGAAGAAGCCCGCGCCCGTCGGTCGAATAGCCCCAGCGCTCGGGGATTCCGGCGCGCCGGAGGACGAGCGCCGTGGCGAAGGAGTTGGGCAGCAGCACCGCCAGGTCGAAGCGGCCCTGCAGGGCCGCGGCGTCTTCCCTGTGGCCCCGACTCTCGTTGACGCCGTCCACCTCGGGCACGGCCCGATACAGGTCCGCGACCCACGACCGGGCGAGAACCTCGAGCCGCGCGTCGGGGAACGCGCGGCGAATGTCACGCAAAGCAGGCAGCGAGAGGATGACGTCTCCGACCCAGTTCGGCGCACGCACGAGCAGGCGCTCGACCCCTGTCACGACACGCCGCCGGGTCCATGGCTCGACGCTTGGGGCGGGCCCGAGGCCAGCGCCTCCTCGGGCGGCCTCGTTTTCCAGCGACGGTGGAGCCACAGCCACTGCTCGGGGTGCTCGCGCACCCATTCCTCGACAATCGAGGTCAGATGCTGGGTCAGGTCGGCCACGTCCTTCTTGCCGCGACCCTTCCCCTTCCACTCGACCGCTGGGCCGTAGACCATCCGGTAGCGTCCGTCGGGGCCGAGCGGGCAGTGCACGGGGACGATCATGCACCCCGTCTTCAACGCGAGGGCGGCGGCCACCGTCGTCGTGCAGGCGGGTCGGGCGAAGAAGTCGACGAAGATCCCATCCTTCGCCTGAACGTTCTGGTCGATCACGATGGCCACGATCCCGCCCTCACGAATGGTGCGCATGATCTGCCCGAGCGCCTTCTTCTTGTATATGACGGTGTTGCCGGTTGCGGTGCGGAGCCCGACGAGCCGGCGGTCCAGCTCCGGGTTGTCCAGAGGACGGGCCACCACCGAGAAGGGGCCGAGCAGGAGAGCCGAAGCGACGCCCTGGAACTCCCAGTTCCCGAAGTGTCCGGTCGGGCACACCACCCCGCGCCCCGAGGCCACCGCCGCGCGAGCCATCTCGAGGCCCTCCACGTCGGCGAGCGCCAGGAGCTCCTCGGCGCTGCGGCCCTCCATCCAGAGGATGTCGAACAACACGGTGCCGAAGTGGGCGTAGACGCCCCGTGCGGTGCGCAGGACCCGCTCCTCGTCCCATTCGGGGAAGGCCTGACGGAGGTTGTCGGCGGCGATGCGGAGATGACGCTTGTCCAGGGCCCCCCAGATCCGACCGAGGCGCCGCCCGAGGGCGAGGACCAGGCGGCGGGGCAGACGACGCACCACCGCCGAGACCACGGCGGCCAGCTTCGCTTCGAGTGCGTAGCGTCGTGCGCGTTTCACGCCGCTCTCCCCACGGCTTCGAAGAGCTGGCGCCGAAAGCGGCTCTCGTCGGAGATCGCCGCCTCGACGTGCAGAACCAGAACAGGAAGGCCCGACGTGTCGCCTTCGAGTCCTCCCAGGCGGACGGCGTCCTTGGCTGTCGTGCCGAGCGCCTGCACCCCCGCGGCCCGGGCCCGGGAGGCGATCGCCTCGATCTCGGCGCGGTGGTAGCGGTGGTGGTCCGGGAAGAACGAGTGCCCCGCCACGGTGGCCCCAGAGGCCGCGGCATCCTTCTCGAAGCGCTCGGGTCGAGCGATCCCTGCAAAGAGGAAGACCCGGCCCGGCGCGGGAGCGTCGACCCCCTCGAGAGTGCGCCAGCCGACCACCCGGCGGGAAACACGGAACGTGCGCTCGGGCCCCAGTCGAGCCTCGAGCGCATGCAGCTCGTCCTCGGTCGCGACCTCCAGCCGGGTCAGGAGGATGATGTGCGCCCGCTCGAGTGCCGCCGGTCCCTCGCGGAGGCGGCCGGCGGGCAACGGCCGATCGTCGAGGTCGCGCACGTCGAGACACACGATGTCCAGGTCCCGCCGGAGGCGGAGGTGCTGGAAGCCGTCGTCGAGCACGTGCACTCGCCGGCCGAAGCGCGCCTCCACTGTGCGACCGACCACGTCCCGGTGCGGACCGACGGCAACCACGACGCCGGGCAGGGCTCGCGCCAGCATCACCGGCTCGTCACCGGCCTCGGCGGCGCCGGCCAGCACGTCCTCACCGTCGCTCACCACGAGCACGTCCCCGTGGAACCTCCCCCCGTAACCGCGGCTGAGGATCGCCACGGGATGGTCCTCCTGACGGAGCATCTCGGCGATGCGGCGCACGACGGGCGTCTTTCCGCTTCCGCCTACGCTCAGGTTGCCGACACTGACGACCGGACCCGCCAGGGCGCGACGACGGAAGATCCCGTGACGGTAGGCGGCGAAGCGAGCTCGCGCCACCGCGGCGAAGAGCCAGCCCAGGGCCCGCCTCACGTGAGCACGCCTTCGAGGGCGTCGACGGTGCGCGCGACGGCACCCCGGTTTCGTTCCACCAGACCGCGGGCACGCTCCCCGAGGGCGCGGCGCCGTGGCTCGTCGAGCAGGAGAGCCGAGATCTCCCGCCCGAGCTCGTCGGCGGATTGCACCTGGACGAGTGCCTCCTCCGCCCGGAACTGGTCTGCGATCTCCTGGAAGTTCTCCATGTGCGGGCCGACGATCACCGGTCTCGAAGCGGCCGCGGGCTCGAGGATGTTGTGCCCGCCGGACGGAACCAGGCTTCCCCCGACGAACACGACCGACGCGAGAGAGTAGATCTGGGCGAGCTCGCCGAGGGTGTCGAGGAGGAGCACGTCGCCGTCCGCCCACTCACCCGGCTCCAGCGTGCTGCGGCGTCGGCACCGAAAGCCCGCCGCCTCGACGAGGGGAGGCAGGTCGGGAAAGCGCTCGGGGTGGCGAGGCGCGATCAGGAGGCGCGCGTGCTCGACCCGCTCCCGGACACGGTGAAACGCCTGCAGCACCAGCTCGTCCTCGCCGCGGGATGTGCTCCCCGCCACCCAGAGCGGACGGCGATCCGACGGCTCGTTTTCGCCCAGGAGCCTCGTCAGACGCTCCGGAGGCCGGCCCGGCTCCGCGGCGTCGAACTTCAGGCTGCCGGTGACGCTGACGCGCTCCTGCGGCGCGCCGAGCTCCCGGATCCGCTGGGCATGAGGCTCCCCCTGCATGAGAAAGGCGTCGACCTCACCCAGAACGTGCCGGAGAAAGGAGCGCACGCGCCGGTATCGCCTGAAGGAACGGTTCGAGATCCGACCGTTGACGACGCTCACCTTCGTGCCGCGCAGGTGCGCCTCGTGAATCAGGTTGGGCCAAAGCTCGGTCTCGATCAGCACGAGGAGCGCTGGGTTGAGCACCGAGAGGGCCTTGCGCACGGGCCCCACCCAGTCGAATGGGGCATAGAAGAGCCCGTCGAGGTCCCGCGCCCCCTTGGCGGCGACGGCGTTGCCCGTCATGGTCGTGGTGGACAGGAAGAGACGGTGCCTCGGGAACCGCTCGCGGAGGGCGGGGACAAGAGATCGGGCGGCCAGGACCTCACCCACCGACACGGCGTGGATCCAGATGGAGCGGTCGCCGTCGACGTTCAGATACACCGGGAGGCGGCCCATCCTCTCTCGGAACGTACGGTAGTACTTCCCCGTGCCACGCCCCTTCCAGAAGAACCAGGGCAGGGCCAGGACGAAGCCGACGGCGAGAAGAATGCTGTAGAGGATGTACACCGGGTGCTCGGCTCGCTCGAACGCCGCCAGTATAACGTCACACCTGTTCGAGGGCCCAAACGGGCCCCGTGTCACGGGTCCAGGACAGGGCGGGCATTCGCAGGTGTCCTGAAAACAGTCACCTCCGACAGCCGAGGCCGGACGCCCGAGTGCCCCGAATCGGTGGACGACCTCGTCGCCCGCCGGCAGTACGTCAAGGCTGTCGAGGCCTTCTACGAGGAGCTCGAAGGACGCCAGCCCACCGCCGCAGAGCGGCTCCGTCTGGCCGATCTCCTGGTTCTGGCCGGCAGGGACGAGGAGGCCATCCCCATCCTCCTGGGCGTGGCCGACGAACAGAAGCGCTTCGGCTTCGACGACAAGGCCCTCGAGGCATTGAGGAGAGCCAGCGAGGTCCAGCCCGGGAATCCCGAGGTCGAGAGACGCCTCGCGAGGCTTCAGGAGGCGCTGCCTTCGGCCGCTTCTGCGGCTCCGGGGGGCGCCGATCCGGAGGCGAGACCGTTGGACGGGAAAGACGAGGGTCACGAGCCGACAGCGGAGGAACGGCTCCGCGAGGCCGAGAGTCTCGTGACGGCGGGTCGGGACGAGGACGCGGTGCTCTCGCTGCTGCTCGCCTCGGACGAGTTGGCCCGTCGGGGCTCCACCGACGAGGCCCTCAAGGCGCTGAAGCGGGCCAAGAAGATCCAGCCCGGGCGTCCCGACGTGGGTCGGCGAATCCAGAAGCTCCGTGAAGCCGGTGCCCGAGCGCGTGGGCTAGGCGTTCTTCTTCATGAGCGCCGGGAGACAACCACGAACACGTCCTCGACAGGCTCGATGGCTCGACCGCCGCTGACGATGACCCGGTAGGAGCCGGGCGGCAGCGGCGCGAGCTCGACGGCATGACAGCCGTCCGCCTCCCGTCGCAACGTGGTGCGCGCCACGAGACGGCCCTCCCGTGCCGTGCGGACCTGGGCGCGCAGTCGGACTCCCCCCCGCCCCGGCCGCGCCTCGATGCGGATCGGCTCGTCACGCCAGAAGACGTCGCCGACGTCGAGGGCTATGCGGAGGGCATGAGCCGGCGCGCGCCGGTAGGCGCCGATGTCGATCTCGAGGCCACCGACGACACCCATGACGTGGGTGAGGGGGCCCGCGGCGGCCTGGAGCGAGGCGTGGCAGGTTCCCGTGTACATGGCCCGCCCCTCCTGGCCCCGCTCGAGAGGAGTGGCCGAAGCCCGAGGCACCGTGCCGTCGCCGGAGTCATCGCGGCCCCGGAACGTCCGGAGCATGTCCACTCGCCCGTCGACGAGGCGTGCCGACTGCAGCGTCGTCTGCCCCAGTCCCACCACGGAGAATGCGGCGTACCCATGCTGGCGGTAACGCGACGAGCGCCGGTGCGGCTCGACAGCAGCACGGATCTCGTCGTGGAAGGCCAGCCCCCGGGCCACTCGCCCGGGCTTCAGGTTCGGCAAGGTGACGTCGCTCACGCGGACGAGGCGGCCCTCGCCTGCATCGACACAGGGGTAGAGCGGTAGCAGCTGATAGACGGATGTGCACGAGCGAACGAGCTCGGTCAGGTCGACGAGTCCCCTGGGCCCTTTCCGAGCACCGTTGCACAGGGCGTCCAGGGCGTTGGGTGAGCCCCGGAAGGGTGTCCCAAAGGCGACCAGGGCGCGGGTTGTGCGCCAGCCGTCGTGCAGCTCGAGAAAGGCCCGTGCCACGAGACCGCCCATCGAGTGAGCCACGAGGCCGAGTCGAGCCTCGTCATGGCTCGAGCTCTTCCGCCAGCGGGCCAGCCACTCGTGGGATCGCCGCGCCAGGAGCCGCGCCGCCACGCGGATGTCGCGTCTCCAGTCGTAGGGGAGCTCGAAGTAGTTCCGCCCCGGGACGAGCCCGAGGCCTCGGCGCAGCGTCTCACCCAGCTTCGAGTAGCCATCGATCTTCCAGAGGCCGGGGATCAGGTGCACGTCCGGGAATACACGGGTGGCAACGACCCCGTCGCCCAGATCGTCAAGCTCGACCGGGTCCTCCTGGAGGATCAAGGGGTGGAGCCGCCGGCCACGGCTGAGCGCGATGCGGAAGAGCGACCCGGCCGACGGCCCCCAGAGGTCCTTCCCGTCCTTCCGCAGCACGCTTCCGGTGAGGCCCGGGAGCAGCACGACCACGTCTCGCAGGAATCGCCGAGGCGCGCCACCTCCCTGGCCCGTATTGTTCACCAGGCCTTCTGCTGCGAAGCGCGAGAGAACGCCTGCGGCGGGCGTGCTCGCCTCGGCTGCACTCTCATGCCTCTCGAGATGAAGTCTGACGAATAATCCGGACCTTGGCGCCACGCCAGGCCGTGGAGCCGTGAGCACGATAGGTGGCCCTCATGATCGGCGTCAAATGGCTGTACGCGTCGTGGACAAAACGATCCAGGCGCCGGAGCAACCGCGTCTTGCACGCCGCTCTCGGCGTCGGATAGACTGCGTTTTGGTTCAGAACTCGGAGGACGACTCGATGGCAATCCGTGTTGGTATCAACGGTTTCGGTCGTATCGGTCGCTTGGTCTTCCAGGCACTGTGCGATCAGGGCCTGCTCGGCAAGGAGATCAATGTCGTCGCGGTGGTCGACATCTCCACCGACGCTGACTACTTCGCGTACCAGATGAAGTACGACTCGGTCCACGGGCGCTTCAAGCACAGCGTCGAGTCGAAGAAGAGCGATCCCTCGAAGGACCACAACGACGTGCTCGTGGTCGGCGGCGACGCGGTCCAGTGCGTCATGGCGGAGCGGGACCCGAGCCAGCTCCCCTGGAAGAAACTCGGCGTCGACTATGTGATCGAGTCCACGGGCCTCTTCACCCACTCCGATAAGGCCAAGGGCCACCTCGACGCGGGCGCCAAGAAGGTCGTGATCTCCGCCCCCGCCAAGGGCGACGTGAAGACCCTCCTCATGGGCGTCAACGAAGGCGAGTACGATCCCGCCTCGCACCACATCGTCTCCAACGCGTCGTGCACGACAAACTGCCTCGCGCCACCGGTGTACGTGCTCCTCAAGGAGGGCATCGGCATCGAGACCGGCCTCATGACCACCATCCACAGCTACACAGCGACACAGAAGACGGTGGACGGCCCCTCCAAGAAGGACTGGCGCGGAGGCCGCGGGGCCGCGATCAACATCATCCCGTCCTCTACAGGCGCCGCCAAAGCCGTTGGGCAGGTCCTGCCCCAGGTGAACGGCAAGCTCACCGGCATGTCGTTCCGGGTGCCGACACCGGATGTCTCCGTCGTCGACCTGGTCTTCCGCTCGGAGAAGGACACCTCGATCGAAGAGATCGACGGGCTTCTGAAGAAGGCGAGCGAGACCTATCTCAAGGGGATCCTCGGCTACTGCGACGAAGAGGTCGTGTCGACCGACTTCATCCACGACGACCGCTCGTCGATCTACGACTCGCTGGCCACTCTCCAGAACAACCTGAAGGGCGAGAAGCGCTTCTTCAAGCTGGTCAACTGGTACGACAACGAGTGGGGCTACTCGAACCGCGTCGTCGACCTCCTCCGCTACATGGCGAAGAAGGACGGCGCGAAGTAGCAAGGCGGCACGCCGGCCCCGGGAGCGCCCGGGAGCTTCGGGGGGCGGCCCGAACGGGTCGCCCCCGAATCGTCTCAGCTGAAGAATCGGGCTCCGGGTTAGGGAAGAAGGAAGGACCATGGCCAAGCTGTTCATCGAGGACCTCGATCTCGCCGGCAAGCGCGTGATCATGCGCGTCGACTTCAATGTCCCCCTCAAGGACGGGAGAATCGACAACGACAAGCGCCTGCGCGCTGCGCTGCCCTCCATCCGGTACGTCCTCGGCAAGGGGGCGAGCCTGGTGCTGATGAGCCACCTTGGCCGCCCGAACGGCAAGATATCGGACAAGCTCAGCCTCGCGCCGGTGGCCGAGCGGCTGTCCGAGCTCCTGGGAGAGCCGGTGAAGCTCCTTGGCGACTGCGTCGGAGCGGACGTCGAGAAGGCCTGCACCGCGCCGTCGGCCGGGGAGGTGGTGCTGCTGGAGAACCTCCGCTTCCACATCGAGGAGGAGGGCAAGGCCAAGGGCCCCGACGGCGCCAGGATCAAGGCCAATCCCGAGGCGGTCAAGGCCTTCCGAACCTCGCTCACGGCTCTCGGCGACGTCTACGTGAACGACGCTTTCGGAACCGCTCACCGCGACCACAGCTCGATGACGGGAGTCGCCCTGCCCCAGCGGGCGGCCGGGTACCTCATGAAGAAGGAGCTCGACTTCCTCGGCGACGCCGTCGAGAGCCCCGCCCGCCCCTTCGTCGCCATCATCGGCGGGGCCAAGGTCTCGGGCAAGATCGACGTCATCGAGTCGCTCCTACCCAGGGTCGACACGCTCATCATCGGCGGTGGCATGGCCTACACGTTTTACAAGGCCCAGGGCAAGGAGATCGGGGGCTCGCTGGTCGAGAACGACCGCCTCGGCATGGCCCGGGCTCTCCTGGAAAAAGGCGGCGACAAGCTGGTGCTCCCCGTCGACACCGTGGTGACCGACAGCTTCGACTTCGATGCGCGGAGGGTCGGGACACTGAAGACCGTACCGTGGGACGGCCTCGGAGCGAACGACATCGGCGTGGACATCGGCGAGAAGAGCCGGGCCAGGTTCGCCGAGATCGTGAGGGGCTCGAAAACGGTGGTCTGGAACGGCCCCATGGGCGTGTTCGAGATCCCGGAGACGGCGAAAGGCACGCTCACCATCGCCCAGGCCCTGGCGGAGGTCACCGCGGCCGGAGCCGTCACCATCGTCGGCGGCGGGGACTCGGTCGCCGCCATCGAGCAGAACGGGCTCGCAGACAAGGTCAGCCACGTTTCCACCGGTGGCGGCGCCTCGCTGGAGTTCCTCGAGGGCAAGGCCCTCCCGGGCGTCACGTACCTGACCGACAAATAGTCCTTTTGAGCAAGGAAGAACACATGGCCAATCGAACTCCCCTTATCGCGGGCAACTGGAAGATGAACAAGAAGGTCCCGGAGGCTGTGGCTCTGGCGAGCGAGATCGCCCGGGGTGCCGACGCCCCCGGGGTGGACGCCCTTGTGTCGCCGCCCTTCACCGCGCTCGTGTTGGTCGCTGCCGCCCTCGAGGGCTCGAGCGTCTTCCTGGCAGGACAGAACATGCACGCCGAGGCGAGCGGGGCCTTCACTGGCGAGATCGCCCCGGCCATGCTGAAGGATGCCGGGTGCTCGCACGTCATCCTCGGCCACTCCGAGCGGCGGCAGCTCTTCGGCGAGACCGACGAGGGTGTGGCGAGGAAGACGAAGGTTGCACTCGACAGCGGGCTGCTCCCCATCTCATGCGTGGGCGAGACCCTCGAGGAGCGGGAGGGCGGCAAAACGATGGACGTGGTCGGCCGTCAGGTCGACGCCATCCTGAAGGCGGTGAGCGCCGAGGAAGCGACGAAGCTCGTCATCGCCTACGAGCCGGTCTGGGCCATCGGCACCGGCAAGGTGGCCACGCCGGAGCAGGCCCAGGAGGTCCACGCGTTCATCCGCTCGCGGATCGCCGCGGTCCACGGGCAGGGGGTGGCAGACGGGCTGCGGATCCTCTACGGCGGCAGCGTGAAGCCCGACAACGTGAAAGGACTGATGGGGTTGCCGGACGTCGATGGGGCTCTGGTGGGGGGCGCGTCGCTCAAGGCCGACTCGTTCTTGAAGCTCGTCCACTTCGAAAAGCAGTAGAGGAACGGACCCCGAACACCTGATATACTCCGGGTTTCGTCCGTTCTGATCGGGTCCGGACAGGCAAACTGAATCAAGGAAGCGGCGGCGGCCATGGCTTTTCTGTACTACGTCATCATCTCGGTGCACATCATCGTGTGCCTGTTTCTGATCGGGATCGTGCTCCTGCAACAGGGCAAGGGGCAGGACCTCGCCAGCGCTTTCGGCGGCGGCGGCTCCCAGACCGCCTTCGGGCCTCGTGGATCGGCCACGGTCCTGTCCCGGGCCACGACCATCCTGGCGGCGATGTTCATGGTCACCAGCCTGAGCCTCTCGGTCATCAAGAGCGGCCGCAGCTCGGTCCTGGATCGGGTCCAGGGCGCCGCGGAAGCTCCGGCAGCCCAGACGACCGAGGCCCCCGCGGACTCCGCGGCCCCGGCCGAGGACACTTCGGACACCGCGCCGGCCGAGTAGGTCCCGAGAGAAACGCTAGGGAGATGCGACCGGCCGGTTGGCTGCGGTTGCGTCCGGGGCTGGACCCGGCACGGGCGGCACCACGGTGAAGGGCTCGCGCAGCTCCAGGGTTTTCCCGGCGAGCTCGTCGCGGACGGTCATCACGATCTCGTAGTCCCCGACCGGCACCTCGAGGGGAAATCCGAAGAGGCGAGACAGCGCCCCGAGCGAGGTGGGCTGGATCAAGCTCTCCGGAAAACTCACGAGCAGCGATCCGTCGGACGCAAGCACCTCGTACCCCTGCATGACTCTCGGAAGCCCTGTCGCCTGGTCCTTGACCGCACCGTAGACCTCGAAGCGGCACACGAGCTGCGCGCCCCGGGGGAACTCGCGCCGGGCCAGGCCCTGGGCGTGGATGTCCTTTCCGTCTCTCGTGCCCTTGTGCGTGTCCGAGAGGATGGGTGTCGAGACCCTGAACTCCTCCTGTGAGGGCACCCGGAACTCGTGGACCACGGATCCGAGGAGACCGGTGGCTTTCTCGCGGACGATGATCTTGGCTTGGTGGTCTCCGGGCGCCAGCTCGAAGTCCCGAACGATGGGAAACCAGGCTCTCGTCAGGCGCTCATGTGTGGACGGCCGCAGCCTCATGGTGACGGCCTGGTCGAACCGAAGGAACTCCCCCGTGTCGCGCTGGGACACCACGAGCAGGAATTCGATCTCGCTGACCTGGCGGTCCTCCGCCTCCTCGAACTGAAGGGCGCTGATGTCCACCTCCGTGACCAGTATGACGCCCGCCCTGCCGAGCATCTGCTCGGCGCCCACGTAGTGAGTCATCCGAAGCGGGATCCCATCCTCCGGCCACGGTGAGTCGAGCGCGGCCTGAACGACGGGGTTGATACCCTCTTTTCCGGTCATGCCACTCTCACCATCTGCCGTGGCCGCGAAGTACCCTTTCCGCGCCCGGATCTTCAGCCCCTTGCCCTTCCCTTTCCTGAACTTGACCTCGATCTCCCTGTAGGTCCCATCGCGAGCGTCATTGCTCGAGACGTACCCAAGCAGATAGTAGAGCTGCGTCTCCCTGGCGATGCGCTGAATCCCCCGGGCCAGGTCGTTCGTGTTCCTGATGGTGAAGCCTCCGGAGTCGGCGGCAATGTTCTCGGACCCGTCGTCGACGCGACTCATGGACGCGAAGGCATAGCCAACATCCGAGCCGGACAGCCGTGGCCCGAACTGCGCCGAGAACTCCGTCGGCATGTTGTCGAGGCCACGAGCGTTGACGAAGTAGATGGCTGCGTTGGCGCGACGGGAGGCCGCGTTGACGCGCTTGAACTCGTCGAGATTGGAGTCGTAGATGAACCCGCCCGAGATCAGGATCACGGACTTTCGGCCTTTCGCGTTCGAGAGGCCGTTGAGCACGCGCTCGATCACCTCGAGCGCCACCCGGAGGTGTGTCCGCGCGTCGAAGTACTGCGAGGCTGCCCGGCCGGTCACGTAGGGGTCGTTGATCGTCCCGGTGAGCGGGTTGTGCCGGTCGCGTTGCGCGAGCATGGACACGCCGTACTTCTCGAACCTCTTCATGATCTGTCTCACGACCTGTTGGTCCCGGTAGAGGTGGATGCGCATCGCCTCCCAGTCGGTCATGCGTTCGAGCATGTTGTCGGGGTACACGCGGCCCTCGAGACGCCCGACGGTGTCGATCATCTGGTCGCGGCCCGACTCCATGCGCGCCGTCCACCAGGCGACGCCGGATGTGGCAACGAGCGTCACGTAGTCGCCCTCACGCACTCCGTTCTCGAGGAAGCTGGCGACCGCCGCCTTGGCGTCTCGTGCCCTGTGGGGACGCAGGTTCATGTCGTCGAAAACGATCACGAACGTGCGGCCGCGTGCACTTCCGGTGTCCGTGTTGCGCGAGACGCGCGGTGGTGGCGGCGGCTCGGCGACGGGCCCGTCGGGCAGCTCCACGGCCTCGAAGCTGACCACGCTCTGGGCGACGTCGTCCTCGGTGATGATCAGGTCGTCCTCAGAGATCCCGGAGACAGGATTGCCCTTCTTGTCGGTTACGACGAGATCCACGATGACCTGCTCGACCTCGACGGTGAAGGTGGGGGGTGGCGGCTGCTGAGGAGCGTCGGGGGTCGCCGCGGACGGCGTCCCCGCCTCCTGGGCCCGCAGTGTCGGCAGTCCGGCCAGGACCAGTACCGATGTGACGACGAGGACGCGGAGCATATCCTTCAACGCGCCTTGATCCAGACGTGCCCTTCCTCGAGCTTGACCTCGTGGCGCGGGATGCAGAGATCCCGGCTCGCGACGTTCTCCCCTGTGGTGACGTCGAAGGTCCAGTTGTGCCAGGGACAGCTCACCTCTTTCCCCTCGACGAAGCCCTCGCCCAAGGAGCCCCCCCGGTGGGGGCAGCGCCCGGAAAGGGCGAAAAAGGCTCCCTCGACGTTGAAGAGCGCGACCGGTTGACCCGCGACCTCGACCTGGAGTCCCTGCCCAGGGGCGACTTCGGACGATGCGATGACCTTGACAAAGTCGGACACGGGCTTGGCTCCCGAGATCTCCCGAAGCTTCAGTTTATACCAGCCGGTCGAGAGGCTACCCGGCCGCCCCGGCACCTGCGTGCCCCGCGGCCACCGCCTCCAGGACCGCCTCGAGGGGACGCTCCTCGAGGGACTCGAGGACCAGGTCCACCGGGGGCCGGGCGAGGGGGCGGGTGAGGGCGTTCGGCACCGCCACGCACCGCATCCCCGCGGCCAGGGCGGCTCGCATGCCGTTGGGGGAGTCCTCGAAGACGACGCAACGGGCCGCTGGAATGCCAAGGCGACGAGCCGCCAGGAGGAAAAGCTCCGGGTCGGGCTTGACGTTTGCGACGTCGTCGCGGGCGACCACAACCTGGACGAGCTCTCGGATGCCGCGGCGGCTCAGCCAGCCCTCGACCCAGCCACACGAGCTGCTCGACGCCACGGCCCGGGCGAGCCCGAGCCGTCGTGCGTCGCCGAGCACCGCCTCGACTCCCGGGAGGAGCGGTTGCGGATGGCACATCCGAGCCGAGGCTTCCCGCACCTCGCTCTGAACCGCGTCGCGCGGCAGCGCCTCGCCGACGAGGGATTCCAGGTGGCCGTGGGGATCGAACCCGCCATGCGTGCCCAGGGAATGCTGCCACACGTCGAGCCCGAGGGACTGTCCGCGGCGCTCGTAGGCGCCACGCCACGCCTCGTAGATCGGTGTCTCGGTGTCGACGATCAGCCCGTCGAAATCCAGGATGATGGCTTCTATCTTCAGAGGTTCCTCGTCAGGTGATCGATCGTCCGCTCCCAGCTCCGCACCGTCGCGTCGCGATCGTACACCTCGGGTCGATCGTCGTTGTAGAAGCCGTGAGAGGTTCCGGGGTAGGTGTGGAACTCGAACGCCTTGCCGCGACGCGACAGCTCGGCCTCGAGCGGGGCGATATTGCGGTTGGCGAGCTCATCGTCCTCCGCCCATTGGCCGAGCACCGGGGCGGTGAGGCCGTCGAAGTCGAACTCGACTTTCGGGTGAGCGCCGTTGTAGAGGATGCAGGCGGCGACGTGTTTCGGGTTGGAGCACGCCGCCAGGAGGCTCAGCGCGCCTCCCATGGAGAAGCCGACGGTGGCGACCGGGCGGCCCGTCACGAAGCGAAGGCGCTCGATGGCACCCTTGAGGTCCTTCCCCGCGGCCTCCAGGCTCAGGGCCATGCGGAGCTTCCTGGCCTCGTCGGGCGATTCGGCGGTCGTGCCGCGGTAGAGGTCCGGGGCGAGGGCGTGAAAGCCCTCGGTGGCGAAGTCGTCGGCCACGCGCTTGATGTGGCCCGCGAGTCCCCACCACTCGTGGATCACCACGACCCCGCGACCCCGAGCCTTGTCGGGCGCGGGTGTGGCGAGGTAACCCGGCGCGGCTTCCCCATCCGAGGAAAAGGTGATCATCTCGCCCATCGCTGGTCTTCCTCCTGGTCAGACACGGGGGTCGGCCCCATCCGGACCGGCCTCCTTTTATCATAAGCACCTGTTGCAACCGGAGGCACGATCGCCAGGTGCGCGGCCTCCATATCGACCCGAGGTCCGATCATGAGAGAGATCCTCTCCCTTTTCGCCGTCTGCTCGCTCACCATCCCGATGGCGGCCGGCATCACGAGAGCTGTCGCCGACCCGGTGGAGGACGCGCCCGGACTGCTGACCTGGTCACAGCAGATTCGAGAGCGCGACGAGTGACTGGCGAAGCGCCATCGCATGCTTCTCGGCATGATGCGCCGACATGATCTGGATTGGTGGATCGTCGTCAACGAGGAGTTCCACGGCGATCCTCTCACACCCTTCGTCGCCCCGGCCCACCCGTATGCCGGCAACCGCGACATCTTCGTCTTCATCGACGCGGATGAGGACGGCCTCCGCAAGATCGCCCTGACCGGCTACGCGGAGGAGAGCGTCGAGCGGGTCTTCGAGAGCGGCAGCAGGACACGGTCACCCGAGGAGAACCTGCGGGATCTGTACGAGGCGGATCCTCCGGAGCGCATTGGCCTGGCGATCGACGGGCATCGTGGAATGACCCGCAGCCTGACCCGGTCGAGCTACCGAATGCTGAGCGAGGCCCTCGGCCCCGAGGCCACCCGGCGGTTCGTGAGCGCCGAACCGCTCATCGAGGACTACCTCGACACGCGCATCCCGGAGGAGCTCCCCCACTTCGAGACCCTCGTCCATCTGACCGAGGTGCTGGCTCGGCGGGCGCTCTCGAACGAGACCATCACCCCGGGGCAGACCACCGTGGGAGACGTGCGCCGCTTCCTGCTCGACGCCTTGTGGGCTGAGGGCGTGACGACGTGGTTTCAACCAGACCTTCGGGTCCAGCGAGCGGGCAGGAGCGGCCCCACCTCCCGCGGCTTTCTCGCCGTGTCGAAGGAGAGCACGGTCATCAAGCGTGGCGACCTCGTGCACCTCGACTTCGGCATCTCGTACATGGGCCTCGACAGCGACTGGCAGAAGCTGGCCTACGTTCTGAAGAAGGGTGAGACCGACGCCCCCGCCGGCCTGAAACGCGGGCTCGCAAACACCAACCTCTTGCAGGACGTCCTGATGCAGGCGGCCCGGCCTGGGCGGGCGGCAGGCGAGATCTACACGGCGACCTTGGCGAAGATGGAGGAGAAGGGCATCGAGGCCAGGGTCTATTCGCACCCCCTCGGGAACCATGGCCACGCCCTGGGGCCCTCCATCGACTTCCGCTCGGCCAGCTCAAACCCCGGCCGAAGGCCCCGACGCCTTCGGCCCCACTCGTGGATCTCGATCGAGCTGAGCACAGCTCTGGCCGTGCCCGAGTGGAACAGCCAGAAGGTCTTCTTCATGGAAGAGGACCCGGCGTACCTGACGGACGAGGGCTACAGCTTCTTCCGGCCGCGCCAGGAGACCTTCTACCTGATTCGCTGACTTTGCGCGGAAGCACCATCAGCCGGTCCCCGATTGTCGCTCCGGGTACAATGCGTCCGATCCCTCACGGCAGCCTGGAGCGCCATGGAACAGGAAATCCGCTTCTGTACCGCCGGCGACGGCGTTCGAATCGCCTGGTCGACCGTCGGAGAAGGTCCACCGATCGTCAAGGCGGCCAACTGGCTGAACCATCTCGAATGCGACTGGGAGAGCCCGATCTGGCGCCATTGGTTCGCCGAGCTCAGCCGCGACCATCGGCTCATCCGCTACGACGAGCGCGGCAACGGGCTCTCGGACTGGGGCGTGGGCGAGCTCTCGCTCGAGGCCTTCGTGACCGACCTCGAGACCGTCGTGGACGCCGCCGGAGTGGATCGGTTCGTCCTTCTCGGCATCTCCCAGGGCTGCGCGGCGTCCGTGGCCTACGCCGTCAAACACCCGCAGCGTGTCGGCCCCGACGGCCCAGGGGCTCGTCTACGCGGTCACCGAGCTTCTCGCCGGCTCCGAGCTCCGCGAGAAGCTGAACCGGGGCCCGCTGCCACGGGACGCAGCGCTGCAGTACGCCTTCCAGATCCTCTCCGCGCTCGGCGAGGCCCACGCCCGGGGGATCGTGCACCGCGACCTGAAGCCGGAGAACCTCTTCCTGACGATCCGCGGGGACCTCAAGGTACTCGACTTCGGGCTCGCCGTCGTGCTCCCGCTCACCACGGACAAGGGGATCTCGAGCGTCGAGACGCGGCTCACCGCGCCGGGGACCATGCTTGGGACGTGCGGCTACATGTCACCGGAGCAGATCCGCGGCGACGACGTCGACCAGCGGACGGACCTCTTCTCGTTCGGGATCGTCCTTTACGAGATGCTCGTCGGACGACATCCGTTCCTCCGCGACAACGCCGCCGACACGATCTCCGCCATCCTGCGCGACCCGGCGCCGCCGGCTCCCTGGCTACCGTCGGGCCTGGAGCGTGCGCTCACGCGGTGCCTGGCCAAGGACCGTGACGAGCGCTGGGCCAGCGCGGGCGAGCTGGAGGCGAGGCTCGAGCAGGAGGCAAATCAGAAGGGCATTTTGCGAACGCTGAAACGCTGGCTCCGACGGACTTGAGCGCGCCGGGGTCTTTTTCTCAGGCCTTGGGCGGGAGCGTCCGTGCGAAGCAAAGGCCCTGATCCACCCACGCCTTGAGCGACGCCGCCGTGCGCACCCCCGGCGGCGAGACGTACACGTAGCCGCTCAGCGGCCTGCCCGTGAAGTCCATCGGGCGGGCGTGCTTCCGTGAGAGCGCCTTTGCCCAGGCGCCCGGGCCGACGCGCACCACGAGGTCGTCCTTGTTCACGCCGCAGAACATGTGGCCGTTCGCCAGGAAGGCCACCCCGCCGAACATCTTCTTCTCGCTCACTCCATGGCGGCGCGCCAGAGCGGCGCGGATGCGGTCGGCGAGCAGCTCGTTGAATGCCATGGGCTGTCAGTGACGCTCCCTTTTGCCTCGCTTCGGCCCGAGTCGCCAGCCCGAAAACGGGGTGTCTGCCGTGCGGGCGGGCGGCTCGGCCCGAAAGCCGTTAGAATCTCGGCCCATGCAGGTCCATGTCCGAGTGTGTCGCGACTGTGGAGAGGAGTACCGGCCGGAGATCGTCGCCTGTGCCGACTGCGGCGGGGACCTCGAGGACGTCTACGAGGACGAAGGGGCCCCATCCCCGCTGCGCGAGCCCGTGGACGAGCCCGAGGTCGTGGACCTCAGCGGCCACCGGGCCGTGTTCCAAAGCGCCCGCGCGACCGATCTCGTGCCCATGGCCGAGCGATTGAAGGCCGCGGAGATGGAGTTTCGCCTGGTCGAAGAGGGCGCTCCCGGGACACCCGTCCGCTACAGCCTCGTGGTCCCGGAGACGGACGTGAAGGCGGTGATCGAGAGGCTGGCGGACCTCCTCGCGCCACACACCGACTCGGACAGCGTCCACGCCCTGGAAACCAATTACGAGTCCGGACGCTACGTGCGATGCCCGGCCTGCGGCACGGAGCAGGGCTCGGGCCTGGCCGAGTGCTCCGAGTGCGGCCTGACCCTCGGGCCCGCCGTGCCGACCTGCGCCAAGTGCGAGTCGCCGCTGGAGGAGGAGGGGGCCCCGTGCACGGTGTGCGGGGGGCCGTCCCCGACCGGTTGATGGGGTGAGCAGCCGCGACCTCGGCGCGCGCGCACGGGAGCTGGCACTGGAGGCGGGCTTCGACCTCGTCGGGATCGCCAGCGCCAGGGCGCCGGCGGAGCTGGCGTTCTTCGCGGAGTGGGTGGGGCGCGGTCACGCCGGCGAGATGGGCTACCTCACTCGGCAGGTTGCGAAGCGCAGCGACCTCCGAACCGCCTTCCCCTGGGCCCGCTCCATCGTCTGCGTGGGCCTTCAATACGACACGCCCCACGCCTACTCGACGGACGCACCGGACGATCGGGGCTGGATCTCACGCTACGCGTGGGGCGACGACTACCACGACGTCATGAAGGCGCTGCTCGACCGTATGGTCGAGCGGCTGCGCGCGGAGGCCGGTCCTTTCGAGGCCCGCGCCTACGTGGACACCGGCCCGATCGTGGAGCGAGCCTGGGCCGCCGCCGCCGGGCTCGGGGCCTGGGGCAAGAACACCTGCTTGCTTCACCCCGAGCACGGATCCTGGTTCTTCCTCGGCGAGGTGGTGACCGAGCTCGAGCTGACGCCGGACGCGCCCCGGACCGACATGTGCGGGAGCTGCACGGCCTGCCTCGACGCCTGCCCCACCGGGGCGCTTCCCGCACCCTACGTCCTCGACTCCACGCGGTGCCTCAGCTACCTGACCATAGAGCTCAAGGGGTCGATCCCGGAGGACAAGCGCGCGGGGCTCGGCCGACACGTCTTCGGGTGCGACATCTGCCAGGACGTGTGTCCCTGGAACCGGAAGCGCGAGGCCCGTGGCGGGCCGGCGTTCGAGCCGCGTCCGGACGGCTACGCACCGGATCTCGCCGCCCTGGCCGCCCTCGACGACGAGGCCTTCCGCGAGCGCTTTCGGAGGAGTCCGGTGAAGCGAACCAGGCGTCGCGGGCTGCTGCGCAACGTGGCCATCGCCCTGGGCAACTCGGGCGATCCGGCCCACCTCCCCATCCTGGATCGCCTCGCCTGCGACGAAGATCCTGTCGTCAGGGAGCACGCGGAATGGGCCCGAAGACGGCTCGAGTAGTGCAACGGATGGGGTCAGGTCATGCATCGTGCATCCAGTTGGCCCAGCGGCTGGACGCACGACGCACGACCAGGCCCCGTACTAGTCGATCTGCGCCCTCTGGTTGACGGTCACCTCGATCTCGGTCCCCGACTCGAGGACGACCTCCTTGCCCCGGGTCGCGAGCACGGCGGCACCGCCGGCCGCGCCGCCAATGGCCCCGCCCTTGAGCGCTCCCTTTCCGCCACCCGTGATCGCACCGATAACCGCGCCCACGGCGGCCGCGCCGCCGGCGATCTTCGCGTCCTTGCCCTTGCTCGAGTCGGCGGTCACGTCGACGTGTGTCGCATCGATCCAATAGCTGCTCCCACCGTCGCGCACCTCGTCGAACTCCATCGCGAGCCGTGCCCGGCCCTTCACGCGGCCGGACTACATGGCGACGGTCACGTGGCCCGCGACCTCGGTGCCGGAAGCCAGGAGCACGCGGCCCTCGACGGACACGTCCTCGGCGAGCGCCGCCACGACGCGGTCGCCCACCTGGCTCGTGTTCGACGCGACAGCCGTCTGAAGAACCAGAGACAGCTCGGTACCGGCAGGCAGGAGGCGCGGCTCGGGAGCCGGGCTCGAAGGCGGACGGTGAGGTGCTGGAGGAGGCTGGATCTCCGCGGGGGCTGGCACCGGCTCTTCGGGCGGCGCCGGATCGGAGTCGGCCGGCAGCAGGGTGGTGGAAGGCGGGGCGACGGCCGTGTCGACCGCCTCCGCAGTCCGGTCCGGTGCCGCCTGCTGGCACGCGGCCAGCCCAACGGCGGACACGACGACGAGAACGACCGACACCCGCATCATGCTTTTCCTCCACGGCGACCGTTGCCCCCTCCGGCCGCATCTGTCTTGCTCTTGATCCAGGAGACGACGAAACGCCTCCGCAACGACGTGATACGCGTCACCCGTGACAGCTTCTGACGGGCCAATCCAGTGCGCTGGGTCACATCGGCCCCCCGACAGGCCCGATTGGCCGTTGCCTCGTGGCCCGAAGGCGGGCAATATGGACGCCATGCAGAAGATCCTGCTCGGCATCGTCGCCCTGGTCCTGGTGGTGGTCGTGGGCGCCCTGGCGTACGGCGTACACCTGGTCGGCAAGCTGAACTCTCCGGAGTTCCACGAGCAGGTGCGCGCGGAGGTCTCGCGCACCCTCGGTGCCGAGGTCCACGTGGACGAGATGGACATCGCCCTCACGTCCGGCGTGACGCTGCGCGGCATGGCCATCGCGAACCCCACGCCCTTCGAGGGCGACCTCTTCACCGCCCAGAGCTTCGTCCTGAAGTACAACCTGTGGTCCCTCCTGTCCGGGCACATAGAGGTCGAGCAGATCGCCCTGAACGAGCCGAGCATCAACCTCGTGATGGACGAGGAGGGCCGCTACAACTACGAAGCGCTGGGCGGCGAGGAGGCGACCGCAGGCAAGGGAGCTTCCGCAGACGCGGTAGAGCCCGCGTCGGGTGAGGCGGCCGCAGACGCGGTAGAGCCCGCGTCCGGCGACGCGACCACCGGCGAGGGTGCACCCCTCGAGATCGTTCTCTCGGAGGTCTCGGTGAGCGAAGCCTCGGTCACCATGTTCGACCAGGGCACCCAGACGATGCTCATGAAGATCGATGACGCGAGCTTCATGAGCTCTCTTCGCGTCTCCGGCAACGTGACCCAGGGCCAGGCAAAGGCGTCGATTGGCCAGATCAGCATGGCCGACATGCTGTTTATCCGTGACATCTCCGCGCCCCTGGAGATGTCGACGGAGTCCGTGAAGCTGGCCCCGCTCGAGGCGAAGGTGGCCGGCGGCAAGGCCACCGGTGGCGTGACCACCCACCTGCAGGACGGATTCCGCTTCGAGATGGCACTCAACCTGGATGGCGTGGACGTGAAGACTCTTCTCCAGGAAGCCCAATCGGCAGCCACGGTGGCCGGCACGCTCCAGGCCGAGACGAGCTTCGAGGGGACCGGCCCGCTGCCCACGATGACGGGCAAGGGACACGCAGAGGTCGTGGACTGCCGCATCGAGGACTCCAAGATGATGGCGCTTCTCTCCACGGTGATGAAGGTCCCCGAGCTGGCGAACCCGGAGTTCGAGCAGTGCCAGGTGGAGTTCACCCTGGCGAAGAGTGTCCTCTCCACGCCCATGGTGAGCCTGAAAGGCAAGGCCCTGCAGCTCACGGGCGAAGGCACCGTGAATCTGGTGAGCTCGAAGATCGACTACGACATGGAGCTGGCACTGGCGGAGGAGCTGCTGGAGAAGATCCCCACGCAGCAGCTGCGAGCGGCTTTCAAGAAGCGGGACGACGGCCTCTCGGTGGTGGCGTTCAAGGTCTTCGGCACGACGGAGGCGCCCCAGACCGACCTCATGAGCCGGATCGGCAAGGCCGCCGCCACCGAAGCGGCCAAGGACCCGGTGAACAAGCTCCTGGGAAGGAAGCTCTTCTAGTCGAGATCCTCCCGGGGCGAGCGCGCCCGAAGGGTCTTGTAGCGGCCGGCGATCCAGTCGGTGAGCCCGGAGTCGTACCACCGCGAGAAGCGCCGGTCCCGGGGCCCTCCGGGCAGCGCGGTGGCGAGGGTCTCTTCCTTGAGATCGGCAATCAGCCGCAGTGAGGGGGCAAAGCTCGTGGTGCGTCCCCCGCTCTCGTAGATCTGTCCCTGGTGCGGCGTCGCCCGACCGCCCCGCAACGGTATGGGGCCGCGGTCGAAGCCGAACCTGCGGGGGAGCCGGCCGGCGAAAAAGATGTTGGTCAGGGTGATCTGGTTCCTCTCACCCCACGTCTCCTCGATGTCCTCCGGGAGTCGGGCGGCAGCAGCAAAGACCTGGTCGCGGGTGCGGCCCCGGTGCCACGGAGAGCCCTCGGCCAGGAGCACGCGATCGACGTTCTGGTAGAAGTCGATGAACAGACCCGCGCCGGCCGTGAGAACACCCAGCACGTCGTCGCCGACACCCGGCGAGAAGACCTCGGAGACGAGCGCGGCGTAGAAGGCCTCGAAGGCGACCGCGCCCCGAGAGCCGGGGTCGTAGCGACAGTCCCACTCCTCCAGGACACGCCCCGTCTCGGTCGGGGGCAGGTGCGGGCGCAGACACGCCATGAGCTCGACGGCCTGGAGAGAGTAGTCGTCCATCTGGATCCGGGCACAGATGTCGTGGTCGATCCGCTCCGCCGTCTCGAGCAGTTGAGCGATGCGACGGGCGCGATGATCGCCCATCGCCATGTTGATGGGCGCGACTCGACCGAGGAGGTTGACGTTCTGGTTGGCCGAAACGACAAAACCCGCCTCCGGGTCGTAGGCGCGAGGCAGATCCCTGGGATCGACGAGGCCTTTCCAATCGTACTCCGGGCGCCACCCTGGCATCGGCACGAAACCACCGGACTCCGGGTGGCGCTCGGGGATGGCGCCGGACATCTGAAACCCGATGTGACCCTCGTCGTCGGCAAGCGTCCAGCAGAAACACGCCTCGATGCCACCGAGGCAGGCCATCGCTTCCTCCACCGTCGTCGCCGACCACAGCTCCCCCATCGCCCTGAGCGACGACGCCCCTCCGTCGCGCCCGGCCCAGCGAGTGGCCAGGTAGTGCCCGGGAACCCTGGGGTCGCCGTCGAGGACCCCGTGCTCGTTCTCGAAGAACGTCACGGTCTCGCTGGGGCCGCCCTTCCGCCGGATGATCTCGTTGCGAACGCGAAACGCCGTCCACTCGTTGTCGGCTCGCCGGGCACAGCCGCCCCGGCACTCCTCCACCCACGAGTCCACGGCATCGGCGAACCCGTAAGGTCGCGCCCCAGGCCAGGTGCCGGTTTCGCCCCACCAGCATGGCGGGCAGGCCCGGCATGCCTGCTCCGAGCCAGGATTCGTGGGGCAGTTCGACGACCTGCTCGACCCAGACGGCCGGCAACCGGTTGATCTCCAGATGAGGGTCGTTGGCCAGGAGAGGCCGCCCGCTGGCCGTACGCGAACCGGAGACGGCCCAGGCGTTCGAGGCCATCATCCGGGGCGCCGGGCTCAGCCACCGGAGCGCTTCGGGGACCACGCGCTCGCCGAGAGTGACCTTCTCGATGAGACCGCGATCGAACCCACCCAGGTTGCCGGGAAAGAGAGCGTCGAGCTGATCATCGGGCACGCCGGCTTGCACCATCTCGACGAACAGCCGCTCGATCTCGGCCTGTGATTGGGCGAGCGTGACGTATCCGATCATCCGCGACAGCAGGAGCGTGTCCTCGATGCGCCAGGGTTCCGGCTCGTAGCCCACCAGGCGCAGCTCCCACGGCCGCTTCTCGCGGAAACGGGCGTTGACGCCGTCGCAATACGTCCCGGCCAGCCCGCGGCACTCGTCGTCGAGCCCGGCCAGCGCCGACTTCATGTCGCCGGCCCAGCCCATCTTCCTGAAGAAGCGGTCCAGCGCCAGAAGCGCCTCGGTGCCTCTCAGGCACTCCGCCGCACGGCCCTATCCCAGGATCCTCATCGGCTCATCTGGAGAGCCCGGTCCAGCGCGTGAACGTAGCCCAGCCCCCAGTGAGCCCCCTTGAGATTGGAGGCTTCGACGTGGGGAACACCGTGCGCGTCCCGGCGGAGGCGCACACCGTGCGGGGCAGGGGCACGGATGCGCGCGCTCATGTGCGGCTCCTCTGGCAGGCGTCGAGCTCGACGCCTCGAGCCCTCACGCTTCGACGAAGTCGACGACCACGCGCCTCGGGATGATCCCGGCGTCGTGACCACGGTCGAGGAAGGTCTGGATGGCCTCGCGCCCGCGATCCCCGATCTCGAGAGTCATGTCGTTCACCCACATCCCGACGAATCGGTCGGCCACCCCGGGATCCATCCCCCGGGCGAAGCTCATGGCGTACTCGAGTGCGGCCTCACGATTCTCCAGTGAGTGTCGCACCGTCTCACGCACGAGGCGTGTGATCTGTATCATCCTCTCGCGGCCGAGGTCGCGGCGCACGGCGTTGCCGCCCATGGGGAGCGGCAGCCCCGTCTCGTCCTTCCACCAGGCGCCCAGGTCGAGCACCTTTTCCAGCCCGTGTCCGCCGTAAGTGAGCTGGCCCTCGTGGATGATGAGGCCCACGTCCGCCTCACCCTCCCGGACCACGTCGAGGATCTGGTCGAAGGGGACGACCCGCGTGGTCACCTCCGGGGCAAACAGCTTCAGTGCGAGGTACGCCGAGGTCAACGTCCCGGGAACCGCCACGGTCTTGTCGGCAACCTGAGAGGGGTCCAGGGGCTCCCGGGCCACGAGAAGGGGACCGTATCCGTCGCCGATGCTCCCACCGCAGGGCATGATCGCGTAGGTGTCCGCGACGTAGGGGTAGGCGTGGAACGAGATCGCCGTCACCTCGTGGCGCCCCTCCTGGGCCAGCTGGTTCAAGGTCTCGATGTCGACGAGCTCGTGAGACACCTCCAGGTCCCCGGTGGGGACGGTGCCGCGGGCGAGCCCGTAGAACATGAACGCGTCGTCGCTGTCGGGGCTGTGGGCAATCGTGATCTTCATGGTGTTCTGGCTCTCGAAGTGCCCATCATAGCAGTCGGCCCCGGCCGTCCCGAGAGGCACTGGGGCCCTGAGTTGAGTATGGTGTCCCCCAAACTCCGCTCCCCACCCAAGGGAGCGAGGGAGGTGCCGTGAGCGACCGGGCCCTGGTGTTGAAGGGAGTGTCCAAAAGCTTCGCCGACCATGTGGCGGTCCGTGACCTCTCGTTGGAGGTCCCTCGGGGCAGCGTCTTCGGACTGCTCGGTCCCAACGGGGCGGGCAAGACCACCACTCTCCGCATGGTCCTGAACATCCTGGGGGTCGACGGCGGCGCGATCGAGATCCTGGGCCGACCCGCCGACCAGGCTGTCCGCGACCGGGTGGGCTACATGCCCGAGGAGCGGGGCCTCTACATGCGCATGGTGCTGGAGGAGCAGCTGGTGTTCATGGCGGCGATCAAGGGCATTGGCCGCAAGGAGGCGACCAGACGGCTCGGCCCCTGGCTCGAGCGACTCGGCCTGGCCGACTGGCGCAAGCGCAAGACGGGCGAGCTCTCGAAAGGCATGCAGCAGAAGGCCCAGTTCATCGCCACCGTGCTCCACGAGCCGGACCTCATCATCATGGACGAGCCCATGAGCGGGCTCGACCCCGTGGGGATGGACGTGATGCGGGACGTCATGGTGGACCTGAGCCGACGGGGCGCCACGATCGTCCTCTCCAGCCACCAGATGGACACGGTGGAGAGGCTCTGCGACCGCGTCGCGCTCATCGACAAGGGCGAGAAAGTGCTCGACGGGACCATGAGCGAGGTGAAGGCCGCCCACGGGAAGAACACCGTGGTGGTGGCGTTCGACGGCGACGGCAGCTTCCTCGGCTCGCTGCCCGGGGTCGCGAAGGTGTCCGACTTCGGCCAGTACGTCGAGATCAAGATGAGCGACGGGGCCGACCCGCAGACGCTCCTGGGCGAGGTGGCGGCGCGGCTTCGCATCCGCCGCTTCGAGATCGTGGAGCCGAGCCTGCACGACATCTTCGTCGAGACCGTGACCGGCCACGGGAAGGAGGCGGCGTGATGCTGAGCAAGCTCCGAGCCGTCGTCCGCCGCGAGTACCTGGAGCGGGTCCGCTCCAAGGCGTTCATCATCGGCACGATCCTGGGCCCCATCCTCATGGGCGCGCTCATGGTCGTCCCGGTCCTCGTGACGGGCTCGGGTGGCAAGCTGCTCCAGGTGGCCGTCCTGGACGAGAGCGGCGTCCTCCAGTCGCAGGTGGAGGAGGCGCTGCGCGCGGCTCGCCGCGACGGCGAGCCGCGCTTCGACGTCCAACCCTCGGGGGAAGGCACCGTTGAGGCTCGGATCGCGGCGCTGAGGAAAGCGGTGGTCGACGGCGGCCTCGACGGCTTCCTGCTTCTTCCCGAGGATGCGGTCGGAGCCTCCGCCGCGAGCTACTACGGCCGGACGGTCAGCAACCAGATGGACCTCAGCCTGATCCGCGAAAAGGTCAGGGAGGTCGTGGTCTCCCACCGCCTCGCCGAGGCGGGCCTCGATCCCGGGCAGGTGAACGACCTCACACGCGGCCTTCAATGGCGCACGATCCGTCTCAGCGAGGAAGGAGAGAGAGAGGACAAGGGCGTCGGCATCATCTTCGCCATCATCCTGCTCATGATCCTCTACGCGACCATCCTCATGTGGGGCCAGATCGTGATGGCCGGAGTGATCGAAGAGAAGAGCAGCCGCGTGATCGAGGTCCTGGCCGCAGGGGCCCCCCCCACCCAGCTCCTCGCGGGAAAGCTCCTCGGGGTGGGCGCGGCCGGGCTCACCCAGTTTCTCGTGTGGTCCCTCTCGCTCCTCGTGATCTCCCTGGTCGCAGCCGGACCCATGCCCGGGAACATCCCCATGCCGGAGATCAGCCCGCTGATCCTCTTCTCCTTCGTGGCATTTTTCCTGCTGGGATTCGCCCTCTACGCGTCGCTCTACGCGGCCATCGGAGCCGCGGTCAACACCATCCAGGAGGCCCAGCAGTTCGTCTTCCCGGTCATCATCCCCCTCGTCCTGGGGCTCGTGTGCTTTCCGGTGATCCTCGAGTCGCCGGACGGCGGCCTGGCCGTCGTCCTCTCGCTCATCCCCCTCCTGACGCCGCTCCTGATGTTCCTCAGGATCATGGTCCTCACCCCGCCGTGGTGGCAGATCGCTCTCTCGCTGGTCTTCCTGGGAGCCTCGATCTGGGGTGTCCTGTGGGTCTCCGCCCGCATCTACCGCGTGGGCATCCTCATGTACGGAAAGAAGCCGACCTTCCCCGAGCTCATGCGGTGGGTGCGTCACGCGTAGCTGGCTCCCCCCTTGCCCAGCCCTGGGCGCCGATGCCTGCCTGCGGCAAGGGCGCTATCCCCCGGAGTCAGCGGCCTCGGCGAGGATTCCCGGCGGCGTGTCGTCGTCGAACGAGTCGAGGTAGCCGGGCGGCAGGGACACCTTCTGGGTCCCGCTGGTCTTTCCACGGGGGACGCGCATAGCCTCGGGAGGATAAGCAAGCGAGCGGTCGACCTCGCCCAGGGTGCTCTCGAGCTCCGCAAGCGTCTTCACGTGCATGAGCCGCTGGCGGAGCGGCGCGCTGCCGGGGAAGCACTTGGTGTACCAGCTGCTGTGCTTCCGGAAGGCCCGCATGGCCTGGAGCTCGTCCCCCAGCCACTCCGCCAGGCGGCGGGCGTGCTCGACCATCACGTCGATGACGCCCCCGAGAAGGGGTGGATCCCGGGGCTCGCGGCCCGCGAAGACGTCGGCCAGGTCGCGGAAGAGCCACGGCCTGCCCAGGCAGCCCCGGCCCACGATCACGCCGTCGCACCCGGTCGACCGCATCATCCGGAGGGCGTCCTCCGCTTCCCAGACGTCTCCGTTGCCGAGGACGGGAATCCGCGTCACCGCGGCCTTCAGCTCCGCGATCGCGGCCCAGCGCGCTTCCCCGTCGTAGAGCTGCGCAGCGGTGCGGGCGTGAAGACCGACGCCCACGCAGCCCTCCTCCTGGGCGATGCGACCGGCCTCGAGATGGGTGTGGTGATCGTCGTCGATGCCGATCCGGAACTTGATCGTCACCGGGACGCGGCCGGCCGCTCCGACCGCCGAGTGAACGATGTTCCGCAGCAGCCGCGGCTTCAGCGGAATGGCCGCTCCTCCGCCCTTGCTGGTCACCTTTCTGACCGGGCAGCCGAAGTTCAGATCGAGATGGTCCACGCGATCTTCCCCGACGAGCAGCCGCACCGCCTCGCCGACGTAGTGGGGGTCCACGCCGTAGAGCTGCAGGCTCCGCGTCTCTTCCTCGGGGCCGAAGCTGGCGAGGAGCAGCGTCTTGCGGTTCCCCTCGACGAGGGCGCGAGCGGTGATCATCTCGCTCACGTAGAGCCCGGCACCGTACCGGCGGCAGAGCGAGCGGAAGGGCGGGTTCGTCACCCCCGCCATGGGCGCCAGAACGACCGGCGGCCAGACTCGGATCGGGCCCATCATGAGTGGGCGAAACTCGCGATCGGAGGACGGCGGCACGTCGCGGTTCAGCGGGCTGCGGTAGATCGGGTCCATCGGACGAGGGGACGGCCCGGATCAGCTCTTCGAATCGGACTCTTCGTCGACGTGGACGAGGTAGTCCGGGGCCGGGCTGTCGAGGAAGTGGAGGTTCAGGCGCCGAATGCCGTCCTTCCCCACGTAGGTGCCCCGCACCTCGGCCCGGGTCTTGTAGGGACCGCCGACCTCCTCGAGGTACACCACGTCCCCGGGGCCGACCGAGGACATGGTCGTCATCACCCGCGCGCCTCCGCGGCCGACGTGCTCGGCAATCGTTCGCTCTTCCTGCAGGACGGTTCCCAGCGTGCCCTCCCGCCGCAGGACGAAGTTGACGAAGATGTCGAGGCGGGTCACTCGCCGGCGCTCGGGAGTCGGAGTGGGCGTGAGCGGGGCGGCGGCGGGGATCCCCGCCGTGGGCGCCGAGTCCTCGGTCTCCCCCGACGCCGTCTGCAGCTGCGCCTCGCGGAGGGCGTCCGCCAGCCCGGCCGACTCGTCAAAACGCTCCGCCCGGTCCTTGGCCAGCGCGCGACGCAGCACCGACACCGCAGCCATCGGGATGCGGCCGGCCACCGGTCCCTCGAAGGGGACAGGGTCCTGGATGTGCTTGAAGAGCGTCGCCACCGAGGTGTCTCCCCGGAAAGGCACCTGGCCGGTGAACATCTCGTAGATGACGACGCCGAGGGAGTAGCTGTCGGAACGGTGATCGATCTTGTCGCCCAGGCACTGCTCCGGGCTCATGTACTCCGGGGTGCCCATGATCTGACCGGTCGAGGTGAGCCCTCCGCCCGTGCGGTCCGTGCCGGCGACCTTGGCGATCCCGAAGTCCATCAGGCGGACCATCCCCCGCTCGTCGCACATGATGTTCGCGTTCTTGAGGTCGCGGTGGACGATGCCGACGTCGTGGATGGCCTGCAGCCCGTCCGCAGTCTGGACCGCCAGGTCGAAGGCCTGTTCGATTCCCAGCATTCCCCCGCGGTCGCGGGCGAGCTGCTTCAGGTCCTGGCCGTCCACGTACTCCATGGAGATGTACCGCATGGTGCCGTCCTCGCCGTACTCGTGGATGCGGCAGACGTTGCGGTGGGAGACCTTCCGGGCGAGCTTGATCTCGTGACGGAAGCGCTGGGCCATCTCCTTGTTGTTGAAATACTCGGCGCGGAGGACCTTGATCGCGACGGACTCCTCGAGCATCCGGTCGTGGGCCTTGTAGACCATGCCCATGCCGCCCTTGCCCAGGGGTTTCAGAACCTCGTAGCGGTCGCCGATGATCGCGCCCTGGGTGCGCGCACCCAGGGCGCGCCCGCAGGTGAAGCAGGCATCGGCATCGTCGTCGTTGACACCGCTACATGAGGGGCAGATCATCACGGGCTTCGTTTCCAGATCCTCTATTCTGCAACGGAAAGCCTGCTCCTGCACATGGAGAACCCCAGCGGTGCCACTGTGACCGCTTTCCGTAGCGGTCTCATGCCCTGATTCTGCTCGTGTGGCTCGGAGGATAGCACTCCCATCAGACGAGAATCCGTGCTCGGGATCACCGTCGTATCATGGCCGGGACCATGGCCTTGAGCTCGATCAACCCTGCCACTGACCAGCCGATCCGGGTCTACGAGGAGGCCTCCTCGGAGGCGGTGGCCACGGCCCTCTCGGCGGCCGCGGCCGCGGCGGCGCGGTGGCGCCGAGTCCCCTTCTCCCGCCGGGCGGAGCCCCTCCGCCGTGCGGGGGCGCTCCTGCGCGAGCGGCGCGAAGACCTGGTCCTGTTGATGACCCTGGAGATGGGGAAGCCCCTGGCCCAAGGGCGCGCCGAGGCCGACAAGTGCGCCTGGGTCTGCGAGCACTACGCCGAGCACGCCGAGGCCTTCCTGGCCGCCGAGGCGGTCTCGACCGAGGCCCGGAAGAGCGACATTCGCCTTAGAGCCCCTCGGCGTCGTCCGACCCCCGCCTCCCCTTCGGAGGGATTCGGGACTCCGGCTACGGTCGCGAGCTCGGCGTCTTCGGCATCCGCGAGTTCGTGAGCGTGAAGACCGTGTACGTCGCGTGACGAGCCGGCGCCCGGCCCTGAACGCCGGCTTCGAGTACCGCGAACGGGTCGGCCCGGAGGCGGCCGGGAGCACCGTGCTGGCGAACCTCTCGAGGCGCTACCGGCACTCCACGGAGGTGACGTGGCGCCAGAGGATCGCCGACGGTGAGGTTCGCCTCGACGGCGCCCCAGCTCGGGCGACCGACGTCCTGCGCGCCGGCCAGTCGCTCGTGTGGCATCGTCCGCCGTGGGAGGAGCCCGCGGCGCCGTTGTCCTTCGCGGTGCTCCATCGCGACCCGCACCTCCTCGCGGTGGCGAAGCCACGCGGTCTCCCGTCGATTCCCCAGGGGGGCCTGTACTTGATTCACACGCTCCTCCACGTCGTGCGCCGGCGGTGGCCCGAGGCGACGCCCATGCATCGGCTCGGCCGCGGCACGTCCGGGCTTCTTCTCTTTGCGCGGACGAGAGACGCTCGACGAAAGGTGGCGGCGGCCTGGCGCGACGGGATGGTCGAAAAGACCTATCGGGCGCTGGTGGTGGGTGTTCCGGACCGCGAGCGCTTCTCCGTCGACCGGCCCATCGGGCTCGTGCCGCATCCGCGTCTCGGGGAGGTCCACGCCGTGTCGGCCAGCGGCAAACCGTCGCTCACCCACGTCCGCCGCCTGGAGGCCCGCGACGACGCGTCCCTTCTCGAGGTCGAGATCCCCACCGGCCGACCTCACCAGATTCGCATCCATCTGGCAGCGGCAGGACACCCCCTGGTCGGCGATCCGCTCTACGTCCAGGGCGGTGTCCCCGGGCCGGAGCCTGGCCTGCCCGGCGAGGGCGGCTTCTGGCTCCACTCGTGCCGGCTTCGGCTTCCTCATCCCTCCACAGGAGATTCCCTGGAGATCGAGTGCGCCCCGCCTCCCGTGCTGCGGGACGGAAGGTCAGACCCGGTCTGATACCCTATGAGTTTGTCGCGTCGGAAGACGCGGACTCCTAGAGGCTCAGGCGATGCAGAAGGTCATCCTGTCCGAGAAGCTGGCGCTTTTTTCCGAGCGCTGGAGACCGGACGTGCCGTCATGATTGTCGTCCGCGCGGTGACGTACGCGACGGTCTTCATCGGCTTCGTCCTCGTCTTCGTGCCGGCGAGGATCCTCTCCGAGATGGGCGTCAAGGCTCCGCAGAGCCCGCGGGCGTTCCAGGCGGCAGGCATGCTCGTCACCACTCTCGGGGCTTCCTGACGCTCCGGTGTGTCTCGACCTTCGCCTTCGTCGGAAGGGGAACCCCGGCGCCGTTCGATCCCCCACCCCGCCTGGTCGTGCGAGGGCCCTACAGGCTCGTGCGCAATCCCATGTACTGGGGAGCGGGGCTCGGATCGACCTCTGGGCCAGGGACGTGGCCCCTTCGACCGAGCTTCGGCGGTGGTTCGATCACGACCCGGAGAAGTGGGCCGAGTTCAAGCGGCGGTATTTCAAGGAGCTCCGTGCTCACGGGGAGGCTCTGGAGCCCGTGCTCGAACGCGTGCGTCGCGGCCACGTCACATTCGTGTTCGGCTCCCGGGAGGAGCGATTCAACAACGCCGTTGCGCTCCGGGAGCTCGTGAAGCGGCTGATCCGTCAGTAGCGCTGGAGAAGAGGACGCTCGTCCGTCCCGGCCATCACCTGGGGACAAGTGCGGACCTTTAGGGTATCGTCGGCGCTTCACTGGACTCACACGAGGGAGGGACGTCATGAATCGCTGGCTTGGCAAGCAGTCGGAGTGGATCTACGCGCTCATGCGCGTCGTGGTCGGCCTCCTGTTCGCGTGCCACGGGGCACAGAAGCTCTTCGGTCTGCTCGGAGGGGAGCAACGGATCTCCGACCCGCTCATGCTCCTCGGAGGCATCATCGAGTTCGGCGGAGGGCTGATGGTGGGCCTGGGTCTGCGGGCCGGATTCGCCGCATTTCTCGCCAGCGGGATGATGGCCGTAGGGTACTTCAAGGCTCACGCGCCACGGAGTTTCTGGCCCATCGTCAACAAGGGCGAGCTCGCGGTGCTCTACTCCTTCGTTTTCCTTTATATCGCTTCCAAGGGATCGGGCCTGCTGAGCATCGACGCGCTCCTCGGGAGAAAGAAATAGGCTCGGCGAGCAAATGCCCAACGTCCCGGTCGGGCACTTCACGGAGGCCACTGCCGTCTGGGCTGGCTGCGTCCTGGTCTTCGTGCTCGTGATCGTGCTTCGACGCTCGTGGATTCAACGGGCGAAGGCCTTGAAGATGAATGCCCGAGCCAGCACAGATCCCACGCTGGCCATCAGCGGCGAGCGACCGGCTGAACGAGAGCGCTGATCCTCGAGGGCGCAGTTTGTATCTGGAAAGGACGTCGTCCGTGCCGGTGCTCGAGACCCCAAGGCTCGTCCTCGACGAGCTCACGACCGCGGACGCCGAGTTCATCCTGGAGCTGGTGAACGAGGAGGCGTTCGTGCGGCACATCGGGGACAAGGGTGTTCGAGACCGCGCCGGCGCCTGCCAGTACATCCTCACCGGTCCCGTGGCGAGCTACCGGCGCTTCGGATTCGGGCTGTATCGCGTGGCGCTCAAGGAGGACGGCCAACCCATGGGCATCTGCGGGGTTCTCAGGAGAGACACTCTGGAGCATCCCGACGTCGGGTTCGCCTTCCTGCAGCGCTTCCGGGCAAGGGGGTACGCTTTCGAGTCGGCTTCGGAGGTGATGGTTCACGCTCGCGAGACCCTCGGACTCGGACGACTCCTGGCGATCACCTCTCAGGACAACGCGGCGTCGATCGGGCTTCTCGACAAGCTCGGCTTCTCCTTCCAGCGCATGCGCGAGATCTCCGACGACGAGCCGGAGGTCAGGGTGTTCGTCTCAGAGCCCCGACCGCGGGACTCGCAGCCGCACGAAGCGGACAGATATGGGGAACGAAAACGATGAGCGTGGACAACGCCGACGTCGTCCTGATCAAGGAGGCCGAGGAACGGCTCTTCGCGGCCATCAGGGCGAAGGACATCGCAGCCCTCGAGGCGGAGCTCACGGAGGACTTCGTTCATTCCGCCATCGGCGGAGCCGCGAATGGACGGCAGGCCTTCCTCGAGGGCGTGCGCACCATGACCTACCGCGTTGTCGGGCTGGAGGGGCGGAGCCTGCGGACCCGGATCTTCGGTGATCTGGCCCTGCTGGAGGGCATTCAGCAGGCCCGGGTCGAGCTGGAGAACGGTGAGGCGGTGGAGGCCAGAACGGCGTTCGTGGACGTCTTCGTCCGCGCCGGCGGAGGCTGGAAGCTACGGCACGCGGTCGAGCTACCCGAGGCGACGGTCGAGAACGAGGACGACCAGTGAAGGGCTGGCTCGCCGCCGCAACGTTCGCGGCCACGCTGACCGGGCTTCCCGCTGCGCCGGAGACGGGCCAGGCGCCGTCGATCGCAGGCAGCTGGCGGCTCGTGTCGTGGGAGCGCGGCACGGGGGGAAACGAGACCACTCACCCCTTCGGTCTCTCGCCCGGGGGGCAGCTCATCTACACGACCGGCGGGCGGGTGTCCGTGCACCTTCTCGACCCGGGCCGCCCGCCCTTCGCGTCCGGGGCGTTCCTCGAGGGCACCGATCAGGAAGTCCGGGCCGCCTTCCAGGGCTACTTCGGCTACTTCGGCAGCTATTCGCTGGAGGGCGACCCTGGGGCGGGGAACGGCATCGTGACCCACCACGTCGAGGGAAGCGCCTTCCCGAACTACGCGGGAATCGACAGGGTCTGGAGAGTGACGGTCCGCGGTCGGCGGCTGACTCTCGATACGGCCCGGGACCCGGACGACCCACCGGCCACGACTTTCCGAGTGGTGTGGGAGAGGCTGGGCTAGAGAAGCGCCCAGTGGGGGTCTCAGACTTCGGGCTCCGCGGTGTGAGGCGAGTCGAGAGGGGTCCCATCCGGCCGGACGAACGGAGCGCCTTCCGGAGCGGTCCGATACTCGGCAACGGCAAGGGCGACGAGGCCTTCGATGGACTCGCGCAGCGCCCGGCCCAGCACCAGCCCCTGCATCATCCCGACGAACTCGCCGGGCTCCGACCAGTTGAAGTGCTCCATCAGTGTGCAGTTCTCGGCCAGGGGCACGAGCAACCAGGCGCCCCGGGTCCGCTTGACGGGCGAGAGATCGGGCGGGTCTTCGACGGGCGGCCGCTCGAGACCTTCCATCTCGTCGCCCCAGACGACCTCCCAGAGGGCCCCGTCCGACGCCTCGAACAGCTCCCCGTTCATCACCGTGCGGGTGACCCACCATCGCCCCAGTCCCATGCGCTCACCGGCCTGGAAGACTCTCCGGCTCACGCCCCGGGGCGTCCCCCCGATGATCTCCGACCGCTTGAGGGGCATGTAGTCGCCCTCGTCCTGGGCGTCCTCGTCGTTGATCGCCCTCCAGAGGACCTCGACGGGCAGCTCGACGACGATGACGCCAATCCCCTTGCCGCCCTCGCGGTCCACCTGGAGCTCGCCGACCTTCCGTGAGGCCATGCCATACAGCTCGAGGAGCGGAGGCTCGGAGAAGCGCGCCGTGCGCGCCGCCCGCTCGAGCCCGAGCTCCCCCAGCCGGGACTGGATCTCGGCGGCGGCGGGGCAGCTGGCCGCGGCAACCGGGACTGCGCCAAGCAGAGCCACCATGAGTCCCACAGTCGCCGTGGCAACCACTCTTTTCAAAAGGCGTTGACTTGTGATCGCGTACGGGTTCATCGAATCGACAGTACCGGTGGAGGCTCGATGGCGCAAACGAGTTGGTCGTCACCTTCCGTAACTCGGTGCGCACCGAGTTGAGTGCCGCGTCATCAACCCGGGGCGCGCCCCGGGTTGGCACGAGTCTCAGTGAATCTTCTTGATCTTCTTGTTGACGTAGTCCATCAGCACGTATTGGCCGAGGCTCCACGGGTTGGTGAAGTACGCCTTTCCGCGACACATCTCCGTGACCCTTCGGACGAAAGCCACGAGCTCACGATCCCGAGCCAGCATGAAGGTGTTGACCAAGATGCCCTTCCGGCGGCAGCTCGCGACCTCCTTCAGGGTGAGGGCGACCACCCGGGGGTCGAGGCCGAAGGGGTTGCGGTAGATGCTCCCGTCCCTCTCGGTGATGGCCGTCGGCTTGCCGTCGGTGATCATGACGATCTGCTTCATGTCCTTGCGCTGGCGAGCGAGGATCCGCTGGGCCAGGCGGAGGCCCTCGCGGGTGTTCGTGTAGTAGGGCCCCACCCGGACACGTGCGATCTGCGACAGCGGCACCTCCTCGGCGGAGTCGTGGAAGACCACGAGGTTCAGGCTGTCGCCGGGGTACTGGGTGCGCAGCAGGTGCGAGAGAGCCAGCGCCACCTTCTTGGCCGGGGTGAAGCGGTCCTCGCCGTAGAGGATCATGCTGTGCGAGCAGTCGAGCATCACCACGGTCGCGCACGAGGAGTGGTACTCGGACTGGCGAATCCGGAGGTCCTCGTAGTCCACGTTCAGCGGGACCGTGAGCCCTTCCCGCGCCAGAGCGCGCAGCAGCGTGCCGCTGACGTCGAGGTTCATGGTGTCGCCGAACTCCCAGTCCTTCGACGGTCCCGAGGCCTCGATTCCGGTGGAGAGGTCGCGGGTGTCGTGGCGGCCGAACGAGGCCTTGCCGACCGAGCCAAGCAGATCTCTGAGCGCCTGGAAGCCGAGAAAGTCCACGGCCTTCTGGGTGAGCTCGAAGCGGACGGGTGGGCCTGGCTTCCCGTGCCCACCGCCCCCGGTCGGATCGTGGAAGGGCTCGCCCTCGGACGTCTTCAGATAGCCCTCGCGGACGAGGCGCTCGATCGTTTTCTGGAGGAACTGGTCGAGGGCGTCCCGATCGGCCATGAGCTTCTGGAGGTCCTCATCCGAGAGAAGACCCCGGCGGAGCAGGCCCTCGAGGATCGCGTCGTGGAGAGCCTGCAGGGAATCCTCGTCCCACTCGTCGATCTCGTGGCCGAAGCCGCTGTCGAGGAGGAAGTCGGAGAGCTCGGAGACGAGCTCCTCGAGGTTCAGATCGTCCCAGAGCTCGCCGATGTAGCGATGGTAGCGGGTGACGCCCACGCCTGCCTCAGTTCACCTGCTTCTTGAGCTTGCGCAACCGCTCGAGGCGCTCCAGGTCCAGCTCGACGTCGCTGCGCGGTCGCTCGACGGCCACGAAGCCACGATCATCGCTCCGCCCGATCTTCCTCTGAGCCCAGAGTCCCTCGAGCACGAACTCCCCGGCGGCGGCCCGGAGTGGCGCAGGATCCTCGGGCTTTGCTCCGAGCAGCTGCACGTGGGCCAGGACCTCCGGAATCTGCTCGAGCTGCCCGAGGATCTCCGAAGACGACGAGTCCTCCCGGATGCGGAGCGTGCCGCCCCCCTCGAAGAACGAAACCACCTGGCCGAGCTCCACCGCCCCCATGTGAACGGAGAAGACCTCTCCCGCCGCTTCGCGGATCAGCTCGCGGGCCAGGTTCTCCGCGCCCATCAGCTCGCCTTCGTACTCGAGCTCGAATTTGCCGGTCAGCGAGGGGAGCGCCGCGTAGATGTCGGAGATCCGGGGGACGATGGGCAACTCCCCGGCGCGGAGCGCCCGCCGCTCGGCGTTGCTCACCGCGTTCTCCAAAGCGCTGATGGGAAGACGCTGGGAGACTCCGCTGTGACGGTCGATCTTCTTGTTGCGGCGGGCGGCAAAGGCGATGCCCTCGACCACCTCGCGCACGTATCGCGGGAGGACGAGATCGGCCTCCCGCTCGGTCCAGGCCTCCTGGGCCGTGATCGCCACGCCGTGCTCGAGCGTCGTCGGGTAGTGGGTGCGAATCTCGCTCCCGATCCGGTCCTTGAGGGGAGTGATGATCTTGCCCCGGGCCGTGTAGTCCTCGGGGTTGGCCGTGAAGACCATGCAGACGTCCACGGGCAGACGGACCGGGTAGCCCTTGATCTGCACGTCCCCCTCCTGAAGGATGTTGAACAGGCCCACCTGTATGCGGCCCGCCAGGTCCGGGAGCTCGTTCAGGGCGAAGATGCCCCGATGCGCCCGAGGCAGAAGACCGTAGTGCATGGTGAGCTCGCTGGCGAGGTCGAAGCCGCCCCGGGCCGCACGGATCGGGTCCACGTCGCCGATGATGTCGGCGATGGTCACGTCCGGCGTGGCGAGCTTCTCGACGTAGCGATCGTCGGGCTTCAGCCACACGATCGCCGTCGCGTCGCCGTCCTTCGCGATCCGATCGCGACAGCTCCGACACAGCGGGCGGAAGGGATCGTCGCCGATCTCGCATCCTGCCACAGCCGGGATCTCGGGGTCGAGAAGTCCGGTGAGGCTCCGCATCAGGCGGCTCTTCGCCTGGCCCCGCAGGCCCAGCAGGATCATGTTGTGCTTCGAGAGGACGGCGTTCGCGATCTGCGGAATGACCGAGTCCTCATAGCCGAGGACCCCGGGGAAGAGCGGCTCCTTTCCCTCGAGCTTTCGCAGCAGGTTGCGACGCATCTCCTCCTTGACGGAGACACGGTCGCCGGAGACAGCCGTCCTCAGCTCACCGAGGGTCCGGGGTCGAGACATTGTGGGGAATCCTCCTGCCGACCAGTATAGCCGTCCCGGTTGGGGGCGGGCGGGGGGGCGAGAGGCGTTCCTTGCTTGCCTTGCTTGATCATGTCCAGGAAGCCCTGGAGGGTGGACAGCTTGCGGGCGGACGAGGAGTAGAGCTTGGCCGAGAAAATCGCCGTGGCGGCGTGGCCGGCGAGGAGAGTGAACAGCTCGTAGTCCATGTTCGTGAACTGGGTCTTCTGCACCAGCAGCTTGTTGATGGAGATGACACCGATGGTCGAGTCCTTGATCTTGAGCGGGATGACCGCGATCGGCTCTTCGAAGGGGCTCGGGTCGGTGCGGGCGACGCTCTCCGCGAAGAAGTTCTCGCCGGTCTCTGCCGCCTTGCCGATCTCGCCCTCTCCCAGGGGGACGGAGGTCCGCCCAGGCGTCTGGCCCTCGGACGCCTCCACCTCGAGCTGCCCCGTCTTCTCGCTCACCATCAGCAGGTGGAAGACCTCGGCACCGATCAGGTTGATGACGATCTCCTGGACGATCCGGATGACCTCGCTGAAGTCGAGTGTGGAGTGGAGCTGGTAGGAGGCCACGTAGAGGTTGGCCAGGTTGTTGTTCTGCTCCTCGATGTCGATGTAGCGGTCGGCGAACTCCTGGTTCTCCTCCTCGACCTTGCGATAGCGGGCCTCGATCTCGGCCAGCTTCTCCTCGAGAGTCCGGATCTGGCCCTGGAGGTCCCGGACGCGCTCGTCGCCCTGGCCCGCTCCACCGCCACCGCCAGCGCCCGCGGTCTCGAAGGAGGCGAGCTTGTAGCGGAGCCGCTCGAGGGCCTCCTCGTAGGTCTCGTTCAAGAAAAGGTAGCGAGGGTCGGGTGTCTTGCGGAAGGGCCGGTCGATGAGCTCCCAATAGGCCTCGTACACCGCTCAGGCCTCAGTCCCCACAGGGGTCGCGCCTCGGCTTCGGCCGCGGCTGATCTCGAACAGAGCCGCCACGTCCACGACGAGCACCACCCGTCCGTCGCCGAGGATCGTGGCTCCCGCCACTCCGAGCCCTGCGCCGGAAACCACCGTGTCGAGTCCCTTGATCACCACGTCCTGCTGGCCCAGCAGACGATCGACGCTCAGCCCGAGCCGCTTCTCGCCACGCCCCACGATGACCGCATAGGCCTCCTCGCCGCGGGCCTCCGACGCCACCCCGAAGAAGTCGGCACGATGAAGGATCGGGATGATCCGGTCGCGCACACGGAGCGTGTCGCGGCCGTTCATCTGCGACACCTCTTCCGGTTGGATGCGCAGGCTCTCGACGACCGCCCCGGACGGCAATGCGTAGACGTTGCTGCCCACTTCGACCATCAGGACAGTGATGATGGCCAGGGTGAGAGGGAGCTGCAGGGTGAACCTGGTGCCGGCACCGGGAATGGTCTCGGCCTCGATGAGGCCGTTGAGACGCTCCATGCTCCGCACCACGACATCGAGCCCGACCCCGCGCCCGGAGACGTCGGTGACGGCGCGAGCCGTGGAAAACCCCTCGGCGAAGATGAGCTGAACGATCTCGCGATCGCTCATCGTTTCATCCGCACTCAGGAGTCCGCGCTCGACCGCACGAAGCTTGACTTCCGCTGCATCGATGCCGGTCCCATCGTCGACGAGAGTGATGACGACCTGGCTCGACTCCTGGGCTGCCGACAGCAGGATGGTCCCGACCGGCGACTTTCCCGCGGCGGAGCGGACCTCGGGCGTCTCCAGGCCGTGATCGACGGCGTTTCGGATCAGGTGGACGAGAGGCTCGCCAATTTCGTCGATGACTGCCTTGTCGGCCCGGGTGTCCTCCCCCTGGAGGATGAGCTCTATCTTCTTGTTCTGGGCATGGGCCAGATCGCGCACGAGCCTCGGAAAGCGCTCGAAGACGTGCCGGATGGGAAGCATCCGGATGTCCATGATCGTCTCCTGCAGCTGGGTGGAAACCGTGGCGACCTGATGAACGGAGTCGAGGAGCTCCTGGCCCGCCTCCGGAGCCACGACGCTCACCCGTCGGGCCATCTCGGTGAGCTTCGTGCGGTGCACGATGAGCTCGCCCACGAGGTTCAGGAGCTGGTCCAGCTTGAAGAAGTCGACCCGCACCATGCTCGAGCGGGCCGCGGCGAGCGCCTTGTCGCCCGGGCGGGCGGGACGATCCGCCCCACCCGACGCCGGGGCGGCGGACGAGGACGACGCGGGGGGGGGCAGCCACCAGGAGCGAGTCGAGCACGGCCTTCTCCGGGCCCAGGTCCCGCGGCTTGCCACCGTCGACCCCGGCGGCTTCGATAGCCTCTCGCAGCGCGCTTGCCCCTTCGAACAGACACTGAAGCACGGCTGGCGTGAGCCCGAGGGAGCCGTCGCGGACCCGGGCGAACGCGTCTTCGAGCCGGTGCACGTAGTCTTTGACCCCGATGAGGCCGATCATCCCGCTGTTGCCCTTGAGGGTGTGCAACGGTCCGAGGAGGGACGTCACGACTTCGGGGGCGGGGCCGGCGCGCTCGAGCTGGAGGAGAGCATCGTCGAGGACCGCGAGGTGCTCGCGTGCGTCCTCGAGGTAGATGCCGACGAGCTCTGCGGAGACCTCGAACTCCATCAGCGGTCCGGGGGCCGACCTCCGGGGCTCACGGTCCGGTGATCTTCTCGATGAGACCGTGAAGCTCCGAGGCCTGGAAGGGGTTTTTCACGTAACCCTTGGCGCCCAGCTTGAGACCCCGGACGGTGTCCTCTTCCTTGCCCTCGGTGGAGATGATGATCACCGGAAGGTCCTTGTACGCGCCTTCCTTCTGGACGCGCTGGAGGAACTCCAGGCCGTTCATGACCGGCATGTTGATGTCGAGCAGGACGAGGTCGATATCCTCTTCCTGGGCCAGCTTGTCGAGCGCCTCCAGCCCGTTCATGGCGCTCACGAGCTTGCAGTTTTTGTACCTGGAGAGGAAGAGCTTGTACATCTGATGAATGAGGGCGGAGTCGTCGACGGCGAGGATCTTCCTCAGCATCCTGCTCTCTCCCGTGGCGGGGGGCCGCGTCAACTCCGTTCCGCGCCATCCCGGACACAGCGCACGCTTGACGCTTTTATCACCGAACCCGTTTCATTTCAACCAGTAAGGGGCCTACCCCGCCCCCGCAGGCGCGTCCGAGAAGGCTGGCTCGGGCCCTCCGCGACGCGTTATAGTGCCCTGGTCTCACGAGCCCATGTTCGAATCGCAGGAGAAGCTGGCGGGCGAAATCCGTAAACTCCTGGGTGTGCTCCGAGCCCTCGGCGAGGGCCGATACGCGTGCCTCATCGAGCGGAAGGGCGTCCTCTTCGAAGAGGCCGACCCCGAGGCCCTTCCCCCCTGGCCGTTGCGGCGCTTTCTGGAGGAGCGGACGAAGGCACTCTTCGCCATCCCCGCAGCGCTCGCTGCCGAGGCCGGGGTGGAGGAGGACGCGTTTGCGGAGTGGAAGGACGACGGCTTCTTCCTCGTCTTCGTGAACGGCCGGGTGGCCATCGTCGTTGCCTGCCCCGAACCGGACTCCCTGGAGGAAGGCGCCGGCCCGATCCTGAAGGTCCTGGTCGATCGCATGATCCGCTACAACGCGGCCTGGCGCGCCGACGAGAAGGGCCGGGGTTTCTTCTTCTCGCAACCCCGCCTCGACACGGTAGTGGTGGCGCGGCCTGCCGATTCAGCTTGAGATTCGCCGGGGCGGACCCTATCCTCGCACTCGCTCGCATCCAATCCAAAGGAGGCCCATGACGCCACGAGTCCCACTCGTCAAATCGCGCCGCCCCTGGACGTGTCTTGTGCTTTGCCTTCTCCTCGCCGGGGTCGTCGGGTGCCGGAGCAAGAGCGGGGATGGAGAAGACCAGAGGACCGACGCCCCGGCAGCCGGGGAAGAGCGGCCGCCGGCCTGGATCCTCGAGTCCAATGTTCAACCTCGCGGGCTGCTGCAAGACCAACCTGGGGCGACGGACGGCTATGTGCTGTTCACCCAGTTCACGTCCGACACCACATACCTGATCGACCGGGAAGGACGAGCGGTCCACACGTGGAGCCACGAGCGGGCAGGAGGGGCCCTCTACCTGCAGGACAACGGAGACCTGATCCGACACGGCAGAATCCCGGAGCCGCCGAACTTCCGCGCTTGAGGCGTCATGGGCTATCTGGAGCCGGTGTCGTGGGACGGAGAGATGCTGTGGGAGTGGAGGATGGGTGACGAGCAGCGAGTGCTCCACCACGACCTGGAGGTCTTGCCCAACGGCAATATTCTGACGATCGGCTGGGAGCAGAAGAGTCGAGAAGAAGCCCTCGCCGCCGGGCGCCGACCCGACCTGATCCCCGAGCAGGGGCTCTGGTCCGAGTGGCTGGTGGAGATCGAGCCGATTCCTCCGGACGACGCCCGCATCGTCTGGGAATGGCACGTCTGGGATCACCTGGTGCAGGACTTCGATCCCGATGCAGCCAACTACGGAGACCCGGCGGACAGCCCGTACCGGCTGGACGTCAATGCCGATTCCGGCGGACCCGTGATCGACGAGGAAGAGCTCGAGCAGCTCAAGGCCCTGGGATACATCCCCGACAACGCCACCGAGGAGGACGTGCAGTCGGACTTCCTGCACATGAACGCGGTGGACTACCACCCGGGCCTGGACCAGATCGCCGGCAGCGTTCCGGAGCTCGGGGAGATTTGGATCATCGACCACTCGACGACCACAGAGGAGGCCCGAAGCTCGGAGGGGGGACGTCAGGGCCGGGCGGAACCTTGCTGTACCGCTGGGGCAACCCGGGTGCCTACGGTCGAGGGACAAAAGAGGATCAGGAGCTCTTCTATCAGCACGAGGTCCGTTGGATCCCCGAGGGCTGGGAGCGCGCTGGCGACCTGAGCGTGTTCAACAACGGCAGTGGCCGTCTGGACGGCGACTGGTCGTCCGTCGTCGAGATCGCGCCGCCTGTGAATCGGCAGGGTCAATACGAGCTCGTGGCCGGCGAGGCCTGGGGGCCGGAGCAGCCGGCCTGGTCCTATCAGGCGGAGGATCGTCACAGCTTCCATGCGCCGTTCGTCTCGGGAGCACACCGCCTCGAGAACGGCAACACCTTCATCTGCTCGGGGCCTCAGGGCCGTTTCTTCGAGGTCACACCCCACGGCGAGATCGTGTGGGAGTACCGCACTCCCTACCACGGCGACGTCCCGGGCTGGAGCCCTCCCGGGGCGGAGCAGACCCCCTACGGCGTGTTCTGGGCCACCAAGCTGCCGCCGGACCATCCGGCCTTGGAGGGGCGCAGACTTCAGCCGCTCGAGCCACAGCCACCGGTCTACGAGCTGCCACCGGAGCCGCCGAGCGGGCCGCCGGACGCCGACGCCCCGTGAGTGAGAGCGACTCCAGCGTCCCCACGAAGGCCGGCCCCGTGAGGCCGCGGCCCCGGGGCGACGAGCCTGCTCGCTTCCTTCCCGGGGTCGTCCGCTCCAATCGGTATCGGATCGTCGCTCCGCTGGGCAGCGGCGGAATGGGCGAGGTGTACCGGGCAGACGACATGAAGCTCGGGCAACCGGTCGCGCTCAAGTTTCTGCCTGCGTCGCTCAGCGACGACGCAGATCGCCGGCAGCGCCTCCTCGACGAGGTGCGCCTGGCGCGTTAGGTTTCTCACCCGAACGTCTGCCGCGTGTGGGACGTCGGCGAGGTGGACGGATACGACTTCCTCGCCATGGAGTACGTGGACGGCGAGGATCTGGCTTCGCTCCTCCGTCGCATCGGCCGCCTCCCCGAGGAACGGGCGGTGCGGATGGCCCGGGAGCTGTGCGCGGGACTGGCGGCTGCCCACCGCGAGGGCATTCTCCACAGGGACCTGAAGCCGGCGAACGTCATGGTGGACGGGCGGGGTCGGGTGAAGCTCGCCGACTTCGGCCTCGCCGCCGCCTCGGCGGACCTCGAAGGTACCGACGTCCGCTCCGGCACGCCCGCGTACATGTCGCCGGAACAACTGGCGGGACGCGAGGTCACGGTGCGCAGCGACGTGTATGCGCTCGGCCCGTCCTCTACGAGATCTTCACGGGGCGCGTCGCCTTTCCCGCCAAGACACTGGCGGAGGCCGCCGAGCGCGGCGAGACCACCCCTTCGAGACCCTCGAGCTATGTCGAGAACCTCGACCCTGCCATCGAGCGGGCGATCGAGCGGTGCCTCGAGACCGACCCGGCGCTCCGACCAGCGTCGGCCACGGCGGTCGCCGCGTCACTGCCGGGTGGCGATCCCCTGGCGACTGCCCTGGCCGCCGGCGAGACGCCCTCACCGGAGCTCGTGGCGGCCGCCGGAGGCACGGGTGGCCTTCGGCTCCCGGTCGCGCTCGCTGTCGTCGTCGTGATCGGGGTGGGCGTCGCGCTCTCGGCATGGGTTGGCGAGCGCGCCACGCCTTACCTAACTGATCTGGAGAAACCACCGGAGGTCCTGGCTCACGAGGCGCGAGAGGTCCTGCTGGAGCACGGCGCCGCGCCGCAGCCGGCCGATCGCGCATATGGCTTCGTCGTCGAGCAGCAGCCGGATGGGTCGTCTCGTCTTCACTTCTGGTACAGGCAGAGCCCGCGGTCGCTCGCCGGGGACCTGACTCTCGCGGGGGGCAACATGTCCTTCCGCCACCCCCCGGTTGCGGTTCCTGGAATGGCGGGGGTGCAGCTGGACACGGGTGGGCGACTGCTCGAGTACCTTCGCGTCCCCGGGTCCCAGGCGGTGGCGGAGCACGGCGTCGGTCCGGGATGGTCGAGCCTCCTGAGCAAAGCGGGCCTGGACCCGGACGACCTGCGGCCGATTGAGCCTCGGCTCGCTCCACCCGTCTTCGGTGACACACACGTCGCATGGAGGTCTCTGGCCGAGGACCCAACGGTCCGCGTCGAAGCCGCCAGCCTCAAGGCATGGCCGGTCTGGCTGGTCGTCCACCCGGAAGGCGGAGGAGAGGCCGCGGTGGCACCGCCGGCACCGCAGCAGGGCTTCTGTCTTGCATGTGGGATCCTCCTCCTGGCCGGCATCGTCGCCCGCCGGAACCTTCGGCTGGACCGCGGCGATCGCGTGGGCGCCATGAGGCTCGGGGCCCTCGGGGCCTTCGTGTCCGCAGTGGGCTTCGGCCCGAGTGTCCGGTCGCTCGAACCCGCCGTCGTCTTCCTTCAAGTCGCCGTCAGTCTGTTCGTCGCCTTCGTCTTCTGGCTGACCTACCTCGCTCTGGAGCCGGTCGTGAGGCGAAGGTGGCCCAACACGCTGGCGTCGTGGACGCGGCTGCTCACGGGCCGCTTCTTCGACCCGCTGCTCGGGCGGGACCTTCTCCTGGGGGTCTTGGCGGGAGTCGTCCTCGCAGGGTTCGAGCTCGTCGGCCGGTACCTCACCGGAATCGACACGGGCCAGTGGGCGATTCCCCCCGATCTCCTCCTGGGGGGCTGGGTGGCTGCCACTTTCGTCGTGTAGTCACTTTCGAGCGTTCTCCCTGCGATCGTTGCGTTGCTCCTCCTCGCCGTGCTCCGGCAGCTTCTGCGAAGCACCTGGGCGGCGGTCCTCGTCACCCTGGCGCTCACCTCAGCGATGTTCGGCGATGTGTCCAGCCCGACAGGAGTGGCCCTCAGCCTGCCCTTCATGGCGCTTCTCCTCGGGGTGCTCATCCGACTGGGACTTCTGTCGGCGGCGACCGCGCTCACGGTTCACCACCTGCTCGCCCACACCTTCATGACGACGCACCTGACGGCCTGGTACGCCGACCCCGCGGTCGCCGGGATTCTGGCCACACTCGCGCTGGCCGCCTGGGGCTTCTACGCGGCCATCGGCGCTCGCTCGTCGGGCGCGCGAAGAGCCGGCCCCTCGATAGGAGCCGGGTGCCCTTCCCCGGGCACACCGGCGCTCATCGGACAACACGGGGGAAGAACACTAGAATAGATCCTTTGGCTCGCCCTCGGAAGGCGGGCCAGGGGCCTTCATGCACCGCAATATCCGCAACTTCTCGATCATCGCGCACATCGATCATGGGAAGACCACCCTCTCGGACCGGCTGCTCGAGAAGACAGGCGCCCTCACCCAGCGCGAGATGACCGAGCAGTTTTTGGACACGATGGACCTCGAGCGGGAGAGGGGCATCACCATCAAGCAGCACTCGGTGCGCCTCGAGTACAAGGCCAAGGACGGTGAGAGCTACATCCTGAACCTGATCGACACCCCGGGCCACGTGGACTTCTCCTACGAGGTGTCGCGCTCCCTGGCGGCCTGTCAGGGCGCGCTCCTCATAGTCGATGCGAGCCAGGGTGTCGAGGCACAGACGCTGGCCAACGCCCACCTGGCCTCGGATGCCGGCCTCGAGATCATCCCCATCCTGAACAAGATCGACCTGCCGGGCGCCGAGCCCGAGCGGGCGCGTGAGCAGATCGAGCACGTGATCGGGATCGACGCCTCCGACGCAATCGAGTGCTCGGCCAAGAAGGGCATCGGCATCGACGAGATCCTCGAGGCCATCGTCGAGCGCCTCCCCGGTCCGACCGGAGACCCGGACGGGCCCCTTCGGGCCCTCGTCTTCGACTCGTGGTTCGATCAGTACAAGGGAGTCGTCGTCCTCGTCCACGTCGTCGATGGTCGGATCGACCCGGGCATGAAGGTCAAGCTCATGGCCACCGGCCGCAGCTGCCAGGTTGAGCAGCTCGGCGTCTTCACGCCCAAGCCGACGCCGGTGGACTCGCTCCAGGCGGGCGAGGTGGGGTTCGTGATCGCCGGGATCAAGACGGTGTCGGACGTGGCCATCGGCGACACGCTCACCGACGAGCGGCGGCCGGCGCCCGAGCCGCTTCCCGGCTTCCAGGAGATCAAGCCCATGGTGTTCGCCGGGCTCTACCCGGTGGACTCCGACCAGTACCCCGAGCTGCGCGAGGCCCTGGAGAAGCTCCGGCTCAACGACTCGTCGTTCTTCTACGAGCCCGAGACCTCGACGGCCCTGGGGTTCGGGTTTCGGTGCGGTTTCCTGGGGCTGCTGCACATGGAGATCGTGGAAGAGCGGCTCGAGCGCGAGTTCGACCTGGAGCTCCTGGTGACCGCGCCCTCCGTTCGCTACCGTGTCCTTCAAACCGATGGCGAGGTGATCGAGGTCGACTCTCCGGCCCGACTCCCCGGGCCGGGCAACATCCAGTCCATCGAGGAGCCGATCATCACCGCGACGATTCTCACGGGCAACGACTACGTGGGCCCGATTCTCAAGCTCTGCCAGGAGAAGCGCGGCGTCCAGAAGGGCATCCAGTACATCACCCCCACGCGGGTGATGATCCAGTACGAGCTGCCCCTGGCCGAGATCCTCCTCGACTTCTACGACCGGTTGAAGTCGGCCTCCCGGGGCTACGCCTCTCTCGACTACGAGTTCACCGGGCACTGGGTGTCTCCCCTGGTCAAGCTGGACGTGTTGGTGAACGGCGACCCGGTGGACGCGCTCTCGCTCATCGTCCACAAGGACACGGCCTACCAGCGGGGCAAGACCCTGGTCGAGAAGATGCGGAAGATGATCCCGAGGCAGATGTTCGACGTGGCCATCCAGGCCGCGATCGGATCCCGGGTGATCGCCCGCGAATCGGTGAAGGCCCTCCGCAAGAACGTGACCGCCAAGTGCTACGGCGGCGACATCAGCCGCAAGCGCAAGCTCCTCGAGAAGCAGAAGGAAGGAAAGAAGCGGATGAAGAGGGTGGGCACCGTCGACATCCCGCAGGAGGCCTTCCTGGCGGTGCTGAGAATCGAGGAGTAGCTCCCCTTCACCGCAGACGGGAGCGGCTCGGGTAGAATGGCCGGGATGAGTGACGCCGCAGAGGCCCGGTCCGGCTTCAGGAAGTCCGTCGCCCGGGAGTACCTCGAGTCCATCGTGGTCGCGGTCATCCTGGCGCTGTTCATTCGGACCTTCGCCATCCAGGCCTTCAAGATCCCCACCGGCTCGATGGAGGAGAACCTGCTCATCGGGGACCATCTCCTGGTGAACAAGCTCGTCTACTCCCCCTCCTTCGGGCCGCTCGAGGACACTCTGTTCGGCAAGCGAGCCATCGCACGGGGTCATGTGGTCGTCTTCAAGTATCCGGACGAGCCCGAGCGGGACTTCATCAAGCGGGTCATCGGTCTTCCGGGTGAGACGGTCGAGATCAGGAACAAACAGGTCTATATCGACGGGGAAGCCCTGGTCGAGCCGTACGTCCTCTTCCTCTATCCCCCGCGCCAGCCGGACGACCCGGAGTATGGGCTCCGGGTCGAGGCCCTCCGCGACAGCTGGGGCCCAAAGGTGGTGCCGGAGGACCAGCTTCTGGTCCTGGGAGACAATCGGGACAACAGTCGGGACAGCCGGTTCTGGGGCTTCTTGCCCCGAGACCAGGTGAAGGGACGGGCTTTGATCGTGTATTGGTCCTACGAAGCCACCAGGGAAGAGTACCGCCGAACCGGCCTCTTCCAGTGGATCAAGGACACGTTCTCCGCGTTCGGAAGGACGCGCTGGAATCGATTCTTCCACGTGATCCAGTGACGGCCGCCCCGGAAGCGGCCAGGAGGAGCCACATGCGTCGGACGAGCGAAAGAGGTGAAGGAAGAGTCGCGAACATCATTTTCTTCGGCCTGCTGATCGCCATCGGCCTGGGGGCCTGGAACGTGATCCCCGTCTACTACGAGCACTACGACTTTACAGACAAGGTCGAAGAGATCTGCCGGACGCCGGTCTACAAGGCCCGCACGCCCGAGATCATCAAGGGCATGCTGATGAAGGAGGTCCAGGAGCGTCGCCTCGGGCAATGGATCGGTCCCGAGAACTTCGAGATCTCCACCAACGCTCGGAACCGGCAGATCCTCCTTCGCTATGAACGGCCGACGAAAGTTCTCCCAGGCTGGGAGAAGATCTTCGGGTTCGAGTACACCTCCGAACAGCCGCTGCTCTGAGTGGGCCGCCGGAACGGAGGCCATCCCGAGGGGGATACTGAGATAGGGGGACACCACACCCATCTCCTTTTCCTGGGGCGGAAGAGAGGTATGGTGTCCCCCTATCTCAGGCCATCTTCCCCAAAATCTGTTTCGCGATGACGAGCAGCTGCATATTGCTCGTGCCTTCGTAGATCTGGCCCACCTTCTGGTCGCGGAAGTACTTCTCCACCGGGTACTCACGGGTGAAGCCGTAGCCTCCATGGATCTCGATGGCGCTGGACGCGACGCGTTCGGCGGCACGCGAGGCGAACAGCTTCGCCATGGCCGCCTCCTTCACGAAGGGCAGGCGGATGTCCCGCAGCCGGGCGGCGTTGTAGGTCAGCAGCCGCGCCGCCTCGATCTGCATGGCGAGCTCGGAGAGCTCGAACTGCACCGCCTGGAACTCGGCGATGGCTCGCCCGAACTGGTGGCGCTCCTTGGCATACTTGAGCGCGAGCTCGTAGGCCCCCTGGGCGAGCCCCACCATCTGGGCACCGATCCCGATGCGACCCTCGTTGAGCGTCTCGATGGCGATCCTGTAGCCCTTTCCAGGCTCCCCGAGGAGGTTTCCTTTCGGCACGCGACACTTCTCGAGGATCAGCTCGCACGTCGAGGAGGCGCGTATTCCGAGCTTGGCCTCCTTCTTCCCGATGGTGAGGCCGGGGAACGTGCGCTCGACGAGGAAGCTCGTGATGCCCTTGTACCCCTTCGACGGATCGAGGGTGGCCATCACGATGAACAACTCGGCCTCCACGGCGTTCGTGATCCAGAGCTTGCGCCCCGTGAGCTCGTAGTGGTCGCCCTTGTCCTCGGCCCGGCACGCGAGCGCGAAGGCGTCCGAGCCCGAGTCGGCCTCGCTGAGGGCGTAGGCTCCAACCCACTGCGACGCGAGCCTTGGGTAGTACTGGGCCTTCTGGGCGTCGTTCGCCCAACGAAGGAGCGCGTTGTTGACCAGGGTGTTGTGAACGTCGACGAGGACCGCGACCGAAGGGTCGACACGGGCGAGCTCCTCGACGGCCAGGATCGCCATGAAGAAGGGCGCCGCCGTGCCGCCGTGCTCCTCGGGAATCTCGATTCCCATGAGACCAAGCTCGAAGCATGCGTCGATGAGCTCACGGGGGATCGACTCGTTCTCGTCCATCTGGTGCACGACCGGCCGGATCTTCTCCTCGGCGAACTGCCGCACGAGCTGGCGGAAGCTGCGCTCGTCCTGGGAAAGATCGGTCAGGGGCAGACTGCGGCCCGCGTCGCTCATCGAGTCACCTCGCCTCACCGTCGCCCGCATTATTCATCATCTTCCCGCTCGGAGTCGCCGTGCGCTGCCTACGCTGGCGTCCGGTATACTCCGCCTCGCCGATCATGAAGCAGCAAAGCGCGTGGCTCGCCGTCTGTGCCGGCCTCCTCGGGCTCATGGCCTGCGAACCGCGTGGCCGCCCGGTCCCATCCGGGCCGACGCCTCTCGTCCTCATCTCCATCGACACGCTGCGGGCCGATCGACTGGGCTGCTACGGCTACGAGAAGAGGACGGTCAGCCCCAACATCGACGCCCTGGCCGAAGACGGGATTCTCTTCGAGAACCACGTCTCGGCGGCACCCTGGACGATACCCGCTCACATCAGCCTCCTGACGTCGCTCTGGCCCAGCAATCACGGCGTCACGGCATCGCTGCTGGAGATCCGCGACAACGAGGGCGCGTATCCGGTCCTGTCAGAGTCTCGCACGACCCTGGCGGAGATCCTGGCGGCCCATGGCTACTCGACCGCCGCTTTCACGGCGGGCGACACCCTCGATCCCGAGTTCGGATACGGGCAGGGATTCTCGGTCTACCGCACCAACATGCTGAAGCTTCACGAGGAGCCCATGGGGGAGATGGGGCAATGGGTGGCCGACCATGGAGAGCAGCCTTTCTTCGTCTTCTGGCACACCTTCGAGTCCCACGCTCCCTACCTCGGGACCCGTTTTCTCGACGAGGTGCTGCCCGAGGAGCGCGCAGCCGACGTCCGGGAGGCAGTGGAGCGATACGGGAAACAGCTGCGGAAAGGGGTGGTCCAGCCGGGACGCTTCAAATCCATCCTCGTCCGGCGGAACGCGTTCGAGCTGCCGGTCCTCGAGGCGCTCTACGTGGGTTCCGTGGCGGACACCGATCGGTGGGTCGGACACTTCCTCGAGAAGCTGCGAACGCTCGGGCTGTACGAGCGGGCGCTCATCGTCCTGACCAGCGACCACGGGGAGGAGTTCGGGGACCGCTCGCCCGACGCGTTCTACGACGCGCACGGCCACAGCCTGTGGCGGGAGATGGTGCGGGTGCCGTTGATCGTGAAGCTGCCGGGACAGCAGGCGGCCGGGACGAGGGTCGCCGGGGCGAGCCGCGGCGTGGACGTGATGCCCACCGCCCTCGACGTCCTTCGCCTGCCGGGCTCGGCGCAGATGCAGGGCACGTCTCTTCGGCCCTTGTGGGAGGACCCGGGATCGGAGACACGGACGGTCTTCGTCGAGGCACTGGAGGCGCTCGGCGAGGAGAAGGCGATCCAAGCCGGGCGATACAAGTACCTCGTCCGGATCGGGGCCGAGTCGGTGGCCCGGCGGGGCCGGGTCTTCATTCCCCTTGCCCCGGAATGGCGGGGGCTCTACGACCTCGAGGACGACCCGGGGGAGACAGTGAACCTGCTCGAGGGACCCACCAGGGCCGAGCACGAGACGAGGGTCTCGGAGCTCGACCGCACGCTTCGCGAGCACATGGCTGCTCAGAGACCGGACAGCCAAACGGAGACGATCGATCCCGCCACGGTGGAGCGGCTGCGGCAGCTGGGCTACGTGGAGTAGACGACCCGCAAAGGCCCTTGACACCGTAGCGCCGTAGCGTATCATTCAAAGTTGCCATGCTGCTTGTTTCCGCCCCCGGCTTTGCGGTCCGCGTCAGGCGAAGCCCGTGTGTCCGGCGGGAGGAGCTCATGGGCTAGGCCAGGGCCGAACGAGCCCAGGAGGCCTTCGAGGATCCCGCCGGAGATCAGCTCCGGCGGTTTTTTTTTGGATGGAGGATGAGCGGTGAGCGCGCGGATCGGGGTGTTCGGTGCGACCGGGTACACGGGGCGGGAGGTCGTCCGCCTGCTTCGGCACCACCCCAACGCCCGAAAAGCGTTCACGACGGGCAGCGGCGCCGGGCACCTGGCCCACGAGGCGGGGCTCGACGTCGAGGCCGACGCCTATCTGCTCGCGCTGCCCCACGGTATCTCCGCCACGTACGCGGCGCGGCTTCGGGAGACCCGCCCCAAGGCAGTCGTCGTGGATCTCTCGGGCGATCTCCGGCTGCCCGACGCCAAGGAGTACGAGCGGTGGTACGGCCAGGAGCACCCGGCGCCACGGCTCCTCGGCCAGGCGGTGTTCGGCTTGTCCGAGATCTACCGGGAGCGACTCCGCGAGGCGCGCCTCGTGTCCAACCCCGGGTGCTACGCGACTTCGGTGCTCCTGCCCCTCATTCCGCTCCTGCGCGAGGGGCTCGTGGATCCCTCCGACATCGTGGCCGACGCCAAGAGCGGAGCCTCCGGGGCGGGTCGCGCTCTCCGCGAGAACCTGCTCTTCTGCGAGGTGAGCGACGATTTCTCGGCCTACGCCCCGGGCCGTACGCACCGGCACGTGGGAGAGATCGAGGCCGTCATCGCGGAGACGACGGGCCAGCGTCTCGAGCTGACCTTCTGCCCGCACCTGCTGCCGGTGAAACGGGGCATTCTCACCTCGCTCCATGTCCGCACCGGGAAGACACCTGACGAGCTCGTTTCGGCGCTCCGCGAGGCATACGGAGGGTCGCCCTTCGTACACGTGGTGGAGGGTGCCCCGCCCCGACTCGGCGAGGTCGTCCTCACGAACGACTGCCGCATCTCGGTGCATCCCGCCGCTCGCGGCCGGGTCGTGATCTTCTCGGCACTCGACAACCTGGTGAAAGGCGCGGCCGGACAAGCCCTCCAGAACCTCAACCTGGCCATGGGATGGAACGAGAACGCAGGCCTTCCTTCGGCGTTCGCGCCGGACGGAGAGGCGGCGTGAGCGACGCGCACGTCTACAAGATCGGCGGGCCGGCGCTGGAAGATCCCGGGCTCGTGGGGCCGCTCGCGGAGGAGGTGAAGCGCATCGACGGAAAGGCGGTGCTCGTTCATGGCGGCGGACGCCACGTCGACCGGTTGCTGCGCGCCCTGGGCATCGAGTCGCGCTTCGTCGACGGCCGACGGGAGACCTCTCCGGCAGCCATGGAGGTCGTGGAGATGGTCCTCTCGGGTGTGGTGAACAAGGCACTCGCCGCGGGCCTGACGACGGCGGGCGCCCCAGCGGTGGGCCTCTCCGGCCGGGACGGCGGCCTGATGTACGCCCGTCTCGAAGAGGGACTCGGGCGCGTGGGAACCCCGGAGCGCGTGGACCCCACGGCGATTCTCGCGCTGTGGAAGGCGGACCTCGTCCCGGTGATCTCGCCGGTCTCGACAGGGCCGGCCGGCGGGTCGGTGAACGTGAACGCCGACGAGGCGGCGCTGGGCCTGGCCCGCGCCCTCGAGGCGCGCTCCCTCGTCTACCTCTCCGACGTCGACGGCGTGCGGGTGGGCGACGAGACGGCGGCCTCGCTCACACCGGAGGAGGCGCTCCGGCGCATCGAGGACGGCACGATCGCCGGCGGCATGGCGCTCAAGGTCCGGGTGGCCCTCGACGCCTGCGCCGCCGGCATTCCCGAAGTGGTGATCGCCGGCAAGGCGCGACTGCTCGGGACGTTCCCCGGCACGCGCCTGGTCGCGAACGGCAAGGCCGCGAGCGATGTGGCTTCATGAGCGACGCCCTTCTCAACGTCTACGACCGCGATCTCGTCCTGGTGAAGGGCAAGGGCGCGAAGCTCATCGACCGGGAGGGCCGGACCTGGCTCGACTTCGCCGCGGGCATCGCCGTCAACGGCTTCGGCCACGGCGACCGCAAGGTCGTGAACGCCATCAAGAAGCAGGCGGCGCTCCTGATCCACGCGAGCAACCTCTACCACACCGAGCCCGGGATGGCGCTTGCCGAGAGGCTCGTGTCCCTCGCCTTCCCTTCGAAGGCGTTCTTCTGCAACTCGGGCACGGAGGCCGTCGAGGGCGCGCTCAAGTTCTCACGCCGCATCGGGAAGGAGCAAGGGCGAACCGACTTCGTCTGCTTCGAAAACTCGTTTCACGGTCGGACCATGGGAGCGCTCTCCACCACGTGGACCGAGAAGTACCGCGAGCCCTTCGAGCCCCTGATCCCGGGCGTGCGGTTCTGCCCGCTGAACGACCTGGCGGCGGTGGCGGAGGCCGTGGGCGAGAAGACGGCCGCGGTCATGGTGGAGCCCGTGCAGGGGGAGGGCGGCATCCGTATCGCAACGCCCGAGTTCCTGAAGGGCCTTGCCTCACTGTGTCGTGAGCGAGGGGCGCTCCTCGTGTTCGACGAGATCCAGTGCGGCCTGGGCCGCACCGGAAAGATGTTCGCCTACGAGCACTCGGGCGTCGTCCCCGACATCCTCACCCTGGCCAAGCCCCTGGCGGGCGGATTGCCCATGGGAGCGGTGCTCGTGAAGGACACGCTCACCTCCGCAATCAAGGTCGGCGATCACGGCTCCACGTTCGGGGGAAACCCGGTCGCGGCGGCGGCGGCACTGGCTGTGCTGGATCACCTCACCGAGCCCGGCTTTCTCGACGGCCTGGAGGCCCGGGGGCTCTACCTGCTCCGAGGCCTGCGACGGCTGGCGAAACGGCACAAGGGATCCGTAGCGGACGTTCGCGGCGTCGGCCTGATGCTCGGGATCGAGCTGCGGGGCGAGGCGGGTCCGGTGGTCGCGGGCCTGCGCGAGCGAGGCATCCTCGCCGTGAAGGCGGGCACCCACGTGCTCCGGTTAATCCCGCCGCTGGTGGTGAAACGATCGGAGATGAAGACGCTGCTGGACGCACTCGACGCCATTCTCTCAGGGGGAGCCGGTGCTCCTGCGTGACGCCTCCGAGCGGGACGTCCCTCCGGTGCTCGCCCTGATCAACGACTACGCCCAGCGGAACCTGGTCCTGCCCCGCACCGAGGAGTCCCTGCGGGCGAGCCTCGGGGACTTTGCCGTGGCCGAGGTCGACGGTGAGGTCGTGGGCTGCTGCGCGCTCAGCGAGCTCGGACCCGGCCTGGGCGAGATCCGCTCGCTCGCGGTCCGTGCGGACATGAACGGCCGGGGTATCGGCCGCGGCATCATCGAGCACCTCATGACGAAAGCCTGGTCCCGGGGTTTCGCCGAGGTGCTGGCCCTCACCCGGCGAGTCTCCCTCTTCGAGCGGCGCGGATTTCACGTGACGCGGCGGGAGCGATTCCTCGACAAGCTCGCCACCGACTGCAAGGCCTGCCCCCTCAGCCTGTGCTGCGACGAGATCGCGGTGCACTGGCTCCCGCCCGAGGCGTTGGCGGCGGCCCGGGAGGTGGTGGGAGACCGAATCATAGCAACGGTAAGGTAGAAGACCATGAGCAGCGTGAAAAAGGTGGTGCTGGCCTATTCGGGTGGGCTGGACACCTCCATCATCATCCCCTGGCTGAAGGAGCACTACGGCGGGGCCGAGGTCATCGCCTTCTGCGGCGATGTCGGGCAGGGAGACGACTACGAGGCGATCACAGCGAAGGCCCTGGCGACAGGGGCGAGCAAGTGCATCGTGCGCGACCTTCGGGAGGAGTTCGTCCGGGACTACTGCTACAAGGCCCTTTCTGCCGGGGCGGTCTACGAGGACCGCTACCTTCTCGGGACGGCGCTGGCGCGACCCCTCCTCGCCTACCACCAGGTGCAGGTCGCTCTCGAAGAAGGCGCCGACGCCCTCTCGCACGGCGCGACGGGGAAGGGCAACGATCAGGTGCGCTTCGAGGTGACGTACGGGGCCTTTGCGCCGAACCTCAAAGTGATCGCCCCCTGGCGCGAGTGGGACATCCGCTCCCGCGAGGACGCCCTCGAGTACGCGGCGAAGAAGGGCATTCCGGTGGAGAACACGATCCGGGACATCTTCAGCCGCGACGGCAACCTGTGGCACCTCTCCCACGAAGGGGGAAACCTCGAAGACGTGTGGGACGGCCCCCAGAAGGGCATGTTCAAGCTGACGGTGGATCCCCTCGACGCCCCGGACGAGCCCCGGGAAATCATCCTCGCCTTCGAAGGGGGCATCCCCGTCTCCCTCGACGGAAAGCGGCTCGGCCCGGTCGAGATGGTCGAGACGCTGAACCGCGTGGTCGGCGCGCACGGCGTGGGACGCCTCGACCTCGTGGAGAACCGCCTGGTCGGCATCAAGTCGCGGGGCGTCTACGAGACGCCTGCGGGAACCGTGCTCCACCTCGCCCACCGCGAGCTCGAGCGGCTCGTGCTCGACCGCGACACCCTGCACTTCAAGCAGGCGATCTCCGTGCGCTACGCCCAGCTCGTCTACGACGGGTTGTGGTTCTCGACCCTGCGACAGGCCCTGGCGGCCTTCGCGGAGGAGACCGAGAAGGAGGTCACCGGCGAGGTGCGAGTGCGTCTCTACAAGGGACAGGCGGAGCCGGTGGGCCGGCGGTCGGCCCGGAGCCTCTACCGACAGGACCTCGCGACGTTCGGGGAAGGCATGGCCTACGACCACGCCGACGCCGGCGGCTTCATCCGACTCTACGGGCTGCCCGAACGGGTCCGGGCCATGACCCGAGACGACAGCGGGTCGAAGAAATAGCTCCGGGACCAATGAGCAGCGGCATCACCACACCCCGGGGGTTTCGAGCCGCAGGGATCGCGGCCGGGATCAAGGACGAAGGGCGCGACCTCGCCCTGATCGTGGCCGACGAGTGCTGCACGGCCGCCGGCGTCTTCACCCGGATCGCCGCGGTCGCGGCCCCTGTCCTGGTGTCACGGAAGCACCTCTCGGCGGGGCGGGCCCGGGCCATCGTCGTCAACTCGGGGTGCGCCAACGCCGCCACGGGCCGGGCCGGGCTGGACGACGCCCGGGAGATGGTGCACCTCACGGCCACGTCCCTCGGCTGCCCTCCGGAGGAGGTCCTCGTCGCATCGACCGGCGTCATCGGCGTGCCGCTCCCGATGGATCGGGTGCGCACCGGTGTCTCCGAGGCTGCCGGGGCCCTGTCCCGGGATCACGGCACCGACGTCGCCCTGGCCATCATGACGACCGACACCCGGCCCAAGGAGGCCTCGGCCGAGCTCACCCTGGGCGGGATGCCCTGCGTCATCGGGGGCGTGGCCAAGGGCGCGGGCATGATCGCCCCGAACATGGCGACCATGCTCGCGTTCTTCACCACCGATGTGGCGATCGAAGCGTCACTCCTGCACCGTGCGCTGGTGAGCGCCGTCGGAGAGAGCCTGAACCGCATCACCGTAGACGGAGACACGTCGACCAACGACTGTGCCGTCGTCCTGGCGAGCGGCGCCTCTGGAGCGGCGGTCGTTTCGGACGAGGGCTCCGACTACGACGCCTTCCGCCTCGCGCTGACCGATGTCGCCCGGCGTCTGGCGCAGATGCTCGTGCGCGACGGCGAGGGTGTGACTCGCGTGGCCGAGGTCCGCGTGGAGGGAGCGCGGACGGCGGACGAGGCCGACAGGGTCGCCCGGGTCGTCGCGGAGTCTCTGCTCGTCAAGACGGCGCTCCACGGCGGCGACCCCAACTGGGGGCGCGTCCTCGCCGCGGCCGGCCGCGCGGGAGTGAAGGTCCGGGGCGACCGCGTGTCGATCTGGATCGGCGACGTCTGGGTGGCGGAAGGCGGCGTGGCCCGCGAATACCAGGAAGCGCGTGCCGCGGCGGCCATGGAAGAAGACCCTGTGCTGATCAAGGTCCACCTGGGTGAAGGCGAGGCCACCGGCTGGATGTGGACGTCCGACCTGTCGCACGAGTACGTCAGCATTAACGCGCACTACCGGACATGAGGACCTCGTGAAGGCGCAGGGCGTACGCGTCTTCCGTGTCGAGGAGATTCGGACATGAAGCTGTGGGGCGGCAACTACTCCGCGGACCCCGACGCTGCATTTTGGGAGTTCAACCGGTCGTTCCCGTTCGATCGCCGCCTCCTCGCGGAGGAGATCGCGGCCTCGAAGGCATGGGTCCGGGCGCTGGGCCGCTGCGGGGCGATCCCCGCCGACGACGCAGAGGCGCTGGACAAGGGTCTCGACCAGGTCTTCAAGCGCTCGCTGGAGGACCCGGACTACCGCGAGCTCGATGTCGAGGACGTGCACAGCTTCGTGGAAGAGCGGCTGAGCGAGGTCGTGGGAGATCTCGCCGGCCAGGCGCACCTGGGCCGCAGCCGCAACGAGCAGACGGTCACGGCGCTCCGGCTGTGGATCCGCGGAACCATCGATCGGCTGAGATCGGGGCTGCGGGCCCTCGTTCACGTGCTGGCCGAGCAGGGGCGCTCCGGGGCCGACGCGGTGATGCCCGGCTTCACACACACGCGCGTGGCCGAGCCCATCACGTTCGGACACCTGGCCGCCGCCCACGCCTGGGCCATTGTGCGTGACGACCAGCGGCTGCGAGACGCGCGTACGCGGGTGAACGTTCTGCCTCTCGGCTCGGGTGCCCTGGCGGGGACGGCGCTCGACCTGGACCGCGACGCCATGGCGAAGGAGCTGGGCTTCGACGCCCCCTCGCCGAACGCCCTCGACGCCGTGATGGATCGTGACTTCGCGGTGGAGTTCGTCTCCGCCTGTGCGATGCTCCAGACGCACCTCGCCCGCCTGGCCGAGGACCTCATCCACTTCGCCGGCCCCGAGCACGGGTTCGTGGATCTTCCCGAGGCCTTCACCACCGGCTCGAGCCTCATGCCCCAGAAGAAGAACCCGGACGCGCTCGAGCTGGTGCGGGGCAAGGCGGCACGCGTGGACGGAAAACTCGTGCAGCTCCTGGCCCTGCTCAAGGGCCTCCCCGCGGGGTACCAGAAGGACCTCCAGGAGGACAAGGAGGCGGTCTTCGACGCCGCCGACACGACCATGGGATCGGTGGTGGTCATGGCCGGGGTGATCGCCGGCCTCTCGCTCCAGCGCGACGCGATGAAGGCTGCCGCCGGGCAAGAGGAGATGATGGCGGCGGGCCTCGCCGTCGCCCTCGCCCGTGAGGGCATGCCTTTCCGCAAGGCTCACGGCGTCGTCGGCTCGCTGGTGGCCGAGGCTCAGAAAAGCGGCCGCTCGCTCCGCGAGACGGCTGCCAGTGAGCTCAAGGTGCTCTCACCCGCGGTTGCGAAGCGCCTCGACGCGCTCTTCGATCCGGTCGAGGCCGTTCGGGCGAAGTCGCTCCCCGGCGGCACGGCGCCCGACGCGGTGCGCGCCTCCCTCGACGCGGCGGAGGCCGCACTCGGCACGAGCTGATCTGCGGGCCAGCTAGCTAGGGCGCGCCGGTCGACCAGCGAGCGACGGGGACCGTGGCCGTTGCCGCGTCCATCGGAAACAGCGATTCGAGCAGGACGTCGGTGCGGTTGCGCCAGCTTCCGAAGTCGGTGCTGTCCCAGACCTCGCCACCGATCGGGTCATAGCCCCGCTCGCGCAGAAGGTCCCAGGCCCAACGGGAAGACGCACGGAAGTTCATCTCCTCCTCGTGCGGGCTCTTGAGATCCCAGCGCCCCCACTCGAGGCAGATCCGCATCGGCACGGTGTCGGCGTCGGCATCGCCCAGAGACTCCTCGACCTCCGTTATGAGCCCGCTCAAGGCGTAGTGGCTCTGCATACCGAGAACACCGAAGCTCTCCGGGTTCGCGAACGTGATCATCGCAGCGTCGGAGGCCATCCAGCCCATTCAGACGTTGGCCCGGGCCTCCCGATCGGTGCGGGTTCGATAGCGGGCGTCGATTCCCGGGGCGATCTGATCGGCGAAGACGCGCAGGTATCCGCGAAGCGCGCGGATCTCGACGAAGACCACGATCAGGGGCTCCACGGTCCGACCCACGACGCGGTCGAGCGTCTGGACCCACTCCCCTGTCGGCCGGGCAAGGGGGTTGTGGACGAAGACCACGGGGCAGCGCTCGTCACCCTCGTCGTAGCCCGGCGGCAACCACGCGGCGAGGGCCACCGGCTTCGGCTTCGCGTCTGCCGGCCGGGAAGGCGTCACCGTCAACTCGAACTCCTCCACCCGGCCTACCTTTTCAGGCGCCGAGAGCAGGGGCGCGTCCCGACCCGGCCATTCAGGCATGGCGAACCAGGACACCTCCATGGGCTCGCCGGATCGGAGCCAGTTCATGTCCGAGCCGAGGACGGTGCTTGGGGCTCGCCGGTCGTGACTGGGGTCGACACGGGGCGCGTAGTCGACGAAGAACAGGTAGCTGACCCGGGCGCGCCGATCCAGCTCGGTCGACCACCACCAGAGATCGGTCTGGGCGAGGCGTTCCATCTTCTCCTCGCGTCGCATGCCGATCATCTCCCCCGCCACCGCCACGTCCTCGGCCTCACCACGCCACACGAAGGTCACTTGCTCGCCGTCGATCAGCGGGAGGTCGTGCCCGACGAGAAAGCGATCGACGACCGCCTCCGGATCGTCTGCGGCGCGGACGTCTCCGGCGAGGGCCTGGAGGACCGGCGGCAAGGTCGTGCTCGCTTCGATGGAGACCGGTGCGGCCCGCACGAGGTCCACACGCGCGACCTCACCCAGACTGCGCAGGAAGAGACTTCCGTCGGCAATGCTCGGCGGGGCCCACGCAAGGTCGTCGAAAAGCCGGAGGCTGGCGGCCTCCTCCCAACCCTCGGGACTCGCCTGGCCGATGTGGAGCGAGCCCCCCTTGGTCAGCACGGCGAGCTGACCGTCCAGGGCCACCAGAAACCCGTCGCCCGGCTTGCGGGAGCGCCACAGCAGCTCGCCCGTGTCCAGGTCGAGGGCGCTAAAGAGACGGCTGGTGTAGCCGTACGCCTGATTGCCCCAGAGGATCGGCGGGCTGTAGCTGCGGTGCAGACCGCGAGGCTCCTGCACCAGTCTGGCCGTCATCCCGGCCTCGCCGGCCTTCACCTCGACGAGCGCGGTCGAGGAGTCGTCCCGCTTGATGAAGATGCGGTCCTTGCCGACGGGCAACGCCGACGGCGTGAGCGCGCCCATGATATTGGGATGTTCCCCACCGTGGGCGAACGTCCACAGGATCGCGCCGTCGGTCGGGTCCAGACCCACGAGCGTCTTCACGGCCATGACCACCACCTGACGTCGGCCGGCGAGCTCGGTCACGATCGGCGACCCGATGGAGATATCGTCCTCGACGCTGCGCCAGCGGACCTCACCGGTGGCCACGTCGAAGCCGGCCACCGCTCCGCCCTGGCCACCGATCGGCAGAACGAGGGTGTCCCCGACAATCAACGGGGAGCCCCCGAAGCCATAGTGGGGCTTCTCGCCTCCCAGGTCGTCGACGACGTGGGTCCTCCAGAGAGCGGCGCCCGTCCGAACGTCGAGCGCCACCAGGTGTCCCCAGGAGCCCAGCACGAAGACCCGGCCGTCGGCAATGGCGGGCGTGGCGATCGAGCCGTTGGAGGAGCCGTCGTGTCCCACGTACACAGGCGCCAGGTCGTGCCGCCACTGCTCTTCTCCCGACCCGGGGTCCAGGGCCACGACCACGTCACGGTCTCCCTCGGCGAAACCCGTGACCAGCACCCCTTCGGCGAGGGAGAGACCCGAGTAGCCGCTCCCGAGCTCGCGTTTCCAACGGAGCTTCAGGGAGAGAGGACCCTCTCCGAGCGGAAGAACTTCGAGGGCGCGTCCCGTACCGTCAGCGCCACGGAAGCTGGGCCAGGAGTCCCCGCCCGGACGAGCCCTGCGGCGCTCGAGAGGGCCACGACAATCACGACAGACGGCAGCAATCGACGGATCAAGAACACTCCTCCTGTCACCCGGGGTAGATAAAGGAGGGAGATGCTAGCACGACGGCGCGAGCGACAGCCCGCTTCGTCTCCGAATCAGACGGCGTGGCGGCCCGTCGAGCGGAGTGCCCGGTCGGCTTCGGCTCCGTGGCGAACGATGATCTCGGGAATGGCCTCGATGTCGGCCAGGGTCGTGCGGAAATTCACGATGCATGCGCGGAGAGCAAAGCGTCCGTTGATCACGGCGTTGGAGAGATAGGCTTCGCCGCTGGCGTTCAGGCGATGCAGCAGGTCCTCGTTGAGCTCGTTGAGGTACGCGTCGACCGCTCCCCCACCGGGCGTCAAGTCCTCGGGCACATAGCGGAAAGTCGAGATGCTGAGCGCAGAGACCATGGCCTCGAGCCCAGGCTCGGCGGTCACGCGTCGGTGAAGCTCCCGCGCGAGGCGAATGTCGTCCCCGATCATCTGGCGATATCCACGGCGCCCGGCCTGTCGGAGTCCGAGCCAGACCTTGAGCGCCCGAAAGCCCCTGGAGTTCTGGGGACCCAGCTCGAGGTAGTTGGTGGGGGGATCCTCCTCCTGGCCGTCGAAGCGGTAGTACGGCGGTGTGTAGCTGAAGGTGTCCCTCAAGGCCCCCTTGTGGCGAACCAGCGCACAGCCGGCCTCGAGCGGCGCGTAGAGCCACTTGTGGGGATCCGTCGCGACGGAGTCGGCCTCGCGGAGCCCCGCGAGCTCGGCGGGGGCCTCGTCCGTCGCGAGTGCCAGGGCGCCGTAGGCTCCGTCGGCATGGAACCACAGGTCGTGCTCCCGGGCGATGGCGGCCAGCCGTCGGAGCGGGTCGACGGTCCCGGTGCTCACGGTGCCTGCGTTGCCCACGAGAAGGAAGGGCGTGTCCCCGCTGGCCCGATCAGCCTCGACCTGCCGGAGGAGCGCGTCCACGTCCATCACGAGGTCGCTGCCCACCGGAATCCACCGAATGCTCTCGGTTCCGTGGCCGAAGAGATCCGCGGCCTTCTGGATCCAGGTGTGGGTCTCCGTCGAGGCGTAGATCAAGAGGCGTCCGGTGTCACGGCGAAGGCCCTCCTTCCGCAGACTCTCTCCGCCCTTCGAGCGCCGCGCGGCCAGGAAGCACACGAAGTTGGCCATGTTGCCGCCGCTCACCAGCAGCCCTTCCGTCTCCCCGGGCAGGCTCAGGAGGTCGCTCACCCACCGGACGCACTGGGCTTCCATCTCGGAGGCCACGGGCGAGAGCTCCCAACCGCCGACGTTGGGATTGACGGCGGCGGCAAGCAGGTCCCCCAGGGCACCGATGGGAGCGGCGGAGGCCCAGATGTACCCGAAGAAGCGCGGGTGGCCGTTGAGGAGCGAGTGGTCCAGGACGATTGGCGTGGTCTCGGCGAGGAGGCTCGTCGGATCGACGCCCTCGTCGGGAAGCGCGTCCGGCAAGAGGTCGCGGACGGCGCGTGGGGTCTCGGCCGGGGTCACCGGACGGTTGGGAAGGGACTCCAGAAACGCCGCGATCTCGTCGACCAGCCGGTGGCCCGCTTCGCGGAAGGCGTCCGGGGTCATCTCCAGCGAGGCCGTTCGGTCTCTCAAGTTGGTGCTCATGTCGACTCCTCAAAACGGAGAGATTCTTTGTCGCACGTCCAAGGCGGGCTCCTCAGAATGACTGTAGGGGTCCCAGATCGAAAGCGGCGATCTCTCGCCACTCCCCCACCGGGCCGTCCGTCCGCCAGACGTGGAGACGGCGGGCCTCGAAGGACGTCGTTGCCCCGCCGGCAAGCTCGGCGACGAGCCCGGCCTTCTCCGCCGGATCCAGGGTGCCGTACACCAGGCTGAGGTGCGGGTCGAAGGACGGGTCGGGCTCTCGCCCAAACTGCCGTGCTGCTCGCGAATGAGCATCGCGGAGCGAGAGCCCGCCCTGGACGCGGAAGAACAGGCAGCGGAAGTGCTGGTCTATACCGTCCACGCTGGAGAGGTCGACGGAGAAGGGAGCAAGATCGGCCCCCAGGCTCCGGGCGCCCTCGACAACCGCGGGCGGGGGCGCGAGGACACCTGACAGCAGCGTCACGTGAGGAGAGAAAGGCGTCGTGCCCAACCGCACGGCCAGCCGGTCGATGATCTCGCTCAGACGTCGGTGAGCGTCTCCCTCCGGCATGAGCCAGAGAGAGATGCCCTTGGCCCGGGCCTCCTCCATGCTGGTATTCTCGTTCAGAATCTTCTTTCGGTTGCCGTGCGGGCAGAGAGGCTGGAATGCACATCCTCGTCGGGACGAGCGGGTTCAGCTACAAGGAGTGGAAGGGGAGCTTCTACCCGGAGAAGCTGAAGAGCGCCGACATGCTCCGCTACTACGCGGACCGGTTCTCCTCCGTCGAGATCAACAACACGTTCTACCGGATGCCGAAAGCCTCGATGCTGGAGGGCTGGAGAGAGAAAGTCCCGTCGAGCTTCCTCTTCGTGCTGAAGGCCTCGCAGCAGATCACCCACCGGAAGCGGCTCAAGGACGCGGGCGAGCCCCTCGAGTGCCTCCTGAAGACCGCCTCGGCCCTCGGCGAGCAGCTCGGCCCCGTCCTCTTTCAGCTTCCGCCCAACTTCAAGAAGGACCTGCCGCGGCTCCAGAGCTTCCTCGAGCTCCTGCCCGAGGGGCGTCCCTTCGCCTTCGAGTTTCGCCACGACACCTGGGCCGACGAAGAGGTCCACGGCGCCCTCCGAGCACGCAACGTCGCCCTCGTCTGCGCCGACACCGAAGACTCGGGCGAGGAGGGGGCCCCGATCGTGCCCACCGCCGACTGGGGCTACCTGCGCCTGCGCCGCTGTGACTACACCGATGCCGAGCTCCGACCCTGGTCGGAGCGCATCCGCGCCCAACCCTGGCAGCGAGCCTTCGTCTTCTTCAAGCACGAGGACGAGCGTCCCCTGGCCTGGGAGACGATCCGGAGTTTCAAGGACGGGATCGGGTGACGGACCCGGGCAGCACGTGATCAGTCGGGTCGGCGGCCCCGGAGCGACGCCACCATCCACCCGAGGATGACGACGGGATAGAGCTGGCCGATGAGCCCCTCGAAGTTCGCCAGTGACCGCGCCGTCCGGCTCACCGGGGTGACGTCACCGTAGCCAACGGTCGTGAGGGTCACCACGCTGTAGTACCTGAGCTCGTAGGGGACCTCTTCCGGAAGGATCGCAGCCGCGAACTGAAACGACCCGGGCTCCACGATCTCAGTGAGCTCGAACGCCTGGGCGAACGTGAGGCCAACGAGCATGTACGTGGCCACCGCACCCTGGATCCGGAAACGCGTGATGGGGCCGGGGCTCATCGTTCGGAGGAGCACCAGGAACGAGAAGACGATCATCGTCACCAGCGACGCCGCGGTCGACCCGAGGACCGTGATGGAGCTGATGTCGGTGCGCTCGAGCCCCCGGAACGCCAGCGCAAGTAGCGCAAATCCCACGGCGAGGAATCGACTGACGCGGGTCGCGCAAAGCGCCGCTGCCCCCGTCACGAGGAGCACCAGGTAGGCGACGTCGAGGGCGACGTGGCCGAGGTCAGGGGCGAAGATCGGCAAGACAAACAAGTCGAGGACGAGCATGATCAGCAGCGCGGTCAGGCCGCGCTCGCTGAGCCACACCTGCACCCGCTCGCCGCCGAGCGTGAACTACGGCGTCGGTTCTGGGGCCGTACTGTTGTCGCCCATCTTCGATCCTTCCCTCGCAGCACCCCGCGACGGCCGCTCCATGCTGCCCCCTGAGTTGTATCCGCGGAGGGGCGTCGCCTTGTCGCAACGCTGCTGGCTCGCGTAGACTGCCAGTGCCTCCCGTTGCGGTTGACGTGCTGGCCGCTGCTGCCCCGCTGGTGTACCCGACCGGACATCCGCGCTCAGCTCCTCACGGGCGGGCGGCCGCACCGAGCCGAAGGGTTGAGGACGGAGCAGTGAGCAACACCGCCGAGCTGCTGCAGGAGCAGATTCACGAGCTGCTGCGCGAGCGACAGTTCTGGGACGTTCGGGCGACGCTACGCGACGTGGCGCCGGCCGACGTGGCGGACACGCTGTCGCTCCTCGAGCCGGAGCAGGCGGCCCTCACCTTCCGCCTCCTGCCCCGTGACCAGGCGGGCGACGCTTTTGCCGAGATCGAGTCCGATCGCCAGGAGCAGTTGATCGAGGAGCTGGGCGCCACCGCGCCGCCCATCGTCGAGGCCATGGACCCCGACGACCGGGCGGCACTCATCGACGAGCTGCCACCGAGGGTGGCCCGTCGCCTCCTGGCCGCGCTCAAGCCCGCCGACCGCCGGGAGACCCAGGCCATTCTCGGCTACCCCGCCGAGAGCGTCGGACGCCTGATGACGCCCGACTACGTCCGGGTCAAGCCGGATTGGACGGTGGGCCGCGTCCTGCAGCAGATCCGCCGATTCGGCAGCGACGCCGAGACCATCTCGAACGTGTACGTCACCGACGCGGCGGGGCGGCTCATCGACGACATCCGCATCCGCAAGATCATCCTGTCCGACCTCGACGACACCGTCGAGTCGATCATGGACGAGCGGTTCGAGGCGCTGTCCGCCTTCGACGATCGCGAGGAGGCGGTCCGGCAGATCGGGCGGTACGACCGCTTCGCCCTCCCCGTCGTCGACAGCAAGGGCGTCCTGGTGGGCATCGTCACCGCCGACGACGTGGCCGACGTCGCGGAAGAGGAGGCCACGGAGGACATCCAGAAGCTGGCCGGCATGGAGGCCCTGGAAAACCCCTACATGCGTGCCCCGTTTCTGGACATGCTGAAGAAGCGTGGCGGCTGGCTGCTCCTTCTCTTCCTGGGGCAGCTCCTCACCGTGGCCGTGCTCGGGCACTTCGAGGGCCAGCTCACCAGGGTCCTCGTCCTCTTCATCCCGGTGATCATCGCCTCCGGCGGAAACACCGGCACGCAGACGGCGTCCCTGCTCATCCGCGCCCTTGCGCTTCGGGAGCTCGGTCCCGAGGACTGGCGCCGCGTCATGAAGCGCGAGGTCCTCGCGGGGGCCTCCCTCGGGCTGGCCCTCGGCCTCTTTGGCTTCCTCGGTGTGTTGTTCTGGTACGCGGTGGGTGTGGCGACGACGTCGCAGCCCGTCCTCGTAGCCGTGGTCGTGGGGCTGGCGATCCTGGGCATCGTGCTCTGGGCGGTGCTGCTCGGGGCGATGCTGCCGCTGCTCCTCCAGAAGCTGGGCTTCGACCCCGCGACCGTCAGCTCCCCGATGGTCGCCACGTTGATGGACATTTCGGGCCTCGTGATCTACATGACGGTGGCCATTGTGATCCTGCGCGGGACGGTCCTGTGACCTCATGAGAAACGATCGGCGGGCACTCACCGCGGCGCGGTCGTCCTGAGCGACGACAACGGCCCACGGACACGACGCCGGAGGATTCTGACCTTGCATAGCTGAAGTCCTGGTGCAGAAGACCGCCCAATGCCGCGGGCGCGGACGGCTGGAACGGTTTCGCGCGCAAGCTTTCGTCAGCGCGCGAACGGGTTCCGCACGGTGACGCCGTCGTAGTCCTGACCGTGGGCCAGGTCCTCGGTGAGGACGGTTCGACAGCCCAGGCTCCGCGCCGCCTCGAGGATCGCGGCGTCCCAGTAGGCGATCCCGAAGCGCTCTTTCGTCTCGAAGGCCGCCCTCACGAGCGGCATGGTGGTCTCCTGCACGGGGAAACGCGAGACCGCCTCGACCAGCGCGGCCGCCTGCTCGTGGCTCATCTTGTGGGCGCGCGACGGGCGCGTGGCCTGAACGTAGAACTCCTGGAGCACCTGAACGGACAGGGCGAGGTCGTCGGCCTCGAGGAGTTCTCTCGCGATGCGGGTCTTCGAACGCTCGTCCTTCGCCGTGCTGGCCGCGTAAAGCAGGACGTTCGTGTCAACGAACCGCATCGCGCTCGTGGACGCGGTCGCGCGTCAGGCGATCACCGGCGCGAAAGTTCTTGATCGACGCCAGGATCTCTTTCTGGAGGCGCTCGCGGCGCTCGAAACCCGACTCCTGCTCGCCCAGCGACATCAGGAACTCACGCACGAGCGCGCTGACCGACGTGTCTCGCTCGGCCGCTTTGATCCGGGCCTGTCGGTAGACGGGGTGAGGGAGCGATACAGTGAGATTCTTCACTTTTTCACTGTATCACTGTTTCACGATCCTTGAAGCAGCAGCCCTACCCGGCTCAACGCCCGCAGCCGTCTGTCAGGGCCCGGGTGTAGGATCGCGTCGACGGACCAGGAGGGAGCCGCGGGCTGGAGGCAACTGAAATGGACTTGAAGGCGCTGAGCGAGATTCCACCCTGGGACTGGCCAGAGGATGCCGCTGCGACGATCCTTCGAGCCCTCACCGAGGAAAGCACGACGCCTGCTGAGCGCCTGCTCGCCGCCGAGTTGGCCGGCGACTCTACGATCGTCAACGACGAGCTCGCCGAGGCGCTGCTCTCCATCGCGTGCCGCGACGATGCGCCGGTCGACCTCAGGGGCGCGGCGGCCCTCGCGCTGGGACCGGCCCTGGAGCACGAGAGCCTGAGAGACCCCGAGGACTCCGACGACGACGATGACGAGCTGCTCTCCGGGCGCATGGTCCGCCGGACCCAGAGTTTGCTTCGTCGCCTCTGTCTCACCGAGCACCTGCCACGGGACGTCCGGCGGCGATCTCTGGAGGCTTCCGTCCGCCTTCCGCAGAAATGGCATCGGGACGCCGTGCGTACCGCGTACGGCAGCTATGACGCAGCCTGGAGACTCACCGCCGTCTTCTGCATGCGCTTCATCCGCGGCTTCGACAAAGAGGTCCTCGAGGCGCTGGACAGCGAGGACGCAGAAATTCGCTACCAGGCTGTCTCCGCTGCAGGCAACTGGGCGCTGGACGCGGCCTGGCCCCACGTGGCCGGGCTCTTCGGCTCGGAGGCCGTCGACAAGGGGCTGCTGCTGGCGTCCATCGAGGCCGTCGCTTCGATCCGCCCCACGGAAGCCCTCGGGATCCTCGTCGATCTCACCGACTCCGAGGACGAGGACATCGTCGAAGCAGCCTTCGACGCGCTCGCGATGGCCGAAGGAGCCGCGGAAGCGGAAGAAGACTGACCCGCCCGGGGGGCGCCTGCGCCGCCCAGGGGCGAGACACCAAGGAGGAGCGGATGCGGGACGGAACGGCGCAGCGTCGGATCTTGATCTGTGCTCTCTCGGCAGCGAGCCTGCTCGGGCTCCTGGCTCTGGGCGGACCGCTTCGGGGAGCGCCGGCGGAGGGAGACAACCCCTGGCCTCAAATCCGCAAGGAACGGATCGAAGTGCTCCTCCCCCGCGCCATGGAGCGCGTGGGTGTGGACGCCTGGCTCGTGCTATGTCGCGAGAACGCGAACGACCCGCTGGCCCTTCACGTCGGCGGGGAGAACGCCGGGCGGACAGCGGCATTCCTCTTCCTTATCAAGGGCGGGGCGGTGCACTCGGTGGCGTTCTCGCCGGTCGGCGAGGCGACGGCGCTCAAGGACATCGGCCTTCACGACGAGGTCGTGGTCCTGGAACGGGGTCAGGACGCCATCGCCGCGGTCGCCTGCCGACTCCGAAAGCTCGACCCTTCGAGCATCGCCGTCAACTCCTCCGCCGCGGGGGTGGCGGACGGGCTGTCCTTCACCCAGCACAGGACGCTCGTGAAGGCGCTCGGGCCCGACCTCGAGGGTCGCCTCTTCTCCTCCCAGGGTCTCGTCGAGGAGTGGCTGTCGATCAAGCTCCCGGCGGAGATCGAGATCCTGCGCGAGGCCGCACTGCTCACCGAGCGGCTCGAGCGCGAGGCCTACGCCACGGTCGTGCCGGGCACGACCCGTGACTCCGACCTGGGCCGCTTCCTCAAGAAGAGGATGCACGAGCTGGGAGTGGATGACGCCTGGGCCCCTGCCCAGAACCCGAACGTGAACTCGGGTCCCGACCGGGGGCACTCGCACGCCACCGACAGGGTGATTCGACATGGCGACTTCATCCAGACCGACTTCGGCATCAAGGTCCACGGCGTCTGGTGCACCGACATACAGCGCTTCGCGTACGTTCTCGCCCCGGGCGAGACGGCCCCGCCGAAGGACGCGCTCGAGAAGTGGGAGAACTCCAAGGGCGGCAGCCGTGCCGCGTTCGGCGCCATGCGGTCCGGCGTGCGCGGCTACGACGTCGACGCCGTGCAGCGGGCCTTCATGGAGCAGGCCGGGTCAGAGCACGTCATGTGGGGCACGGGTCACCCGGTCGGCTACTGGGCCCACGACATGGGCCCGGCCCTGAGCGGCGCCCAGCGGCCGGGGCCTCCGAGCGGGGCGTCTCTCCGGGTCCTCGAGCCTGGTCAGGTGTTCGCCTTCGACGGCTTCTTCTCCTGGTCCCTCGCCGAGGGCGGGACGAAGACGCTGTCGGTGGAGGAAATGGCGGTCATCACCGAGAGCGGCGCGGAGTGGCTCATCCCGCCGCAGGAGGAGCTGATCCTGATCCCCTCGCCCTGAGCTCAGCGGTGAGCCGGGATGTTCTGTTTCATCCGGAAGAGGTTGTTGGGTCCCAATCGCGTCCGGCGCCACAGGACAATCGGCGGCGCGGTCACCGCTCCGCGAAGTGACGCCGCAGGGCGGCGAAGCGTTCGTCCTGGAGCTTTGCTTCGATCGTGGCTGCGGGTTGAAGGCTGCCATCGGGCGCGGACAGGACGAGACGGGTTCGGCCGTGGCGCGAAAGGCCAGGCAGACGCGCACCCCTGGGAGCATGACAGCGAAAGCAGCTTCCCAGGAGCGGCACCACCAGCCCTCTCCCCTTGAGGCACGACGCACCGTCCGGAACGGGCGCATCGTCCTCGAGACGTTCCAGGCCGCCGGCGCGGCGCGCCTCCAGCACTGCGAAGTCGAGCTGCGAGAGCCGAACGGGTGGGGGCGCTTCGGGTCCTACTCGACGCATCTCGACGAGTGTGATCAGGGGAACCGCCACCGGCTCACCATGGCTGCTCACGGCCAGAGGCGACTCGACGAGCGCGACGCGGGTCCCCGGCGGGAGCTCGACAAACGTGGGACCGCCCTCGAACAGGGCGCGCAGCGCCTGCTCCCCGGCGGCGTCCGCGCCAAGGTGCAGGAGCGTCCGGAAAGAGCTTCGGAAGCCCGCGTCGCGGCGTGGAGAGGGAGGATCGACTCCGGCCCGCTCCCCATACGGTGGTGGGCCGTCACCTCGAGCCACGCCGAGGCCCGCCCGAGATCGGCCAGCTCGGCGTGCGCCTGCGCGACCTGCTCGAGGTTCGGCCGCACAGCGCGTATCTCAGAGGCAGGAAGGGCCAGCTCTCGAATCGCTCGGCCGAGCCGCTGCTGGAGGTGTGTGAGGGCGACCTTGGGCCCTGGTTCGGGCGCCCCTTCACGAGCCGCATTCACGGCGTCGAACCGCTCCCAGAGGTCATGCTGGAGCAGCAGCGGCGCTTCCGGCCGGCGCTCGTCGCGCCGGACGGCCAGTGCCGCGTCGAGGGCCGCCTCCACCTTTGCCAGCCGCGCCGGCTCGGCAAGCACCGCCACGTCCCCGCGCAGCAGCAGCGTGGAACCGTCCCCTCCTTCTTCAAACCAGACGCTCGCCAGCGTCGCGAACATCCGCTCCAGCGCCAGCGTGCCGCACGAGCCCTCCAGCAGACACGGCATCGCGCCCGTTCGGAGCCGCTGCCGGTAGAGAGCCGCGTGGAGCCGATTCCACGGATGGTCGGGGTCGGGACTGTAGGGCGTCGGACGCGTGCTTTCGCCCAGCTACGGTAGAGGGCTCTCGGCGGCGTGAACCGTCGGCGCGAGGCCGAGCGTGAGCCTCAGCACCAGCGAGCCGAGAAAGATCCGAGTCACGTAAGCCTGGCGCATCCGCTTCTCGGGCTAGTTGTCTGCGGGACCTTGGTCAACGCCGTCGGTCATGGGTTCTCGGGCTCGCAGGTAGAAGACGGTCGCGCCACGGGCAGCGCTGCGCCGGAGGGCACCGACGTGCGAGCAATGGAGAACCGCGCCTATGGCCGGCGGGCAGCTCTTCGGCGCGCGGGCGCGGCTTCACGTTCCCGCGGGGGCCGACGCGGACCGGCTTCGGAAGGATCTCGAGAAGATCGCGACGACCCGATGGTGGACCTGAGCCTGCTTCAGGCCGTGATCGGAACGAAGCTCACTCGGAAGTGAGCCGGAGGCACCCGGCTCAATGGGCGAGCGCCTCGGCGAGGGCGCGGCCCGAGGAGCCGCTCGGGGTCTCCACGCCGAGGAGCGTGGCGAGCGTGGGGGCGAGGTCGTTGAGCACGACCGTCGCGTCATAGCGTCCGGCCCGGATGCCCGGACCCATGAGAATGAGCGGGATGTGCGTGTCGTAGCTGTACGGCGTTCCGTGCGTCGTGCCCGGCGACTCCTGGGCCATCCAGTAGGGCTCGAGAAGCACCTCGACGTCGCCCGAGCTGTCGCGGTTGAAGGAGAGGAGCACCCGCCTGCTCCACGGGTCCGGCGGTACCCGTCCCTCGAGCAGCTGCGCCCGAGTGTAGGCGCGCCAGACCTCCGGCCGCTTCTCGACGCCGGTGGCTGCCGTCTGCTGGACGGCCGCGGGATCAAGGCCCTTCAGAGCGATCAGGTTGCGATTGAGGTAGAGAGAGCTCCCGGAACGCCCCTCGACCCATAGACCGGGGCCGTAGGCGTCCACGAGAGCCTGCTTCGCCGTGTCGACGAGCTTCTCGCGCTCCTGCCGCCCGTTCGCCATCTTGTGCTTGGCGAGGTCCTCGGGCACCGGCGACACCCCGTGGTCCGCAGTGAGAACCACGATGGTGCGGGCGAGACCCACGCGGCGCTCCACGGCCTGGAGCAGTGTGCCAATCGCACGGTCCGTCTGCAGCGTGACGTCCTTGACCTTCGGGGCATAGGGACCCACGTCGTGACCCACGTGGTCGTTCGTAGAGAAGCTCACCGCGAGGACGTCTGTCGTCTCGTCGCGTCCGAGCCCCATATTTTCGAGTGTGGCCTCGGCAAAGCTTACGACCAGCTCGTTGCCGAAAGGACTGTCGTACAGCGCGCCGTAGTAGTCCGGCCCCGGCTGCGTCGGGAGAGTGTCGAGCACGGCGCCGCCGTCGAGGGCCCGCCACTCGCGGCCGGCCCACTGGTCCACCAGGTTTCCTTCATTGAACCGGGCGACCCAGGCTGGCATCTCCTCGAAGTACCAGGTGCTGGTCACGAACGTGCCGGTCGCAACGTGCCACCAGAAGGCCGCGTCGGCGCTGCGGCCCACCGGGAGAATGGCGCCGCGGTCCTTGAACGACACTCCCACGGTGCGGGAGCCGGGGAACGCCAGCTTCAGCTCATCGCCGAGCGTGGAGACCTGGAGGCGGTGAGGCGAGGAGCCGTTCCGCTCGCCGCCTCCGGCCCCCAGGCCGAGAAGCGTCGTCTCCGGGTCCTCGACACTCGTGACGTTGCGGCCCTCGGCTCGGTCGTACCAGTCGTTGCCAACGATGCCGGAGATAGAAGGGCGGGCACCGGTCAGCATCGTGGAGTGACCAATCGCTGTGACCGAAGGATAGTGATCCAGGTAGGCGTTCGTGAAAACCGCGCCGTCGTCCAGCAGCCTCCGGATGCCCCCGGTGAAGCCGGACCCGAACCGCGTCAAGTAGTCGTACCGAAGCTGGTCGATCACGAGGAGCAGGACGAGCCGCGGCGGGTCTTCCCCGGGAAACGGGGCCTGCCTGGGTGTTCCACAGGCCAGCAGGACAGCGGCCGCAGCGGCCCCCGCGATCAACGGCATCCGGATCTTCATCGTCCCTCCAGGTGTTCGTCGCCGGGCACATCCAGCATGGAGAGGAAGTATACGTCGCCGCAGCTCGCAGGTGATCGCGTGCGAATGACAGACCGGTCCGGGTCGTGGCATGCTCTCCGGCACCCACCAACGAAGAACAGAAACGCACCGATCCTCGTCGATGGGTCGGCCCGAGGGGAGAAACGAATGGCCTGGATTCGCGTCATCCAGCCGCCGGAAGCGGACGAGAAGCTCCGCGGCGTATACGACGAAGTGGGCGCCGCCCGCGGCACGGTGGCGAACATCATGAAGATCCACAGCGTGTCGCCGGACGTGATGAGCGCACACCTGGTGCTGGCGTTGGGCCTGGGAGTGAAGCTGGAGGCCTCTTCCGGCGCGGCCTCTGCGGACTCATCCGCATGGTGAATGACGGGAGCGTTCCAATGAACACCTCGACCTCGATGTTCGATCTTTCGGGAAAGGCCGCCCTCATCACCGGCGGCAGCAAGGGGCTCGGAAAGGCCATGGCCCGCGCCTTCGCCGAGCACGGCGCGGATGTCCACATTTGCAGCCGCCACGAGGACGAGCTGCGTGCGGCGGCCACCGAGATCGGCGACGGCCTGAAGACCCGCGTGGAGTGGTCCGTGGCGGACCTTGGCGACCCCGGTCAGGTCGACGCCCTCGGCGCCGAGGCCACGAAACGGCTGGGCCATGTCGACATCCTCGTCAACAACGCGGGGATGAACATTCCGCAGCCTATCGACGAGGTCAGCGACGAGAACTGGGCCGCCATGCTCGAGGTCAATCTCACGAGCGCGATGCGGCTGAGCCGGGCGCTCGTCCCGCCGATGAAGGAGCGCCGATGGGGCCGGGTCATCCACATCTCGTCCGTGCTCGGCCTGGGCGGCAAAGAAGGCCGCAACGGGTACTCCGCAACGAAAGCCGGAATCATCGGGCTCGCTCGCGCCTCGGCTCTGGATCTCGGTCCATTTAACATCACCGTCAACTGCATCGCCCCGGGGCCCTTTCTCACCGACCTCCCCGGGAGGCTCCTCTCCGACGAGCAGAAGAAGGCCTTCGCCGACCGCACGGCCCTCGGACGGTGGGGCCGACCGGAGGAGCTTATGGGACCGGCGCTCCTTCTGGCCTCGGAAGCCGGAAGCTACATCACGGGCAGCGTGCTCTCGGTCGACGGAGGCTGCCTGATCCGGGTGCTCTGAGTCGGCGCCCCCGGAGATCGACGAGGTGCGCTGGACGTCCGGTCTCGACTGAGCGCCGACTGGCAGCCGTCTTTCTCTCCTCTTGCGTGTGTTTGACACCTGATGCTCACATAGATAGCATCAGGTGCGTGAGAACCACCCTCGACATCGAAGCTCCGGTGCTGAAGGAGCTGCGGGATCTGCAGAAGCGGGAGGGGGGGACTCTCGGCGCACTGGTGTCCCGGCTGCTGGCGGAGGCGCTGGACGGACGCCCGGGACGCGCGCCAAAGCCCGCACTCGAGTGGACGGCACGGCCGATGGGGAGCCGGGTGGACCTCGCCGACAAGGAGGCCGTCTACGCCATCCTGGACCAGGCCGACCGCGCGGCGGAGCCTTGAGTCTCTCTTGCGACGTCAACGTCTTGCTTTACGCCTCGGACGCCTCGAGCCCGGTTCACGGCGTGGCCGGGGACTTCCTGAAGGAGGCCGCGAGCGGGGGAGATCTCTTCTGCCTCGGGTGGCCGACGGTGATGTCGTACCTGCGAATCGCCACTCATCTCCGGATCTTCTCGGCGCCCCTCACACCGGCGGAGGCGCTGGCCAACATCGAATCGCTGGCCGCGCTCCCCCACGTGCGGTTCCTCTCGGAAGAGCCTGGCTTCCTCGAGGCATACCGTGAGGTCGCGGGAGCGTTCCCGATCCGAGGCAAACTGGTTCCCGACGCCCACCTCGCCGTGCTCTTGCGCCAGCACGGGGTCCGCACGCTGTACACCCGCGACGGCGACTTCCGGAAGTTCGACTTCCTCGACGTCCGGAACCCCTTCGAATGATCGTCGTCGTCGGGTGGTCGGCGTGCGGCCTATAATCGCGGCGCCCCAGAGAGGCTCTAGCGTCGTTCGAGCGGGGCTTCGACCCCCCGGGAGGCCGCCTTGATCGGCCAGACGCTGCTGCACTACCGGATCAACTTCGCCCTCGGGGCCGGGGGGATGGGCGAGGTCTACCGAGCCACCGACACCAACCTCGGACGCGACGTGGCGATCAAAGTGCTGCCCTCCGAGGTGACGCAGGACGAGGAGCGGCTCGCCCGCTTCCGGCGCGAGGCGCATCTGCTCGCCGCCCTCAATCACCCGAACATCGCCGCGATTCACGGACTCGAGGAAGCGGACGGAAAGCCGTTCCTGGTTCTCGAGCTCGTCGAGGGCGAGGACCTCAGCGTCCGACTCCGGCGGGGAGCGATCCCCATCGACGAATCTCTCGAGATCGCGAGGCAGATTGCCGAGGCCCTCGAGGAAGCTCACGCGAAGGGCATCGTGCACCGGGACCTCAAGCCCGCCAACGTCAAGCTCACCCCCGACGGCCCCACGAGCCGGAGGGAGCCACAGTCGCGGCCACGGAGCGCCGCCGCCGGACGCGGGAGCGGTGGGCCTGGGCGGCCGCGTCTCTCGTCGCTGCCGGGTTCGCGGCCATCGTCGCCCCCCTCTACTTCTCGCAGACTCCCGAGGCACGGCCCGTGGCGCACTTCGTGCTCGACACACCCGAGGGGCTGTCGCTGGGGGTCTCACGCGGCGTCCTTGCCCGGCCCGCCGTTTCGCCGGATGGCCGCCACGTGGCGTTCGTGGGGTTGTCGTCCGGCGGCGCGCCGCAGCTGTGGATTCGCTCCCTGGGCTCGCCGGAGGCTCGTGCGCTTCCCGGAACGTAGGGCGCTTTGCTCCCCTTCTGGTCTCCCGACGGAGGATCGATCGCGTTCGTTGCAGAGGGAGAGCTGAAGAAGCTGACCCTCGCAGGCGGGGCCGCGCAGACGATCTGTGAGCTCCCCTGGCCCGACTTTCGTGGCGGTACCTGGAACGACGGTGGCGTCATCGTCTTCTCCTCAGGTCCGGGGAGAGGGTGCGCGTTTCCGTGGACGGCGGCGGGCAGCCGAAGTGGCGGAGAGACGGCAAGGAGCTGTTCTACGCGTCCCGGCACGACCAGCTGATGGCGGTGGACGTGCGGGAAGAAGCCGACGGGCTGGAAGTGGGCCTCCCGAGCGAGCTGTTCGAGATCCCGATCGTGCAGCGCCCACAGCTGGACGACTACGCGGTGGGCGCGGACGGCCAGCGCTTCCTGGTGAAAGTTCCCGTCGAGGGAGAGTCCGCGGAGCGAATCCACGTCGTGCTCAACTGGCCCTCGCTGCTGGAGTGATGGGCAGACTCACGCGTTGCCGGGCGAGCTTGCTTTCCGCTCATGCGGCGTGGTCGACGTGAACGAGGACTGAGGGGTCAGGTCTTGAATCTGCTCATCGTGACGTGCAAGAGCATGGTCGCTCCGGAACGCCACTCCCGATGCAGAAACGCTACAATTGTCGCTCTGTCGTGACTCTGGACCCAGGAGATCTGTGCGGCCTCATCGCCGTTCAGGGCCCGGTCGCCGACTCGAGGACGCTCGAAACCCTCTCCAGTCGGGTTGTCCGTGGGGGCCACTGCGAAAATGGAGCGAGCGCGTTGAGTGAAGCGAACATCAGCGGAGAGCTGAAGCAAAGGGCGAAGCAGGCCAGGGAGGCACTCGATGCCCACGTCCGCGAGATCGTGCAGTGGCACTTCGATCCCGAGGGCGGCACGCCGTTCTGGCTGGAGTATCAGGACAAGCTGGACTTCGATCCCCGCAAGGACATCCAGGGCTTCGAGGATCTGCGGAGGTTTCCGCTCTTCGAAGATGCGTGGCTGCGGGGCGGGCCGGTCCGCCGTTGGGTGCCCAAGGCCCTCGCCGACAAGCCCATCTACGTCTTCGAGACCGGTGGAACCACAGGAATCCCCAAGAGCCGCGTCGCGATAGACGACTTCCGCACCGACTACGAGCTCTTCGGCGACAACCTTCCCGAGGAGCACTTCCCCAGGGGGGCCAACTGGCTGATGCTCGGCCCGTCGGGTCCCCGGCGTCTGCGCCTGGCCGTCGAGCACCTCGCCCAGTACAGAGGAGGCATCTGCTTCTGCGTCGACCTCGATCCTCGCTGGGTGATCAAGCTCATCAACAAGGGCTGGACCGAGCACCTGGAAGCGTACAAGCAGCACGTGATCGACCAGGCCCTCACGGTGATGAGCGCAGGGCACGACATCCAATGCCTGTTCACCACCCCGAAGCTGCTGGAGTCGTTCGCACTCGCCCTGGAGGACAAGGGCAGCTCTCTCCGTAAAGCCGGCATCAAGGGCATCTTCTCGGGGGGCACCGAGTTCACGCCCCAGTGGACCCGCTTCGCCGTGGAGGAGCTGTTGGACGGTGTGTACATCCTGCCGACATACGGCAACACGCTCATGGGCCTCGCCGGCGCCAAGCCGGTCGGGCCGGAGGACGACTACAAGATCTCGTACTACGCGCCCCAGCCCCGGGCGGTGGTCGAGGTCGTGGACCCGGACGACGGGTCAAGGGTCGTGGGATACGACGAGACGGGTCGCGTGCGACTCACGACGTTGACGAAGGAGTTCTTCGTCCCCGGCTTCCTCGAGCGCGACGAGGGGGAGCGAGAGCCACCCTACGAGGCCTGCCCCTGGGACGGAGTGAGCGGCGTGCGGCCGTTCGCGAAGCTGGCGGCGGCCACCACGGTCGGGGTCTACTAGAAGAACGGGCACGGAGAAGAGAGGAAGACCGATGATCCACATCCCGGTGCTGCGATGGGGCAAGCCGTACAAGAGCCTCGACGTCAGCAAGGTCGTCCACTTCGAGACCGGCGAGGAGCTGGCAGAAGTCGGCCAGGCCAACGCCGGACTCATCCAGCGCGACATGCGGAAGATGCAGCGCGCTCGCGACGTCCTCCGCGAGCTCTCGACGAAGGACCTCATCGGCATTGTCAAGAACGCGGCCGAGCTCTACATGAACGCCGAGCTTCCCCTGGGGGACGGCGTCCAGGGGCCCGACGACTTCGCCCGCTACCAGTCGGCCACGACCGGTCTTCCCGAGAACATGTGTCGGGCGAACATGAAGAAGAACCACTTCGTCCTGACGCACATGGACGAGCTGCTCGACGCGCTGACCCGCGGACTGGACCTCGAGATCCTCCGGACCGGGCACGGTGTGGAAGAGCGAGGTGTGCCGCTCAGCTACCAGGCCCAGTCCCCGGTGCTCGGTCTGGTGCTTCCCTCCAACTCACCCGGCGTCCACACGCTCTGGATGCCCATCATCCCCCTTCAGATCGGGCTCGTCTTCAAGCCCGGACCCCAGGAGCCGTGGACGCCGTACCGGATGTCGGAGGCGTTCTTTCAGTCGGGAGTCCCCCGCGAGGCCATCTCGATCTACCCCGGCCTCGGCGACGTCGGGGCCGCGGTCCTGAACGCCTGCCCGAGGAGCCTCATCTTCGGTGGCCTGCCCACGGTGGAGAGATATAACGGCAACCCCGGCGTTCAGGTTCACGGTCCGGGATTCAGCAAGATCCTGCTCGGCGACGACGTCGTGGACGACTGGGAGAAGTACCTGTCCATCATGGCGGACAGCGTCTTCGTGAACAGTGGCCGGAGCTGCATCAGCTGCTCGGGCATCTGGGCGTCCCGGCACACCGGGCAGATCGCCGAGGCTCTGGCCGAGAAGCTGGGTCCGGTGACGCCGCTGCCGCCCGACGACCCGGAGAGCGCTCTCGCCGCGTTCACTGTTCCCGGAGTCGCCGAGGCGATCTCGAACCAGATCGATCAGCAGCTCGAAGACGCCGGGACCACGGAGGTCACCTCGAAGCACCGCGGCAAGGGTGAAAGCCGTCTCGTCCAGAAGGAGCGCTGCGACTACCTCAGGCCGACGGTGATCCACTGCGACTCACCGGAAAGGCAACTCGCAAACCAGGAATACATGTTCCCCTTCGTCTCGGTGGTCAAGTGCCCGCAGGAGAAGATGATCGGCTCCATCGGCCCGACCCTGGTGGGAACCGCCATCACCGGAGACAGCGAGTTGCAGCGCCGTCTCCGCGACGCCATCAACATCGACCGGCTGAACCTCGGTCCGGTGCCCACGATCAAGCTCAACTGGCTTCAACCGCACGAGGGAAGCATCATCGACTTCCTCTATCGAGCACGCGCCTATCAGGAAGCGTGACGACCGGACCCGCAAGCCAGGCTGAGAAGCAGGACCGCGAGCAACAGCTTCACATCGTGACCCACTCGCCCTCGCTGCTAGAGCAGTAGCGGGGACGGGCAGCCGTGCCGAGGAGCTCGCTGGGCCGGTCTCCAGCCACTCTCCCGGCTCAGGTGTTGCAAACTAGAACTGGCCCTTCTATGTTCTCGCAGCTCGCGGCCTCGCTCGGAGTCAGCTACCACACCGTCAACTGGTACGTCGACATCCTCGAGCAGGCCTTCCTCGTCCGGAAGCTGGCCCCCTACTTCGCCAACGTGGGCAAGCGTCTCGTGAAGAGCCCGAAGGTGTACTTCCGGGACAGCGGGCTGCTCCACTACTTCCTCGGCATCCGGTCGGCCCGTCATTCCCTTGGGCGGGGCGTCACGGCCGTGCCCGCCCGGAGCCTGCTCGGTCGGCGGCCGAGACTTGCCAACCTCTAGGCAGATATAATCTGGCGTCCAACGACAAGCCTGGTCTCGCTGCGAGTCGCGTTGAGCGGCCGGAGGGGGCATCGTGATCGGCCAGACGCTTTCCCACTACAAGATCACCGCCGCCCTCGGGGCCGGGGGAATGGGGGAGGTCTACCGAGCCACCGACACGACCCTCAATCGCGAGGTCGCGATCAAGGTGCTGCCCCCCGAGGTCGCCCAGGACTCCGAGCGCCTCGCCCGCTTCCGCCGTGAGGCCCAGCTCCTCGCAGCGCTCAACCACCCCAACATCGCCGCCATCCACGGGCTCGAGGAGGCCCACAACCACGGCATCATCCATCGGGACCTGAAGCCTGCGAACGTCAAGCTCACACCCGACGGCAAGGTGAAGGTCCTGGACTTCGGGCTGGCGAAGGCCTGGGAGGGCGGCGCGCCGGACGGGAGCTCCTCGTCCGCAGCGCTGTCGCAATCCCCCACTCTTGCGAACACCGGGACGGTGGCCGGCCTGATCCTCGGCACCGCGGCGTACATGTCGCCCGAGCAGGCGCGGGGCAAGCCGGTCGACAAGCGAGCCGACGTCTGGTCCTTCGGTGTGCTGCTCTGGGAGATGCTGACGGGCCGGGCCCTCTTCACCGGCGACACGGTGACGGACGTGATCGCCGCGGTGGTGAGGGCGGAGCCCGACCTCGACGCGCTGCCGGCGACCACCCCGCACGCGGTGCGCTGGCTGGTCGCCCGCTGCCTGCGCAAGGACCCGCGAACGCGGCTGCCGGACATCGGGGGAGCGCGGCTGGAGCTGCAAGACGTGATCGCGGGCACGGCGGGCGAGGTGGATGCGCCGGCCGCAGACACGGCGGCGACGACTCGAATCGAGCGCCGCAGTCGCACGCGCGAGCGGGGGGCCTGGGCCGCGGTCGCCGTGACCCTGGCCGGGATCGCCGCGTTCCTTATCGTCGGGCTCTACGTCACGTCGAAGGATCCGCTGTTCCTCGTCCTCACCGGCATCGTCGGGCTGGGCATGCTCCTCACGGCGGCCGAAGTCCTGACGGATCGACGGAGGAGCTGAGATGAAGACGACGAGGCGCAAGCTCCTGGGCCTGGGCGCCGCCGCGATCGGCGCAGCCACGGTGTCCCCACGATCGGTCTCGGCGCTGGGAGCCGAGGAGGCGAAGCGCTCGTCGGGCGCGGGACTCACCAACTGGGCTGGCAACTACGCGTACAGCGTGGACACCGTTTACCAGGCGCGCTCTCTCGAAGAAGTTCGGGACGTCGTGAGGGCGGCGAGTCGATTGAGGGCCCTCGGCACCCGCCACTGCTTCAACGGCATTGCCGACAGCGCTCACAAGCTCGTCTCGGTCAGGCCCATGGCCGAGGTGGTGGCTCTGGACACCGAGGCCAAAACGGTCACCGTGGAGGCCGGAATGAGCTATGGACAGCTCTCACCGGACCTCCACGAGAAGGGCTTTGCTCTCCACAACCTCGCCTCCTTGCCCCACATCTCGATCGCGGGGGCCTGCGCCACGGCGACCCACGGCTCTGGTGTGGGGAACGCCAACCTCGCCTCGGCCGTCTCCGGTCTCGAGATCGTGACGGCGTCCGGAGAGGTCCGGCACCTCTCCCGGGCGAAGGACGGCGCCGTGTTCCAGGGTGCCGTCGTCCACCTCGGTGCCCTGGGGGTGGTCACGAAGGTCACGCTGGACGTGGAGCCCACGTATCTCATGCGCCAGCACGTCTACCTCGATCTCCCCATGGCGGAGCTCGGGGATCACTTCGACGACATCATGTCCGCCGGCTACAGCGTCAGCCTCTTCACCGACTGGCAGAAGGGCAGGGTGAACGAGGTCTGGATCAAGAGTCGCGTGGAGGAGGGAGCGTCGTCGGAGGTGGCCCAGGAGCTGTTCGGCGCGAAGCGAGCGACTCGAAACGTCCACCCGATCCTCGAGCTCTCGGCCGTGCACTGCACCGAGCAGATGGGTGTGGCGGGTCCGTGGTACGACCGACTCCCTCACTTCCGCATGGGGTTCACACCCAGTAGCGGGAAGGAGCTCCAGTCCGAGTACTTCGTCCCCCGCCGGAGCGCCATGGAGGCCATCCTGACCATCGAGCGGCTGCGGGACCGGGTGGGGCCTCACCTCATGATCTCGGAGCTCCGGACCATCGCCGCGGACGAGCTCTGGATGAGCACGGCTTACGGCCGGGACTCCCTGGCCATCCACTTCACCTGGGAGCAGGATTGGCCGGCTGTTCGGAAGCTGCTCCCGCTGATCGAGCGAGAGCTCTCGCCTTTCGGGGTCCGGCCCCACTGGGGGAAGCTGTTCACCATCGCGCCCGACGTGCTGCAGTCCCGCTACGAGAGGCTGGACGAGTTCAAAGACCTCGTCGCGAACTTCGACCCGAAGGCCAAGTTCCGCAACGAGTTCCTGAGCTCGACGCTCTACGGCTGAGACGCGAGTGTGGCCTGGGCTTCGAGGGGGTTCACCACCTGACATCCGGCGTTCTCGAAGTCCGCGACGTTCCGGTAGCGGCTTACACTCTGCGGGTCAACCGATCGACCAACCCCTCGGCGGCCGCGACTGGTCCTGTGTATACTGTAGTGTATTTGCAACTACACACGGGAGACATCATGTCCAAGCCGGAGAGATCAACGGTGCTGACGCTTCGTGTTCCACCCGACCTCGATCGGCGCATCGAGCGGCAGGCGCGGCGAAGAAAGAGCACGAAGAGCGCCGTCCTGCGTGAGGCCCTGCAGAACGCCTTTGGTGAAGGAGAGCCGCCGGAGGATCCGGCCCGGGAGGCGCGCCGTCAGTCGCTGCTCGTGAGCGGCCGAGAGTCGGAGCGCGAGGCCCTCGAGTTCATCGAGCAGAGCGCCGACGATGAGGGCTGGCGGTGAAACGGGGCGCCATCGTCGTCGTGGCGGCGCGGGGAGCGTACACCGGCAAGCCACGGCTGGCCCTCGTCGTGCAGTCGGACCTGTTCAACCCGACCCATTCGAGCATCACGATCTGTCCTATCACCACGGACTGCTTGGACGCCCCTCTCTTCCGCTTCACTCTCCCGCCCGGCTCCAGGACCGGCTTGAAGAGCGTCTCGCAGGTGATGATCGACAAGACCGTGAGCGTTCCGCGAGCTTCGATCAGCGAGGAGATCGGAGAGTGCGATCCGCAGGAGCTCGAATCCGTGGAAGACGGACTTCGGCGGTGGCTCGGGCTCGATTGAGACCTCGATCGGCGATGTACCCTGATGTTTGTGGTTATTGATCGCCGTTCTCAGGGTTGATGCCGGCGATGAGTGAGAATCCTCCGACCCTTGACCCAAGCGCGTCGCTTCAGCCAGCCGGACTCGGCGATCGCAGCCTGTCAGATGCCTCAATTCAAGATCTGCTCCCCCGTCTTCCCGTAGCATCATCGTAATGGACAGAGACGCCATGGTCGGGCGGGCGGCGGACGGCAGCCGCACGTGGGACATGCTCATCATCGGCGGGGGCGCCACGGGGCTGGGCTGCGCGATCGACTCGGCCTCCCGCGGGTACCGGACGCTCCTCGTCGACGGGAGCGATTTCGCCAAGGGCACCTCGAGCCGGAGCACCAAGCTCATCCACGGGGGCATCCGCTACCTGCAGCAGGGGAACGTCTCGCTGGTGCTCGAGGCGCTCAAGGAGCGGGGTCTCCTCCGGCAGAACGCCCCGCACCTGGTGCACGACCTCCCGTTCATCGTCCCCAACTACGACTGGTGGGAGGCGCCCTTTTACGGCATCGGACTTCGCGTGTACGACATGCTCGCGGGCAAGCTCGGCTTCGGTCGGTCGCGAATCCTGACTCGCGACGAGACGCTCGAGCGGCTGCCCACTCTCGAGACCAAAGGACTTCGCGGGGGCGTCATCTACTACGACGGGCAGTTCGACGACGCACGCCTCGCCATCAACATGGCTCAGACTGCGGCGGAGCTGGGCGGGACCCTGCTGAACTACGCTCGGGTCACGGATCTCATCAAGTCCGACGGCATGGTGACCGGAGCTCATGCCACGGAGCTCCTGGGCAACACCGAGCTGGAGCTCCGGGCAAAGGTCGTCGTGAACGCGACCGGCGCCTGGAGCGACTCGATCCGACGCATGGACGACCCCGACGCACGGTCGATGATCCAGCCCAGCCAGGGGGTTCACCTCGTCCTCGACAAGTCGTTCCTCCCCGGCGACAGCGCCATCATGGTGCCGCACACCGACGATGGTCGCGTGCTCTTCGCCATCCCCTGGTACGACCGGGTCGTGGTGGGCACCACCGACACGCCCGTCGAGGAGGCGCTTCTCGAGCCGCGGCCTCTCGAAGAGGAGGTGGAGTTCCTCCTGGCCCACACCGCTCGTTACCTGACGAAGAACCCCACTCGAGAGGATGTCCTGAGCATCTTTGCGGGCATCCGGCCCCTCGTGGCCAGCGACGGTGAAGCCGAGACGGCGGCGCTGTCCCGCGATCACACCCTGCACATCACCAGCTCGGGCCTCGTGACCATCGCCGGGGGCAAGTGGACGACATATAGAAAGATGGCCGAGGACACGGTCGATCAGGCCGCGACCCTGGCCGGTCTGGAAGAGAGACCATGCGTCACCCGAGAGCTCAGGATACATGGATACCACCAGGACGCCGGGGCCTTCGACGAGCTGGAGCACTACGGCGCCGACGCACCACACATCCGCGATCTCTTCCGCGAGCGACCGGGCCTCGAGAAGCCGCTCCACCCGCGTCTGCCCCACCGGGAGGGAGTGGTGGTGTGGGCCGTCCGGAAGGAGATGGCCGTCACGGTGGACGACGTCCTGGCCCGGCGCACTCGCGCCCTCCTGTGGGACGCCCGGGCCGCCATCGACGCGGCGCCTCGGGTGGCGAGCCTCATGGCGGAGGAGCTGGGCCGCGACAGGAGCTGGCGCCGAGACCAGGTCGAGTCGTTCCAGGCGTTGGCAGCCGGATATCTGCCTTGAGCTGACGGAGGGCTTGCTCCTTGCCCGTTCGGGCGGAATCGACTTATTCTCCACTCTTCGGGCCAGGTCGGAGCCCAACGCCGACACCGAGGCCGATTTGCCAATGACAAAGGGTGCTCTGCGACGGTCAATGGCGCGGACGGCCGCGGCGGCGGCGGCGATCGGTCTGCTGCTGGGCACGGCCGAGGCGGCCCCACTCAGGATCGAGATCACGGGCCATGAATTCCAGTGGCACGTGCGCTACCCGGGGCCGGACGGCGAGCTGGGCACGGCCGACGACCTTCTCGATCGCCGGCACGTGCGGGTTCCGCTCGGTCGAGACGTCGAGCTCGTACTGCACAGCCGCGACTATCTCTACACTCTGGCGCTTCCGCACGCCAGCCTGAAGGAGATCGCCGTCCCCGATCTCACGTTCTCGCTCCGGCTCACGCCGGACCGCGTCGGAAGCTTCGAGCTCCGCGGCGACCAGTTCTGCGGTTACTCTCACCCCGACCTCATGGGCGACTTCGTGGTGATGACGGAGTCCGATTTCGAGCAGTGGACGCGCGAGGAGCTGTCCTCGTCGCTGTCCGCGAAGGCGCCCGAGTAGACGAGGCCACACAATGAGCGCGACGTCGAGCGAGGAGTCAGTGTCATGAGAGGACGTGTTTGCCGGTGGATGGCCTTTGCCGCCGTGGCCGCTCTGACGCTGAGCGCCGGGGGCGTTGACGCGGCGCCTCAGGGGGCGGAGGGGGGCTCGGACGGGCCGCGGGTCCTCTTCCAGCTTCCGGAGTTCATCGTGCTGGACCAGGACGGGGACGCCTACGGCACCGAGCAGCTGCGCGGCAGCGTCTACATCGCGAACTTCATCTTCACACGCTGCAAGACCGTCTGCCCGCTGACGACCAACGAGATGCGGACCCTCCAGTCCGAGCTGCGGGCGGATCCAAAGTGGGCCGACATCCGTCTGGTGAGCTTCAGCGTGGACCCGGAGCACGACAGGCCCGACGTGCTCAAGGCTTTCGCCGAGACCAACGAGGCGGACACGTCCCACTGGAAGCTCCTCACCGGCACCCAGGGCCAGCTCTGGTGGCTGATCCAGAAGGGCTTCAAGCTGCCCGTGGGGGACGCGCCCGCGAACACGGAGATGCCGATCTTCCACAGCCGGAGCTTCGTGCTCGTCGACCAGGAGGGTCGGATGCGGGGCATGTACGATCCGCTGGAGGAGGCCGAGCACCAGAAGCTGGTGCGTGACTTGCAGACCGTCCTTGCAGAGCCCGGTCCGACGGTGGTGCACCTCCCCTCCGCCGAGGCGATCAACCCACCCTGGGTCGACGTGCGCCGAGAAGGTCAGCTCGCCGCCGCGGGAAGGATCTCCGCCGAGCATGACTTTCGCTTCACCGATCGGATCGCCGAGAGCGGCATCACGTTCGTCCATGGCGTCACCGACGACAGCGGCCGTATGTACAAACCGGTGCACTACGACCACGGCAGCGGCGTCTCGATCGCCGACGTGGACGGTGATGGAAAACAAGACGTCCTGTTCATGAACCAGGTCGGATCCAACGAGCTGTGGCGCAACCTGGGCGGCGGCCGATTCGAGAACATCACAGAGTCCTCGGGCCTCGGGCGCGAAGACGCGATCTCCGTCGGCGCGGCATTTGCGGACACCGACAACGACGGAGACTCGGACGTGTTCCTGACCTCTGTCCGGGGCGGGAACGTCCTCTTCGAGAACGATGGCACCGGGCGCTTCACCGACATCACGAAGACCGCCGGGCTCGAGTACAACGGTCACTCCTCGGGCGCGCTCTTCTTCGACTACGACCGGGACGGGAGTCTCGACCTCTTCCTCTCCAACGTCGGCGTCTACACCACGCAGGAGCAGGGACGAGCGGACTACTACGTCGCCTTTCCCGACGCCTTCAGCGGCCACCTGAAGCCGGAGCGCAGCGAGGAGAGTCGGCTCTACAGGAACCTGGGCGGGAACCGGTTCGAGGACGTGACCGCCGAGACGGGCCTACTCGACCTGAGCTGGAGCGGCGACGCCACCCCGATGGACGTCAACGGAGACGGCTGGCCCGACCTCTACCTGCTGAACATGCAGGGCCACGACCAGTACTACGAGAACCAGGGTGGCAAGGGCTTCGTGGCCCGGAGCCGAGAGGTCTTCCCGAAGACGCCGTGGGGGTCGATGGGCGTCAAGGCCTTCGACTTCGACAACGACGGCGACCAGGACCTCATCCTCAGCGACATGCACTCCGACATGAGCCAGCCCAGCCCGCTGGACAAGGAGAAGTCCAAGGCGCAGATGCAGTGGCCGGAGTCGTATCTCGGCTCCGGGGGCCAGAGCATCTTCGGCAATGCGTTCTTCCGCAACGACGGAGACGGCCGCTACACCGAGATCTCCGACGAGATCGGCACCGAGAACTACTGGCCCTGGGGGTTGAGCGTGGGCGACCTCAACGCCGACGGCTTCGAAGACGTGTTCATCGCGTCCGCGATGAACTACCCGTTCAGCTACGGAGTGAACACGCTGCTCCTGAACGACGGCGGGCAGCGCTTCGCCGACGCCGAGTACATCCTCGGCGTGGAGCCCCGGCGGAACGGCCGGACCTCCAAGCCCTGGTTCGAGCTCGACTGCTCGGGCAAGGACAAGGACGACCTGCTCGTGTGCCAGCGGTACGGCTTCTCCGGCCGCGTCGTGGTCTGGAGCTCGGTCGGCTCACGCTCGTCGGTGATCTTCGACCTGGATGACGACGGCGACCAGGACATCGTCACCCTCGAGTTCGGCGACGCGCCGATGGTCCTGATCAGCGACCTCGCCCAGCGGAAGCCGGTGCGCTACCTGAAGGTCGACCTCCAGGGGACGAAGTCGAACCGGGACGGCCTGGGCGCCACCGTGGTGGTGAGCGCGGGAGGACGGCAGTACGCGAGGGTCTACGACGGCGTCTCGGGATACCTGTCCCACAGCCTCTATCCTCTCTACTTCGGCCTGGGCGACGCCGCCACCGTCGACTCCATCGAGGTGCGCTGGCCGTCCGGTCACACCCAGAAGGTCGCCGGCCCGATCGAGAGCAACACGAGAGTGAAGGTCGTGGAGGACGGCCCCGCGGCGAGCGACTGACGCCGGCGTCTCCACTTCGGCAACTAGTGGTAGACAGCCCCCGGCTCGGAAACCCGATCCGGCCGGCGGCGACATCGGTCCATCTTCTCCTTGCCATAGTCGTGCTCAGCCAGAAGCGCGTTGTGAGCGCGACACGTCAGGCACAGATTGCTCGGGCTGTGGTCGCCGCCACGCCCGAACGGCTCCCTGTGGTGGAACTCCAGGTCGTCCTTCTTGCGACAGCGGCTCCCGACCTCGTCCACGTAGGTGCACCGCCCTTTGTCTCGCTGGTGCACCGCGCGCCGGACCGCCGCCGGGATGTGGCGGGACGAGGGCTTCGTGCTCGTGTCCGCAAGGCTCTTCCTCGGGGCTTTCGTCCGCGCAAACCGCTTCGATTCCAGCTTTTGGAGCTTCTCGGTGACCGCCTCGTCGATGATCGTCGCCAGGTCGCCGTCGGGCACCGAGGAGCGCATCAGGGCCTTGAGCCGGTCCAGCTTGTTGCGCAGCTCGGTGCTAGCAGTGAACTGGATCTTGTGGCGGTCCGGGGCCAGGGCTTCCACGACGGCGGGCCGCGCAGGCCTGGGCGGTTGAGGCGAATCAACTGCGTCCGGACGCAGTTGGGGGGGGACCGCCTTCGGCTCCCCTCTTCTCGCAGGGAGCTTCCGCATCACCGACGGCGCATCCGGACGGGGCGCGAGGGCAGCCACGATCTCTTCGATCTGGCGCTTGGACTTGTGCCGGGCCTGCTTCAAGAGCCCTTCCCGGTTCTTCCGGGTGAGGTGCGGCGCCAGCTTCGCGAGGCCGGTCAGGTGAACCCGCCCGTCGGCCAGCATCCCAGGAGCATCGGATGCTCGCGGGACGCGCGGGCCACCCGGATGCGCAGCCAGGCCTCCGCCTCGGAGAGATGCAGCACGTCCGTGCAGTAGGCAAACATCGAGGACGAGGCCTCGCGAGCGTAGAGCCGCCGTGCGTCGACCTCGGCAATGTGGGAAATGAGGTCGGCCTCGACGTGTCGAGACCGACCCACGAGCTCGGACAAGCGACGGAGCAGCTCGTCGTCCGAGAGCGATTGTGGGTGGGCTTTCTCTCTCATGGAGACAATATAGGCAGCACCTTTTGGACCTCCGAGAATCGCTGGTGTTGGACTGAAAGACGTGCGGTGGCTCCCGAAGTCATTCAAGCCGATTACGATGCCGGTGGTTCACTTCCGGTCACTACGGCTGCCTTCAATGACGAGTCAGTGACGTCGTCGAAAGTCGCCTCCGAAATCTGTCAAGGGGAAATGAAAAAAAATCGACCCGGGCTCGTCCTGCCCATACCCGGGCCCCTCCGCGAAGCGCGATTCCTCGAGCGCCCCAACCGCTTCGTCGTGCACGCGCGCCTCGGGAACGGCCGCAGAGTGGTCGCCCACCTGGCAGACCCGGGGAAGCTCCGCGAGCTCCTCGTCCCCGGGCGCCGGCTCCAGCTCCGCCGCGCGACGGACCCCACTCGAAAGACCCAGTGGTCCGCCGTTCTCGTCGAGTCGCCCGACTCGTCCACCTGGGTCTCCATCGACACCGGCCTCCCCAATCGCCTGATCCGCCGCGCCCTCGAGGAAGACGCCCTGGAGGAGCTGGCGGCATGGCGCCTGGAGAGGCGGGAGTACACCGTCGGCCACTCGCGTTTCGACTTCCTGCTCCAGAGACCGCGAGGAGGGCGCGGCCCTCGCCGGATGGTGGTGGAAGTGAAGAGCGTCTCCCTCGTGCAGGACGGAGTCGCGCTCTTTCCCGATGCGGTGACAGCGCGCGGCGCGCGCCACGTCCGAGAGCTCGCGGCCCTTCGGCAAAGCGGGGAGTGGGCGGCTGCGGTTCTCTTCGTCCTTCAGCGCCCAGACGCCGTCCGCATCATGCCCTTTTCTGCACGGGACCCGGAGTTCGCCCAGGCCCTGGCCGAGGCAAGCCACGCTGGAGTCCGCCTCTTCGGCCGTCGCTGCACCATCGACCTCGATTCCGTCACCCTGGGTCCGCCCATCCCGGTGGTCCTGCCCCGCTAGAGCGGGGTCGTTTCGATCCGACGGCGACCCCTCGCGACCCTCGCCTCCTCCGTGCTGGTGTATCTGTTCTCCATACGGTCGAAGGACGCTTCGAGGACGTCGAACCGTTGGTGCATGTGGGTCTCGAGGTCGCGAAGGGCAGTATCGATCCGCAGGAAGAGGCGCGCCTCCATACGAGCCAGCGCCGCCGTGATCTCTTCGATTGTGGCTTCCATCGGGTCCTCGCGCTTCCAGTGTGAGAGAAGGGCACAGTCTACCGCCGTGCGGGTCGGCCCAACACCCCGTTTCCGTGCCGGAGCACCTCGATCCCTCTCGGGCGGCCCATAATCCCTGGCGTCCCAGGACAATCGTTCGACCGCAGCTCAACAGGGGCCAGGCTCCCGGGAGGGGTCGTGTTGATCGGGCAGACCCTCTCCCACTCCCGGATCGCTGTGGCCCCGGGGGCCGGGGGGATGGGCCACGCTGGTGCTGACATAGAATGACCAGGTGGAGATCGAGCGCTTTCCGGGAGGTGACCTCGTCGGCAAGGGCCTGCGAGATTTGGAGGGCCGCCGCGAGACCGTGGAGGCTCTTCTGGTTTCGATTGCCGCCCCGCGACTTCGAGATGCCGGTCTGAGCGTCTCCCACCCGTATCCCGACCTCGAGATCCGCAGTCAGGTGTCACGAGCCGGTGCCGAATGGGGATTCTGGGTCGGCAGCGACGAGATCGTGTTCTTCAAGCGCAGCGACCCGCTTCGCTTCATGTCGGCGAGGGTCCGTGACTCCAGCACGGGGTTGGACATCGCGGAGCCGGTGGAGCTTTTCGCTGTTCCGGGCGCGAGGGCGGGCGCGGTTTCGCGGGACGGCCGGACCTTCGCCGCGGTGCTCCCCGTCGAACCAGACGACGCGAGCGAGGCCGCAGGCGGCGGTGAAGTCCGGCTCGTCCTCAATTGGCACCGGGCCGTCGAGCGGTAGGACAGGAGGAAGACGTGGCGACAGCCCAGGTCGTAGGCGCCGTGGCCGCGCTGTGGAGGTTTCCGGTCAAGTCCATGAAGGGCGAGCGGCTGGAGCAGGCCGAGCTCACGGAGCGAGGCCTGGTGGGGGACCGTTCTCATGCGCTTATCGACGTGGAAACCGGCAAGGTGGTGAGCGCCAAGAGCGTGCGACTGTTTCCCGATTTGCTCGGCTGTGGGGCCGCCTTCGTGGAGCCGCCGCGATCGGAGGACGATCTGCCGCCTGTCCGGATCACCCTGCCCGACGAGTCGTCGGTGATGAGTGATTCCGCCGACGTCAACCGTGTCCTGTCCGCTTTCTTCCGGCGGGAGGTCCGCCTGGCGCGCGTCGCTCCCGATGACTTCACCATCGACCAGTACCACCCCGACGTCGAGACCGCCGATCCGGCGGGCCACCGCGACTCCGTGGTGGAGCAGAAGCTCGGCTCGGCCCTCTTTGCCCAGGCGGGTCTTCCCTCCCCCGTCCCCGTCGGCTCGTTCTTCGACGTGTTCCCGGTGTCGGTACTGACCACCTCCACCCTGACGCGGCTGAACGAGCTCCGTCCGGAGACTCGCTTCGACCTGCGTCGGTTCCGGATGAACGTGATCGTCGACACCAGGGAAGCCGGCTTCGTCGAGAACGGCTGGGTCGGCCGGGAGCTCGCGATCGGCGACGCGGCGCGACTCGGCGTGGCGCTGCCCGATCCACGATGCGTGATGACGACGCTGGCTCAAGACGAGCTGCCCGGCGACACCAACGTCCTCCGGACTCTGGTCCAGCACAACCGCATTCCAGTCGGGGACCTCGGCCTCTATCCCTGCGCGGGCGCCTACGCCGTGGTGGCCGCGCCGGGAAGCATCCGAGCCGGGGATCTCGCGACACTCCACTGACCCCGCTCGGATCGCCTCTGAGAATGAGGCGTCAGGTCTTGAATCTGCTCCCACGGTCGCATCTCAGGGCTTCAACTCCATCCGCAGCGAGGTTTGCGGCTCGACGAAGGCGTTGACGACCTCGACCGGGAGCACTACGGCGGACGGATCGGGCGTGGCCGTCAGGTTGACCCTCACCTCGCCGTGGGCCGGCACGGTGACGATGTCGGAGGCATTGGAGAAGCGCCGGGGCCCGACGTTGCGAAGGATCATGCGGATCGGCGCATCGTTGCGGATGGTCAAGGGAAGCACCTGCGAGTCCTCCCGCAGGGTTCCGGGGACCAGCGTGAGCGCACCCTCGACGACGGCCCGAACCTGAGGCTCCCGGCCGATGACGTGCCCCATGAACAGGGCGGCGGTCTGCCCACCGACCAGCGCCTTGCGGATCGCTTCGGCGGTCTTCTCCCTGGCCAGGACGAGCGTCACCGTGCGATGCTCGCCGGCGTCGAAGTCGTAGTCGTAGTCGACCAGGCCGTGGATGTCGGACGTGCCCAGGATCACGAGGTCGTGGTCCAGGGCGACCTGGAAGGTCGCTTCGGAGTAACCATGGCCGTTGGCGACTTCGATCCCCTGGATCAGGCCCTCGGCGAAGAGCTGCTTCTGCTCCTCTGGAACCACCAGCACCCCGTCGGGGAAGTCGCGACCCCAGTAGGGGTGGTTCCAGAAGGTGAAGCCGCCCTGGCGCTGCGCCTCGCGCAAGGCCTGCGTGGCGTTTTCGAGATTGTCCTCGTCGCGCTCCTCGATCGTCAGAAGCGGATTGGCGTCCTTGATGAACACGGCGTTGATGTGGCCGGGAGAGAGCTTTCGGGTGATCTCCGCCCCGTTGATGACGATCAGGTCGGCGCCCTCGAGCTTGGCCGCGCTCTCGGACGCCACCTGATACGACCGGTTGCGATCGGGGTGCGGGATGTCTTCGCTCTTGGGCTGGTACTCGAGGTGCTCCGTGACCGCCATCGCCGCCAGGCCGTCCCTCTGCGCCTCCCAGGTGCGCACCGTGGGCCAGACGTGCCCATCGGAGAACACGCTGTGGGTGTGCAGGTCGACCGACAGCACTCGCCGACCGTCGCGGGTGTCCGGAAAGACCAGGACGCGCGAGGGAATGACGTCCGCATGCTCATGCGTGTGGACGGCATGCTGGTGAGAGGCGGCTTCGCCCTGAGTCACAGCTCCGGCCGCAGGTTGCAGGCCGAGCATCGCCGCGGCGGCCAGGAAGTTGATCGCAAGCTCCATCGGTCTCCTCCTTCTCTTTGCTCGAGAGTCTACCGTCAACGGAGCCAGTGAGGGGTCAGCAGGCTGAATCAAGAATCGACTCTATTCCTCTCCTCGGTCCAGAGCGACTCATTTGATGCGTCATTATGAGTCATGCTAGGATTCATTCCGAGAGGAGTCTCAATGCAACAGCTTTCTCTGCGGGGTTTCGACAAGGAGCTCGAAAGACGGATCCGCGCAATGGCGCGCAAAGAGAGGATCTCGCTGAACAAGGCGGCCCTGAAACTGATGCGCCAGGGGGCGGGAATCGCTGAGTCATCCGACGCCCCTGCCACAGTGGGTGAGGCCCTCGACTCGTTCATTGGAAAGTGGACGGAGCAGGACGAGCGGCGCCTTCTGGACAGCATCGCCGGGTGCGAGGCCGTCGACCCGGAGCCGTGGTGATGACGATCCTGCTGGACACGAACGCCTATTCGGCGCTCTTTCGAGGACACGCCGACGTCGCGCACCGTGTCCGGCGAACGGAGCGTGTGCTCCTGTCCGTGGTTGTCGTGGGGGAGCTGCTCTTCGGCTTCCGCAACGGTTCTCGCTACGAGACGAACCGTCAGGAGTTGGACGAGTTTCTGGCGAGCCCCTTCGTCTCTCTCTTGAATGTCGGGCTCGTGACCGCAGACCGCTTCGGGCGCATCGCCTCGGCCCTCAAGCGCAAGGGAAAGCCCCTGCCGACCAACGACATCTGGATCGCCGCCCAGGCCATGGAAACGGGTGCTGAGCTGGTGTCGTTCGATCACCACTTCGAAGACGTTGACGGCCTGGCCTGGACCCCGCCCCTCGATCAGTAGTCAATGACCGCCCCGAGTGCTTGCGTCACTCTGGGCGTGCCTAACGGCGAAGCCGCCGATCAGCAGGTAGCGAGCCCCGGCTTCGTTCAACGCCCGGCAGATGCGGACGACGTCGCCCGGCTCCGGCGCTCGCGAGCAACGATCATCATCCTGGTCATCCACGCGTCAGCCTCATCGAATGAGGAGAATCGATAGACGCCCGGGGGACGAGTGTGGCGTCGCCCCGAAGAAAGCCGGCCGTTCGGGCGAGGCGACCCTGGTCCGCCCAGCTGTCACCGCGATCTGAACGACGTCCGACGGTGCGCATGGCCCATTATCGCCGATCGGCCGCCCACTCCGAGGCCTGAGGGGTCAGGTCTTGTTGCGCCAGGGGACGCCCTGGGAGGTGGGAAGCATGATGTAGAGCCATCGTGAGTGAAACCCTCCTGATCGGCCCCGGCGGGGCGGCGAGAAG
>Ga0310121_10000008_pt1 | contig 160153 bp, 133 predicted proteins | sample CB27_Tmax_986_MG_FD_203504 | JGI IMG/M metagenome (GOLD analysis project Ga0310121, IMG submission 203504) | Marine microbial communities from Western Arctic Ocean, Canada - CB27_Tmax_986 | ecosystem: Environmental > Aquatic > Marine > Oceanic | place: Canada: Western Arctic Ocean | collected... | reverse complement strand
CCTTCGAACAGTTCGCCCGCCATCAAATCAATACGGCGGGTTATTTCGAGTTGGCCCGCCTACTACGGAACCACGTCGTGCAGCGACAGGCAGAAGGCAGCGTTATCCTGTTGGGATCAATGTATGGTCAGGTGGCGTCCTATCCAGATGCTTACGAAGGGCTACCAGCTAGTCCCGTTGCTTATCACGTGCACAAAGGCGGTGTGATCCACATGGCCCGACACCTGGCCGCCTACTACGCCGCCGACCGGGTACGGGTCAACTGCATCAGCCCCGGACCGTTCCCTCCTGACAAAGTCAACCGGGACATGGTCAAACAACTTTGCACAAAACTGCCCATGAAACGGATGGGAAAGCCTCACGAACTAAAAGGGGCCCTGCTGTTGCTGGCCAGCGATGCGGGCAGCTACATCACAGGTCAAAATATTACCGTCGATGGTGGTTGGACATCCTGGTAGAGCGGTCTCTCATGAAAACTGCAGCGTTGTGTAGGAGCGACACCCGCTGGATCAGAACGTGAATCATGGTTCCTCGATACGGTACAGGTGCGTTTTCGTACGCAGATAGAGCGCCTTACCCAGGGCGACAGGGGAGGCCATGAAACCAGCACTGAGTTGATTACGAGCCAGTTCCTTGTATTTCCGGCCGGCGGCAATGACTCGAGTCTCACCCGCTTGGTCAAATAGATAAATGCGTCCCGGGACGTAGAGGATCGACGCAGAGAATTCTCCTCCGATTCGCTTGTGCCAGATCATTTCAGCAAGCTGGGTATCGACACAGGACACAATCCCGTCGTTGCTGCAACGATAGATCAAACCGTCGATCAGTACCGGCGAACTGTGCTTGGCCACAAACCGATCGATTTGCCAGCGCACGCGAGTCGCGGTGATATCACCGCGACCTCGCGGATCAATGGCATAGAGTGTAGGAGATGCACCGGAACCGCTGTTCATGTACACAAGTTCTCCATCGAACAGCGTTCGGCCAGCCGTCGAGTGCCCGGCATGCCGACACTGCCAGATCTCTTTACCTGTACGGGGATGATAAGAGTAAAAAGCTTTGGCGCTTGGACTCATTAACTGGAGTTGTCCATCGACACGAATGACCAGAGGTGTGTTGTAAGCTTTGCGGCGATCTCCATCAGCCTTTGGCTTCCCATCCTCTCCGAGATCTCCGTAGTCCGTCGAACGCTCCGTCCTCCAAACGGTCTCTCCCGACATCTTGTTGAGTGCCACAATGTAATGATAATCGCTGCCGTCCATGTGGAAAATCAACATGTCTTCAAACAGAACCGGCGACGAAGCGGGGCCTCGAAAATGATTGCATGGCAAATCACGCCGCTGCCATAACACTTGACCGGTCTGTGTGTCGAGGCAGGCCGTCCCGTAACTGCCAAAATGAACGTACACCCGCCCCTCTTCAATCACCGGTGAGGGCGAAGCATAACCATTCAGGTCGTTGCCAAGCGGGCGCGGATGTTCGACATCAAATATCTTTTTGTCAAGTAATATCTTGCCGTCCTGGCGATCAACACACACGGCATACATCTGCCTGCCATCTTCGCGGGCGGTCGTCATCCAGATCTGGTTCCCGAAAATCACGGGAGTCGACCAACCTTTGTCGTGGATAGGCGTCTTCCAACGGACGTTTTTCGATGCGGACCACACCAGCGGTACATCTGCATGTGGTGCATGACCATTCTGCGTGGAGCCTCGATATTCGGGCCAGCTATCCATACTCTGGCCATTGACCATCAGCAGAAAACTTAAGCATTGCGCCGCAACCAGTGGACTCAACATTCTGACACCTCGACAGCAAAGGTTTTTGAAAGAATCACAAAATGATTAACTATTCATTTCCGCCCTTGATGGGTCGTTTGCATTAAAAAGGACGAGCGCAGTGGAAGAACTAAAGTCCCTGAAACAAACAGCGCAACTCCAATCAAGATGAACGTCTGTGTCTGGCCCAGTGCTCCCAAGCTCCATTCGGCCAATCGCGGACCACACATCGCAGGTACCCAGGTACCACCCAAAACAATCGCCGATGCCAGGTGTGTACGATGGGGCAGCATCCGCTGCGCTAAGGCAATGCCGACAGGGACCATGGAGAACATGCCCACACCCACGAAAAAACAGATAACGTAGCTCCACTCGACCGGGAGAAACGCCAAACTCGCAGCCAGTGGCGACAAGGCGCACGGCAGCACGACAAGCGGCCATTTTTCGCGCCCGGGCTGGACCAGGAAGCCGGCACACAAGCCGCCCGTCGCGGCTCCGGCCATGACACAGGCATTCAGACTGCCCACCCGCGGAGCGGAAAAGATGGCCAGCTTCTCTGTCGTCCAACTCGGATGCTGCAGTTGGATTTCACCCTGGACCCATCTCACGAAGACATAGGCCAAAGCCAACTGGGCCATGAATCGGATCACGGTGGCCATGTAGACCAGCATCACAACCAGCCAGCGGGTCCCGATGTCGTGTACTGGCAGCCGTTTTACAACGGCCAGTGCACCACGGTGCCGTACCCGCGATACCGCCCAAAGAAACAACGCTGCTAGCAGGCACCCCGGAATGATCAACCAGGGAAGAAAATTCACACCACCACTGGCCGAAACCCACCTGGGCACCAGGAACGCACCGAGGACACCACCGCTCATCCCCGCAACGAAAAAGAACGCAACTGATATCGTTCGCCTTTCTTCTCTCAATTGTGCCGCCGCGGAAACAGCGGCGGGATGAAACAATCCGATACCAACCGCGCCTACAATGTAAACGGTCCACAGGGACGCTGCATGCCCGACCCAACCGATCGCCCCAATCCCTATCGCTGCCAGCACACATCCGGTGACACCCAGCGCATAGGTCCGAAATCGATCGCCAATCAAAGCAGAAAGCGGCTGAGACAGTCCCGCGGCGACTGACCCTGCACCCAGCAGCCAGGCCGACTCCTGTGCCGACAAATCGTAGATCGCTTCCACAACTCCCAATGTCGATGGCAGTACCGCGGCACACAGATCCACCCACACATGGCAGCCCAGAATGGCGGCCAGAGGTAACGCCCAGGAAGATACAACTCCCACCGATTTGTTTTCAATTGACGCAGCAACTTGTGTCATAGCAGGAGCGATGGAAGCAGGAAAATGGTTGCCTACGGTGAGTCCTTCAAAATGTCCTGCTACCTTGCTTAACTCGCTGGAACAATTCCCGGCCTTTTCAACAGCGGAAAGAATTCACCAAAAACGTCGACAGCAAGATTTTCAAACGAATCAGACAGTCGTGGCGCACGGTTCAGTTTTTAGGTTTAACTCCCTGCGAACATACCACGGCACGTCAACTGTTTCAAACCACACCTGCTTCCCCTCTCTTCGTGCGCCTTCGCTCGTCCCAGGCAGTGAAAACGGCCTGGGACCACAAAAAAGTTGCCCACTTTTATTTCCCGTGTAGGACCACCGGCCACCACGACAAAAGTCCGGCTGAAAACGTCCCCCCAGGCCGACCGGGCAGCGGACGAGCACTTTAAGGGTACATGGCCTGACAGTCTCCTCAATACCGCAAGGTTCGGGTTGTCTTGGCCACACCGGAAATTTAAAATGGAAGCATACCGATTTCGACTGGAAAGCACTCATCAAGACAAGTGGATCGTTGTAACTTGGAGGTTGGTTGCTGGTACTGGATCCGTCGCCGAGATGGAAGTCTCGCTCCCTACCGGTTCCATCAAGTACGACCCGTCCTCCGCGGTGGTCGTCGGGAAGGTCATTTTTTTGTGGGCAGTTTCATCGAAACGTGGCCGCTTAGTTCGGTCGTTGGAGAAGCACACATGCCCTGCTCCGACATGGATTCGAGTTCCTGAAACCGATAGCAGAACAGTGTGAAGGCTCCAAGGAGACGAGACAATGAATCGCAAGCCGGGCAACTCGCGTCGCCAATTTCTAAAAAACAGTACAGCCACCGTGGCAGGGACGACACTCACTGGCAGTCTGGCCAACCTCTCATCGAAGGCTCATGCGGCCGGCAGTGACTGGTTAAAAGTAGGGCTCGTCGGTTGTGGTGGTCGTGGCACGGGTGCAGCGTTACAAGCGCTGCGAGCAGATCCACATACAAAACTGGTCGCGGTTGCTGACGCTTTCCAGGAAAAAATTGACGGCTCGCTAAAAACACTCCGCAAACAGGAAGAAATCGTCTCCCGGGTTGACGTTGACCCGAGTCATCAATTTGTCGGTTTGGATTCGTATCAACATGTCATCGATACCGTCGATGTGGTTCTGCTCTGTACCCCGCCCGGGTTTCGACCCACACATTTGGCTGCTGCGGTTGAGGCAGGAAAACACGTCTTTGCGGAAAAACCGGTGGCGACCGACAGTGCGGGAGTCCGTTCCGTCATACAATCTGTCCAGCTCTCGAAGGACAAGGGATTGTCGGTTGTGTCCGGTTTCTGTTGGCGGTACAGCAACCCGAAGAGAGCGCTGTTTGAAAAAATTCACGATGGATCCATCGGGGACGTGCGATCTGTCTATGGCACCTACTACACCACTCCGGTCAAGAAAATGCTCCCCGCGGAATCCCGGCCGGATGGAATGTCAGATCTCGAATGGATGGTTCATAATTGGTATAACTTCACTTGGCTTTCAGGGGACGGACTGGTGGAACAGGCTTGCCACACTGTCGATTGGGTTTCCTGGGCCTACGGGGACAAAGTACCTGCCAGTTGTACTGCCGTAGGTGGGCGACAGATCCCATCTGCTGGTGGAAATATCTTCGACCACGTGGAGGTGAACTACCTGTGGGACAACGGAGCCCGTGGCTTTGTGGTTCATCGACAGATTGACGGCTGCTACGGAGAAAATCAACTCTACGTCCTGGGTACCAAAGGTAACGGGTCACTCACGCGCCACAGCCAGATTAGCGATCTTGCGGACGAGCGTGTCTGGAAGTACGACGGATCGGTTAATAGTATGTATCAGGCCGAACACGACGCACTCTTTGCCTCGATTCGTTCGGGAAACCCCATCAATCACGGTGATCGCATGGCCAACAGCACCATGATGGCCATCATGGGGCGTCTGGCAGCCTACACGGGTGAAAAAATCACCTGGGAAATGGCAATAAACTCTCAGGACACACTCGTCCCCGCGATCACCGACGGCTGGAACACTCCTGTTATTTTCCGCAAACTCGCTCGACCGGGTACGGTGCGATACGTGTAGAAAAAGAATAACATAATGCACCAGCGGGTTTCGTCTGTTGAAACCCGCTGCCCTGATTCCTGGAGAACAGCGTATGCGAATTAATGACAACATCGTAAAAGACCAGAAGTTGCTACGGGCAGCGTCCGACCCGGAAGCCCTCACACAGCTCGGGACGTACAACTGGTGGGATGGTTGGTGGCGCAGCGACCCACGAAATGCTTTTGAAGAGCTAATTCAGCTACTCTGGAGCGACCAGGACCTACCGGAAACGGTAGCCGGATTCGAGTACTGGAACAACGTCAACCAAGCCACTGGTGGAGTCGGATGGCACCGGGATTGTGACGAAAAAATTCGAGCTGCCAGCGGCAGAGTGATCTCGCCGAAGGTCGGGCACATTTATTATATGCATGCCGAAGATTTATCGGGCGGATTCCTGGAAATCAGTGGTGCCCAAAACATGTCCCTCATTGCACTGGAAAATCTGGAGCGAATTCGTCCGCAAAAAAATCGGGTAATCTTCTTTGATCCCAGCCTGCTACATCGTGTTTCACCGGTGCATGCTGGACTTCGCCACGCGTTTTTGGCCAACGTCTGGGATTCCAAACCCGGTACTTTTGATTTGGGCGATCATGTCGATGCCCAGTTTCAACCCGTTTGAGTTCCCCCATTCACTGGCAATCGCCAACTCACAGACTAACGTTTTCGAAGGTAAACCATGCAGGAACCCATTGCCTACTTGAAAGGCAAGTTTGTCCCCGCGTCAGAATGTGTTCTCCCGATCTATGATTTGGGCATCGTTCTCGGAGCAGCCGTCACCGATTTTCTGCGTACTTTCCATCAACGTCCTTATCGAATGGAAGATCATGTCCAGCGATTTTACCGGTCCTGCAAATATGCGAGGATCGATCCACCGGTCGATTTACAGGAAAGTATTGACATCTCGGAAAAACTCCTCGCAGAAAATTCTCGCTTGTTACCTGGAGTGGAACTGGGACTAATTTATTACATGACTGCAGGAGAGAACACGGTGTATGCCGGAGCCTCCGGCGTGCCAAGTCAACTAACACCGACCTATGTCCAGCATACCTTTCCGATGCAGTTTCACCTGTGGCGCAACACCTTCCTGCACGGTGTCCATTGTGTCACACCTGCCCCTCGCCATTGGCCACCTCAATGCCTTTCTTCTAAAATCAAAAACCGCAACCGCCTGCACATGTGGATTGGCGAACGGGAAGTACAAGCCGTTGACAAGAGTGCCATGCCCCTGTTTTTAGATATTGACGGAAACGTCACAGAAACAGGCGGTTCCAATTTTGTAATTTTCCGTGACGGGCAGGTAGTGTCGCCCCATCGCAAAAACATTCTGTGGGGAATCAGCCTGACGGTACTCGCGGAAATCTGCGCCGAAATGGACATTCCCTTCGTCGAAGCGGACATCCAGACCTACGACATCGTCAACGCTGACGAGGCGTGGATCCCGACAACTCCCTTCTGCCTCGGCCCGGTCGTGCGCATCAACGGCGTACCCATTGGAGATGGCCGCCCCGGCCCGATGTGGCGGAAGATTCTCGACCGCTGGAGTGAAATTGTGGAGAAGGACATTTACCGTGAGACGGCAGAAGCGACGGTTTGAATCGCACGACGCGCGCCACGGGTGAGGAACGCTTTCCATGCCCGCCCGCGCACGAACCCGCCCCCTCTTTTTTCATGAAACCGGACCAGGCCCCTCCCATTCCCAAGCATTCGTCGTCCGTTGCGTCCTGGAAATACAAACCCATCTGGGAAACCGGCGACAAATCTGCCCCGACCGTCTGTTTTGAAAACCTGTGGGATGATATACATGTGAGGGACAATGATCGTTGACTGTGGCGGGCGCCAGCACTGTCACAGAAGAACCAATACGGAGGACTACCATCGTGTTATTTGAACAGTTGTGTGCGCGTGAATCCCAGGGAAGTCCTATCCGGGTGGGCGTCATCGGCGCCGGCACGTTCGGCACTCAGATCGTCGCACAGACGTGTCAGATGCAGGGCATGAGAGTCTCTGCCTTAGCAGAACTGGACCTGGCACGCGCCCGCAAAGCCCTCACCCTGGGTGGGGTTCAAGCTGAACACATCCTTGAAGTAGAAACCAGCTCTGCCATCAACGACGCAATTCGCAAGGATCATCCCGCGGTCACTACGGATGCAAATGCTTTGATGGAGAGCGAGATCGACGTGGTGGTCGAGGCCACTGGCCATGTCAACGTGGGCACCATGCACGCTTACCGGGCAATCGAAGCGAAAAAACACGTGGTCATGGTGACCGTGGAAGCGGATATTGTGGTAGGACATTTGTTGAAGCAAAAGGCAGATGCAGCCGGAGTCATGTACAGCATGGCTTACGGCGACGAGCCCGCCCTAGCCTGCGAGTTGTGGGACTGGGCACGGGCGCTGGGATTCCGCGTGGTAGCTGCGGGCAAAGGAACCCGGTTCCTACCGTCGTTTCGAAAATACAATCCGGATGATGTGGCCGAGCAGTACGGATTTACAGGCGACGATTACAACGCCCAGATGTTTGGCTCCTTTCTCGACGGCACCAAGCACGCGATTGAAATGGCGGCCCTCTCCAACGCCACAGGATTGGTGCCTGACGTGCGCGGCATGCACTTCCCCTCCCCCGATCTGCGGGAAATCCCCGACGTGCTGTGCTCAACCGAGAAGGGCGGGATCTTGCAACAGGAAGGAGTCGTGGAGGCCGTCAGTGCGATCCGGCCGGACCAGTCGGAGGTGGAACGGAACCTACGTGGCGGATTATACGCTGTGATCGACGCACCGGCAGGATTCGCGGTCGATTCGCTCGCATCCTACGGCGAAATCATCGGTATGATCACCGGTAGAAAAAGTAATTATGCGATGATCTATCGGCCGCAGCACTTCATCGGCCACGAGATGCCGATCACTGTGGCACGGATGATGGTTTGGGGTCAGACTTGTGGTGCGGCAGTCACCAAAACGGCTGACGTGGTGGCGGCGGCCAAGCGTCCGCTGGTGCCGGGAGATGTGCTGGACGGCGAAGGAGGGTTCACCGTCTACGGCCTGATCGACCGGTCCGACACCGCACAGCGGGAACAGCTTGTGCCGATGGGGATCACGCAGGGAGCGACGGTCACCGAGCACATTCCCGAGGATGGCATGATTACCTACAACAACGTGGATGTGGCTGATTCCCTGCCATATCGACTGCTGCAAGAGGAAGCACTGACCGGCGCTGGTTGATCAGAATGCTTACCGACGTTCACCTATCCCGTCCAAAGACTTGAGCTGGTCACACCGGAAGAGGATATTTCTTCATCCGATGGTTCAAGCATCAAGAATCCAACTCGCTGCCAACTTCCGCCAGTGACTCGTCGATCAAAGCGACGATTTCATCGATGTCCTGACGGGTAATACAAAGCGGCGGGGACAGATTGACAATTACATTTCCATGGGAGCGGAGCAGGAGCCGACGTTTTTTAAAGGCAGCTATCAGTCGTTGCGGAATTTTCTGTTCCACGGGAAAGCGTGCTTTGGTCTTCCGGTCTGCCACCAGTTCCATCGAAAGCATCAGGCCGATTCCACGTACGTCCCCAATCATCGCGTGTTTTTCTTGCAGAGCCTGTAAGTGGCCCCGGAAATAAGCTCCCACCTCCCTGGCATTTTCCACCAGATTTTCGCGTTCGATAATCTCAATATTCTTCAGCCCCGCGGCTGCAGAAACGGGGTGTCCGGCAGCGGTGAACACATGTTGGAAACACCTGCCCTCACCGGTAAATTCATCCGCAATTTCTTGACGCGCAATGGTAGCTCCCAGCGGTAGATACGTGCTGCACATTCCCTTTGCCATCGTGATGAGGTCGGGCACAACGTTCCAATGTTCAACAGCGAACATCTTGCCGGTGCGGCCGAAACCCGTGATAACTTCGTCAGCGATCAGCAAAACGCCGTAACGGTCGCAAATCTCGCGCAGCCGGGGCCAGTACTCGTCGCCCGGTACAATCGCACCCGGCCCGCTGGTGACCGGCTCGGCAATGACTGCCGCCACGGTTTCCGCGCCATGCGCCTGAATGAGCTCTTCGATGGCGGTGGCACATCTCGTGGCACATTCCGAGGCATTTGACGATTCGTATTCACAGCGGTAACTGTTGGGTTGCGGGGCGTGCAGCACCCCCGGATAAGGCGGATCGTAGTCGCTCAGCACAGTCCCTTCGGCGGATCCCAACCACAGGACACCAGCGGACGCTCCGTGATAAGAACCACGACGGCTGATGATCTTGTGACGGTTGTTTTCCCCGCGCCGGTGATGGTAGGCTCGAGCAATTTTCAGCGCGGTCTCATTGGCTTCCGAACCGCCACTGGACAGAAAGGTTCGAGATAAGCTGCCGGGAGTGATCTGGGCGAGTTTGGCGACCAGGCGGATCGTAGGCGGGTTGGCAGACCGCTGTGGGAAATAGGAGATCTGCCGCATCTGTTCGTAGGCCGCCTCGGCAATTTCCTGTCGGCCGTACCCCACATTGACCGATGCATAGCCCGCATTGGCATCGATCCAGGAGTTGCCTTCACTATCGGTGACTCGCATCCCCTGCCCTTGAACCATGATCAATGGTTCTCCCTCGAGGGCCATTTGCGACCAATCGGCATTGTGCATCCACAAGTGTTGATGAGCCAAAGAACGTAATTGTTCTGTTTCGTTGGCTGTCATGCCCGAGTTTCTCCGCTGTCTGAAAACAGACCGACGCACGGGATTCTGTTTTCCAGATTCTTCGTGTCCAAGACCCGTTTGCCTAGTGCGATGTTCTTAATATCGAGTTTGTGTTGGCCCTGATGCTGGCGTGCTTTACGATGATAACATACGTGAGTATCCTGAAGGAGGGTGAGTTCGTCCCTGTGCTTCAACCGCTTTCGCCTTGTTATCACGAGGCTGAGGCAACCTCGCCGGACCACGCGTTACGCTGTCAGCTACTACTGCTGGTCGAAACATCACTATAGACTTAGCCCTGGATGTTTCAATGCCTTCCCTAACCTCTATCGCATGTAGCAAAGGCTCGCAGGGTGAGTACCAAACCAAGTGACTGCCGCTCGTTCGACACCCTTAGCGGTGTTCCCAATTGTCGAACGCGACGGAATTTTCTGAAGTACTGTAGCACTGCAATCGGCGGAACCTTGACGGCCAGCGTGTCCACCGCAGCGAAGACGCGTTCCAATCGACTCGTGCGATTCGGGAAGACCGACCTGTACGTAACCCGTTATTGCCAAGGTACCGCCTTCCGCCAGGTTCCACGCGACGATCGTCCCGAGGGACGTGCCATCCTGCATCGCTGCCTGGACGTGGGAATCAACTTTTTTGACAGTGCAGAAGCGTATGGTCGGGGCGGTTCCGAAACCGTTCTGGGACGAGCCATTCGAGGACGTCGCGACGAGGTCGTTCTCTGCACCAAAGCCGCACCCAGTTCGGCAACCATACAAGACCCGGATCCCAATAAATTCAAACTCGGGGGACCCATCACTTTCAGCGAGGAGATTCTGTTCAACAAACTGGAAGGCAGCCTGAAACGACTGGGTACCGACTACGTGGATCTGTACCTGTTTCACGATTGGGACGGGACGACGCCTGCGGAACAGCTGGCCGAGTGGATGGACAAACTCGTACAGTCCGGAAAGACTCGTTACTGGGGCGTCTCCAATTTTTCAGCGCAACAGGTTACACGCTTCTGTGAGATCGCCGATACCCAAAGCGGCCAGTCTTCCATCGCAGGAACCGAGGATTACTTTCACATCGCCGTGGGCGAACGTCAGGATCCTGACCTGTTCAAGGTCATCCGCAGAAACAATTTGGGAATGCTGGCCTTCAGCCCCCAAAATGAAGGACAACTTTCTCCGGGACGAGAAGACAAACTCGGCAAAGCAAAAACACCCGTCGTCCGCGCTCTGGACAAAGTGGCCCGCGAGCTGGGTGCTACTCGGCCCCAGGTCTGTATCGCCTGGGTACTGGCACATCCGGAAGTCACCAGTGTTTTAGGAGGCGCCGAATCTCCTGAACACGTTGAAGAGAATTTTGGCGGCACACAACTGGAACTGCCACCGGAGGCTCTGGCCACACTGAACGCCGTCAGCAAAACATACCTTCAACACCGACTGCAGCGTATCCAACAAGTCCAAGCAGAAGGAGCGCAAACTTCCAATTGAAGCTCTTCGCCCACGAGGTTTTGCGCCAACTCATTTCGTGGCGGACTGAATCACCGTCGAAAATTACAGAATGATGACGTTATCAACAAACAGTTGGCGACGGGTGCTGATGAGAGCGTTTGATTTTGGCCGTTCATGATGTGCTCGTTTCCTCGTGATGCGGGGTGAATCAGATTCCCTGTCCAACCTGTTCCCCTGATCCGTCAGTCCCAAAATAGTGAGGCAGCGGGACCGCGACACGTGGGGCAACACCTCAACAAGCACCTACCGGTTTCAGGCCAGAATATTCCGGACAACCTGTGCTTTTTCCTGAACACCCGTGAGCCGCTCATCGAGCCCACGATATTTGACCGTGAATTGTTCATGGTCGATCCCCAACAGGTGCAGGATCGTGGCGTTCAAGTCGCGGATATGGACCGGGTCTCGCGCCACATTGTATCCAAACTCGTCAGTCTCCCCATGGGAGACGCCACCTGAAATCCCGCCGCCAGCCAACCACATGCTGTAGCACTTGGGGTGATGGTCACGTCCATAGTCAGCATTCTTCAACGGTCCCTGGCAATAAATGGTGCGCCCGAACTCGCCACCCCAAATCACGAGTGTGTCATCCAGCAGACCACGCCGTTTCAAGTCGGTCACCAGCGCCCAGGCGGGCCGGTCGACCTCCGATGTTTGCCGCCGTATCATCTTCGGCAAGCTGGCATGGTGATCCCAGCCACGGTGAAAAATCTGCACAAAACGGACACCGCGCTCGGCCATCCGACGAGCCAGGAGACAATTCGAAGCAAAGGTGCCGGGTTCCTGTACCTCGTCACCGTACAAATCAAGAACATGCTTGGGTTCTTCAGAAATGTCGACCAATTCGGGGACGGACGCCTGCATCCGAAACGCCATCTCATATTGCGCGATTCTCGCATGGGTTTCCGGGTCGCCGACTTCGTCATAAATCCGTCGATTCATCGTTTGCAATCGATCGAGCATCATGCGCCGAATTTCGGAACTGACACCTCCGGGATTGGACAGGTAGAGCACCGGATCACCTTGAGCCCGAAAGGCCACCCCCGCATGCTTAGAAGGCAGAAAGCCACTGCCCCAAAGCCGGGAGTAGAGCGCCTGGCCGCGCGGCTCGCAGTTAAGAACCACAAATTCAGGCAGGTTGCGATTCATCGACCCCAAACCGTAACTGAGCCACGCCCCCAGGCTCGGTCGGCCGGGAATCTGATTACCGGTCTGAATGTACGTGATTGCCGGGTCATGATTGATCGCCTCGGTCCACATCGTGTGGATGAACGCCAGTTCGTCCGCCATCGAACCCGTCTTGGGCAGCAACTCGCTGATGCGTTTTCCAGATTCTCCGTGTTGATTAAATTTGAACATCGAAGGCACCACTGGAAAGCGGGCCTGTGAAGCCGTCATCGTTGTCAGTCGCTGTCCCCGGCGCACCGACTCAGGCAAATCCTTGTTGAACCAGTCCGCCATCTCCGGCTTGTAATCAAAGGTGTCCAGTTGCGAAGGGGCGCCAGCCATAAAAAGCCAGATAACCCGTTTTGCGCGCGGGGTAAAGGCGCCGGTACCGGGCGTGGAACCCCTGGAGTCCGCGCCACGCCCAAGCAAAGCAGCCAAGGCCGCAGCTCCAAGACCCTTTCCGGTTTTGCCGAAGAACTGGCGGCGAGTTTCCAACGAGATGTATTGGTCAACAGGATGGGCAGACATGATAATAGGTTCCCGAAGGCTGGTTCTAGCACCCGTTTCATTTCTAAATTAAACCCGAGGATTCTAGTTTAGCACGAAAACTTTTCAGCGTGAACTGACGGGTCGATCAACAGTGATTTTTCCGGCCGATTCTCGCTGTCGGGTCGGCCGGTCGGGCGGCACTTTGATCCTGCCGCCAGGATCAAAGCGGCACCCCGGACTTTCTGCGGCATCTATTCAGATGCCCAAACACCGATGCCGGGTCGATCGGGAAGAATGAGTTTTGCATTTTCCACCTCCAAGCCGCGGAAGGGATCATGACTGATCAACAAATGTCCGTCCAGGTCCGCGTAATCGCAGAGTGGTAAAAGGTGTGCGGCAGCCGCGATACCGAGACTAGATTCGATAAAGCAACCGATCATGACCTGCATATCCTGGGCTCGAGCAATGTGAATCATTTGCAGTGCGGGCCGCAGGCCTCCGCATTTGCTCAACTTGATGTTCACACCGTGAACACATCCCCGTAAACGCACGACGTCCTCCGGAGTACAAGCACTTTCATCGGCAATGATCGGCAACGGCGTTGAATCCATCAGCCGCCGGTATCCGTCCAAGTCGTTTTTCGGCAGCGGTTGTTCCAGCAGTTCAACGCCTTCGTCCTGAAGCCAGCGTGCATTGGCCAGTGTTTCCTCCACGGTCCAGGCAGCGTTGGCGTCGATGCGCAGGGCCGCTGAGCTTACCTCGCGAATCGTCGAAATAATTTCTCGATCGTTGTCAGCCCCCAATTTGACTTTCAGAATCGGATAACCGGCAGCTGCCTCCGTCTTACGGCGAATTTCGTCGAGTGACGCAATGCCGATCGTAAACGACGTCGCAGGAACCTTGTTGGGATTGAGCCCTAACAGACGATACAAAGGAAGTCCCAATTTTTTTCCCATGAGATCATGGAGCGCTATATCAATCCCGGCCATCGCCGAACTATGGTCTTGAAGTTGTACGCGCAGCGGCGCGAGAATGTCGTCTAAAAACAAAGGGTCAACAACGTCTGACAAACTGACGTCTGCCAGCTGCTGAGTCACGGATGCGGCAGTCTGGCTGTAAAAACGACTGGGTGCAGCTTCGCCAAGACCTTCGGCACCGGTCCGGTCAACCAGCCTGACCAAAACGTTGTCGCGATGGTCGCTGGCTTCGCGCGTGATACGGAACGTATCACGCAGTTCAAGCGGTAATGGTCGATAGGTAAGTTTCATATGGGATGGAGCGAACACCGCAGGTAAAGACCGAAACGTTTCACAATGTGGAGGAGCATAGAAATCCCGCCCGTTGGTCGGAAGAGGGGGGGTCAGTTTTCATGAGCCGACCTTTCAACCACTGGCCCGCAGATCCCACAACCGTAATGAATCTATCGAAATTAATCAAAATGGTCCAATAGTGCATCGACAAGTGGTCCGGCACCATACCGCACAACATCCGTCGTGGGCAACGCTTGCTGCTCCTGAACCATCTGGACAGCGGCTTTCGCATCCGCTTCAGAAAGATCGAAACAATTCAGGGACAGACCAATAACTTTTGACTCCACGATCGGTTGCAGCAAACGCTGATGCATGTCGATCAACTCCTCCAGCGCCGGAATGGGTATTTCCGTATGGCGCAGCATGCCGCGGCTCGGCTGGTGGCACAACACCATCGCTCCGGGACAAGCACCGTGCATCAAACCCAGCGTTACCGCAGAATACGAAGGATGGAAGATTGCCCCCTGTCCTTCGACAATGATCCAGTCATGTTGTTTGGCTGCCAGCACCATGCGTTCGACGGCGCCCGATACGAAATCAGAAATGACGCGATCGATGGCGATTCCGGAACCCGTAATCATGATCCCTGTCTGCCCTGTCGGAAGAAAGCAGGCTTGCCGGCCCCGTTGCTGCAGTTCGTTAGCGATTTCGATGGCGGTGATTTTTTTCCCGAGATTGCAGTCGCTCCCGACGGTCAGCACAATGTTGGCAGAAATCGATCTGGCCCGGGCCATTCCTACTTCCAATTGATCCGGCGGCCGACGGACATCCCAGATCCTTACGTCTTGTTCAGCAGCTAGCGACGAGAGCTGTGGATCATCGGCCAGCATCGTGTGCAAACCGTTTACAATTTCCATCCCACGTTCCAGTGCCTCACAGAGAATGGACCGCCACGCTTCCGGAAGTTGCCCGCCGGGGGTGGCCACGCCGATGATGAGCATGTCCGGCTCAAGATCATCCAGCTGAGACAATTCCGCCACGATGGGGATATCTTTTCCGACACCTATCAGCTCTTCGAGCGGCTGACCGGCATGCTCCGGATCCAGTACACCCACCACCTCTTCGCCACGGTAGCGGATGATTCCGGCGGTGGTTTTGGCCGTAAACGGATCCAACCGCCCGGCGGCAAGAATGACTATGCGTCGATGGTTTGCGCGACTCATGACTCCCTCTTACGATAAACGCCGTCAGACTTCGACGAGAGGCAATTTAGCAGATTACCAACTTGACGGGTAGAAGCGGTACCGTCAAACGCCCCTACCGATTCTCGAGTCACCTACGTTACCGGCTAAAAAAAAATCGAACCCGTCAGCGAACCGCTCCGCACGGGCAACACCAACAAGTGCACAAGATTTTTGGTGAATGAGCAAACAGGGGTCCCCGGGGCGAAGGCGAAACAGATGATCGTGGAACGACATGCCTGACAAGTTTCATCCCCATTGGTGAACCGTATCAACACTCCCGGTCCATCTGCCAAAAACTCGTCCGGGCCTAGGTTTTCCTCGCTTATCAAGTCTCAACAGGAAAGGCATTCCCCTTTCGCATGAGAAATGCCGCAACGGTTCTTTTTCGGAAAAACAGTTGCTGAAATGCCCAACCACCTCGGATCAACTTCGTGACCAATCAACAGTCACATCGTCGTGCAGTGGGTACATTCTACGCCCCAGACGGGTATACGGGAGCTGGGAGAAGTCTTGTGACAGGAGGCTGGCAGAATCGACATTGTAAATCGAACCGGCGATCGGTCCGAAACCACTGCGAAAGTGGCCCGTCGACTTGACGCAGATGTAACGCATCTGGCAACAGTCCAAACCCAGACTCCGTGCAAAGGCCAGGTCGATGGGCTGAGCCGGCCTGCTGGTGACAATCACATGCACACCGCGCTGCCGTAAAAGAGCTGACTTACCCAGGTTGGCCTTCACCCCCGCCCACATCGGACCATCGTAAGTGAAGCAACCGTCCGAGAGCGACAGAACTTCAGCCTGCATGGCGACGGGCGGTCCCAGCAGTGGATGTGACTTGCCACCCACCTGAACATCTACTGTCGTCCCGCCCCCTGCTGCGTGGACAAATTCCGCCGCCTCGGGATCGACCATGTACAGCACCGCGGCCTGCTGAAAGTCCCTTTCTAAGAACAATCGTAAAATCTCCGTGCCGTCGCCAGGAGCACCGCCACCCGTGTTATCCCCCTGGTCGGCTAGAACAACCGGATAGCACCCTGCCTCTTCACCCAGTTGCAAAGCCGACTCTGGAGAAAGAGACTCTCGCTGCCAGTCTGCGCGGCGATCCCAAATCCAACCAGCCAATTCGTCCGCAAGTTCTACAGCTTGACTCTTGTTATCATCGGTAACAACAATCGTCGAGGCTCCAACCAAAGGGTGGTCGATCCACTGGTAACCGACACCAATACTGGCGGACAGCACACCCGGCTTTTCATCGAACCGTGTCAGTTGCATGACGGCGTCGGACATCGGCACCTCGGCGTCAATCATCTTGGGGGCCGCCCACAACAAGGGCAGGGAGCGATAGGCCATGGTAGGCCGGACCTCGCCTGCCAAAGTGCGTGCCATCAAATGCGCCGTCTCCATCGCCCTCTGCGCCATATCCACGTGGGGATATGTTCGCTCGATCATTAACACGTCCGCCATTTCAACCATTTGGCTGGAAATGTTGCTGTGAAGATCGTGGACGGCCATGATCGGGCAGGCAGGCCCGACCATTTCACGCACTCGACGCAAGATTTCTCCATCACCATCATCGAACCCTTCGGCTGCAAACGAACCATGTAAACTCAGCAGTATCCCGTCGACGGGCAGCGACTGACTCAAACAGTTCAGTAGATCATGAGCCAGTGTTTCAAAGGTGGCCTGACTGGCCGGTCCGCCCGAATCGCCTTTGGCCCACAAGAGCGGCACCACCTGCATCCCACATTGCCCAACGCCCTTTACAAACCCATCGACGATCGTATTCGCGTCCCCCCGTTCCAGCAATGAATCGCCTCGAACCGTCCGTCGAGAAAAATTTTCCAACGGTGTCGAACCTGGAATGAAGGTGGTGGTTTCGTGTTCAATACCTCCGACGGCGATGCGCCACGACATGGTCTGTCCTTTTTACAAGTGACGTTTGATGAGGACTCTTTCCATCTGAGAGACTTTACCTGGAAAAGGGAGGGAACCAGTCAATCCTCTCGATCATCCCAGCTGATTTCCCGAATCCGGACGTTTCGGTAGGCAATCGGGCCGTGGTCCCCTTGTAACATCAACGGACCCGCAGGTGCTTCAGGGATGTCCAGGTGAGCACTGTTGGGCCCCTCCATCTCCACGTCCCGGTGAATCAAAACACCATTGTGCAACACTTGGAGGAACCTGGCATTCTCCGTCTTGTTACCGTCGGCGTCGAAACGAGGAGCACGGAACTTCACATCGTACGTCTGCCACTTTCCAGCAGGTCGACAAGCATTGGTGAGCGGTACCACCCCGCCCACCCATTGACCATCCACAGGCCGAGCATAAAAACCTCCGCAGTCGGAAAACACAATCTCCGCTTTGCCATAGCTGTCCGCAACCTGTAGTTCATAGAGCGCCATAAAAAACACTCCTGAATTCGACCCGCCGGGAAAATTAAATTCGATGTGGGCCTCCAGATCGCCGTAGTTTTTCTCACTGAGCAGATTCTGGGTCTTTCCCGCCCGTTGCGCATTGGTCAGAACACCGTTGCCCGGCCGCATAGAAAATCGCTGCTGGTCCTGCGGATCCAATTCCACCACTTCCGCCGCCTGCCATTCGTGGGGTTCTTCTTCGTTCACCGGCCGCCAACCGGTCAGTCCGGAATCCGTGATCAATTCAGTCCACTCCGGCTCTGTCGCCGCAACATGACAAATCCCGAACGTAAAACATATCATTCCGATGAGAAAACGGAGAATGGGAGTTGAACTTTCGTGTGACATGGAACACCATTTCCAAATTAGTTCGCAGAAAAACACCAAAGAAGTCTGATACGCGAACATCGTTCAGGTCACGAGTATCCGGTACCCCGTCCCCATTGCTTATCGTTGGTTCCCGGAATGCCAACCGGACGTTTCCGTGGTGAGTTCCCAACGAACTATTTTTTCCAACCGCATGACTGCGGGAACTTTGTCAATTCCCCTGAACCAAACGGTCCCGCCCTTCCGTAAGCCATTCCAGGTTGAAACGCACAAACGTCAACTTCTCATACGGGTTGCTAACACCGTTTTCGTAGAGCACGCCGATGGTCCCATCCTTTAGAACTGTCAGACACGAGTAGGCGGATGGTCCCGTATTGAGCACTTTCGAGACCGGCCACGTCTGTCCCTCGTCGTAACTCATGCGAATGATAAAATTACTACGTTGGGACGCGTTCGCGGGATTCGAAAACAACAAGCGGTTCTTTCCAAAGCCTGCACGTTGATCGGTGTACCGGATAAAAGAAGCCTGGCACATCGGTTCGGGGAGACCCGAATCATCCACCATCTGTTGCCAGTTTTCCCCTGCATCCTCTGTCCTCGCCACGGCCCGGCAACCGTGTCCGCGAAGACTGCGCATATTCAAAATAAAGGATCCATCCAGCAGTTCAACCACCTGACACTCGTTGACCTTGGGACCAGCGTCGGACGTGAGCTGCCAGGTATCACCACCATCGCCACTGGTCAGCAAGTGTGAGTGGTCGTGCTTTTCCCGTCGGGTGTAACAGGGAAAAATCAGTTGTGAATCGCTTGTCTGAATACCACGGCCTGGCGCTGCGCACAGGGCCAACCAACTGCCGGCTTGGTTGGTGGGCAGGATTGTCCTGGGAGGCGACCAACTTTGTCCGTCGTCGTGACTCTGAATCAAATGCAACTCCACGTTCCGTGTCTCACGAGGACGCTGAACAAACTGGGCAGGCTCGTCCACAATGTAGTCATACAGAACCCAGACCGTATCAGTTTTGTCGTCCACCAGGACACTTGCATCACAGGCCGCGTTTTGCCCGGAAAAGTCGGCAATGATCTGCATGCGACCCCAAGTCCGGCCGTTGTCCAGGCTGCGCTTCATCGCTAAATCAATGTTATTGATTGCATCCCCGGGTTTTTCAACGCGTGCGTCACAAATCGCAATCAGGGTACCTTGCCCCGTGGTCACCAAGGTGGGAATGCGATACTCACAAACATTATCAAGCCCGGCGATGAATACGTCTTTTGTCTCAAAAAGTGGTTCCGCCACAGCACCTTGCTGACTTAAAAGCAACCAGGCTCCCAGTAACAGGAGGTTCGTCGTCGTTTTCATCGTTGTCACCCGTTCCTTTGTTTTGAACTTCTGTGGTTCAGAATAGAGTCTCCCCAGCCAGCCAACCTCTCTCAGGCCGACAGGTTTAGCGTTAGGTGTCTTGCAAATTGCAGCACGAAAGATGGACGTTTTCTGAGGAACACGAAACGTGTCGTGAACTCGCATCTGACATCTACTGTTTTTTCTCCGCCCCCTTGTTTTTATTTCCGGATATTTTCTGCATGGTCGCTGCGTAACGACGTTGCATCCTTTCCTCACGCAACTCGAGAAATGCCTGTTCAACGCTGTCACGTTCGTCCGCTTGCACCTTGCCAACCGACACCGTAATTTCTCCGAACGTGATGCCTTCCTCGTGGCGATCAACAGCTGCGATCCGGTTGTTGTCCACGATAAGCGTTACACCTACGTTCGCCTCAACAATTGGCACCTGGTTTTCTCGACCACGGCTGAGCACCGCCTCATCCTGGGATTTGCTGCGTGAACCCATGGCGGGAATCACCAGAAATTGCGCCCCATCCAGGACAGGAATACGCGCCAGTTGCGGATTCCAGCGATCATTGCAGATCATAAATCCACAACGGCCAAGTGGAGTATCGAACGCACGACTCTTTTGGCCGAGCCGGTTAAACCACCAAGAAGGATGGTAACCTTCAGCCAGTTGCATCTTGTGGTACCGGCCGCAGATTCTTCCCTTCTGGTCGATGAATATCGCGCAATTGAACACGTCATCCTCGATCCGTTCAGCGAATCCAAAAGCGAGACACATTTCGAGTTCTTCCGCCAGCCGTTGAAAACGCTGGATCAGCGGGCCATCCATGGACACGGCGACGCCTTTCATCTTCTCTGCCGGTTCCTCGCCAGCGATGATCTCATTCACAACGTATCCTTCCAGCGCTCCTTCCGGCCCGACTGCCAGTTGGGCCCCACCTCGTTTCGCTTCACGGAACCATTGTTCCAACCGGTCGGCGTTACCTGCCAGATCAAATTTCACCGGAACAAACGAGACTGCCGCCACCCGAACAACACGCTGTGGTGTTTGGACTGAAATTTCTGACGCTTCGTTCTGCTCCTGAGATACCCCCGCAGTAACCAGCGTCGTCCCGACAAGCCAACCACTCAAAACTGCGTGGAGAAAGACTTTATCCACCACTATGACCCCACCTGAATATTAACCGTCCCGGCGTTGCTTCGATGACCGCACCAGTCTTTCCCGGACAAGACCGGCGAGAAAGGAATCTGCTGACAGAATTCTAACAGACACCATCTGGTAATCGAACCGGCTCGAACATGCCATCTTTCAACACAGGCCGAAAGTCCCTCCACTCCAAGGTTTTTCGTCGTTCTCTTCCCGGATTACTTTCGAAACCGGTCAAAAACATGCACCCGGGAGTCACGGGAAACACTTCTAATTTCCTTCCATAATCCAAATGTTACGAAAGCGAACAGGATTACCATGATCTTGAAGATGAAGGGGACCGGTGTCCCTTTCTTTGGACTTCGACAGGTCCACTCCCGGAGAAACAGCCGGCAAGACAAATTGATCGTGGACCAACACTCCATTGTGCCGCACGCTCATCATTGCCGGGGCAGTCTTGTTTCCCTGGCCGTCAAAAACCGCCATTGCAAAATCAATATCATAGGTTTGCCACGCCAGGGGCGGGAAAGACATGTTGATCCGTGGCCCAGCCATCTCGTGGATTCCAGCGCAACGACCAAATTTGGAAAGCCGTTCGAACTTACGATTTTCGTGATGCCAGCCGAAAGAATCGATAATCTGCACCTCCCATTCTTGCTTGACATACAGCCCGCTATTTCCCCGGTGCATACCGCGCCGTAGCGGTGCGAAGGGACAACGAAATTCCAGGTGAATCTGCAGACTACCAAATCTCCGTTTGGAGATGGTTCCTTCTCCAAGCAAGTCCCCGTCAACAAGTCGACCTGCTTCCCACTCCTTGACACTACTACCATCGAACAGGACGAGAGCACCCTTCGGAGGCTTGGCATGCAGCGTGGGAGATTTGCGATGTACCTTGCTCAAAAGCAGCGTGACGTCCTGGAACCTGTTGCGAAACATGCTGGCCTGACCAGTGATAACGTTGTCACTAATCAGTCCCTGAAAATCATGATTGGTGTACATCAAGCGTTCACCATGAACTCCGTGAAACGGCGTTGCGCCGTCGCGCGTCTCGCCCTGAAAGTGAAAAACACGCCGTTCTTCCCAGCCTGCTCCCGGAAGCCCACCCGGATAGAGGACTCCCAGAAATTGGTGCTTACCCACTGCAATCACCTGAATGCCAACTGGCAACTCGCCACCAACCTTGCCCACATACTCCCCCTGGACAAGAAAATCTGGTCCTGCCTGGACCGGATCGGTAAATACAGGCAACTCAGCACCCCCCACCACCGGGGTACAGGTTGAGATACATGCTACGCTGACTAGCAAGAGTGGTAGGATTCGTGTGTACATCGTGATTCATTGAAAAGTGTTTCAACACTCCCTGTGACAGGATTGATTGATTGCAGTGAAAACCGAACGAAGGCGGTCACACCGCCTGTCGACTGTCGAGACGGACACCATGTTGGCAACCGCAACTTCCAACGGCCGCCATTATCTGCTGGTTAAACCCACAACGCAATGGTTTACAGCCAGTTCGGTAGAACAGCGTTACCGCGAACAAGCAGTAGGGTTATCTTCCGGGTGACCGATTTCCCATTTGCTCTCGCTACCCACGTGACACAACAGGTGTCAGACAGCATTTTGCGGTGCAGCCCGTCACCACAATCGTTTCCTGTCGTGAGCAACTACTTGACATGATCCGGACAAGAGCTGATTCTGAAGCGCCACGCCGAAAAACGGTAGCAGGAGTTTGAATCCTGACCGCTTGCAAGATGTAACCTGAGGACAAATTCTTCTAGAACCTTTTGATGACACCGCTGCGTGGCTTGCCTACAGGTTTCCTAACACACGGCCTCCACAAAAAACTCCGAGCATGAACCATCACCATCGTCTAATGGCTGCCTTGCTTTTTGCGGCAGTATCCGGACCAGCCACTCTTTCACCCCTGTCAGCAGGTAGCCCGGGAAAAACAATCCTTCTTTCCGAGGAACACCTAGCGGCTGCCGAGTGATTTGTTTGCAGTCGGAGAAAACCTCGTCGGAGTCCGCGTCTTCTCCCGTCATCCGGACACGCAGCACGCAATCTCGATCGAAAAACTGGAGGTGCACGTCAATTACCACTGACCGTTCGACTCGGCACGGCAACAGCTCGAAGTGGTACGGCAACAGCTCGAAGTGGTACGGCAACAGCTCGAAGTGGTACGGCTGTATCCTCGGGGCTGGTTGGGCTTGATCCATCGCCGGTGCCATGTTACCGATACGGAACTTGCACTAGCCCTGATCCGCACGCAGTACAGTAAAACGGAGGCGTTGACTCGAGGTCATCCGCAACCCAGGTCTTGTCAGAGTGTTTCAGACTGCTCGGCGACCCGCATGGCCACACCCCCGCAAGGTTGAAGAAGAACCATGTTAAACATCACCTCCGAGCTCTCCATCCCGGACGTCTTGAAGTCACTTGACGAGGACGGGTTCGCCGTCATTGCCAACGTGATTTCCCCTGACGATGCGGCAGAAATTGCGGAATTGACACTGCGTTGTCCCACTCGAAGTCCGGGCGTTCAGGGCTGGGAAGCTTATCTGACCCTACTTAACTTTGACCTTCGTTTTGCCTCGTTGACGGCCTGCCCTCCGGTCCTGGAAATTGTCCGGCAACTGCTCGGCGGAAGAACCGAGGCCCAGGCCAACGCGTTCGCCTGGCCTGCCGAGGATCAAATTCGACTGTGTAATATGGATGGACTGGTGGCGCACCCGGGATCTGATCCCGGAGTCTGGCACAACGATCCGCCGATGGGACAACTCAACCCGGACAAGCCCCTACCAGAGTTTCCCTTCACGGTGAACGTCATGTGGATTCTGACGCCCTTTTCCCGAGAAACCGGTGGAACACGGGTGCTGCCCGGAAGCCATCGCTTGCGGCGGATTCCAGAACCAACCGCAGATGATCTGGATGGTCAAGTCACCGTGACAGCGCCTGCGGGCAGCGTAGCCATCATACCCAACACCTGCTGGCATGCCGCGGGCGCCAATCAAAGCTCGCATCAGCGAGTTGCCGTCAACTGTAATTACGCACCCTGGTGGCTTGGTCGTATTACGCCGGACATCTATCCCGTGAGCCCTGAAGTTTACCAAACACTCCCACCTCAAGTGCAAGCCCTCACCAAACATCAACTGAATTGGAACACAGATTTCCGAGGCCAACTGACCGAAGAATAGATAGGAGAAAGTAAACCGGTGATTTGCGCCGAAACTGTATACAGGGCCAGCCCCGTTATCTTTCAAGAACACACTCTCTAGAGACAGAAGTTTCCGCATGATTCCCCAGACCAGTCCGGCTGCCGGGTACGCCAAGAATAAAGAACACATCGATGCTGCGGTTGCGCGCGTGATGGACAGTGGTTGGTACATTCTGGGAAAAGAAGTGGAAAACTTCGAGAAGGCGTTTGCCAGATACGTAGAAGTCGCTGCCGGAGTTGGCGTGGCATCCGGAACGGACGCCATCGAAATTGCTCTGCGCGCCTGCGACATCGGCCCCGGTGACCTCGTCTTCACGGTTTCGCATACCGCCGTGGCCACGGTGGCAGGTATTCAGCGCAGTGGGGCTAACGTGGCTCTGGTCGATATCGATCCTGATACGTACTCCATGTCACCGGACCAGCTGGACCAAACAATCCGATCTGCAGCCGATGGTGGCCATGGCCGTCCGGCCGCGATTGTACCGGTCCATCTGTACGGCCAACCTGCCGACATGCCCCGGATCCTGGAGATCGCCAACCGCCACGGATTGACAGTCGTGGAGGACGCCGCACAAGCCCATGGGTCTGCCCTGCAAGGCCGGCAAACAGGTTCCTGGGGACGGGCCGCCGCTTTCAGTTTCTATCCGACCAAAAACCTGGCCGCTTTTGGCGACGGAGGCATGGTGCTGACAGACGATCCGGAAATCGCCGCACGTGTTCGTCAGCTACGTGAATATGGCTGGCGGGATCGTTTTGTGAGCGCTGCGCCGGGGTTGAATTCGCGGTTGGACGAACTGCAAGCCGCCATCCTCAATGTCCGCCTGCAGACGCTTGACGAGGATAATGAACTTCGACGCCAGATTGCCCTGACCTACGACGAAGCGTTGTCTGAATCACCGCTGGTGACTCCCTGCGTGAGAGAATCTGCTGAGCATGTCTATCACCAATACGTTGTGCGCAGCGAACGCCGGGATGAGCTGCGTGATTACTTGAGTCAGTGCGATATTGGAACAGCGATCCACTATCCGGTCGCAATCCACCAGCAGCCTGCCTACCAGAACCGCTTCCTGGGCTCCGATCGTCTCCCCCAAACCGAAGACGCAGCGGGTAAGATCCTCAGTCTGCCGATGTATCCGCAACTGAAGCAAGATCAGCAGGACCAGGTGATTCAGGCAATTCAAAGTTGGTGCAGCTGAGGCGACCTGCAAGTGGGGATCACCCAGTGCGGCCGAAAGCAAGCAACTCCGTGTAGATGATCTAACGGATCCAACAGGCGTTAAACGGCAGAACAGACTGCTCGTAAGTCGCGGCCCAGTCGCCCAGCCAGACTCCACGCGCAACCGATGACCGGTTTTGTTAAACGTACCAATCCGGCCTAAAAGAAATAGAACATGATGAACATGGCGCATGCGGCCAGTAATCCCGCGTACGTACGATCATCCGTCACCACGTCGTGCAACAGGCTTGCCGACTGGGGTTCGCGATTACGGCTCTGGACAACTTCCCGGAGATAGGCACCCAGAGTCCAACACGCAGCGATCCAAGCAGCTACCACCGGTGTGAGGTTCTCCAGATACACCAGCATTCCGAGCGAAACATAAATCCCGATCGCCAGCAGGACAGAGAGCCCGAGGCGTTTGAATCGTTCCGGGGCATGTCCCCCGAGACCGGACCAGGTATTCTTGCTCTTCTCTGGATCGGCGGGCTCCATCAGGCTCACGATAACAAAGACCACCGACGAGAGTCCGGTGACCACAACCACGCGATGCAGGAAATTGATTTTTTCGCCCAGCAGGGCACCCTCGCTGCCCAGGTAGGTGTCGTAAATCCAAACCGTCATCCAGGAAAAAACAACCCCTGCAATGATCGTGACAAAGGCTGCCGTGGAAGTTCCCCGTTTCCAGAACATTCCCAGTAGAAATACCATCAACAAGCCCGGAGTGAAGTAAGTCTGGTAGTCAACGATCTGCAGAAAAAAGTTTTTCTCCGAATTAGGGTCCATGACAAAGATTGCCATCAAAACGGCCAACACCATGGAAACAAGGATCGTGATTCTTCCCGTGACAATCATTTCCCGATCAGTGGCATCAGGTTTCACATAGGGTTTATAGATATCCACAGTCACCAGGGTCGCAGCCGAGTTCATCATCGAATCAATGGATGACAGGATGGCACCAATCAATCCCGCAGCAATCAATCCCACAAACCCCGGGCCAATCAGGTGATTGACAAGAACGGTGAACGCGGTGTCAGGATCGACCTTCTGGCCTTGAAACTCGGGAGATTTCTGGAACATGTAGAAGGCAGCCACACCGGTTGCAATCGTAAAAAACGGGATCAGCAATTTCAGAAAACCGGCCGCGATAATGCCAATCCGTGCCTGCTTATCACTCTTTGCTGCCAGCGCCCGTTGAACAATAAACTGGTTGGTACCCCAGTAGAAACAATGCATGAACATCAGCCCGGTGAGTGCTCCCGTCCAGGGCAACTCTGGATGGTTGATCGGAAGGTACAGACGCATCTTCGAAACGGCCCCCGCCTCCATGTCCGCATTCATCAACGCTTCCCAGCCTCCAAAATTCGCAAAGGTAACAATGGCTAGTCCAATGCCCGAAAGGAGCATCAGAATCGACTGGATCACGTCCGTCCACACGACGGCCTTGAGCCCGCCGAAAAATGTGTAGGTTGCCGCAATCACACCGAGTCCGATCACAAACGCGACGTAATAACTGCTGCTGACCAATACTTTCTGCCCCTCCCCGGCAGCCAGATCAAGCTGGAGAGCCTCCCCGCCCAGTAGAAAACAGATGGATCGGGATCCGATGTACAGTCCCGGCACCATCTGCAGGACGACCATCGTGAAAACCATGATCACGGTGTAGGAGATTCGACTGCGGTCATCAAAGCGTTTACCCAGATAACCCGACAAGGTGTACAGATTCAGTTTCCGGTAGACAGGCAGAAATCCGTAACACAGCAGAAGCAAGGCAGCAACCGCGCCCAGTTCGAAGTGACTCTGCGCAAAACCAATGCTGAATCCGATCCCCATCATTCCGACCAGGTGATTCGCACTCACGTTACTGCCGAAAATAGACCCGGCGATACCGTACCAGGGAAGAGAACGCCCAGCCAAAAAATAATCTTCTGCGGTGTCTTCTTTTCGTCCCGCGAACAGCCCGATCGCCATCACACCCGTCAGCGCAGCGAAGAAGATCACGTAGTCAATCATCTCTAACTGAAAAGATTCCAACATGGTCACTCCACGTTACTTGTTTTCGCACCCAGAACCGCAGACTCTCCAAGTCCGATCATGCGCAACGCAACGGGGTGATGGAAGTCCCCTTCACAACCTTTGTAGCTCGTTCTGCCACCTTAGGTTGTTAAGGATCCGATCCGCGCTACAGTAGATCCCGCGAAACCGATTCGCCCAGTTTCTCCAGAATCCCAACGAAATTTATTTCGACTGAGGAGGCGGTGTCACCGCTTCTAACGGGATACCCAAATGTGATTTCCTGATACCTTGGACGCTGCCACAGTTGCACCAGACTCGCTACAAAAGGTCCCCAGGAACAGGAATTGCACCTTCGCAAAAAGACCAGACAGACGGCCCTGTCGCCTGCCACCGAAAGAACCAGGCCTGTCTCCGAACACTCCTTTATGAAATCGGTTGCAACTTTTGATACACTGCTACCGGCAAACTAACCCACTTTATTTTCAGGATCACGTCCCATGGTACACCATTTTCAATCTGCTCTTGTCCTGGTCACGACACTTTTTGCTCTTCGCGCGGGGTGGGTTGATGCCAAGCCAACGGTCGAACGAACTACGGTGACCGTCGCGATGCGTGACGGCATCCTGTTGTCAACCGATATCTACCGTGACCCCCATGTCGAAAAATCACCCGCCATTATTACCAGAACACCCTACAACAAGCAGGGAATGCAATCAGCAGCAGAACATTGCGTCGCTGCGGGCTATGCCTTCGTGGCACAAGACTGCCGCGGCCGCTTCGAATCGGAAGGAGTGTTTGTGCCCTACAACAACGAAGGCCAGGATGGATACGATGCCATTGAATGGCTCGTACGCCAACCCTGGTGCAATGGACGGGTCGGCATGTGGGGCAGTTCCTATGTCGGAGCCACCCAGTGGCAGGCAGCGGTCGAGCAACCACCGGGACTCGTCTCCATCCTGCCGGTTGCCACCTGGAGTAGTTTTTATCGCAACCTATATCTTGGCGGTGCCCTGCGCCTGTCACTGATTGCAGGATGGGCGCGGAATCACTCGGTCCGTCCGGCTGGAATCGAACCCTTCGCCGACTGGGACGCCACGCTGATGCACCTGCCATTAAGTGAGGTGGACAGCAAGATGGGATGGTCGATTCCGTGGTTAAAAGGAATGCTGACGCATCCACACCCGGATGGCTTCTGGAAACGGTTCGAACTTTCGGAGCAGGTGACCCAACTCAAGTTACCCATGCAGCACGTTGTTGGTTACTACGACTTTTTTTCTCGCGAAACGGTCGGCAATTTTGAACGGATGCAGAAACAGGCGCGTGATCCGGAGACTCGAGAGCAACAGCAACTGATCCTCGGCCCCTGGGACCATGGGACCATCGGACAATCAAAGGTCGGGGAAGTTGATTTCGGACCTCACGCGCAATGGGACCATTACGCTGCTAACATTGCCTGGTTTGATCGGTACCTCAAACAGGATGCTGCCGCGTTGGCAACGCCATTTGACCCTGTCCGATATTTTTCGATGGGTGACAATGCATGGCACACTGCCCAGACATGGCCGCCGAATGGTTTTCGACAGACTAATTTTTTTCTCCACTCCGGTGGCAACGCCAACACGCTTCACGGGGACGGCACACTCAATCGCAAGCCCCCTACAACACAAGAACGCAGCGATCGCTTTATTGCCGACCCGGCGAACCCGACTCCCGCCTGTCCGGTCACCGACGCACGTCCTCGTCACCGACCCACCTGGGCCCCAGTCAATCAGCAAAAAACAGAAGAGCGGGAAGATGTACTGGTCTACACCTCGGAACCTCTTCTGAAACCCCTTGTTTTTGCGGGAAATATAAAAGCTCAGTTGTATGTATCGGCCGACACACCAGACGCTGATTGGGTGGTTAAACTTGTTGATGTGTTCCCCAATGGATTTGCTCAAAACCTGGCCGTCGGACTACTCCGCGGACGGTTTCGGGATTCGGAACTCAAAACCACTCCTCTGACACCCGGAACAATCTATGAAATCGCCGTCGACCTGGGCCCGGTCGCAGCACAGATTGCCCCGGGGCACCGGATGCGTGTCGACATCAGTGGTGCTTATTTTCCACTCTTCGATCGCAACCCCAACACGGGCGAAGGCCCCTTTGGTCAGCGAACCATGCTGTCAACGGAGTACGTCTTCCACCGCTCCGGGGCAGCCTCACGGATCATGCTGCCGATAAAAACCAGCGATCAATCAACGCCTCCCTAATACTTGTAGACAAAATTGGCAATCACTCTCATTGTCCGTATCCACCGGCAACGACCGTACAGCCGTGCGACTGGAACAACGTTCCCCATTTGCTCCAACACGTGGCGCAACGGAGGAGCACCTTTTCCATAGAACTTTCGACTTTGCGCGGCGCCGTCGATACCCCGCCTCGCGAGAATTAGAATTCCTGTTTTTCCAACGACGAGGTGCTAACAATGCGGATTGTTCAGTTTGAAGTTCCAGGTGCGGGAAGGCGTGTGGGAATTGTTGATGCGCAAGGAGAGCAAGTGTCCGACCTGACGGCGCGCGCCCCCGGCTTGCGTCGGGTACACGACGTTTTTCTGGCAGCTCGTCAACGGAACGTGACATTCCAGGAATTTCTCGCCGACCTGTGTTCCGAGTCAGGACTTCCCGGCTTTGCTTACGCCGACTTGCTCGCCGCAAAACCCCTGGAAGATCGTCCCCACCTCTGCCCTCCCCTGGATCACGCCGACCCGCATCGAGTGATCCTTTCGGGAACCGGCTTGACTCACACCGGTAGCATGAAGTCACGCGACGAAATGCATTCTGCCGAACCACAACACGATTCGCAGCAGACCGACTCCGAACCTAAAACGGATTCAGCCCGGATGTTCGATCTGGGTCTTGAAAATGGAAAACCGGCTGATGGCGAACGCGGAGCAGCCCCGGAATGGTTTTTCAAGGGGAATGGCTATGGTCTGCGCGGTCATGCAGAACCATTGGACCTACCGACCTTTGCGCTTGACGGCGGTGAGGAACCCGAGATTGTCGGCTGTTACGTTATCGACGAAAACGGTGTTCCCCGCAGGCTTGGGTTTGCCCTGGGAAACGAATGGTCGGACCACGAAACGGAACGTATCAATTATCTCTACCTGGCACCTTCAAAACTGCGAACCTGCGCCGTGGGTCCTGAACTGCACACGGATGTGCCCTTCAAGAGCATTCCGGTGGAATGCAGAGTGACGCGGGATGGTACGGAAATTTACCACAGTGGCCCGTTGCACAGCGGCGAGGATTTTATGTGTCATTCACTGGCCAACTGTGAGGACCACCACTTCAAGTACCCCCTCCACCGACAACCGGGAGATGTCCACCTGCATTTTTTCGGCACCAGCCGATTGAGTTACACGTCGCGTGATTGGAAATTTCAAGACGGTGACAGAATTCAGGTTGAATCCCGTACCTTTGGCGCACCATTGGTCAACACCGTACGACAGGTCGCCGCAGAACTTGGCGAACCGGTCCGCGTCGAACCCGCCTAAGGATCACACTCCCGCCCTGTCCGCTTCAGGAGGTGATCGGAGTTTCTCCTTCCGAACGTCTTCCGGACCGACTGGTCCTGCAAAACACTTGCACCACTTCCGGACCGACTGGTCCTGCAAAACACTTGCACCACGCGGGTCGCTTTCCGGCTCTATAAATTACTTTCGTCGGTGGTGGCTTGACTGGACTTGCTGTCGACATGACGGCGTCCGGTGATCCGCAAGCGATGGCGGGAAAACAACCGGTAACTCGCTTCAAGCAAATGAGAGATGACCGGAAGACGAGTCACAGGAATCAGCCAACGAAATCCGATGGCACCGTAGATTCTTCGAAACGCTTCCACTCCGGTAACCCACTGTCCATCGGGAAGGCGCGCGCGCATCTTGCTCATCAACTGCTCCCTGGAGCAATCAAAGGCCGCGGGCTGGAAATCTCCTGCGGAAATGTCGGTCAACATGAGTCGGCCACGACGATCGAGTTTTCGAATCCAGGAAACTTCCCGCCGACAAAGTGGACAGGCGCCGTCATAAAACAACTGCAACACAACGGGCGAGTTCGGTTGCGCTCCATCGACGAGTTGCTGTTGAACTTCGTGTTCCGAGTCACCTTGGGAAGGTTCGGTTTTCACGAAGTGGACCAACCTCTGTTCGCTACGTGGGAAAACGTTCCTTCATATGCCATACGTCCGCGCACATTCTGGTATGAGAAGACCATCTTTTCTTTTGCCAACAGCAGTTCCTTCCTCCCGGGATCCCGATAGGCGTCAGCGCCGCAAGGGAGCACCACATAGCGTATCCGAACCAGCATAATCGGCTATGGTTCCAAAAGTTCCCTGGGAGTGTCAACATCCGTGTACAACCGGACTCCGTCGCGCATCGCGATGTCGTATTCACACTTCGTGTAGGGTGCCTTTAAATCGTAGTCATCGACAGCGTCCAGGTCGTCGGTGGCTGTTACCAGACCGCCAAGCGACAAGCATTTCACAAGAAATAAACAGCCCCGTCCCATGAGTTTCATCTTCATCGTTTCCTGTGCACTGGGGAATCGTTCTGAGCGAACCGCACGTGGTTCTCAAGAACGGTTGAATGTCGTTACAGTTGACGTTCTATTGTTGGTTTTGTGCGGAAGTTCACACCGCCTCGCGTTGCCCTCGTCCAGCACTTTTTGAAAACTTGACCGCTGCCATCCCCGGCGCCCCAACCTGCGATGACAATTTTCACACCCCTCAGAAGCTATCGTAACATCGACACAGCGACGGGGTTATCATTCGATTCACAAAGGAAGGAACGTCCGGACCAACACGTGAATACCAATGCAGGCCACCCAACAGTTAACTCGAACCTGGAATCGCCTTCGGCCGGATAAGCAGCTACGAACTCCGCACTGTGCCGGGCCCGTGAACTGCGGTAGAACGTACTGATATTCTTCAGGAAGATGGTCCGAACATAACCGAACGGACTGGTTCTCGCGCATCTCGAAACCACCATCGCAACGGAATAACCCCATGAACTCCGATCAACGACGCACGTCGAAACATCGTATTCTTTCTCGCCGCAAGTTCGTTTCACAAATCGGAGCCGGTGCAACTGCCGGAGCCTTGACCAGTTCATCCATCACAACGGCCGCGGAGTCGATTCAGGCAACTAATACGAAAACACCCACCCCAACAAAACGGAATGACCAGATGATCGTGCAGCAAGTGGCAACTTTTACAGGTGCAATGCAAGCGGTAAACCAGGCAATCCGGACCAAACAAATCGGGACACCTGTCGCGCTGCGTATCGTGACGCACCTGCCTGCGGATCTGACTGCAGTGCAACGCTTCGCAGCCGATGTTCTCGTGACTGCTTCCAAGTGGTTCGGCTCTGAATTCAGCGAGTTAAGTGCCGGGGGCGGTTCCGGGCAAATCAGCACGCTGGCCCGATTCGTCAACGGACAAACAGCACTGGTGTCGGTCGGCTCTAATCTGTCCGGCCTGGAGATCATCGTCTGGGGCAATCGCGGAACTCTTTCCTGGGAAGCTGACTCGGAGTGGCTGCTTGCCACAGAAGAAACACCCGAATCGGACGTGACTTCGGATTTGGCCGAAAAAGTCGACGCGTCAATCACCACATCTTTGAAAATCGGTCAGCCCGTTCACTTCGGAGGCCGAACGTCGATTTCACAGACACCTGACCGGTCCGAGCACCCATCCGCAGCCGTCGTCGCAAACCCTGAAACCGACAACCGCGCCAATGATACACCGCGAGCAGGACAAAAACCGCCGTATGGCGTGTTGCTGGTATCCGGAGACCATACCCACCAAACGACTTACGCCCAAGCACTGGCTGCCGATCCGCGATGTAAACTCGTCGGACTGACTGACGAGACGGGATTGACACCGCGCCGCAGTCGTTTGAACAAACAGTTGGCGGACCGCCTGGGCATCCCGTTGTTCCCCAACCCGCACGAAGCGCTGGCACGCGACGACGTGCACATTGTCAGCGTGTGCGCCGAACCGAGACGACGCGGCCGCCTGATCGTCCAGGCCGCTGAAGCAGGCAAACACCTCTACCTGGACAAACCACTGGCCGGGTCACTCCGTGAAGCGGACGAAATCGTGGCTGCAGTCCGTCGGGCGGGTGTCGTCAGTCACATGTTCAGCCAGATTCACTCCGACACGGCCGCCCGCATTCGGCAAATCATCCAGTCGGGGAAACTGGGCGAATTGCTTGCCGTACACTTTGACCTTTGTTTCGCAAAAGGACCGGCCGGTACGGCAGAGTTGGGAAAACCACGACAAGAATCGGCCACGCCGCAAGTGTTCGAGCTGCTCGACTCCAAACGTGAACTGTCCAATGTCGGAGTCTATCCCCTGGTCATGCTGCTCTCGTCACTGGGATCAAGAGTAGAGAACGTCTACGCATCGACCGGCAATTACTTTTTTCAGGAACACCAGAAAAACAACATGGAAGACTTTGGTCAACTATTGCTACAAGTTGAGGGCAACGTGACTTGTACTATTTCCGTTGGTCGGACCGGCTGGCGGTCGTCACCCAGCGGGGTACTCGACAGAACCTATCTGGTCGGCAGCGAGACGACCGCTGTCATCGACGCTCATCGTCCTCGCCTCGAAGTTTGGGCGGATGTGAAATCCTGGACTGCCCCCAAAAGAAATCCCGTCGACCCCATGGCCATGTGGGGAGGGTCGCCAGAGGGTCCGTTCTCAGCCCGTCCCAAACAGGCCTGGTTCACTGCCGGCGACACCGAAGGTCAAAGCGACACGGCTTATTTTCTGGACTGTATTGAACAAGGTCGTGAAAGTGAAGTCTCCGCAGGTCTGGCGGCTGCTACGACCGAGGTCCTGATGGCTGCTTACCAGTCCGCTGCCACCGGGAAATCTGTTAGGCTCCCGTTACCACGCTGACAACCCCGCTGCAGTAGCTCGCCATGTCGCAACCCCAAAGAAAACAGTAGAATCCCGGCGTTCTCAATAAGATTTCATAACGCGTCCCGCTCCAGTATTCTGGCAGATTTTCCCGGATGAACCGGGCAACCGGTTCCCATGCAAAAAAGAACCGTGAAGTGATCCGACTGGCTTGACGGTATCTCTATTTTTTGGCTGAATCCAACGATGACAAATCACAAAGCGACGGATGTGGGCATTGATTCTGTCGCGCTTTACTTTTTACCTGTTACATTCCGGGTTCCGCTGAAGTTCGGCCGGGAAACGATGACGAGCGTGACGTGTGCCAGGACTTGCGTCACCGTTCGCGACGCTCATGGAAGACGGGCTCAGGGCTGGGGGGAAACACCGCTGTCAGTGCAGTGGGCCTGGCCCTCTGAGCTGCCGCACGAGCCTCGCCAGAGAGCCATTCAAGAATTTTGCACCATCGTGGCGCAGGCCTGGGCCGAATTTGAAGAGTTCGGGCATCCCATCGAACTGGGACATGACTTCCAACGCGATATTCTGCCGACACTTTGCGCGGGGTACGCGGCCGGAAGCCTGGCCGAACCCTTACCGCAGTTGGCTGCCCTCATCTGCCTGAGTGCCTTCGATATCGCCCTGCACGACGCTTTTGGGAATCTTCATCAGTGTGACATCTACAGTACGTACAACGACCAGTTCATGTCACGCAAACTGTCTGACTTTATCAGCCCGGCCGAAAAACAGCATCCGCTGTTTCAGCAAATGAGCTTCGACGACTTTTTGGTCGCCCCACCTGCCACACGACTGGCAGCCTGGCATCTGGTGGGAGGACTGGACCCGCTGGAGGACGCCGACCTGGACGGCAGCGAACCGGAAGACGGATTTCCGGTGCTCTTGCGCCACTGGATCAAGACCGACGGACTGTCCTGCCTGAAGATCAAGTTACGCGGCAATGACGCCGTGTGGGACTACGGTCGGCTTGTCCAGGTGGGACGTATTACAATCGAAGAAAACGTCCGTCATTTAAGCGCCGATTTCAACTGCACCGTCACAGAACCTGCCTACGTGAACGAAATCCTCGATCGCCTGCACAAGGCACATCCGGTGATTTACGACCGTTTGCTTTATGTCGAACAACCATTTCCCTACGACCTGGAAGCCCATCCGATTGATGTCAGCAGTGTGTCCGCGCGGAAGCCTTTATTTCTGGACGAAAGTGCCCACGATTGGCGTTTTGTCCGCCTCGGTCGCAAGCTGGGCTGGAGTGGCGTGGCACTGAAGACCTGCAAGACCCAAACCGGTGCCTTGCTGAGCCTCTGCTGGGCCAAAGCCCACGGCATGCCATTGATGGTTCAGGATCTCACCAACCCCATGCTCGCCCAAATTCCGCATGTCCGACTGGCAGCCCATGCCGGCACCATCATGGGTGTCGAGACCAACGGCATGCAGTTCTATCCGGAAGCTTCGGCGGCTGAAGCCCTTGTCCATCCGGGCATCTATCAGCGTCGAAACGGGGAACTCAATCTGGAATCGATTCAGGGTCCTGGGTTCGGCTACCGGATCAACGAAATGGAACGAAAACTTCCTGAACCGGTAGCAGTGTTTTCAAGTCGTTGACGCCCGGCGCCCGGTAACACACTGACGTAATTGTCCCTGCCGGGCGATTCGGTCACCTTTTCAGACCAGACGCCACGACTTGAACCGGTGGCGAATCTCACTCACCTGCCAACCTGTCAACCAGGAAGTCCTCGAAGGAGGACAAGTCCTTCCACTCTGTGGCGACTAATATTTTTTTGGCAGTCGAATCACTCAGCGTGTATCCATCATCCGTTACCCGGATGCCAAGTTCTTCGATTTTTACCAATGAATTGGCAAAGGACAGATAGATGGCGACGGTGTCGAAAAGCGTCGAACTGCGCGACTCGGCAGGATCTTCCTCGCCCGGCTTGGTTTGCGAGGCCGTCCACAGGCGATAGTTCTCGATGAGCGCCCTGGCGACGGGGTTGTCCGCATCACGAACCTGGCGATATTTCCGGCCCGAAAGATGGACAGCACCCGAGGTGTCGAGTGGGGCGATGACAACGTCCCAGGCCGCATTCAATACCTGGCGGCAAGACAACGTGTCGGCACTTACATTGTATTCGGCTGACGGGTTGCCGGGGCCGTCATATCCGACACGCACACTGCCGTGCATACCGACAAAACGGGCCCGTTGGGCAATCGCTGGCTCACGCTCCAGGGCTGCAGCCACGTTGGGCAGCGGGCCGATGCCAATCAGGGTCACCGGCTCGGTAGATTGCATGATGGTATCAACAATCGCCTGCACGCCATTTTCGTGCACGTTCCCCGGGTACTCATCCAGCCGGTAATCTGCAATCCACGCTCCCAGCAGCTGCTCGACTGATGGATTGACATCCAGCCCCACGGCGACGTCAACGTCCGTACGACCAGCCGTCTGCAGGAACTTGGCAAGCAAGCGTGCTCGATAATCGGGCTTGCCCTGATCACCTATTACCAGTCGCACGTCCAATTCAGGACATTTCAGCAGCAACCCCAGAGCCCACATATCATCGATGTCATCCCCAATGTCCGTGTCCAGGATCACCGGAATCTTCCTGCCCTCCGACATTTTGTCGACCGTGGTTAAACTGGCGTCCGGCCCCTGCCTGCTCGATAACTCGGTCATCACACACACCAAAAAAACAAACCGTCATTCCAACATGCACCAGGCTGGCAGTCTTCCTGCCACACCGCCGGATGTCACTGCTGACCACAGCCTACAGCAAGCCCGAGTCAATCGTCTGACGTCTCCAGCGAAAACGGTGGCGACTGCAACTGAAAGTTCCGTTCCGAGTCGGTACCACGAACCAGGATCGGCCGCCACCTCAGCCCGGTTCCCTCTGGTCCGGAAGCCATCGGCTTCACCCGGGTAGGAATGAAGCGCACCGTCAATCCGCAACGCCGGCGATCCGACCGATTGGGCAGGCTACCATGCACCAGCAGCCCATCGTGTAACGACATCTCGCCCGCTTTCAATATACAATCGACTGCCTTTTCCTCTTCCGACGGACTGATGTCGATTTCCTGGTTGATACTGAGCAAGTTACCTTGCTGCTCTGACTTCCCGTGCCGCAATAACTTATCCCGGTGCAGACGCGGGATGACCCGCATGCAACCGTTTTTCCGATCGCTATCATCCACCGCATACCAGGCAGCGACTTCGACAGGCGGATCGATACCCCAATACCGTAAATCCTGGTGCCAGGCGACAAAATTTTCTTGCTGGCCGTACTTACAAAAAAAATGTGTCGATAGCATCAAAATATTGGGTCCGATGATCGTTTCTACACAATCCAACAGCCCAGGATACGTCGCAATCTCCCAGATGAACGGCTCTTCAAAGTGCCGATCGACCAGTTCCACCTGGGACTTATCGCGTCCCTCCCTGGCTTCCAACGCATCAAAGCAGTCTCGATAGTATTGGATTTGATCATGCCGCATCAACGGAATACCGGAAAGAAACCCTTCACGCCCGTATTCTTGGACCTGGCCTTCATTCAGCATTGCCACGCACCTTTTTCAAGACTTCCGCAATGCTCACAGACGCGCCACCTCGTCGCTTGCTTTCGTGAGCCGCCTCCATGAAGGCAAACAATTCAATGGTTTCCGCTGGAGGAACGGGCGAGATACCCGTTTTGAAAAATTTCGCGATCTCCGTTGCCACCCCTTCGTATCCTTTGTAACGCCCTTTAGGTACAACTCCTTTGACAGGTGCTGCATATCCATACTGTCCGGAGGAAATCACTCCCTTGGTGCCAAACACCAAGGCGCTGTATTGAATCGCACCTTTCCGGATGCCACGGAACGTACCGATCCGTCCATCCTTCCAGACACCGGTCACCAGTTCCGTATCGGGGGTGTCCAGGCGAACGACTCTTTCGACACCGGTGCCCATGATCGCGTAGAGTGATTCGAAACTATGAATCGCGTGCCAGAAAAAGTCCGGGTGATGCGGTACAATCGGACAGCCTCCGTAAACCGAGCAACCGACGACTTCCCCCACTTCTTCGTGGTCTCGCATGCTGTTGATTCCGGGTGAGAAGCGGTGCTGTGAGCAGGAAAACACAGGGGTATCGTATTTCTCAGACAGCTCGAAAATCTCAATGACGTCTGCCAGGGAGGCTGCCATTGGCCGTCCGATGTAGACCGGCTTCCTTGCGGCCAGGATAAGCCGAACCTGTTCAAGATGAACCCGACCGTCCAAGGTCATCAGCATCACTGCGTCGACCTGGTCCAGTACCTTCTGGATCGAGTCCTCCATCGTGACACCATAGTCTTCCAGATACACTCGCCAGCGTTCCACATCCTTTAGTGTCTGCGGAAGGTCGGGGCTTCCACCGGGCCAGGCGGCGATCACTTCCAACCCCCCCACCTCGGGATTATCCTCGGGCGGTTGGCGGAACAACTGGGTGAAGGCAAGCGACTGGTAGCTATCGATCGACACGATCCCCACTCGAACTGGTTCTGCCGCCATGCCCCACTGGAGACAGGTGCATGATATGCAGAGAACGGTTAAGAGAAGCAGGTGTTTTTGAACAAGTTGAATCATCTCGGATCTCCCTTCAACGCTGTGGTGATGGCTGCCTGGCGCAACACATATTTTTAACACACCCTAATGACTTTGTTGATTGCAGGGGGAAAAGTCAAGGGCTGGCAGCAACAGGAAAAACCTCAGCGATGCTTGAAGACACCTGTGGCTTCGAGTACCTTGAGGTTCTCACTGCGGAGCACCCGCGCGTCTTTTGCGTTGCGATGGGGTCGTTTCAAGTCACTAGCATACACCCTTTCGTGGCCAGGCGACTTGGCGAACCTGAGCACGTGCCATTCAGCGGCACCAAGCACACATCTCAATCACTACCTTGGAGAAACTCCTGATGACCTGTTTCCGAGTGAAGTCATCCCTGTTCGCACTTGTTGTACTCTGCTGTCTTAGCGGCACACTCGCCCTGGGATTGTCGCCGACCGAATCCAGCGTGACCGAACTTGCTCCAGGCGTGTTCTTCCGGAAAGCCCAAACAGAACCAACTTTTACCGGTTGCAACCAGGGCTGGATCATTTTCAAAGATTTCGTTCTGGTCATCGACGCAAATTTTCCCAGCCAGGCAAAACAAGTCATCCGATTGATTCGAGAACAAACAGACAAACCGATTCGATACGTGTTCGATACCCACCACCACGGCGATCACGCGGACGGCAACTCGAAGTATGTGCGTCTGGGTGCCGCTGCTATTGCGTCAGAACGCAGTCGCGTGATGTTTGATACCAACGGGGCTGCCGAATTTGAAAAATCGCAGAAAATAAAACCGGACGAATATGGACCGCTCAACTACGAAAAACCTTCGGTTTATTTCCCGCACCGGCTGGTCATCGACGATGGTACGCAGCGTGTCGAGCTACTGCACATGGGACATGCGCATACCATCGGTGACGCCGTCGCCTGGTTACCCCGCCATGGCATCCTTTTCACGGGTGACGCATGCATCAACGGAGCGTTTAATTACATGGGAGATAGTAATACCCAGAGTTGGATCACGGTTCTGAATCAAATGGAAGAACTGCCAATCAAAGTGATCGCTCCCGGTCACGGGGAGTTGGCTGGCAAGGAGTTGATTGATACGCAGAGGCGTTATTTCGTTGAATTACGTGCTGCCATTCAACAAGCTATCGATTCCGGAAAGTCACTCAACCAGATCCAGCAGGAGATCGATCTGCCGTTCTACAAGGAATGGACCGGAGTTGATGTCAAAGACCAGCTTGAAAATATCCAGCACGTGTTTGCTGAACTGCAAGAGTGACTTTTCGACCGCCACACCTTTCGTTCGCCAGACTTCTCGCCTGCCACATTGACGCCGCGGCGCAAATGCAATCACGACCGGACTTCTGGGTAAAATGGCTGCCCATCCAAACGGGCTAAGACCGACCTCTGTCGCGTTGCTACGACAGCAACCCTGCGATGGGAACGTCTTGATAGACGTTATGCGGACGGCCCGAAGTATCGTGCCAGGCAACCGACGGGGGAATCCCGAGCGCGTGGTAAATCGTAGCCGCCATGTTTTCAGGTTTCTGGGGACTGGAGGCGGGGTAGGCTCCATCCTGATCTGACGAGCCAATCACATTCCCTCCCCGCACACCACCACCTGCGAAGAACACACTTTGCACCGCTCCCCAATGACCACGTCCCGGTCCCACGAACGAATCCCCGAGGGTAGACAACTGCGGGGTACGCCCGAACTCTCCCGCCATGACAATCAGCGTTTCGTCCAGCAACCCGCTTGCCTGCAAGTCATCCAACAGGGCGGATAACGCCCGATCGGTGGGCGGAAAGAGCTTGTCTCGTAAACGGGGAAACGCGTCGCCATGGGTATCCCAGGTTTCGTTGTTGCCGAGGTTCACCTGCACAAGATTGACACCAGCCTTTACCAGCCGATGCGCCATCAGCAAAGACCAGCCGAAACTGTTTGCCCCATACCGCTCCTGGGTTTTCGCATCGGCGTGCGTGACATCAAAAGCTTGCCGAACCTTCGGATCCCTCAACAGAGAAACCACTTGCTGACGTTGGGCGTCGTAGCTCTGCACATCAGCCGAGAGATCGAGATCCCGACGTTGACCGTCAATCGATTTCAATACGTTCAAACGGTCGTTGAGGCGTGAAAAGTTCATGCCGTCGGCAAGCTTTAAACTCGGCGCCTGGTAAACTCGTTCGTCGGGTGTTTGGGGTGGTTTCTTACTCTGATTGGGAAACGTGTATTCAGGATAAGCGCCGCGCCAGGACGGATTGCCATAGGGCGACGCTTCCACGAAAAACGGATCCCGATGACTTCCCATCAAGCCACCGTAGTTACCTGGAATAACTCCTCCCGACCAATGCACGAGACGTTCAGGCAAGACAATCGCCGGAGGCAGATTGTTTGCCCGCGGTGGCAACCTGTCACCGACGACCGAAGCGATCGATGGCCAATCCGTGGAACGAGGCATGCGATCACCGCGAAAACCCGGTGGATTGACCGAGCGTCCGGTGAGCATGTAGAAGTGGCCAATCGTGTGACTGTTAGTCGGATGGGTCAGCGAACGAACCAGTGACCAAAGGTGGCTGCGCTCTGCCAACTTGGGTAAATGCTCGCAGATTTGAATTCCCGGTGTGCTCGTCGAGACCGGACTGAATTCGCCACGAATCCCTTCAGGCGCATTCGGTTTTAAATCAAAACTTTCATGCTGAGACAGGCCACCCGAGAGGAAGATGTAGATGCACGCCTTCGCAGAACCGGCCGGCCGGGGTTGCCCGCCGGCGGTCGCAGCGCGCAGGGCCTGGATATGATTGCCACCCAATCCCAACAAGCCGATCGCTCCGGCCTGGATTGCCATGCGGCGGGGAAGCTTGGGATGGTGGAACTCGCTCATGAAACTCTCCGTCTCACATTGTCCACGATTTGTCTGAGTATACCACAAAGATCGTTTCCACCCACACCAATCTAGAACATAACGACCTGAACTTGGATTCACCACCGGCGTGGCCAAGGCCGCAAGTAGTGTCCTGGCAATAAATTCAACCTTTACCCCAAATTCTACTCATGCGTCTAAATAATATCATTCCTATTTCCGGATTCTGCGATATCCCGACTCACGTTTCGCTTCGCAAGCGACCGGGGATTTAAAAAATCCCGCGATAACTCACTCCCGGGATTCATCCCTGTCCACCAGCCGTTCGTACTCCCTCTTCAGCGGTTGATAAGCATAGGCGTTAAGAACAGCAATCAGGCCACGGTCGCTTTGATCACGAGCCACATCAGCCAGCGTGGTCATGCAATTGTATGTCTGCTCAAGAGCCACCTCCATGTGCTCAATCGCCTGCTCCATGTCCCCTTCTTCCCGGGCGACTGCTGCCTCCCGTACCGCTTTGACAGCCGCCAAATACTCCGTCGCGTAAGTCGCGCGTTTGGCATAGTAAAGCATTAAACTTCGACCACGGGGCGAAGTGGAAGCACTGTGAGCCCGGTAGAGTTCGATCAACAACTGCGTGTAATGCTCGTTGACCTCCTCCCACCAGGCAGGCTCGGGACTGGATTGGTAATGTTTCATCATCATAGTTTCCACCGGAAAACCAAAACCAAGTCCGTGCTTATCGATCTTCGTGGTCGCCTGCTCCAGGTGCTCCCAACCCTTCCAGAGCCGTTCGGATGTCGAAGGATGCTCCGTCACTGCGTCCCAGAATTCATTGTGTGTCGAGCGACTGGTTGCCTGAACATCCCATGCGGCTCGAGAAAGAAAATAAACGACTGGATCGAGTTCACCCAACATCCAGTAGCGGGTCGAAAATCCGTCCCAGTGCTCGTCTTGCAGGTGATCCGCCAAAGTCTCCAGACTCTGCAACACGGTTTGGGGAAGCACTCCCACGTTGTCGTCAGCGAGGGTCATGACCAGGCGGCTCTTCACTTGCCGGGCGGGTACGTCATGCAGCAATTTCTTGTTCTGGGCGACACGTCGCGCCGTGTAATCGACAAAATGCAGCGTCGAAGCGTTCTCCGGCAGCACAAGATCGAGAACGGGAAACAACGCCGTATCCACCCCGGTCACCACCACGTCCACCTGCCGTCCATCCTGCCTTCGCAAGAGCCCCTCTTCTTTCAACAAGCTTTGCAGGAATGCCAAACTGACCACATTCCCTCTGAGCGACACTTCGCCGCGGTTTCCTGACGCGATCGTGTTGCGGCGGCGGGCCGATCAAAGCAAGTTGGTGCAAACCGACCCGCGAACAGGTAGAATCGTAGCCACCTCTCAAGCTACGACGAAGACAACAGGAGTTAACCTATGAAACTCAGTATCTCTCTCTGGACAATGTGTGTTCTGGCAGTGGCAGCCTGTCATCACCTTGGTGCCGACGCGGCCACCATTTCGATCACGACCCCCATGGCTCCGCCTGACTGGGCCCTACTGGAGCGAGAATTGTTGCGGGCCAACACAGTTGCCTGTCAGGAATATTACGACAAGTACTATGACGAGCGCGGATACTTGCTATGTGTCGAACGCTGGGGAGCCAACGACGGCCCTGACGATGCCATCGAAAGCGTTGCAGACTGGCCAATCCTTCACATGCTGGGCGCGCCCGACTCGATCTTAGAGATGTACAAACAGGCCTGGGAGGGTCACCTACGACAGTACACCGAGGCAAAGACTGTGGATGTGCCATTCGCACGAGACGGCATGTATTACAAAGAATTCCCCACGATGATGGATTGGATGCACAACGGCGAAGGACTCCGGGTGTTCAATCTTCAGGGCTTGTCAGATCCGCGTGATCTCGCCTTCGGACACCGCGTCCGACGTTATGCCGGTTTCTACATGAACGAAGACCCCCAGGCGCCCAACTACGATCCCCACTACAAAATCATTCGCAGCATGTTCAACGGCAGCCGCGGCCCGTTGATGCGCAAAGCAACCGGGCTGGACTGGGTCGGGGATCCCATTGAAGTTGCAGGCCGGTTTGCCGCAGGACATGGAGAGAGGAATTACGGAGAAATGGTCGCTCATTTTAAAGATTACAATGACATTGTTGGTGATCACCCTCAAAATATGTGTGCAACTTCCCTGGCTGCCAACGCCTACCTTTTGACGGGCGATCCAAAATACAAACAATGGCTGTTGGAGTATGTCGATGCGTGGTACCAGCGGACTATCGACAATCATGGAATCATTCCAACCAAAATCGGTCTGGACGGAACAATCGGTGGCGCAACAGACGGTAAATGGTACGGCGGCGCCTACGGCTGGGGATTCTCCGTCGAGGTTCCACAGTCGGGTGAAATAGCACACCGCAACCGGGCACAGCGAGGACTGATCGGTTTCGCTAACGCCTACCTGCTGACGGGCGACCGCCGTTATATCGACATCTGGACTCGAATGATCGACCACATCAACGCCAATCGTAAAACGATCGACGGCCAGGTCATGTACCCCCACATGTACGGTGATCAGGGTTGGTACGATTACCAACCTCAGAAATGGAATTCGGGCGCCCTGAATTGCTATTTCTGGACCTGCGATCCAAAAAACCTTACCCGAGTTGCCACAGACAATTGGATTCGCTACCTGGAAGGCGACGATCCCGATTTCCCTGCGCGCGCGTTGCGGAGCGAGTTTGAAAACCTCCGTAGCAAAGCCAGGGGCATGCGTGAGGACACGACCACTCCTGACACGCGACTGGCGGACGACCCGATGCGTTTTAACCCGGCAACGGTGAGCATCTTACGTCAACTGATGCTGGCCGGTTTGGATCCGGGCCGGGGCGGGGCCCTATTGCATTGCCGGTTACGTTACTTCGACCCGGACCGTCGGCGGGCTGGTATTCCGGAAGATGTCGCGGCACTGATTGACACTATGACCGACCAGCAGGTTGCCGTCACGCTGGTGAACGTCAGTCAGTCTTCTGCTCGAACCGTCGTGGTCCAGACCGGCGCCTACGGTGAACACCAATGCACGACGCTGCTAGTCGACGACCAGGAAATCGAAATCGACCATCCTTGGTTTACGATCCACCTGGAGGCGGGCAGCGGAGCGCGCCTGGTAGTCAACACCGAGCGTTACGCCAATCAACCCAGTTTCGAGTTCCCTTGGGATTCTTTCGGAAACTAATGCTGCAAACACGTTTCTTCCAGGGTTTCGCTCCCGGTTGAAAAAACGATTTCGAGGTCAACCGCCGGTTGGCACCACGCGCAAAACAAGCCGGCATCACTTCGACGGGCATGAACTGACTGAATTGAAAATAACGATAGCCGTCCAAGGAGCGACGTAACCGAAACCAGAAAACGATACTCGATTACCCGGTACAGAGAGTGACTCCCCACTGGACGCTCCGGTTTCCTGGTTTGGCATTTGGTCCATCGATCTTCACGCAGTATAATAGTAGCTTGATGCAACGAACTTTTTAGCGTACCGCCCGAGTAAGAGGCAAGAGGTGCCATGGAAGTCGACTCCGGTCGCAATCCTCGCGTATCCCCCGATGAATCCACGACGACGCCATCGGTTCCGGTCACCGAGTCGGAAGCGACTGCGGGTACTCCGCAGCACGATGTTCCGACGGTCCGTGTCATCTGCGATCCGGGGGGCGGTCTTCAACTTGACCATTCGAAGCGGGGACCTGAGTACTCGCGACGAATCGCCCGGAAACTTGCGCGCAGCAAAGTTCCATCCGACACCTGGAACAACTACAGTTGTCGAAAGGGAGCAGTGATTCAGTTCGTGTCCGACGAAGGCACGTCGATCGGAAAGACACAACCTTTAACAAACATCCAGGTCAACCTTACCGGAGATCAGACGAAGAACCAGAGGATTTTAGTTCGGAAACCCGAAGGACCAGACGGTCGGAAGATCCTTCTACCGACAGCCACCCCTGATCCAACCAACTTGAGCGAAGTATCCGGCCAGAGTGCCGACACGACATCGGCAGCACCTTCTGACACGGCCGACGTTCCACTGCTGGGTTCAAAACCGCTGGCCAACTGGAGCCGGATGAAAACGAAACCGAGCGCCAACCAATCCGGAAAGCCCGCGTCAGCAAAGCCACTGCCAGACGCAGCAACCAGCGCTGCGAGTGCCATCCCGTTTTCGTCTCGTGCAACCGGAGAACAGCCAAGCTGGGCCTTCGATAGGACAAAAAATAAAAATACAAAGTTAGCAGCCGGTAGCTGGGGTATTCGCCAGGCACAGACAGACAAGATCGAATGGCAGTGGATGACACCCTCTCGCGCTGCGGAGACACAGTTGAGAACTCTTTTAAAAGAACGCAACGGTGAACTGCATATCAATCGCCGCAGGCTCAACGAAAAACGAAAAAAAATGCGTGAACAACCACTGGAGGGACCTACCTGGATCGAAGGTTTTCTCAACATTGCCAAACAGAAGTTTGGAGACATCGAGAATCCAGTCTGTCGACTGGCGGAGGTGTATCTTCGCCCCGACTATCTGTCCGCTCCACACCCCGATCAGAAAGCCGCCACAAAAGCGGTCGATCACGTTGTTGGGCTGCTGATAACTGCTAGAAAGTCAGGAAACTCCGCGTTGCAAAAATTCGCATCTGAATTGCTCGATCGAGGACAGTACAAAGATCTGGAACAAGTTGGGGTGGCCGGAGCAACTCGCAAGGATCTGACTCAGCTTTCCAAAAAACTTTCTGACCCGAGGACTTCACTGAGTGACGGATTACATATCATCCTGCAGCAACTCGGGGATTCCATCCGTCATGAGTACGACCAGATGCGGAGGAATGGAAACGAGGGCGAAAAAATAGAGTCGATTGACAAATGTCGGCAGACCCTGTCTCAGGCTGGAAGGAGTAAAGCCTTTCGAAACTGCACTGCCGAACAACGTGAGGAACTGAAAGGCGTGATTAACGGTTGGGATGACCGGCTGGTGACCTATGTTAATACAAACCAGTTACCTCCAAAAGGAAACTAGCAAGGCCACGCAACATGTAGCGGTGATCAGAACAAGGCGGGTAACTTCACAGGCACCAGCCCCTGGAAAACCACCCTGCTAACCATGCGGTTCAACTAGCCCACTTACCTGACAGCGTTTCAACTTATGGGACCAACCAGTGAATTCTGAAACACCTCGTGAGACAAACATGAACACAAGCCCTCCGTTCAAGCCGACCGATGTACCGGTCTTCAACTGCATGGTTTATATCTCTTCCGGCCCCGACGGCGTGCGTGCTCGCATGGCCAATTTAACCGGACTGGAATGCACAGCGACTGGCGAGCGCGAAGCTCTTGGTAAAATTGTCTCGGCCTTCAAGTTGCATGCTACCGAACTGGTGCGCATGGGCACCCCCATCCCCTGGATCGATCCACCCATGGAACCGGTTCCCGGCGAAGAGACACGTTATATTCCCGTTCACCTGTAATCCACGTTCCAAGCACGCCGCGTCGTGCTCCCAGCGCCCACTCCGGGTCTCTGGACTCGCACATCGTGCAACCGGGTCCAACCCCAGCCGATCTAATGGCGGCCGGTTTTCGACTAAAACGGAATCGGTGCCTTCTGGAAGTTACGGTGTGGAAGGTAGTCGATAAAAAGAGCGATGTCGTAAACCTCGCGCGGAGACTTCAACTTGGGATCTCTCTTGACAAGTTTCACGCTCACTTCGTTCTCTCCCTGTCGTGGATGGAATTCTTTGGGCAAGCTGTACTCGAAGGCGAATCCATAGGGTCCGACAAACGCATTTTTGATTGCATGAAAATGCAAATCCGATCCACGCCGTAAGGAATCTGGTATTCGAATTCCGTTGAGCCTTACCTCAATCTTGTTGAGCGTGGGCTCGTAGTTGGTCATGCGTACCCAAAGACGGACCGACTGCACTCGTCCCAACGCTGACCATCTGGGAAGGTCGTCGGCGATCGAAAGGCGTGCAGTCAGCGAATCGCCTTCGTCCAGTTCACGCGGCAAAAGGATTCGTCCGTCACGCAGAGTTCCACCTTGACCAGACCCTTTGGATTGCGAGGGAACAAGGTAAGTTTTGTTCGCCGTCTGCAGCAGGTCGGGATGACCCAGCAAACGGAGCGTCGAGTACTCCCGGGCTCCCCATGGCCACCCCTGAGGTGCCCACATCCCGCTACAAAGACCAAATCCGTCAGCACCCTTTCGGTAGGAAAGGGCCGCTGCACCCCAAATCATCGATGGGGTCGCGGTACTTTCGAGCTGGCGTCCCAGGGGCGAGGCGAACCCGGCCAGCACACGACAGGTAGTCCCGCGGGTTAACTGCAGTGCAGCATCCAGGTCAAGGTTCTGATCGGCAAAGACAACCGAGTCACGCCGCGTCTCCTTCTTGTTTGCCGTAATGCAGACCAGGCCGTCAACGAGTTCTTCAGAGATCCAACTCGGTACATCAAAACCCAGGGATTCCCAGTGGGAAAGGCTTGCTGCGGGAATTCTTATATAAATCCGCTTGCGCCGCTGTTGCGATTGGGCCGCCTCGGTAGCCACCTTTCTCAAGTCGCGAATCCACTGCGTGAGCACCGCAGTGTATTCAGCCACCTCTCCCAGAAGGCACAGTGGAGCAAACTCGTTGTCGATCGACAGGTCCACTTCGACACCATCGGTCTCGTAACGTGTGAGAAGCTCCTCGAAAATCAAAAATCGCTCCCGCCGCACCTGGTTGTGAAGAAAACTCAAACGCTTCGCCGTGTGGAAGCGGGCCATGTTTTCCGCGCGGGGATCGGGATCCTCCCCCACATAAAACTGCGGGTGGTCCAGGACAAAGTCCGATTTGCGACCATACCCCAGGTCGGTCTTGCGCGAACCACCGACAATTCCCAGCGGACAAGTCGGCAGGAAATACATGCGATTCTGGTGGCAACGTTCACTGAGAAATCGCATGGGGTCATGGCCATCCGCGATCAACTGCTGAAGATTACGTGCGGCACGGTAAAAGATCGGATGGGACCATTCCTGGACATTGTCACCCCACTTGTCGGCAACTTGACTGTCATATTGCACCACACCGCCCTCAAGACCGGCAGAGTAGAAAAGGGTATCGACCCCGCTATCGGTCAGCTGATCCACCGCCAGATTCAGATCCGCCGGAATGAGTGGAGGCTGAAACTGGTAGAGGCCCGAGGCATGACGCCCGTCGTCATAGAAAAACACCTGCGGCTCTTGATCGGAATCAGAGTGTCCGAAACTAAATCTCTCGCCCGCACGCAACACAAAGCTGGATGCCAGAGCAGTGGGTGCCGCGCTCATCGTCTTAAGAAATCGTCTTCGTTGCATGACGGGATGTTCTCGTTTCTATAAGCTGGCTGGTTACACCCGGCGGTGGCCAACCCGGAACGTGAAAACGGAGGAAAGTTCGACCTCTCCGAAGAGACGGCAAACATGAAGTGCTGCGCGTCGCCGGCGTCCTGCACTCCTGCCTTCTAATGTTTGAAACCGATTCTAGTTGCGCTCACCCTGGCTGTGCAACGGTCCTTGATATGCGACATCATGGTTCCAGCCTTTCAAACAGATGCCACAAGAGCCTGCACACTGAAACTGACCAACGGCCATCCATCGCTACGCTATCCGCACCTGGATGTGGGTCACATGGTGCACCACGCACTCTCCCACCACGGAGACGAGGACTGGTTGAAGGTCAACCGGTGTTTCGTTGAGCAACTTGCCTACAGCACCCGACAGCTCGACGAAACTCGGGAAGAAGAACCTTCAAACGCCAATCAATTCCCCCGATGTTTCTTGATAAAACGACTGCACCTGACCAGTTTTCGATACAAACTGCTCCAGACAACCTGGTATACCAAATAAATTCCCATGCCGAATTGAACACCGGCCGGACTCCCCATTTTGGCAAGAACGTAATTCATCACTTTGCTCTTCTCGGGATCCGTGTACGGCTGCTGCTGCCTTGAGGAACCAAGCCCGTCGTATCCAAACTTGACCGCACAAAGTGTCAGTACCGACTGATCATGTCGGTGTTCAACAAAATCCGAAAAATCGGGCAAACCACAAGCGTTGGACATGTCTGTCAGTATTCTTTGGTCCTCACAACCAGCCAACCATTCCTGCACGAAGTTCAGTGACGAACTATTTTTCTGAAACACTGAAAAGGATGCCTGAATTTGACAATGATTCCAATAAACAGGTGCGTCGCATCCCATGAGGACAAAGCAATCGCGTTTTGTCCACTTCGTCGAGTTCCCCCAATGGGGAATGTTTACACCGGGCAACACACCACGGTTCTGCGAGCACTTGTCCAACAACGGCTTGATACTTCTCGATAAATATTGCTTCGTTTGACCGCAGTCACTGTAGGCAACATAATCACCTTCCTTCGCGTCTTGAAGCGCCTTGAGAATGATGTACGGCTTCCACAGCCAGTATCCTGCGCCCCGCTTTTGGTCCAAGACGGTTTTGTGTTTCTCATAAAACTGTGTTTTCCGCAGTTCTTCCGACGACCAGGAACGCACCTCGTCAAATCCGCCGCAATGCAAGGCTGAATATTCAAGAATTTTTTGATTCAATTCAAAGTGCTTCGTTGCAAATGTGACAAGACAACTTTTCATTGCATCGACTCGTTCAATCTCGTGCGACACGGAATTTCGATGATCGTATCTTTCTCTCCCGAAACACCCCGAGGCCATGTCCTCGTTGGACCTGTGTGAAATGTCGGACGGCGAAGCCGCGTGACATTCCGGGGAAATAGCCCTATCACCCAATTGCCCGGGACGCGTCAGCCGTTTTGAAGAAGATCAGCTGGCCTTGCAATCGGTTCCAATCGAAGGTCGGTACCGATTCATCGGGGCTCTGCACCTTGACTGGACTGCGGTTCAACCTTGCACCACCCTCCGGTTCTCATTGTGCTTCCTGCCCGTAATCAACGCATAATGCCTGTCTATCAGAATTTTTTGATTCTTCTGATAAGCCTCGTTGAACACTTTCCGTGATGCCGGGCTGGCCATCTTGCCACTCCATTCGAGGTCACTTTGATATCGAATGGTGTAGGAACCACATCGCCAACCAAATTCCTGGTACGCCCGGTAGCACAAATCATGATCATCCATGTCAAGCGGCGCGAAGGCTTCATCAAAATGACCAAGCTTTGACGTCTTTTCATTGTCAAGCAGTAATGGCCCCCGATTCACAACATCGCGAATGCCAAACACGTCCCTGGCGTCATTGTGGATTGCCATCATCTGTTTTATTTTCCTCATCACGCGACCCTCACCAGTCAGATTTTCTCGACCAATCAAATCGGTGATTACCAGTTTCTCTCTTTTCAGAATGTTGTTGTGTGCCGCCCTTCCGCTAACCGCAAAACAATCGGAAAACAAATCGACCGGCCTTCTCAGCCTTTGATCAAACCGGTTTTCCTGTATGATCATGTCATCCTGCACGATGCAGGAGAAATCACACGTAGCCATTTTCAAACCCACATTGTTTGCCTTGGTTTCCCAGACATCTGGCGTGTGCTGCTTGTAAATAGCGATGCCGCCTTCATATCCCTGGACGGTTTGATCAAAAGTCCTCTCGCTTTCGTCAGAACAGCCATCGAAAATCACAATGAACTCTTTTGTGTCCTCTGAAGCATTCCCCAGAATCCCTTCAACGACCTCTTTAATCAGGAATGCTTTATTGTGAACGGTTAATATGATTGAAATTGTCTTCTTCATTTTGAACATTCAAACACTGCAATCCACAAGTCCAAGGTGTGAAAGCAAAACCGCTTCATTCCTTGACATCGTTTCCACGCTGAACCATTGTCACTCCACTGCTGGATCGCCGGCCCCAAATGACCCTGATGAAAACAGGAGACAGAAGCAGGTGCACCGAATGCCAAACATAGAACACCTCCTGGACCCAGGTCACGGCCGCTGTCAGAGGGTAGCGCCTGTGTCTCCGCCCATTTCCCTTAACTGTGCTGCCTATTTCTCGACTTTCCGATCTTCCGTCAGAAAAGCGGACATTAGCAAACTCAGCCGATCACCAGAAGGTTAACTTTCATCCGATAGACCGTTGTCGTTGGGGCGACATCAAACCCCGACACACCAGTCAAGTGAAAGCACCCGCACTGTCCTTGATGAAGTGGGCCCGCTAAACACCTTCACGACACCGTAGTCAGCAGCCATTGATCCCGCAGAATGAAACCATGCAATTTTTTATTATTTACGTGATTTGCAACCTGGTTTTCGTCCAGTGGATGCGTTTTTCACAGGTCCGTGGTGCAGATACTTACACCGTGGTCGCCATTAACTTTTTGGCGGCGGCCGTGGTGTCAACTGTCGCGGTTTTCTTTACGTCAACGCCGTCATCGGTGCTGGACCCCGTCGCCATCTGTCTGGGAATCATCAATGGACTTCTCTACTGTACGCACCTGCTCTCCACACTAGCCGCGTTTCGCTTGGTCGGAACTGGAATCACAATGGCCCTCACGCACATCGCATGTATTTTTCCGGTGGTATTTGCCCACCTGGCCTGGCCGGACAAGGAGTCCATGTCCTTCTATCGCTGGATTGCCGTGGGGCTTGTACCCCTGGCGGTTTTTTGCTTGCGACCGACTCGGATCAGGAACAAAACGCTGACGTGGAAAACTGAACTGCTACTATTATTTGTATTTCTCGGCGTGGGTGTGATTTTCATCGTGCACAAAATTGCCGCAGCAACCACCACACCCGAAGTGGCCCTCGTCTATCAGATGTACATTTTCGGCGTTGCCGGCGTTTCCACGACAATCATCGTGGCGATGAATCGTCCGTTTCCCAATCGTTTGGATCTTCGCTTCGGCATCAGCGCAGGCCTGCTCAATGCGTTAATGTGTCGCTCCATCGTACTTGCCTTGGCGCTGCTGGGTGCCGTGTTCTTTTATCTTTGCGGACCACCGTTACTGATTGTGCTCAATGTCCTTTGCGGCCGGATCTTGTGGGGTGAGGAGTTGAGCAAGCGACAATTGGCCGGCATCTTTTTGGCGATCGCCATTATCCTTCTGACAAACAGTGATCGCTTGATCTACAACAGCTGAACAGAAAGCACCACGCCTTGAAGATCCTCTTCCAGCCTTCGCATCCCTACACAGGGAACGTTGGTTACAGAACAACCGACTTTCGTCTCGGTCCCCGGGCAGTTCGCAACCGTACAGACTACCGAACGACTTTCGAAGGCTTGCTCCTAGCCGTTTTTTACTATCGGTGAGCGGAAAGCGCTGAGTACTCCAACCAGGGCCAACCAACCGAGTGCCAGGGAAGAAAGCTCCGGCACGGCTTGCGGACTCGGTTCGTATCCTGCAAAGCTGAAGTTGGCTGTCAACAAATTGTAGTCGTCCAGGTCGACGTCGCCGTCTCCGTCAAAATTCGCGTCCCTCCACAAATGCGGTCCGTGGAGTCCAAGCGGATCGAATTTACCGGACAACACGCTGTAGTCAAACAAATTAACCGACCTTGTATCGGGATAGACGTTGCCCACTCCGTTAGTATCTCCCCGGCGATAGGCTAACGCGTAGCCGTTCTCTAAGGCAGCCATCGTAAGCCACTGATCGATGTCGGAATTATCAATCACATCGTCAACATTGAGATCAAACTTCTCCACACCTGTGGCAGAGACTCCACGGACCAAATCGTACCCGGTATCGGCGTACATCTTGTCGAGATCAGCAACGTCGCAAATCAAATCATCGTTGAAATCACATGATGGTAACGGAGGTGGTGGAGGTGTGGTCCCCACGAGCACCGCATCGGTGGCAATACTGGTAATCCAAGCGTTCAATGGAGCGGTACGAACGTAACCTGTTTGCACGCCGTAACCACTTTGCGGGGAATTCACTGTGGTGTACGACTGCACCCCCGCCAGTGCGTCTTCGCCAGCGACGTCCAATACCAGACCTCCACCACTGTCGCCCAGTGCACCACCAACTTCCAGAGGAAGCGCACCCGACCCGGGCCTGCGAAACCGGGTATGAGAAAAACTACTATTGGCGTTGATGACTCGACTCTGTCCGGCTCGCCGCGTGCCCGCACAACATTTTTCTCCGGCTGATCCGGAACCTGGATAACCGGCTCCCATCATCACGGCATCCTGTCCGGCCTCGGAGCCGAAACTCAGGTCATAAAGATTCACAGGATCAATGTTTGTGATCGGGCTGTTCAACTTCATCAGCGCCACATCGAGAGACGGGTGCAAATGGTGCTGGTTGCCTGGACTCGAGCGACTGGCACCCAAAAAGTAGATGTTTGCCTGTCCACCATTCAACAGATGCTTGGCAGTAATCACCCAGTTGGGGGAGATCAACGTACCGCTTCCCAGCCAATTGGCCGATACGAAGCCGCCGTACCGATGCTCATTGGCAAACGCTTTGAGTTGCGCATTGGTGACGTCATCTCGTCGCGTGAGGGCCGGAGAGACAGATTCCATCGACAACAACACCAACAGTGAACACATCAGTACGACTGACTTCTTCTTTACCATTTTTTTATTCCTTGTCAATTTCTACTACCTCTCTTTGGTTCTTCCCATCTTGTCGCTGAACTCTCTGTCCGGCGAACCGGCAATTTTGGACAAAACATGTCATCGGGTTTCACGGCCATGTCGAAGAAAACAGCTTTCGCTGCTCCACACCCGGACACATCGAAACGGACAAAGACACGGCGCGCTGGCGGACATCTCCGGGAACCTCCGAGTGCCCGCAACGCAATCCGGCTGCACCTGGTACGTTGATTGAATGTCGACCGTCAACCAACCACCATCTCGATCTGCAACCGGTTCGTAACGAACAAAACCGTCAGGTGACTTTCTAAACCGTTTTTACTCCTACCGGGCCCTTACTATCGATGATCGAAACGTGCCGACCAGCCCGATCAACATCAACCAGCAAAGTACCAGGGAAGAGGGTTCCGGCACAGCCTGCGGACCTGAACCGTACGGTACAAAGCTAAAGTTGGCCGCCAACAACATGTAGTCGGCAAGATCAACATCATCGTCTCCGTCGAAATTTCCATCCGTCCACAAATTCGGTCCGTTGAGTCCGGAGGGATCAAATTGATTGGACAACACGCTGAAGTCAATCAAGTCGACAGTCCTGTTACCAGGATGCACGCTGTTGACTCCGTTGGCGTCCCCGCGCCGATAAGGGATGGTATAACCGTTCTCCGTGGCGGCCATCGTAAGCCACTCATCGATGTCCAAATTATTGACCACATCGTCAGTATTGAGATCAAACTGCTCCAAGCCAGTAGCGGCAACACCATTGACCAAGTCATAGCCGGTATCAGCGTACATCTTGTTGAGATCAGCAGCATTGCAAACGGAATCCTCGTTGAAGTGACATGATGGTGGTGGCGGTGGTGGCGGTGGTGGTGGCGGGGTCCCGACGAGCACCGCATCGGTTGCAATGCCCGTGATCCAATCGTTCAACGGAGCAGTACGCACATAACTGGTTACAACACCATAACTACTTTGCGGATAGTTCACCGTGGTATAAGACTGCACTCCGGCCAATGCATTTTCACCGTCCACATTCAGTACCAGCCCTCCACCACTGTCACCCAGGGCGCCGCCAACTTCCAGAGGCAGCGCACCCGATCCGGGACTTCGAAATTGTGTGCTGGCGATGCTACCGCCAGAGCTTATGATCCGACTCTGTCCGGCCCTGCGGGTGCCGGCACAACATTGTTCTCCGTTTGTACCCGAACCCGGATAACCGGCTCCCATCATCACGGCATCCTGTCCGGCTTCGGAACCGAAACTCAGGTCATAGAGACTGACTGGATCAACGTTCGTGATGGGGCTGTCCAGCTTCATCAACGCCACATCGAGTGATGGGTGGAAGTGGTGCTGGTTGCCTGAACTCGACCGGGTGGCACCGTAAAAACTGACCGTTGCTGATCCACCATTCAATAGATGCTTGGCGGTCAGAACCCAGTTCGGTGAGATCAACGTACCGCTGCCCAGCCAATAGGCAGACACAAACCCGCCGTAAGGATGCTCGTTATTGGCAAACGTTTTAAGTTGTGCGTTAGTGACACCGTTTCGTCTCGTGAGGGCCGAGGAAGGATTTGTCATCGACCCGACAAATAACAACGAAAGAGCCAATACAACCAAACCCTTCCCGTTTTTTTTTCTGTTCATTCCAAAGTCGTCCTTATTTGTTATTGGCCTCCGAATGGTCGCTCGGATTCCTCAATTCTGCGGTTCCGCACATATCAAAAAGAAGAAAGACTGGTAATCTCTTGCTGTCGGACCCTACACTTGTCTGGATTTAAAAAACGTCCCATACGTCTTCACTGCTTCCCACAACAAAGTCAGTTCAGCAACAGGCGTTCAACCACAAGAAGAAACGAGATCCCGATTATACCCTCTACCACCGCAAAATCCAACATTTGGCGGCCGGTTCCCGGCGACAGTGTCGCGGTCGATTGATCGCAGACTACGCCCAGCAAAGGGTTCTGCACCAAGGGTCCGGTCGACTACGCCCAATATCATCTGCTGCAGGTCACCAGTCTGCTATCAGGAAAGGTTTGCATGCTTTAGCACTGAAACCGTCGGCATTGGACGTCAACCACAAGTTGCAGCGATACGAGACCTTTTTTCCATCGCATCCGTCATGGCCCTGGTACTTGATACTTGCGCACTTTTTTCAAATCGACTTCGATTCCCAGGCCGTGACCATGGGGAACCTTAAGTTTTCCCTGCTGGATGTGAAACGGATCGGTAATGATGTCGTCATCCAACCCGAAATAGGTACAGTCATTGGCCATGGAAAAGTTCGGACTGGCTGCAACCAGGTGCAACATTGCCGCGGTCTTCGGTCCCAGATCGTGCGCGCAATGCATCACACAAGGGATCCCCGCTGATCCAGACAATTCGCCGATCAACTTGCAGGCCCACAGACCACCACATTGATAGGTGTCGGGCAAAAGGACCGCGGCCGCCTTCAGGTCAAGAATCTTGCGCACCTGTTCGATAGTCGTTACCGATTCGTTCAGTGCCAATGGCGTCGACGTCAGACCACGAATACGGGCCGAGTCTTCCAACAAGTCCGCCGGCATGGGTTGCTCGAAATATTGTAGATTGTAGGGTTCCAGGTCCCTGGCCAATTGCAGGCAGACGTCAGGTGTGTAGCCAGTATTGGGATCAATCCGCAGCTGAAGTCGGTCGCCCACGGCATCACGAATCGTTCGTGCCGCCGCCAGGTCCTCCTCGGGGTGGCGGCCCGCTTTGATCTTCAGGGTGCCAAACCCTTTTTCAACATACAACTTGGCAATTTCTCGCACCTCTGCAACCGGCCGAATTCCCATGCAACAGGCCAGTTCGATTTCTTCGCGGTAAAGGCCTCCCAGCAAACGGTAAAGGGGTTGCTTGCAAACCTTGCCCAAAATGTCCCACAGCGCCATCTCGACAGCGCTTTGCAAATATCCACCGTCAAGCTGCCACTCCGCGACCATCGCTGAGATTGTGGTCGGATCGCGCCCAAGCACCTTGTCTGCCAGCCGACTCAATTCGACTTTGGACCATCTTTCGCCAAAATATCTCCGTGGAGTTTCGCCCCAACCCACGATCCCATCGTCCGTTTCCAAGCGGATCAGTAATGCGTCTTTTTTCGAACTGGCCCGGTACCTCGATTGATAGGGTGCAATCGGGTATTTCTGTGGAACTTCAACCAGGAACGTCTCCACACCTGTAATCTTCATCCGACTACATCCTCTTGTAGATTGAGGCTGCGCATTGACAACACTCACAGTCAAAGTCCAGAGGTCCATCCCGGGTGGACCGCTTCAGACCGTTACCTGGAATACCCGGAACTTCCGGCATTGAACAGGGCAAACAAAACAAACAACTCGCGTGTTTTAAAAGTTCGGGTGGACCCTTCAATCCTCCCACTCCAAAAACACCAGAGCCTCAATCCTTGTCAGGGCGACGTCGCAACGCTAACTTAGGCTACAGACTGAAACACACCTCTGATTGTAAACTTCAGAGACACAAGGTGAAACATCTTCTGATGATCAACCCCGACCGCCTTCTGGAAACATTCCTTTCTATCCTGCGGATTAACAGCTACTACCCCCAGGAGGATCCCGTCATGGAGATCCTCGCCAATCTGCTGGAACCGGTAGGAGTCGAAATTTCTTATGATGAGCACCGCAACATGCTTGGCTACTGGCCCGGCAACGGGATGCTCGTCGATGAGGAACCAATTTTATTGTGCGCCCACACCGATACAGTGATACCAACCGAGGGCATGGATCCGATCGTGCGCGATGGGACCGTCTACTCGGACGGTTCGAGTGTGTTGGGTGCAGATGACAAAGCTGCCGTGGCCGCCATCGTCGAAGCGGTCCTGGCGGTCGCCGAACAGGACATCCCACACCCACCTGCTGAAGTCCTGTTCACCGTGGGCGAAGATGTGGGACATATTGGCTCCCGAGCATTTGACGTCGGTCCTGTCCGTTCAAAAATGGCGTTCATTCCGGATGCGGATGGACCGGTGGGAGGTATCATGCTGGCCGCACCCTGGGCTGAAACCGCCCGTGTGGTGTTTCATGGCCGCGCGGCCCATGCCGGGATGGAACCTGAAAATGGCCGCAGCGCAATTGCCATGGCCTCCCGGGCCATCGGGGCCATGAATTTGGGCCGTGTTGACGAGGAAACCACAACCAATATCGGAACGATCGCTGGCGGCGAGGCATCTAATGTCGTACCGCCCCGGGCAGAACTCGTCTGGAACGCTCGCAGTCTTTCTCAGAAAAAATATGAGCGTATCAGTAACGACCTTTTGGACTGCTGCCAACAGGCCGCCGAGGCTCTGGGAGGGCGCATCGAATTCGAACCCGTACGTACCATTCAAGGCTTTCGCTTCGAACCCGAGTCTCCTATCGTGTGTCGCGCCGAGTCGGCCATGAAGGCGGCCGGTGTGGCCTCCTGGCAATCGGTGACCTGTGGCGGCAGTGACGGCAACGAACTGAATGCGAAAGGCCTGCCGACCGTCGTGATCTCCGTTGGTTATCTAGATATTCATACGAATGAAGAATCGATGCCAATCGACGAATTAAACCGCTTGGCGAAAGTGTGCGCAGCACTGATTCTGGGCAAGTAGTGGACTGGCCGGGAACGCGGGTCGAATGCTGGGTGGATCGCATTTCAGCACTGGCCCGCCGCCCCTTGCTGGCCCTGTGCTGAAGGTGTTCACCCTATCGCCCCGATCATCGGCACGTCCACTGGTTGTTTCACAAAAATGAACCGGCCGACCGGGCCCGTGAAACTCCCACCCTCAAAACACGCCTTTCGCCGATTACCAACGGTCCGTGTCATAATCCGTTAATGGACGAATCCAGACGTTCCGGAAACGAACCGGGTCGCCATGATCCTGCAAGGTCAGTGGCAACTTATCCTCATGGGGGGTGTATTGTGCGGGATCCTTATGGGCAACACGACCCACAATGGCCGTGTGGTGATGCACCAGGACTCCATTGTGCAACACGGTAAAATAAGCCGGCCTGGTCAACCTTTCACCTTCCCACCGGGGCGCCTCGAAGATGATGTCATAAGTTTGCCACTGGCTCGGCCCGCGCGATGCGTTGACCAGCGGTGGGAACTGGCCATAGATGGCTGCCGCCTGCCCGTCCGAGTAGGTGCGATTGTTGTGAGAATCCAGGACCTGAATTTCATAAATCCCCATCACCAGAACACCACTGTTTCCACGGCCCTGGCTTTCACCCTGGACTTCCTCCGGAGTTGCCCATTCGAGATGTAACTGGCAACTGCCAAACCCTTCCTTGGTGCTGATGGACCCGGTCCCGTTGACTTCGGCATAACCGTTCTCAATTTTCCAGTCTGCTGCGTTTCCGTCAGAATTTTTCCACTGGGAAAGATCGGTTCCGTCAAACAGCACCACGGCATCCGAAGGTGGACTGCCGGGTGAGTCCGGTGCGCTTTCGGTAGCCGGGTCGATGATCCCTGGTTCAGGGCGACTGACATCGTGAACTCGCCATTTCTGTCCCGGAATGTTTACCGTGTCCGAGTAACCGACGGGGGGCAGTCCACTCTTGCGTCGCACGCGTTCGGACGCCTCACTCAAAGTAATGCAAGGAACGGACAACGTGACCACAAGACCAATCATGATCGTTGCTGAAATTTGAATTTTTTTCATGAGTTGGATTTCCTCTTCGCCGATCTCTTTGGATAAAAGTCGCTCGACACAAGTATACTCCACCCAGCCGTGAACCCCTCCGGCCAGCCCGGGAAAAACTGGCAAAAAAAGCAGCAACCAGTGAGTGGATGAAGTTACTTCAAAAGGCCAGGGGGTTGGAAACGCGTGCTGAGTGTGCGCGAGTGTCCGAGAGTGCTACAATCCTGACTGCCAGTGTAACCGACCCTTTTCTTGTGACGATCACAGTGAATCGGCACCGGAAATGTGTTTTTCGCCAGTGAATATAAACGACCGATGAGACACACCTCTGATGTAATCCTGATTGGTGGTGGCGTGACAGGACTTTCGACCGCCGTCCACTTGAAGTTACAGGGGGTCGAGCGCGTGACCATTCTGGAACGCCATCATATCGGGGCAGGCCAGTCCCATCGCGCAGCAGGAGTACTGCGCGGCCTGGTACGAGACGAATCACTATCTCGAGCTCTCGTGGAATCCATGGACTTCTTTAAGACATTCGACCAGCGTTTCGGCGTGCCGCTCCCACTGCATCCCGCTGGCTACCTGTTACTGTCCGAACCGACACAAGCAGCCATTGTCGATGAAGCCATGACCGTTGCGGAACAAGCTGGCTGCCAGTCACAGCGCATCGACGCTCGTCAGGCTCAACAGCTTCAGCCGGGACTGCGTGAGGACGACGAGACGCTCTACGTGTACGAACCGGGCGCCATCCACCTGGACCCGATGCCAACGGTCCAGGCACTTCTCGCCGTCGCCAGACAAATGGGGGTGACAATCTGCGAAGGCTGTGAAGTGGCGAAACTTGTCGTTCAGGGCGACCGGTTCGTCGGCGTCGACACCCCTCAGGGCCGCTACGACGCCCCCCAGGCACTGGTGGCCACGTCCGTGTGGGGCACCAATCAACTCGCCCAACTTGGGGTCGATGTGCCAGTTTATCCGCACCGGGCAGAAATGGCATTCTTTCACACCCCCTGGGCATCCGATTTTCGCGTTTCCCGAATTCTGACCGATGCCCGTTCGATGCTTTACCTGCGACCCGAAGGCCAGATGCAAATGTTCGTTGGATGGCGGGAGAGCGACCGGTTGCACGGCGTCAAGGACATGGTGGCCGAAAACCCCGACCAATACAGGCAGACGGCCCACTTTGAGTCGCTGGCGGATATGCACCGCCGTCTGGCGATCACGCTGCCACCGATGGCGCATGGTTTCGTCCACCGAACGTATGCCTGCGTCTACGACTACACACCCGACGGAATTCCCATCCTGGATCGAGTTGCCGACGTGGAGGGACTCTACTTCGCGCTCGGATTCAGTGGTGGTGGATTTTCATTATCACCCTGGGTGGGCCGTTGCATGGCCCAATTCATGGTTGAGCAGAAAGTACCGGCGGACATCGAACGGTTTGATCTGAAGCGATTCGCCGAAGGGCGACTCTTTACGTGGGCCAATGTCGAGCCGAGCGAAGACAACGGCTGAATCTCACCCGGAAACAAATTCGGCCAGTCACCATGTATGCGTCATCGTCCACCAGGCCAGCGGAAACAAGCGGCCCTGGTAATTGGGCCTGGCGGTTTGTAAGTCACTCTCCCCAGAGTTCACCAGTCACCGTATCGACCGCTCCCGAGAACCCCGTTGGGCAACCGCAAAAAGCAACCCGGCGAACAGATTCTCTCACCGGCGGTTGCCAGGTTTCGCGCCGACGTAATGTGGCTCGCCGTCATGCAGCAGGAGATCTCCGGGAAGAATCGAAATCCGTACGACCTGCAGGCTGTTGCCGACCAGTGTGAATTGGATGAAGCTCAGCTTCTCCTTGAATATCCACACCAAAGGGGAAACGAAACGCCAAACCCCAACCAGTTTGTAAAGCCGCTGATCTCGGCAGCTTGTCGCCACGCTTGACTCAGCACGACAGCAGCGTTATCCGATCGGCGACCAGCGCCGTGGCGGTAGCCGTTACCCAAATCGCCTGGATCGCCTTGATGGCTACGACCACCGAAAAGACCAGCCAGACACCCATCACCAGATTTTCCCACGCCCGGTTTCGGTACTCCGGACCGATCAACTGTGCTGAAGCAGTAATCCGCCAGAGGCCGGCCGCCAACACGGGAAGCAGAATGATCTGGCCGCCGTTGGAAATCAGCGTCAAGGTCACAAAATCAGGCATGCCGGGGAGCGTCCAGACCAGTGGGGAGATAAGACAAAACAAGGCGATCCCACGATACCAACCGTGGGCGCGAAAGTCGGCAACCGTCAACACCTCCTCCGCGCCGGCCTTCCACCGCAGCCAGGCGTGAGTGCCCATCATGCCGAGTCCTATCGCGTGGCCAATCAAGGAAGTGTAAATCGCCGAGAAGATTCCCACGTAAAACAGCAAACGCCCGCCGGGACCGAGCACCTCACTCAGTAGACGCGGCAAATCGTCCATTTTCTCAATCGTATGATTCGGCCAGAGTAACTTCGCCCCTAGTGTCCAGATCGCCAGATTAAGTACGATCATTACGCTCATGGCTAAGATAAAATCGTACATCTGCAGGCGGCGAAACGCCGGGCCGCGCCAACCCTTGGCGTCGAGAAAGTACGGATAAACAAAGTTCATCAGCGAGCCGCCGATGGCCCCCAGCATGGCCGTACCCACCAGCAGCGGATCGAACCGGCCCATCTGTTGCGGTATTTCAAAGCGATAAAACCCCTGCAGGATGGCACCCGGGTCGGGACCGATCCACAGTGCCGTACCCACTAGGGAGACCGACAGCACCGCCAGGAAAACTTTGAACAGCGTCTCGATCACCTGGTACTGAGGACGAATCACCAGCACCAATGCCAGACCGTTCCAAAACAGCGCCCACTGCCAGACCTCACCCACTCCACTGACATTGCGGCACACCTCGCCCACGCCAACCGTCATGTACGAACCGTAGACGTGCCCCATCACAATCGACGCCAAGAACAACAACGGTGCGTACCACGGATGCAGACGAGTCAGCCCGTCCAGTACCCCTTCGCCACGTTGGTTGCAGAGATGGTACTTGGCGATCAGCGAGACAAACAGAAATCGCATCACCACCGCCAGCACCAGCACCCACATCAGAGAGTATCCGTAGTTCCCACCGGCGACACCCATATCAACGATGTCACCCGCACCCAGCCAGGTAAGCACCACCACCAGACCTGGTCCGATGGACCGCAGGTACTGCAAGAAGGTGCGGGGGATGGGTGCCTGCTCGGAAAGTGTCACGGATACATACTCACAGAATGGATTTTTTCTGGTGTTCTCGTTGTCATCTGGGATCTCACTTTGAACTCAGCCCGCGTTTTAGCAGCTGGCATTCTTGTCAACCAAACGGTCACTCCCCGACCTGCAGCGGGTCGGTACCGACCCCGACATGATATGGCTCACGGGCATTGTTTCGTCTTTCATCAGAAACAGTTTGCCGTAACCATCAACCTCCGGACCCACGCAAATCGGTGGTGACCAGTTCGCACGACCGTCAGGTGCCGCATGTTCCAGATGCAAATGCCACTGGAAGTATCTTTTCTGCACGGCTTCGGTGAGCACCACGGGAGTGGCAAATGAGGCATACCCATTATCGGCTGAATGCACAAACATCAGCTCGCCATCGTTCAGCCGGACTATGTCGCCCGGCCAAACAATGAAGTCTTCCAAACCCCAAAAATGGTCTGGACGATTTCGGTCGTCACCGACGATATCGTGGCGAACCTGGTTGAAAAGTGATCCAGCGGTCTTGTTCGGTGCAGGCTTTGCGAGTTCTGTTTGAATCAGGCACGGATCCTTGGCAGCCCGGGCCTCCATTCCGACAACGGTGAGAACGATCACCGTCCATCCGATGGTTCCACCCATCAGCTGATATCTATGCATCCTGCCGCATCCTTTTTCGACCCCAGCGGACCCGTCTGGTTCAGACTCTGTCTGGCTCTAGGTGGAAACCGTCACCGCTAACCACAAAGTGTACGGTTTTTCACGGTCTAGACGAACCGTACAGCAACCTGCCAATAATCAATTTCCGGTTGAATTGCTTCACAAAGCCTCCCGACTAACCATTTTGGGACCAAAACAGACAATCAAATTGAGAAATCGCTGCAGGAGACTCTCCACAAACTTTTTTATTCAGCGGCCAAACAATTTGACGAACGTAGGCAGTTTAGTAAACTATAGGGACAAGTCCTGCAGGGAAGCAAATCAAACGGCGTCGCGGCTGCACCCAACCGCTGCACGTTTCAAAAATTCGTCTCGGGGAGCGTTACCAAGTGCTGCGTCTTTCATTGGTTCAGCTTACCGGGTATTAGCCGATTGGATTTGATTCAACGGAGGAGTTTGCTAGTGACCGATCGAGTCAATCAACCATCTTTCCTACCCACACCTGAAGAAATCGCGGAGAAGTGTGAAGAAATTCGTCAGAAGTGGAGCGACAAAGAGCGCGAACTCCGAGCTCAGGTTGTCGCGGAGAAATCAGAACTCCAAACTCAAGTTGAAGATGAACTTTGATCCATTCGTACCCATGGTCAAGTTTCTTGTCTTTGTAGAAATCAACTGTACGGTCGCGTGAAGCAGATCGGCTCACACGTCTGTCAGAGTCAGCCAACGTCCCGGGTGGGCCATCGGTTCGAGTTGCCATGGATGACGGTGGTACGTCTCTTTCCTCATGACTGTCTGAAACACCTGAACAAATCGTGAAAAAGGGACATCCGGACCCCCCCTTCCCTTACCGAAAAAGCGCTGCTCTCGCGGAAGTCCGCCAGAACGTTTAAAACCAGGGGGACGCAGCCGGCTTTTCTGCGTTGTGGATCCAGGTCCGCCACATCACCAGGCGCAACCATCCCCCGTTGGACTATTCCCCGGGGCGTGATAGCCTCACGTGAGTACATACGATCTGGTCTTTCTCAGGATCGTACCGTCAAAAACCTTCGGAGATAAATCATCTTGAAGCCCTTTGCATCTCGGCTGGCAGCCGCCGTCCGTCGCTGCGGAAACCCTGTTGTCGTAGGACTCGATCCGCGTCGCCAAAGTTTACCAGCTCCTCTGCAGCCGGTCTCCGAAGACCAAGTCGCAGTGGCTGATTCCTACCGCAACTTTTGCCAGGCCGTGATCGATGTTGTCGCTCCGCTGGTACCTGCAGTCAAACCCCAATCCGCCTTCTTCGAACAACTCGGTCCTGCCGGACTCGATGCGTTGGCTCAGACAATCCGGTATGCCCGTGAAAAAGAACTACTCGTCATCCTGGACGGAAAACGCAACGACATTGGATCAACCGCCATGGCCTACGCTCAAGGCTACCTGGCAGGACCTGCAAGTCCCTGGCAGGTTGACGCGCTCACCGTCAGTCCTTACCTGGGAGATGAAAGCTTGCAACCATTTCTACAGACTGCAGTTGCTTCCGGCACCGGTATTTTCGTACTCGTCAAAACCTCCAATCCAGGTGGTGGCATGTTCCAAGACCTTCCAGTCCATGATTTGCCTCTCTACCACCATGTCGCCAAACACGTCGAATCCTTGGCCGCAGAGTCGGTGGATAACTCCGGTTACGGAGTCGCCGGTGCGGTTGTGGGGGCCACCTACCCGGAACAACTGACAGAAATGCGACGAGTCATGCCCCATGCGTGGATTCTAGTGCCCGGCTTTGGCAGCCAGGGAGCGACTGCCCGGGACGTGGCCGGAGCGTTTGCACCCGACGGACTCGGTGCCGTCGTGAACAGTTCCCGCGGTATCATCTTTGCCCATTCTCTTCCCGAGTACCAGGATCAATTCGGTGACCATCGCTGGCAGGAGGCCGTGGAAGCTGCCACACGAAAAATGATCGAAGAGTTGCGGTCCGCAACTTCTGCCGGCCGGCTATAAGCCGGGGTTCGCCGAAAACGACTGTCTGCCTGGTTCAGACAAACGATTTCCACGCAAGCCACGTCTATTCGTCAGCCGCTTTGAGCCAAGCAGAAAGGGTAGGTTCGTAGGAACAGATCTCGCCGGCAGCAAAGTACAGATCCTGCTCCCGCTGAGCAGATTCCGGCCCATCGGACGCATGCACCAGGTTCATTTGTCGACTGCCACTGAAATCACCACGAATCGTTCCAGCTTCTGCCTTCAGACCACTGGTCGCACCCAACAGATTACGCACAACTTGAATTGCATCCAGCCCCTCGATCATCATCGCCACCACGGGACCACCGGTGATAAACTCTTCCAAACTCGGATAAAACGGTTTCTCCACGTGTTCTGCGTAATGTTGCCGCGCCAATTCTGGCGTCACCTGCAACATTTTCATGGCCACGATGTTCAGCCCTTTGTCCTCGAGACGACCGATCAGGCGGCCCATTAACCTCCGCTGTACACAGTCCGGTTTCAACAATACCAGGGTTCTTTCCATCTGATGACTCTCCTAATGAGAAGGTCCTCTTCGTTTACCCTGCCAGATCGGGCAAATCAGTGAGGGGACCGACGGCTACCATTGTATTCTGCGTCAATTGATAGTTGTCCAAAACCGCCCTGACATCGTCCAGGGTAACTGCCTGGTACGCATCGACGGTTTCTTTCACCGTGCGATACTCCCGTCGCTGAGTCCAACCGCTCCCCACGGCGAAGAGCCGATTGCTCGCCCGCTCACTGGCCAAAACGACTTGGGAGGCGATCTTGTTTTTGGCCTGATTGAGTTCGGATTCTGTAATTCCTTCTTGCTCTGCAGCGGACAAAATCCCCTGAATTCGATCCAGATTTTCAACTGTCTGTTCGGGTGTACAGCACAAGAATGCCATAAAAATACCGGCACCCTGAAATTCATGACTTGCCAGGACTGCGTATTCGGCCAACCCTGTTTCAACCAAGTCCCAATACAATCGGCTGCCACTGTCGTCCCCCAAAACTGCACCCAGTACACGGGCCGCGTAACGGTCGTTGTCAGTAGCAGCAGGTCCCCGCGACATCAGCACAACATACTGTTGCACCGCAGAATCTTTCACGAAGATTTCCCGTCCGTTTCGGGGAGCAAGTGACGGTGCTTCTCGATGCGTTTCAAAAGATTGCCATCCCCCACAGAGATGTTCAGCTTGGGCGACAAGTTGCTCAAATTCGACTCGCCCGGCCGCTACCAAAGTCATGTTCCCCGGACTGTAACGACGTTCGAAATAAGAACGCATGGCGTCAGAAGTCAATCCGGTGACACTCTCGACGGTGCCCAGAATACTACGCCCCAGGGGATGAGAGCCAAAATGGGCATTCATACATTTTTCATGAGCACCGAACGGCGGCTGGTCCTCATATTTGTAGATTTCTTCAATGATCACCTGTTTCTCGGTGTTGAAGTCGTTTTCTCGCAACGAGGGTCGCATCAAATCGCTCAATAAATCGACTGCCCGTTCCTGCAATTCGGGTAACAAGTTTGAGTAGTAGACTGTTCGTTCCTCGGATGTATAAGCGTTGGAATGAGAACCAATCTCATCCAATTCCCGATTCACGTCATCGGCAGTTCGTTGGGGAGTACCTTTGAACACCATGTGTTCCAAGAAGTGACTCACACCGGCTATGTCGTCCGTTTCGTCACGCGAACCCGTGTTCACAAAGTAGGCAACCCCCACGGAGTAGGCTCGTGGATTACACTCCGCGACAATTTCCAAACCATTGGAGAGCGTAGCTTCACGAAATTCCAACGGGCACCTCCAACGCATTTTCTCCCAGCGTGACAATCGTGAAGTTTCCGGCCTGATGGCGATTCAAAAAGCTATTAATGCTTTCACAGGTGAGGCTATCGATTTTTTGACTGATTTCTTCCATCGTCTGCACTCGGCCCAGGTAGTACCAGTCGACGGCGACGGACCCGCTACGGCTACGGCTCGACTCCTGCTGCATAATCAGAGAACTCTTGACTCGAGCTTTCAGACGGTCCAATTCGTTCTGCTGAATACCCTGGCTCAAACGAAGCAACTCTGCCATCATCACATCCAGTGTTTCCTGAGCTCGATCCGTACTGGTTCCCGCATAACAAAGCACTGAACCTCTGTCCTGCAACGAGTGCATCGAAGCGTAAACCGTGTAGCACAGGCCCCGACGTTCGCGGACTTCCGTAAATAGCCGTGAACTCATACCGTCACTCAGCACACCAACAGCCCCTCGCGCCTGATAATAATCTGGATGCCGGTACGGAACACTGTCATAGGCCACTCCCAAGTGCGTCTGCGTCGAATCACATTTTTTGTGCCAGTATTTCTCTTGAGGTACTCCTGCCTGAATCTCTCCATTCTGAAAAGGCTTCCAATCCTCAAACAATTCTGCGACCTGATCGAGCAACGTCGCCCAATCAAATTTTCCGGCGATTCCAATAATCGTCTCGTTGGGGTGATAAGTTTTCTCAAATTGCTGCCGCACATCATCGATGGTGATCTTTGCCAACGATTCTTCAGTACCTTGACATGATCTGCCCCATGGATCCCGATAGTGCTGTTTCTTCAACTGCACGATTGCCTGCTGTGCAGGGTCATCCTCTAACGCCCAAACCTCTTGCAGGCAAACTTGCAATCCTTCGGACATCTGGTCCTCTGGAAACCAAGGTCGCCGTATCAGATCGGCGTAAATCGACAACGCCTCGTACAGATTGGTTGCCGGCATGGCAGCGGCAAAGGTGGTGTGCGAATTAGATACTCCCGAAGTACCATCGACACCAAGATTCTCAATCGCTTCGACGAATTGCCGACTGTCTCGAGACCCGGCACCTCGTTGTAACATCTCCGAAGTGACATTACTCAGACCGGCAAACTGCTCCGGGTCCCGTGAACATCCTGCGGGAAGCAGCATCGTGAAGGCAGCGGATTCCAGCCAATCCATCGGCTCGGCCAGTAGAACCAATCCATTATTGAATTGATGAGTGAAAATTTCTTGCGGCAATTTGCTCCTCGTGGGGATTGTCTACGTCCCTGGCCTACGCATAACTGACTTCAACCGTCTTGTAGACTGTGCGGAGTTTGCGGAAACCCATGCGCTCATACAGGCGGATTGCGCCGGCATTGCGTGCCGTGACCTCCAACTGGGCTCGCAGCAAACCATGATCTTGAAATGCAGCCAGAGACTTGAACAGTAGGAACGTACCGAGTCGCCGATTTCGGTGCTCAGGAATGACGCCCAGATTCTGTATCGAGCCAACACCTGCCCCCTGGATTCCTTGTATTGTGCCACAGTACTCCCATTTGCGCGAAGAGGGCGTATCGTAACGTGCCAACCACGTAGCACCAGGTAGAAACGACTCCTTGCGGACAATTTCACTCATCAGACTCAGACAACCCTGGCGATCACCCAAGCACGGAAATACATTGGCATCACTCTCGGTGCGGAAGCTGTAATATTTGACTTCCGCATGATCCCACACAAGATCTTGCTGCCAGGAAACAAGGCTGTAACCTGCCGGAAGATCGCACTTTGGCACGACCAACTTACGTAAATCGAGCTCCATGCGGAATCGTTTGTAGTGCATCACGCCCATGGTGGCTCCCGGCCCTGGTTGAATCGCAACAGGCCGCTCACTGCCTTCGGTTCCAATCGCGCCGTTCACAGTTTAAACAGTCTACAGCCCGCAACGACGGGGGTCAACTTTCGAAGCCCAATGTTGACAACCTACGCCTGCAAGGTGGGGGCAGACCAGCGGAAAACGGCAACAGGCCCCCTTTGTGTGTACCTTGCGACGACGATAAAAGCCGCCTCCGATTTCAAATATCGTGGCCGGTGAAGTAGCACGACGTACCTTTTTTCAATGTTTCCCCAAAATTCATGCAACCGCTGCAGTGGTGCAGGACAGCACCATTGGTAAAACCGGCACACGTTGAGGGTGAACGACATCCTGCACTGCTGCGGAGCACCCCGGTCAGATCGTCCCTTGCGACCCTTTCGGTTTAGATTTGCTGCCGGCTCCGCCAGCGACTGTGCAAGCAAAAAACGAGCCCTCAAACCTCCCACCAGGTCACTAAACCACTGAATTCGTCTGGGAAACAATGCCCTCATTTGCTGACGCGGGCCGCTTCCGTTCTTCTTGACTGGCGCCCCCAATTCGCTAAACTGGGAGGGATTTTGACTCGTCAAAAAATCGGCAACGGCAGGTCCCTGACTCCTTTTACATCAGACTATTGAGAAAAATGCGAAATTTTGTATTTCCGGCTTTTGCCTGGGCGTGCCTGCTCACTCCCCTACAGGCAAATAATGTCCCGCGACGTGTCATTGTCTGCTCCACAACCCAGACAGCCGACTTTGCTCGTCAGGTGGTGGGTGACCGTTGGCAGGTCAAATCGGTACTGGCTTCCGGCGAAGACCCGCATCTCCACCAAGTAACTGCCAACGACAGCAAACTCGTCGCCACGGCTGATCTTTGCATCGAGAATGGATGGCATTTGGAAGGAAAGGACTGGATGCGCACCTTGGCCGAGGATGAACGCAAACCCTTGGTGACTTGCACAGAAGGTATCAAGCCCGAGCAGTTCAACGAAGCTGACGAGCTAGTTAGCGACCCGCATGCCTGGTTTTCTCCCCAGAACGCGTCGATTTATGTGCGAAACATTCAAAAGGCGGTGTGCCAGATTGATCCCGATCACCAGTCGGATTACGAAGCGCGTACTCGATTATATCTAGACCAATTACGAACCCTTCACCTGTGGATTCAGCGGCAATTCAACTCGATACCGGCCAATCGTCGCATCCTGGTAACGAGTCATGACGCCTTCAATTATTTCTGCAAAGCCTACAAGTTCCAGGCTGCTGCACCATTGGGTTGGTCGACAGGCGCAGAGACGGGCGCTGGACTCACACCGGAAAGAAGGCAAGCAACCATTGACTCGATTCGCAATTCTGGAGTTAAAACCATCTTCGTGGAAACAAGCGTCAATCCTCGCTTGATCCGTGAGATTGCGAAGGAAGCAGGTGTTGAGATTGGTGGTCAACTCTACTCGGATTCCATGGGAAAAACCGGAACGGCCGGAGAAACCTATCTAGGTATGATGCGCGAAAATGTGTTGACCATCGTGGGCACGCTGAAGTAGGACCCGCACACCGTGCGGTACACACTGTGATACGACCCTGTCTGGCCATTTTCATTTCGACACTCATCCTGGGCGGACTCTACACTTACATGTGCACCCGCAACTACGGGGCCGCTCAGGTAGACGTCCTCCCCGAAGTGATCGCGCCTGGAGTCTTTCGTTTGGAATTAACGCTCACTTTTCCTGCCGAACGAGACCCTTTTGCATTCGATCTGGAAAACGAGCCGACCGTACTGGTCGCCTTCCGCGGTAAAAACATTATTCGGACCACCAACCCGGTGCAGGCAGGAACATCGCTGCAAGTCCAACCGTTACAACATGTGGTGGAAGGAAATGATGAACAGTCTGGTGGAAATGAATTTTACTTTGAAATCCTGGCCGGAGAAGATTCAAGCGTGGCCCGGGGCGTGCGTTTCCGCATCTTTCGAGATGAACAAGTCGTGGTGGATCGGACTGCTTGGTCGCATCCAGGTGAACCCGTACGAGGAACGGTAAATTTGGTGATACTGGCACCACCCGAGACAGAACACGCGCCGGAGGACCCTTCGATTGACAGGGACTGAATTAACAATTTTGTGATCGCCTTCCATGCACCAGTCTTCGAAAGACAATTCTGGTTTTTCAACTAAGCCAGCGATTGTTGTAGACAATCTGACCGTGAGTTATGGCCCGGTTCCGGCGTTACTGGATGTTTCGTTCGAGGTGCCTGCAGGACAGTTGATCGGAATCATCGGGCCGAACGGATCTGGAAAATCCACTTTAATCAAGGCTATCTTAGGGTTTCTCAAACCCGATTTCGGCAGTGTGCACCTGTTTGGTGAACCTGCTGACCGTGCCAAGGGCCGTGTTGCCTATGTCCCACAGCGAGGATCTGTCGACTGGGATTTTCCGGTCAGCGTGCAAGAAGTGGTGCTGATGGGACGCTATGGACACGTTCCATGGTGGAAAGACCTGGACCAATTGGATCGGCAACTAGCCGATGACGCCCTGGACATGGTTCGCATGTCAGATTATGGCAAGCGCCAGATCGGCGAACTCTCCGGAGGACAGCAGCAACGCGTTTTCATGGCAAGGGCCATGGCCCAGGGTGCCGACATCCTGCTGCTTGACGAACCCTTCGCCGGGGTCGACGCTGCCACCGAACATGCCATCCTGGACGTACTCGAACAGACAAAACAGGCTGGTAAAACCCTTCTTGTCGTGCACCATGATTTGACCACGGCCGCAGAATACTTTGACTCCCTGATCTTACTGAAACAACGTCTCTATGCCTTCGGTTCACCTGAGGCTGTACTTCATCGACAATTGCTCAGTGAAGTTTACGAAGGCAGTCTGCGGATTTTCGCTGACCTTTCTCCGACAACAAAGAACTCCTGATGCAACATTTGCTGGACGCCTTGATCGAACCGCTGACTGGCATTCACTTTCAGAAGGCCTTGATCGGAGCAACTTTGTCAGCCATTGCGTGCGGTGTTATAGGAAGCTTTATTGTTTTGCGTCGCATGGCATTTCTTGGAGACGCATTATCACATGCCATGTTGGCCGGGGTAACTTCCGGATACCTATTCATGCAAATGCTCTTCGGGTACGAAGCCCACGCACCTGCGATGATCATCGGTGCCTTACTGGCTGGCCTGGTAACAGTATCCGCAATCAGCTTTGTTTCCCAGGTATCAAGAATTAAAGAAGATACAGCGATCGGCATCATGTACACCGGGATTTTCGCTCTGGGAGGCATTTTGGCATCGGTATTCAGTGACCGCATCCACATTCACCTGTTTGATTTCATCGTGGGTATGGTCCTGGCGGTCGAAGACGGACACTTATGGATGATCGCATCGGTTTGCGTCCTGGTGTTGTGCGTCGTGATTCTCTTTTTTCGCCAACTGCAGATCACCACCTTTGATCCGATCATGGCCGCCTCAATTGGCGTTCCCGTCGTCGGTGTCCATTATCTACTGACCGCGTGTACTTCACTGGTCGTGGTGAGTGCGGTGCCGGTCGTGGGAGTTGTCCTCGTCGTGGGACTGCTGATTACTCCGGCGGCAAGCGCCTATCTGGTTACCAACCGGTTACGAACCATGGTGATTGCCGCCCCGGTCTTCGGAGTCTTCAATGTCGTCGTCGGCCTCTACTTGTCCTCATGGATCGGAAACGTGGCACCAGGGCCCATGATCGTCGTCGTGGGAACCATTCAGTTTCTCATCTTGCTCTGCATCGCACCTCGGTATGGCCTAATCGCCGACTGGTGGCGGCGCCGTCAGTTGGTACCCCAGGCGCTGCTCGAAGATATCCTGGGATTCATTCGGCACGATGGCCGTCAGCAGGTACCACTTCAAGACATCCTGGCACAGGTCAAATCTCCCCAGCACCTGGTGAGACGGGCTGTTCGCGAACTACAGCGTCAACATTTTCTGAAAGAAGACGGTCAGGGAGTTGGTTTCACCGAAGTCGGTCAGCACGAAGCCCGCCGTCTGCTACGATCCCACCGACTGTGGGAAACCTACCTGCAGCACGTGGGAACGCCGGAAGCGGAGCTTCATCTCACGGCACATCAGTTGGAACACTTACACGACGAAAACACCGTCGACTACCTGGACGACAAACTGGGGCACCCTCTACAGGATCCTCACGGATCAGAAATTCCGGAAGACTTTATCGACCTCGTTCCGGGAGCAAGAATTAAAGCCAGCCTATTACGGCAGGGGCATCAAGCAACCGTTATCAGCGTGTCCAGCGGGTGGGAAGATCATCCGATTCAAAAAGAAACCCAAATTACCGCCGGTCCGCGCCGGGACGAAGGCAAATTATGGACGTTTGTCCTGCCCGGTGGCAACCTGATCGAGTTGGATCACGAAGCGGCAGATGCTGTCACGGTGCGTTTGGACAATACTCCCGAATCGTGATCCGGACGAGAAGACTCAAGCCCGCGAATCACGTTTTTGACGCACTATTCTTCTGTCTCCGCTGTCCAACTGGCTGCATCTTCACCGTCCAGTCGTAACGTCAGACATTTTGCGCTGCCACCCGCTTTGACAAATTCGCTCAACTGAGTTTCGATGACACGGTAACCGCGCCGTTTGAGTTGACGGTGCATCTTCGGACACCCTTCATTGGTCACGACAGTTTCCCCCACGACAACGGCGTTGCAACTGAAGTGACAGGCCTCCTCGGATTCAACTTCGATCAGGTCGTCAACCAGTTCCGTCAGTACTTTGCGACCATAACTGTCGAAAGCGGCTGGATAATAAATGGTCTGGCCTGGTTTCAGCGGACAGAAACAAGTATCCAAATGGTAGTAGCGCGTATCCACCAATTCCAACGGAATAACGCGGCAACCGAATATTCTTCCGATATCCTGCAGGCCAGCCGCATCGCTCCGCATACGGTAGCCAGCGAACAGCGTGTCGCCACAGAACAGAGCGTCGCCTGCCCCCTCAACATATTGATCGCCAGGAGGGTATTTCAGTTGAAAACCATGCTGCAACAGCCACCGTTCATTGTGTTCTTCCTCCCCCCGCCGTTGTACGTGGCGAAACCTCGAGACCACTGCCGTTTGCTTATGGATGATGGCTGCATTCGCGGTGAATACCAGGTCAGGTAACCCTGCGACCGGTTCCAATTCCAAAATCTGAACTCCCAGTTCTTCAAAAATGTGTTTCAGCGACTGCCACTGCCGGAGGGCCAGTTCGTGATCCGCTTGCCGCTCCGTCTTCATCCACGGATTGATTTCATACTCAATCCCGTAGTATTTCGGTGAACACATTAGAATCTGGTCGGGCGCGTCCATTGATTTGTTCCATTCGGATCTACAGCGTTTCAGTTTGATACCCGAAGGGACACGGGCTATCTGTCCGTCAGTTCAATACCGTGCTGGTTCAGTCCCAAATCGTCGATCTCAGTGTAGGTAGATTCTAGCGAAACTGGTATCCTAGCAAATGTGAGTATTTACCCCTGCCTCGCTGGAAAGAGTTTCACAACCCGGGGCAAGAGTCTGTGACCCGCAGCCGTTGGTGTTCATCGTCACCACCTTGCCAGCAGCAGGAAGTCAACAGGTGCGCGGAAGTGGCTCGCCTTGCAGTTCGTAATAACGCCAGGAGAGTGAACGTGAAGGGTCCTTTCGAGCGCCTCAAGTACGATGGACGCCGTGTGTGGGAATGTCCTGCCTGCAATAACCGACAACACACCGCCTGCAATGTGACAACCTGTTTATGTCCGTGCCAGCGGCAGGTAGCAGGCCCCGAACAGATCTGGATGAAATTAGTCGAAGACGGTGTGAGACGAATTCAATAAGATCAAGCCTGTTGCAAATTTGGCGACAGTTGCCCGGCCTGTCTACCACGCTTGCTGTTATACATTCTCTAATTTTCCGCCTTCAGGTCCTGCGCACCATCCGGCCCGGGCGTCACCTCCACCGCGGTTTGAAAATGTACCATTTCGAGTTTCTTTCACTCGCAAGTCACGCCGCCGTCTAGTCTGAATCCGCTTGCAACTCACGAAAAAACACGTGATACATTTCGTTTTCCGGCCTCAGCTTCAACAACCGTTTCACAGCTTGACGCGCACGATCCAACTCCTGTTGAGATTCGTAGAACTTCGCCAAAAGAAAAAGATAATGTGGATGGTTCGGTTGTAATCGAACGGCTACCTCCAAGGCTTTCCTGGCGGCAACAAGATTTCCAGAAAGATAAAGTGACAAACCGTAGCGGTGAGTCATTGCGGCACGTACTACAGGAGGAGCCGAGTCAGGAAGCAGGGTTAAATCACGCTTCAGAAGTTGCAGCTCCTGTTGACGAAGCTCCTTGATCTGATCTAGCAAACTGTTTTGCAGCTGCTCGTCCAACGTTGGCCCAAGAGAGAGTCGCGTTTCCAGGACACTTACCAAATTGGATCGAGGGCCCACAACATCCGGTGCCAGCTCAATCGATTTCTCGTAAGACTCGATAGCACGCTCCAACTCCTTTGAGCTGGTGGCTGTTTGTTCATAGTGTACACCCAGATTCATCTGGGCGATGGCAGGTGCTTCGGTACGTCCCAAGTTCCCTCGCCACTGCCCGAGCAACCTGTCACGGAGTTCCACCTGCTGCGAAGTGAGCCCGCCAGGAGGCACACCCGCCAGGGCTTGAGCAGTTGCCTGCCTTACCGCACGACGCGGGTCATCCAACAAAGGCGCCAAATCGCGGGAGATCCTTTCCAGCAGGCTGGCATTCCCGAGATTGACCTGGTAGGCGTCCACGGCTGCCAGACGAACCTGTGGGTCACGGTCCTGGAGTGCATCGCGTAGCGTGCGGGAAGCGTGCCCACCTTCAAACTGTACCAGTTCTCCGACTGCCGTTGCCCTCACGATTGCCGGAGCCCGCCTGTCCTTACACAATTTCCTCAGCAGGGGCTCCACAGCAGGAACTCCGCGGCGTGCAGCGGACAAGATCGCCGCAAAGTTGTGGTCTTGCCTCTCCCGGCTTGGCTCACCATACCAGGTGAAAACTTTTTCAGCCGCCCAGCGGTCCAGTTTTTCTAACTCCGAGCGAATCTCGCTGTCGCCCGAACTGACCACATCCAGCCAGTTTGAATACTCACCCAATGCCTCTCGTTTTTCTGGATTCACACGTGTCCGTTCAAGATGGCAACCCGAACAGGCATTCGGCGTTCCCAGTTGCAGGGAAAGGTCGGGACGGGGAACTTTCAATCCATGGTCATGGCGCGGGTCGACTTCCATGTATGTCTTTTCCGGCATGTGACAACCAACGCAGGCAGCCCCGGCAGTACCGGGTTGATGGTGATGGTGCGCCGGACTGTCATACTTTCCCGCGGGGTGTTGATGGCAGGACGTACATAATCGATTCCCCTCGTGTTTCAATTCAGCCGTGTGGGGGTTGTGACAGTCCGTGCAACGGACTCCTTTGTGGTACATCTTGCTCTGGACAAAAGACCCATGCACATAGACCTCATCCAGAATCTGCCCATCCACGTGGTAAAGGTGGGGCAATAAAGACTCGTTAACAAAAAAGTCGTGGTAGGGGGCGCCAGGAACATAGCCCGCTTGAATCATCCGTCGCCGCGAATGGCAAGTTGCACACATCTCGATTTCATTTTTCGAACTAGCTCCTTTCAAACGGGCCAATCCGTAACCCCGCTTTCGGTCCCAAAACACCGAACTGCTGGTTGCCAACTCGACATGAACACTTCCAGGACCATGACAAGCCTCGCAGCTCACATCGACTTCCGAAAAAGTCGCATGGTACGTGTTCGTGTCAAAATCAAACCATTTCTGAACATTTGTCGAGTGACAATCCGAACACATGTAGTTCCAGTTCTGCGCCTCGCCTGTCCAATGGAGAGGATCATCCGATGAGATTTTTTCTTTGACATCCGGCGGATCCAGGTAAAACCATCTTCGACGTTCGGTGTCCCAGCAAAGGGGCAACACTTGTAAACGCCCTACGTCTTCGGGAAGGAGCGCGGAAGACCGGTCCAACTCAACCAGATACTGTTGCAACGGCTCCACCCCAAAGGTGTATTTAATTTCAAAGTCGCTCATCCTGCCTTCGCGGCCTTCCGTGTTGACCAGGTACTTGTCACCTTGACGGAAAAAACGTGAGGCGACTCCGTGATGGGTAAGTTCGGCGTCTTCAAAATCTCCGAGAACCGATTGGTGGCTGACAACATCCATCGCCGAGTCATGGTGAGATCCGAGCCACTGCCGGGCCTGTACCGTGTGGCACTGAATGCAGGACTGTCTTCCGACGTAGGTGGACTCCACATCGTCGGGCAAACAAATCCACCAATCGGCCAATAGAATTCCCGCTGTCAAAAGAAAAATCATCGACAGCGCACGCCAAGCAAAGCGAGAGGGATGACTTCTAAACAGTGCGGTGAACTTCATCTGGTCAGGCTCTTCAGCAAAAAACGCGACTACCGACTGCTGCACCTATCCCCTGAAGTATTCATCATTTCCTGTTCGAAAACAACGAGCCTGACGGCAAGATTTTAACCAGGGATTCATCGGGCCAGAACAGTTGGCGATGGGAACCGGTGGAGCATCGTTCCAGAGCAAACAAATTTATCGACTTCGCTAGTACGACAACCCTAACAAAGGCGTGATGCAAGAAGTTAATACGTGTCCTGCAAAATCCAGGAACTTACTACTCCTCCGCGTCGTCAGCAGTTCAAAATCGAAATACCACTGTTCTGTGACAACAACCGTTGGGTTCCGTCGCTTGAAAAGAAATTAACATTCAGAAGTGATTCTCCACGCCACGCCCCCGGATCATCAGCCAGCCAATGCTGGCCAGCAAACACATAATCGGGCTGGCGGGCTCGGGGACAACCCGTACACCATAACCACTTGGGACGAAATTGACCGCCAAGGTGTTGTAGTCGGTGAGATCGATGTCACTGTCTCCGTCACTGTTTCCGTGTTCCCAGGGATGAGGTGCACTGACAGCGCTGGGGTCAAAATGAGTAGCCAGCGCGTTGTAGTCGCCAAGGTCCACATCCCTTGGAGTCGGGGAAACGCTGTTTAATCCGTCGGCATCACCCGCCATGTAGGAGGACGCGTACCCGTTCACGGTTGCCGCCCGCAAGAGCCAGTCTGTGATATCCTGCTTGTTGATCAAGCTGTCGTTATCAAGGTCAAATTGAGAGTTGGCTGCTGTTACGCTGACACCGGTCACCAAATTTCCTTCACCGTACATCAGGTTGATATCCGCAAGGTCACATGCAAAGTCGGCATTGAAGTCGCACATTGCACCGGCGGTGATGTTGTCCACGCCCAAAGTGCCCGCAATCGCATCTGCCCGGAAGTTGGGAGCCTGCGCTGCAGAAACAATTCGAAATTCCAACACCGATTCCAAAACCGTCACCAACGGGTCCGATCCCGCACCGGAAACGATCGACAAATCGGAATCCGTGAGGCCAAAGCTCGCGGAACGCCAAAGCCCGTCTGCAGGCAAGTGGAACGCTGTCTCCGACGCGTACCAGGTGCTTGCAGGACCAGTCGTATTACTTAATGCAATCCGAATATCCAGGTCACTCGAACCAACATTAGCCAAGTCGATATCAATTTCATCGATTCCCTCGGCCAGGTAATTTCCCGTCCACTGGGTTCTATTCAGGAAGGCCATCCTCGAATCAGGACCAAAATATCCCGTCGACGAATTTTCCAGGTACAAATCTCCTGCGCCAGCCGGGCCGCCTGAAGCCGTGGCGGGTGGGCTGGTCGCCGGTTTAATCCACCCTGCCGACGTACCGTCTGAAAAATCATCGGTCTGGCCGAGAGTAATGCCAAAAACGGTTTGCGGCAGGAAACACCCCAAGATAGCAGTTCCCAATACCGTATTTTGAACCAGTCGCCACATTTCAATCGTCTCACTTTTTGCTGAGGTTTGTCACAAATCCGGCCAAACGGCATCCCAACTTGATACGACACGTAGTTTTGTTGTCCGTAAACTGTGAACCCTTCTCGGTTGACAAATCACGGAACAGAAATTCATACAAGTCTTTGACTAACAACAACTTCTTTCAACAAACTGTCTCACGCCACAACTTTGTGAGAATTGCCCGGCTGAAATTCTGTGACAGGAGTCACCCAAGCTGCAACTCTCATTTTAATCCAAAACTATTTTTTCTCTATTTTTTTCTTCAGACGACTTCCTGGCCATTTTCGTACCCGTTTCGGACGCCGGTCCAACGCGTTCCCCGATCTGCAACCGTGATGGCGAGATTCAGTCGCTGTCTTACAAAACCTTTGTGGAACAAGTCTTGGGTCAAAAACCGCTGACCCGGCAACCAATAGTCAGAGTCGCGCCACCTCCCCGCACCGCCCAGGAACTGTGCTTCTGAATCGGCAAGTTGCCTCCATCCGGTGTTGCGTCTAGTTTTACAGGTCACGTCCCACGACAGGGTCACGAACTCGTGTCGTGGAAACGCAGGAAGTGGCCTGTCATGCCATGACAAGGGTTGGCAGACCTGTCGGACACAACATCCTGCCTTCCCCGCCCACCGCAGCAAGCTTCCTGCCACAACGCAAAACGCTCTCTTGTTTCGACTGTTCCGATTGATCACCGCAAAGACTTTCCGTTGAGACGGGTGGGAAACTCCCTGAAAATTCTGCCACTTTCTACCTGCTGCTAACGAAAGCAAAGTGTTCCATCCGGCCCGTTCTTCTCTATCCGGCTGGATCCACTTAGAATGGAACCCCTGACGACCCGGATTCACTGATTCAATCATTCTGGTAAACGGAAAACGATGTACGACTTCAATGGAAAAACTGCCGTTGTGACGGGTGCCGGGGGTGCACTCGGTGGACAGATCGCACACGCTCTCGTCGCCACCGGAGCTGGTGTGGCCATCTGGGATATCTCGGCCTCAGCAGCGCAGGAGAGGGCCGACGAGTTGAACCAATACAGCAGCGGCAGTACTTTGGCAGTCGAGTGCGATGTTGTGTCAAAATCGAGTGTCGCAAAAGCCGTCACAAAAACTGTCGAGCATTTCGGTTCGATCGAATTTCTGGTCAACGGTGCCGGTGGTAGTCATCCAAGTACCACAACTTCGGAAGATTTGAAGTTCTTTGATATCGATCCCGAAGCCACCCGCAGGATCATGGACCTTAACTACCTGAGCGCCGTCATCCCGTCCCAGGCAATCGGTCGACTGTTTGCCCAAAAAGAAGCCGGAGCGATCGTCAACATCACCTCGGTCGGCGGTGGGCTCCCTCTCTCACGTGCGCTGGCCTATTCGAACGGAAAAGCAGCGGCAAACAGCTTTACACAGTGGTTAGCGGTTCACATGGCACAGGAACACTCTTCGAAGATTCGAGTGAACGCCATTGCACCCGGATTCATGATCACCGAACAGAATCGCTTCTTGCTACTGCAGAAAAACTCGCAGGAGCTGACCTCCCGGGGAGAAGCCATCCTGCAGAACGTCCCCATGGGTCGGTTCGGTGACCCGCAGGAAGTCACCGGCGCAGTCCTCTGGCTCCTGTCCGACGAGGCCACGTTTGTCACGGGAGCCGTCATCCCCATCGACGGGGGATTTTCCGCTTTCGACGGAGTCTGAACAGCAAGAAGGTATCAACCGGCCCGACAACCGATCAGCTGCTACCGATCAACTTCATCAAAATTCCGCGAACATTCTTCAAGTATCTTCATGACACCCTGGAAGTCCCCCCCTTGCGCCAGTAGCCGTGCGCCCTGTGCATGAAGTTGTTGCAACAGTTCCAGCGTGCCTGCCGGCTGCCCCCAGGCCTTACCGTGTTTCTGGCAGGCGTCCGCAATTTTTTGACGCGCGATCTCCACCGTCAAGCCACACGTTGGTTGATTGCTGATCCTGATACCAAGGTCGCCGGGACCCAAAAACAAACCGTCGACGCCTTCGACGGCTGCAATTTCATCCACGTTCTCCACCGCTTCAGGAGTTTCAATCTGTACCACAAGAAACGTTTCGCGGTTCGCTTCCTGCGTGTAGGCGGCATGATCCGGAAGACTGAAGTCTGCATCCAAACCAGCGGCATCGATACCACGGTCGCCAAGCGGTGGAAATTTGACCGCCTGCACCAATTGCTGTGCCTTTTCAGCCGTGGAGACGTGGGGAATCATCAGACCTGACGCACCATCTTCGAAATAACGATACAGACGGCTTTTTTCCAAGGTTGGCGGTCGTAGCAGGCAATCAACATCGTATAGATGGAAAAAAGCAAGCAATGCCTGAATTTCCCGGGTATCCATGGCCCGATGTTCCAAATCAAGCCAGATGCAGTCGTAACCGTATTCTTTTGCGTGTCGGATGTAAGGTGGAATGTAGTGTCCCATTCCGCAAATACGCACAAGTTCGTCGTTCCGTAATTTTTGTATCGTTCTGCTGCGCCTCACTGAAACCTCCTTCGCTACCACTTGATTGCATCATCCGGTGTCTTGGAAACGGGAAACTGCATCCGTCAATCAGTGTGAATGATTGTGTACAAAAGCAGGAACAATGATTGTGTACAAAAGCAGGAACTACGCCTAGTGCCCTGAAATCCGCTGCCGATACCCTCGTGCCGGGGTGAACCGCCTTGCGGTAAGTTACCCGATGATCGTCGAGAGTGTTTCCCAAAGATATTCCGCCAGACTGGCATCGACCCAAATCCGATAAGCTAACACTTCTGGCCACGGTTCACGCAGAATGGCACAGGAAGTCACCGCAGCCCGGGTCAGAACGAGTGTCCCCGGATGCACTTGAGACATGTCGATTGCACAGACCTGTGACATGACCTCATTCGCCCGCCGACCACACAAAAGAAATGTTGCCTCCTGATGTTCGACCCGAAGTAACCCCGCAGGTGCCTCACTCAGTCCATTTTCCAACGGATCAAAGACCCTGTCTTTGGCCGTTGTTTCCAGAATAAATTCCTGCTCGGCAAGCTTCGCCACCAGCCCCTCGACTCCATAGGCGACGGTCGCATAGACTTCAGCCGGCAATTGCACTCCTTGCGACTCAAGAAATGAAGCGGCCCGGGGGCCCTTCACGCCAACCTTGGTTGTACTGCTGGAAAGGTCGCCCAGGAATAAGTTCTGCAAAGCCGCATTATCAGGGGGACCATCCGTCCATGGACTGGCGAGTCGGACCTCGGTCTGCCGGGGTCCTACCCGGGTAACACCGTTCAGCAAATGTTCGATCGGACTGGTACGTGGTATAGCTGGTGACATCTGGCTCGTCCGCTCACTTCTGTCTTAGGTCGTCCGGATCGTAAAACGGAGTGGAAGTAATTTCTGCCTCGATCTTGGCTCCTCGGTCCACGCAGATACAAACTTTCGTGCCCGCTTCCGACCAGTCGGGATGCACGAACACCAGCCCCAGACCATAACCGAGTGTCGACCGGGGCGCAAAGCTCGTGACACGGCCGATCATTTCTCCCTGTTCAATGATCAGGTGGCACTCCTCAGGAAAGGGTCCCCTGTAACCCGGAGCCATCTTGACACCCACCAATTTGCGAGTCAAAGGACGCTCATTGAGGACCTGAAGTGTCCGTTGCCCCACAAAAAACTGTTTCTTGCGGGCGACGGCCCAAGCCATGTTCGCCTCATACGGATTCGTGAGAGCATCCGTATCCTGCCCCACAATTAAATGTCCTTTTTCAAGACGTAACAGGCGTTGCGCCTCAACACCAAATGGCCGAATCTTACTGCTCGCACCTGCCCTCATGATCTCCGTCCAAACGTGTGCGGCATGACCGGCCGGCACATGAATCTCATATCCCAGTTCACCGACAAAACCAACACGCATCAAGCTGGCAGGTATACCAGCCACCTCTCCCCGACGAACACCCAGGAAAGGAAAACCTTCGGGCGACACATCCACGCTGGTCAACTTTTGGAGAACCTCTCGCGATTGGGGCCCCGCCAGATTCATAGCGGCGATGTGTCCGGTCACGTCGACCAATTGCACATCCATGTCCCAAATCAGCGCCCAACGCTGCATTTCTCGATAGAAATCTGCTGCGCCCGACGTGGTGGCTGTCACATAGAAATGGTTGTCAGACAAGCGGACAGCAATGCCATCGTCGATCACAACTCCCATCTCGTCACAGGCCAAAACGTATCTCAGTTTACCGGTGTTTTGTTTCGCAAATCGACCCGTATAAATACGTTCCAAAAAACTCACGGCATCCGGTCCAGCCACCTCAATTTTTCCCAGCGTGCTGACATCCATCAGACCGGCGTATTCCCGAACGTGGCTGGCTTCCTGAAGAATGCTGGTTTCACGATCTTGGCCTGCTACCGCATAATATTCGGGCCGTAACCAGGATCCGACGTGGACAAACTCGGCATGCGCCTCCAGATGCCAACGATGCATCGGTGTCCGTCTCAGAGGATGAAATCGCCGACCTGCCAGATGCTCGAGTGAAACCGGTTGATAAAAAGGCCGCGAAGTCGTGGTGCCAGTCTGATCGATCGATTTGTCATTCAACCGTGCCAGAACACGAACCGAGTTCATGTTGGCAATCTTTCCTTGACTGGGTCCCATCCCCACGGTGGAATAGCGCTTGATCAGTTCAATGTTATCAAAACCTTCCTGGTGAGCGTTGACCAGATCGATGAAATGCAGGTCTTCGTCTAGATCGATGAAATTCTTTTTCTTCGCGTGTCGAAAAACAGGGTAGGGATGGCTCGGTGCTGGGCCCGTGACAGAAATTTTCTCTGGCAACTCATTACTGCCATGACCCAGCTTTCGTGCCACCTCTAGTCCTGCGCGACGACCATCCGTCAGACGCTCGTCCAGCCCAAAGACACCGCGAACCCGCCCTGCGGCAAAAACATTGTCGGGCATTTCTCGAGGCACCAGTTGTTCCACCGTCGTGTCGTAGGAAAATTTTCCGCCCACCTGATAAAGAGGCGCCCCGGCCGGTGCCCAACCGACACTCATGGCAATCCCGTCACAGTCGATCACCTGACTTTGATTTTCCCGGAGACGTCCATCCGCACCCAGCGGACACACCACCGCTCCCCGAATCGACCTCTTGCCGGCTCCCGGCACCGCTTCGTAGATCATTGAACCCATAAGGACGCGCATGCCCAGCTGGTGTACCTGGGCGGCAAAACGACAATCGCCCGCATCGTCACGCAAATCGACCACGGCCGCCACCGAACTCCCGGCTCGGTGCAGATCAAGAACCGCGCGATAGCCGTCACTGTTGGCAACCAAGGCCACACATTGCTGCCAGGGTTTCACAGCATAAAGATGAATCAGCCGCTGTGCGGCCGAGGCCAGCATCACCCCCGGAAGATCGTTGTTACCGAACACAGCCGGCTGTTCTATCACACCGGAGGCCACCACCATTGCCTGCGCCCGCAACTTGGTGAGCCGCACGTCATCAACCAGTGCCACCCACAGATCAGCATAGCATCCGGCGACTTGAGTTTTTGTACGCACGGTGATGTGTTGATGTGCCTGTGCCAGGTTCACCAATTCCTGACAAAGTTCTTGCGATTTTTCATCACCACCGGATTGCCAGGTCAGGCTGCCCCCCAGGTGAGCATGTTCATCCACAAGAAGCACATCGACTCCTTGGTCCGCGACCGCCAACGCCGCAGACAATCCGGAAGGACCAGCACCCACCACCAGGACTTGGCAAAACCCGTAGTCCTTTGGTGTCAGTTGGGCCGTTTGCCCGGCCCGGATGGCTCCCAGGCCCGCAATCTGGCGGATCTGTTTTTCATAGTGGGGAAACAGCCACCGCGGAGTATGAAACGCTTTGTAATAGAACCCCACCGGCATCAGTTTGCTGAATCGATCGACAATACTCAGCCGGTCATGATGCAGACCCCCTTTAGTGTTGACGGCCCGCAAATCCATTCCTGATCGCAAACCTACCAGGTCGCCTCGGATATTCGTCTTGGTTTCGTCCTCGAAGACCGCATTGGCATCGTGTCCGGCCAGGCTGTAGATACCGCGCGGCCGATGGTATTTGAAGCTACGACCCTGCATGTGGACACCATTGGCCCAGAGAGCCGAACTGATCAGGTCACCGCAGTATCCCTGATAGTCACCCCCTTCAAAGCGAAAGGAGATCGGCTGGGAGCGGTCGATCCACTCACCCGGTTGTGGAGGTAGACGCTGGTTCACAATGCTACTTTCCTATCTCTCGCTTGGCGTCGTAAAGATACGTCCGCACAATTTCATCCAAGCGATTGTCACGTTCGGCGACAAACCAAATGCCGCTGGGAAGATGGTACCACCACTCTCGCTTGATGGCCGGCTCACCCGACCGATGGAAGACGTAATCGGCCCAGCCACTGTCGTTTGCCTGATCAGGATCCGGCATTTCGCGCAACTCGCCACCATACTGAAATTCTTGCAGAGGGCGAGGACCGTTGACGGGGCAAGTGAGAATCTTCATGACAAGTAAGACGATCTGAAACTAATGTCCGACCGATGCGGCTCCTTTTTCTCCGACCAAGGCAAAATCAGTGAATCGCGACAGCTTGAACACCTTGATCAGTTCATGGTCTTGGTCTCGTGCGACAGTCCAGGCCATCGTGTTCCCGGAGATTGGCGTGGCCTTGAATCCCCACGTACCCCAACCCGCGTCAATGTAAAACCCGCCAATCGGCGTGGTTCCCATCACTGGAGAAAAATCCGGAGTCATGTCGCAGAGACCGGCCCATTGACGAAGCACTTTGATGTCACCCAGGCAGGGAAACAGGTCCAGCATATGTCCCCCGAGACCCTCAGCAAATTCGAGCGTGGACCGGCTTGAAATTAATTCATAAGGGTCGAGAGATCCACCGGCTACCAATTCGCCTCGTGAGGACTGGCTGACATAAAGATGCAGGCTGGCCGACACAACAATGTGATTCAACCAGGGCTTCAACGGCTCGCTGACCATCGCCTGCAACGGATGAATTACCAAGGGCGTGCGAATCCCTACCATGTCTGTGATATGCGTGGTCCAACCCGCAACCGCGGAAAGAACTTTTCGGGTCTTAACAAATCCTTTATCCGTGTGAACTCCCGCAACCTTTCCGTCCCGTACTTCAATATCCGTCACCGCCGTCTGTTGGTGTATTTCCACGCCCCGTTGGTCAGCACCCCTCGCATAGGCCCAGGCCACCGCGTCATGACGAGCGATCGCCCCGGGTGGATGATACAGGGCCCCATAGATAGGCGCTTGATGCCCGCCACACGTGATGTCGATCTCGGGAATTTTGCGCTGAATGAAAGCCGTGTCGACCATCTCGCTGTCGATGCCCAACTGCTTATTTACTTCAGCGCGCCATCTCTGGGTACGCAGAGAGGCGGGCGAATGAGCCAGTGTAAAGTGGCCTCGTTCGGAGTAGAAAAGGTTGTAGTCAAGTTGACGCGAAAGGTCCTGAAATAATTCCAGACTGGCCTGGTAGAAGCGGGCACCTTCGGGTGTCAGATAATTGGACCGCACAATGGCCGTGTTCCGACCGGTGCCACCACCACCCAGGTAGCCTTTTTCAAGCACCGCCACGTTGGTGATGTTGTGTTCGTGGGCTAAATAGTAGGCCGCCGCCAGGCCGTGTCCACCACCTCCAATGATGACCACGTCGTATTCATCCTGCAGCCGTTCGGGACTGCGAAACATGCGCGGTTCAGAATATTTCGATTGGAGAGCAAAGCGGAGCAGTCGGTAAGGCATATCGAGGTTGGGCGTGAAACGCTGAGGCAGGGTGGTACGGAAGTATGGAAAACTGTTTCAGACTAACATTTTCCAGGTTCTATTTTGATCGAAAACACAAAGAACGTCGATGCCAAAAAGGAATCTTCGCTCCGCACCGGTTGCAATTTTCCAATCCAATCGCTTGACCGGTGTCCGTCAGCGAGGTTACATGACTGCCTCCGCTACAGCTACGATTCGAACACCCAAACCACGATCTTTAGAATCGTGTCAAATATTCGTTTAACTCCCATGAAGTCACCTGGCCGTCATAGGTATTCCATTCCGCAGTTTTCAACTCAATGAACTCGTCAGCAACCGGTCCCAGGGCCGCTTTGATCACCTCGTCGCCCCGCAACTCTTTCAAGGACTCCTGGAGAGATTGGGGCAGAATCCGGATGCCCTGTTCGTAAACTTCTGCCAGGGGTCGCTCGTACATATTCCCCAAGTTCGGATCGCCCGGGTCCAGTTGATTTTCAATACCGTCCATGCCTGCCGCCACGTATGCCGCCAGAGCCATGTACGGGTTGCACCCGGCCGATACAGTGCGGTCCTCAAAGTGCCCCGGCCCCGCCGTGCGAATCATTTGCGTGCGGTTATTGTCGCCGTAAGTGATAAACGCTGGCGTCCAAGTGTAACCGGAACGGCTGGAATAGAGCCCGGCACCAAGTTTCAACCGCTTGTAGCAATTGACCGTGGGGCTGGTAACCGCACACAAAGCCCGAGCGTGCTTGAGTACCCCGGCGACAAAATGATAAGCCAGCGGAGAGCACCCCAGACCCCGACTATCGCTGGAATCCTCAAACACACCCTCGCCGGATTGAGCGTCGGCCAGGTGAAAGTGCACATGCAGGCCGCTGCCGGTCCGGTCGCTGAATGGTTTAGGCATGTGCGTCGCAATCGCGCCATATTTTTTAGCAATTTGAGAAGTCGCCATCTTGAAGAACGTGACGCGGTCGGCCGTAGTCAAAGCATCAGCGTAGTCGAAATTGATCTCGTATTGGCCATTGCCATCCTCGTGATCTGTCTGATAGACACCCCAGCCCAGTTCGTTCAGGGATGTTGTGAGTTCCTGCAGGTAGTCCATGGCGGGAGCCATGGAACGAAAATCATAACAAGGCTTGGACAGGTCGTCGACGTCGTCGGGATTCCAGACCTCAATCGATCCACCCTCTTTGCGGGTGACGAGAAAGTGTTCGGGTTCCATACCGACATTAAAGACATAGCCCCGCTCCCGAACGTCAGCCAGAACTCTTTTCAGATTGGTCCGTGCACAGAAAGGATAGGATTCTCCGTCCACGAACAGATCGGCTGCGAAGCGAACCGTGTTAGGCAACCATGGCAGTCGGGTATAGCTGTCTAAATCGACGCGGGCCAGCATGTCATGAGAGTGAGGTCCCTGCCCTAAACCCCACACGGCTGCTCCGGCAAATCCTGCACCCTCGTCAATCGCACCGTCCAGGCTACTGACCGGGACCATCTTCACTTTGGCCGTCCCGTGAACGTCAACAAACTGGACGAGCAGAAATTCGATGCCCTCCTCATCCAAGCGAGAACGGATTTCATTACGGTCTGTCATTGCTAATTCTCTTCCTTCGCTTGGCGGGCGGAACGCAGTCCATCGACTTCACTTCGGTACCGCCGCTGTTCATCCCGAAACTTCCAAATGACAAACGCCAGGCAAACAGCTGCACATGCGAGCAGCATTTCCATTTCGTGACCCACGAATGGATAGAGTGGGCCCCAATCGCCTGGAGTGTCCTTCCACGACTCGATCAATCCGGTTGATTTCATGACGTCCTCTCCATCTACACAGATAGTTCAGCATTCTTGAGTTCCGCCATGTCGACAGTTTCTTGCCGCAGAATGACGTGATCCAATCCAGCAACCTCGACTTCATGAGGAATTCGTAATATTCCGGCCCGCTTGAGGACCCAAGCCACAATAAAACAGGGAACAAACCCTAACCCGAAAAACATGATGACCGCACCAACAGCCTGGCCCCAGGGTGTGATCGGGGCATAACCTTCCACTGGTGAACTGGGATACCCCCACAGTAAAAATCCGGCCAGGACGACACCAATCGTGCCGCAATAGCCATGGATGGCCACCGCCCCCACGGCGTCGTCAATTTTAAATTTTCGTTCCACCCAGAAGTGCAGCCGATAGGCGCACCACACGCCAACTGCGGCAATCATAAAGGATTGGCAAGGATGATAGAGATCGTTACCGGCCGAGGCAGTAATGACCCCGCCCAGTCCACCTTGAAAGGTCCAGAAGGCGTCACCGTGTGATACCCAGTAGCCCACAATAAACCCTGCGGCCAGGGACATCAAAAAGTTGACCGTGATCGCACTCAACGTTGTCGGCGTGAAGTAGATCGTTGTCGCCGAGAAAAACGTTCCGTGCTCACCGCCCACATTGAACAAGGGAACGTTACAAGCCGCATAGAAACCCCAAAATCCTGAGAAGATCATGAACATGCCGATGGCGATCATCCACGTGTTATGGGCGGGCATGACCCGCGGTGTTCCATCTGCACGGAACCGCCCCACGCGAGGTCCCAGGTGAAACAGAATCGCTAATGCCGATCCGCCGGCCAGAGCATGGATCACCCCCGACGCATAGGCGTCATGATAACCCAGTTTTTGGACCAGCCAACCACTGTCGGACCAACCCCACGCTCCGCCAATGACCCAGGTCACTGATCCGACCAGAACGGCTAACAACCAGAACGCACCGGACCGTATCCGTTCGATCACCGCACCCGACAGGATGGAACCGGCCGTCCAGGAGAAAAGCAGGAATGCAGCCCAGAAGACACCGTTCAGGCGGGCCCAAGTCGCCGCATCTGAAGCACTAACAGTCGATTGGGTTGGCATGCCACCAAAGTGAGTCCCCATCAGTTCGCTGGTCGGAGTGGACCAGGGTGCCGATTTTAACCCTCCGGTGATTCCCGGACCGTTTTGCATTGAAAAATAGAGCCACCACCCGAAAAAGAAGAAGGCCACGGTAATGACCGGAATCAACATCGCGTTCTTCATCAGGGTGTTAATCTTGTTCTTTTCGCGAGATACCCCCACTTCATAAAGACAGAAACCGACGTGAATCAAGAACATGAAGACAACCGTCACCCAATAGTAGAACTCCGTGAAGACGACGGTCAGTGCGCCCAGTTCAGTGTCCATGCGAGGTGCTTCCTTAACCCTTCTTCGGAAATGCCATCGGTAGCAGCCAACAGCAAGTTGATCTTGATAGCGGATTTTTCGCTCCAGAGGTCGCCAAACTATCACGATTTCCGGCCATCTTCAAGGACCGGCAGTCGCCGACCGGTTTGCTGGGTAAAATAGCTGGCTTATGCTGGAGTCCTGTCGGCTGGCTGCTTCATCAGGGAGAATCCGGTTGTCCCGCATGATGACCGTGGTATCGCAAGGTTGTTTTCCATGAGCTTCTTCTCCACTTCGCCAGAATGTCAAAAGCTGGGCTTACGTGCGGGAGCTATCTGGCTGGAAAATCTGTGCATTTCCTCCCGTTCGGACCAATTGAACGCTGCCATTTCCAATACATCAACCGAGTTACTGAAACGTTACGGCGCGTTGGACAAGGTGCGAAGTTCGGCAGAGGTGGCAAGTTTTCGCAAGATCCACCGCCAGGTCGGTGCCCGTCCCAAAAAACAACCCCCTTCGGTCGAGAACTTGTACAAGTACCTGTTGAAGCGATCGGATTTGCCGCCGATCAACAATCTGGTCGACGCCTACAACCTGGTATCGCTCCGCACCCGCTGCAGTCTGGGAGCACATGACCTGGACCGTATCACTTTGCCCGTCTCCTTGAGTTTGCTTACCGGCCAGGAAGCGTTCACGCCCCTGGGAGCCGAAGATCCCGTGACCGTCCCCGTCGGGGAGTTCGGATATGTCGACGCGGAAGATCGCTTGCTATGTCGCCTGGACGTCGTCCAGGCGGATTTCAGCAAGGTGACGACGGACACCCACCGTGCCCTGATCATTATCGAAGCCACCAGCGACCACAACTCGTCGCAGGTCCAACAGGCTTTCGACGAAGTCGTCCACTGGACACAGCTTGAATGCGGTGCGAGCGTTCAAGCGGTGCAGGAACCGACCTGAACTGCCATTCCCTACCACGGCGGCGTGGTGCGCTGCAGGCCAAACGGATCGGTGCGTATTTCCGGCCGGTGGGCTTGTTGGACGTGGCTGGAACGGCGTAAAAGACCCAACCCTGCGGGAACAATCGCCTCGAGATCGAGATTCCCGTTTGTTTCCGGCCCCCTTGGATTCACGCTTCCCGCTGGTTTGCTGTTTGCCCCGTCTGGGGCTTCATATTCCTTCGTAACGTGGGCTGCTTTATACTGCCCTCGTTTCAGGTTTCCACAATGTCAACAATTCAACTGGTCCGGGAGACTGACCCGTGCTTACAAAACTCGACCTGGCCAAAGATTGGTTACCCCGCTATACGGGCATGTCGATCGACGATTTTGGCGACTACGTGCTGTTAACCAATTTCAAAAACTATTTGACGCAATTCGCGAACCAATTCGGTTGCGACATCCAGGGAGAAAATCGTCCCATGCAGGCCGCCACCAACACGGCCGGCCTCAGCATGGTCAATTTCCATATTGGTTCGGCAAACGCTGCCACCATCATGGATCTGTTAATCGCGCGCCAGCCCAAGGGGGTGTTGTTTTTGGGGAAATGCGGAGGGCTAAAACAGTCCGCGGAAATCGGCCATTTTATTTTACCGATTGCTGCCATCCGCGGAGAAGGTACGTCGGACGATTATCTTCCCCGCAAAGTTCCGGCACTTCCCTCGTTCAAGCTGCACAAGTTTGTCTCGGAACGACTCGTCAATCAAAACCTGGAATATCGCACCGGGGTCGTCTACTCGACCAATCGACGGCTGTGGGAACACGACGAAGATTTCAAGGAAGACCTGCGGGAAATGACGGCAATTGCCATCGACATGGAAACAGCAACTCTTTTTGTCGTAGGGCACAAGAACCAAATCGCCCGAGGTGCGCTGCTACTGGTGTCGGACCTGCCCATGGTCCCCGAAGGTGTCAAAACAGCGCAAAGCGACGCGCTGGTAACCCGCGATCACTCCGATTTACATCTACAGTTGGGCATCGAGTCCCTGTCTCAAATTGGTGATAAAGGGGAAACGATTAAGCACTTTCAGTATTAGGACCGATTCCAACATCGTGGTTGCGCCCGACGTGGCATGATTGGTCTTTCGTCTTGATGCGCATGGCTTGCCTGTTTTCCGAAATGTCACTCCACAACGTGTTGCACGCACCCTCATGAGGCCTGCAACCGATTCGGGAAGAGGCCAAAACGTCTACCACGGTCAGCAAATACGAGTCGTTGGTGTTGAACTGCCAGCTCTGACGCTTCAATTTAATGGAATTTTTCGTAATCCTCGGGCGTGTCCAGATCCTGGATGACGAACGGGTCTTCTACTTCGACCCGGCAACATACATCGGGATTTGATCTCCAATAACCCCGCAGGCCTTCCCCGCCTTCCCATTGCAACAACGGTTCCAACAGGCTCGACGGGACGAGAACCGGATGTCCCCCTCTGCCTTGATACTGGGGCATTACCGCGCGATTCGGATGGCGACCGGCCTCCTCGAGAAGATGCTCCAGAACCTCCGGGCTGACAAATGGATGATCACCAGGTTGAATGACAATGTCTGCACTGGCGTCCATCTCTTGAACTTTGCTAAGTCCAGCTCGCAAGGATTCAAACATCGCCCGGTCCGGATGTCCTGTGACGCTTACAAAACAGCGGGGTACCAGGGCATTCAGGACTTTGTCGGACTGGTGACCGACTACCACGATCATTCGGTCGCAGACAGGCTTCACGTTATCGAAGGCAGCTGCAACCAGTGGTTTACTGTCACCGGGTGGACCCCAGGACAAAATTTGCTTCAAATGCCCCATCCGTCGACTTCGACCTGCTGCCAACAGGATTCCAATGCGTGATCCCATAATTGTTGTTCCAAAAAAAGGGGCGGGTTATTCTACCTCGTAAACCAATGACTCTCTGGTTTTCCTGTCCGTATGATGTCCTTTCCCGTTGTCACCGAAAACCACGATTCCAGCGGCACACAGAGATCTGAAAAGCACAGCGAACAACGGAATCCAATCTCATGTCATGAGCCGGTCACAACCAGCGTGACAGGATCGCCGGAATTTGTTAACCGCCAGTTTCCCTGTGGAATCGGGGACACAACTCGCCTGAAAACCTCATCACTGGCAGTATCAACCAGTACAGTCTGGCTCAATGATGACTGAAGTTTTATAATGCATCCACTGGAATACTGGAGTCGCTGTGAGCAGCCCACACGGTTACATCGAAAAACTGGCCGAAATGGCCAAAGACACTGCCCCCTTCGTAGCCGTTACGCTGGTGGACGTGGTGGGCAGTACGCCCCAGGACGCTGGCAGCAAGATGCTCGTCTCATCTTGCGGGCTTGAATTCGGAACGGTCGGTGGCGGAAAGATCGAAGCGAAAGCGATCACCCTGGCCCAGGAGATACTCCGGGATCCCAAGTCACCCCCCAACGCCTTGGTAAGGTGGAACTTGCAGACGGACGTGGGAATGACTTGTGGGGGAACAGTGCAACTGTTTTTGGAATCTTTCAACCGAAATCGTTGGCAAGTTGTCGTCTTCGGAGCAGGACATGTAGCGCAAGCAGTGACGGAACTGCTGTTGACCTTGGATTGTCGAGTGACCTGCTATGATCCACGACCAGAATGGGTGGAGCAACTCTCCCAGTCTTCTCACTTGCAAGCCGTCTGTGAGCCTGACTTGCCAAGCCGCGTCGTGGAAATCCCGGATGAGGCATTTGTGGTCTGCATGACGATGGGTCATCAGACGGATCGTCCGATCTTGGAAAAAGTCTTTCGAGAAGGCCGCCACTTCTCCTACCTGGGTGTCATCGGCAGCCGGGCGAAACGGAAAGTACTGCTGCGTGAACTTGTCGACAGTGGCCTGCCACGGGCGGACGTCGAAGCTTTCCACTGTCCGATCGGACTGGACATCGGCAGCAATCAACCGGGTGAAATTGCAATCAGTGTTGTGGCTCAGTTAATCGGCGAACGGGACCGCCTGTGGAAAGAAAACAGTACTAAGACCGCGGAAACCGAGTAAAAATGGCACCTTTTCCTATCCGGAAGTGCCAAGCGCTGGTCGGTCAATTGATGAAACGGAGTCAGGGACATTAAAACGGTGGAACTGCCATCATTTTGCGGTTCCAGATGTCCTTTAGCATGCAACCCGTCTTCATTTTTCGGTCTACTCCTCGGTGACTCCGTTACTTTCCTTCGCCGGCCTCTTCCAACAAAAGAGGAATTGGGCCAGGTACCCACCGAACGTGGCCATCACGATGGCCCACATCAACTGGACGGCCTGCACCGAAGTGTAGGTCAAGCCAAGACTGTATTGGTCGTTAAGACCCATGAGGAGCGAATAAGGAGGCATCCATTCCTGTAATCCAAGACCCAGTTGCTCACTCCACAACACAGCGATCACGTGTGGCCAACCCACGATCAGAAAACCGATCCAGAAGACTCGCTGAACTCCACGGCGGTAGATGGCTGCTAAAGCGGCCCCCAGATGGATGGCAAAACATAAAGCGATGAATGGTCTCAACCAGATCCAGGGAAAACGAAATGCGGCCAAACCGACCCCAGCGAGTCCCATGGCTCCCAGCAACGTGCGTATCGAAAAACGATGAGCTTGCATTTCGCTTCCCTAGGAACTCAAAGGGATCAACGGCCACCGGAACACACCTTTCAAAGGGTCCAGTTCGGTCAACTACACCGCTTCGATGTGCAATCCACGTTGTAACCGTTCTTTGTGGCGGGTTTTGTCGATCAACTTGGCGACATCTCCTACTTGATCAATACCACGCAAAATCAGTTCGGGATGCGAACAGTCGCTCGAAGTGATGTGAATATCACCCACATTGACAATGCGTTCGAAGATCCCCTGCTCGTAGGAGACGTCATCCATGTCGATGGCCTCAATTCGGTTGGTAACCCGTCGTAAAATTCCGGTCTGGTGTACAAATCGCTGGGTGGTTAATTGGTAGTCAACATTAAGTTTCCGGTAAAAAACCAACAACCCGAGATAGACCCAGAGGAACAAGACGATACCCAGGATGACCGGAATGGCAAATTGAGTCCCGGCAAGCAGTACGGCTGCCGCCAGTAAGGCCAGGCTGACAATGGCAGCCAAGATCCAGCTACCAACCATTGCCTTCGCTGAGTAGCCTCCGGACCAGAGTCGTTCTTCCAGCTGGTCTGGAAAGGCTGAACGACCTTGCAGACGGTCTCTTGGAGAGTTCCCGGGCGGCGAGTTTAAACCAGTAAGTGGAGGGCCACTCTGAGCCGTTGGTTCTCCACACTGATGGCAAAAAACTGCGTCTTCGGGCAATTCCACACTGCAGTTGGGACAATTCATGGGGCTATTCCTGCATGCCATCGAACCTCGGCCCGTAATTATAGCCGGTTTGCCCAGAACCTCTACTACTCGGGGATTCATGGAGAGATTTGGGAACACCCGAGCGATTTCGGGGACCGTAGCCGGTGCCACCGTCGACAGGGTGTCACCTTCAGTATCGACCCACCTGAGAAACAACAAACCCTCCGGAGCCGGGTTCTGGTCCCAACCCCAATTTCCAACTTCCTCAAGAGCCAATGGTTTTTCCTCTGTCAAGGATGCGTTATAGTGAACGGGGGACGGGGATAGCTTCGACAAACGTTTTCCCTCATTCCAACCCCTGGCCAGTAAAAAGGCCAAGTCGAGTTATTTTGCGGGTCTCCTAAACCAGCATCTCAGCAGGTGCCACCTACCATGAAGTGCCCCTATTGTCAGGCGGATAACGATCGAGTCATTGACTCGCGCGGAGGCGACGAAGGTTTTTCGATCCGCCGTCGTCGTGAATGTTTGAGTTGTAAGCGACGATATACGACCTATGAAAGGACCGAGGAGCTTTCGATCAAGGTCGTTAAAAAAGATGGCGTCCGTGAGCCTTTGCAACGCGAAAAGATTCGCGCCGGGCTGGCCAAGGCTTGCTGGAAGAGGCCTATCAGTGACGCCCAAATTGACACTGTCGTGAACGCCGTTTTCGATGATGTGTACGGCGACTACGATCACGAGGTGCCAAGCCGTTACCTGGGCGAACGTGTGATGGAACACCTGGCGTCACTCGATCAGGTTGCTTTCGTCCGATTTGCGAGTGTCTATCGCGAATTCAAAGATGTACGAGATTTTGTCGATGAATTGCAGCCCATGCTGGACGACCAGACTTCCAGTCAGGAACACCATCTTAACTCGCCGGATCTCGAAAACTGAACCCGGTCGGTCTTTCAAGTCTGTGGAGCGGCGAGTTCGAGTCTCACAGTCATTACGTCAAAAATCAAATCCCGACGCCCCAAAGCCGGTGGAATCGTCACAGACCACTTCGATCGACTTGTGATTCTCGGCCACTCCTTGTTCATCCGTGGCGGAGCTCAAGAACAATCCGCGTGGTCTCTCAATGTGATCGATGAATTACAAATTCTGGCAACTGCAATAGAATGCGAGTCGCTTCATTATCTGGTAAACCGGCAATTGCCGACACCGCCCGGGAGGCGTAGACATTGGCTTTTTCCAGACAGTAATCACGGCTTGGAAATCGTTCCAGATACAATTTCATGATTTCGCGCCGGTTCGAAACTTCCGCCAAAGCATCGACGAATTCAGTTCGCTCCGTTCTCGTCAGGTGGGACAACACATGAAGTAGAGGCAGAGTCGGCTTCTGTTTTTCCAGGTCGGCACCAAGCGACTTTCCCACCGAAGACTCCTTCCCAGACACGTCCAACAGGTCGTCGATGATCTGAAAAGCGATCCCCAGGTTGCGCCCGTATTCAGAAAAGACTTCAACCTGCTCGGCACTCGCTTCAGCATAGTAGGCCCCCAGGCGCAGGCACAGAGCGAAGCTGTTTTGGCCTCGATAATCTCCAGGTACTCCCCTTCGCTGAGCTCAAAGTTATTACAGCTACGAATCTGGCGAAGTTTGCCCTTGCAAACCACGTTCGTGGCCTTGCCAATCGTGCGACAGGCGTACGTCGAATCCAGTGTACTCGCAAGATAAAATGAGTGTATAAACAGGTAGTCCCCCAACAACACACTCGCTTCATTGTCCCAGCGAGCGTTGCAAGTATCCATGTGCCGGCGGATAACAGCGTCGTCCAGTATGTCATCATGTACCAGGGTCGCTGTATGAATCCTTTCGACGACGGCCGCCAATGTCAAATGATCGGCTGTGATCGTACCCACCGCCCTGGCGGACAAGAGTAACAGGGCGGGCCGTAGTCTTTTTCCACCCAACAGACAGCCATACCTCACCATCTCATCTACGGCGGGATGTTCGTTTGTCAGTTCTCGCTGAAGGATCTCTTCGCTCTGAGCCAACTCCGCAACGATCGGGGCATAGAGTGCTTTAAGATGGCCGGGAAAACGTCGGTTCCATTCACTACTTGGCTCCCTGCGGTCGGTCCTTTTTGTAGCGAATTGTGAGAGGGGGAAAGGGCAATCAGTCCGTAGTCGATGTGCCTAGAACTTTTTCAAGACACAGACTCCCGGCCAGAAAACATAGTCTCCCAGCGTACTGTTCGTCGGATAATATCCCGTTCTCTTTGAGTTTCCAAAAATTATTTTCCGGTCGCCTCTGTCTGCCGAACGTAATGGCCGCTCCGGCCACCCGACTTCTCTTCCAGTTGCACCTGATTGATACACATCCTCCGGTCGACTGACTTGCACATATCGTAGACGGTTAACGCCGACACGCTCACGGCCACCAGGGCTTCCATTTCTACGCCTGTTTTACCCGTGATTTTTACTTCGGCAAAGATGTGTAGCCTCTGTGAATCTCTGAATTCAAAATCCACGGACACGGCATCCAGGCCCAGGGGATGGCACAGGGGAATCAGGTCACCGGTCCTCTTCGCCGCCGTAATCCCAGCGATTCGGGCCACCTGCAGGACATCACCTTTTGAATGGCCACCTTCCCGGATCATGGCACACGTCTCACTAGCCATGCAGACGACAGCAGAAGCCCGGGCATACCGGGCCGTCACCTGTTTGTCCCCAACGTCAACCATGCGAGCCGAACCGGAGTCGTCAAAGTGTGTAAATTGGTTCATCGCGATGCCCGATGGTTGGAAAGTTCCTTTTATTCTAGGTTTACACCACGTCGCGTCGAGGGGGAGGATTGCTTCATGAGAAAATGCCGGTGTCAGACAGACGTGCAGTGAAAGCAAGAGTGACCTGATCAAGGAGTCGTGAAGTCAAACTCCACAGAAAGGCTTGAATAATGGCAACTGAACCGGGAAGCAGGTCACCTTATGGTCGGGTTTATTGTTCCAATGGTCCGTCCAGCTGACCGGTCGGACACGTCGGCGAGGTATCGGTCATTTCTGAACTGCCTCCTGTTCCTGTCTTTTTAAAACAGCAAACTCCGCCTGCCGATCACTCGTCTTGGGAAAGATCGCTCAGAAGGAGCTGAAAAACCAATGGGATGGAGGCCGGGACCGGGATTCCCAGCCAACCAAACGGTCGACTCATTCGACCGTCCCATTGAATTATGAAAAATTATCCGTCGCGGGAGTCTACCACGACGGTTTGAGTATCAAGCGGCGATTAGAAAGTAGCAATTTTCCGTTCCGCGCTCAGATCAATTAAAACCCTAGACGAGTTCTTTTTTGGAACTGATAAGCGTGCGAAGTCGCTCGGCAAGCAACTTTGCATCAAACGGTTTCTTAAAGGTTTCGTTAATCGTCGAGCGGTCGAAACTCACACTGCCTCCGTCGTCGGGAAGTAATGCAATGAGAATCGTCTCGGAGAAATCAGGATTCCGTCGAAGATTTTGGCAAATCTGCAACGCTTCCACTTTTCCGATCGAGAAATCGACAATGATGCAATCAGGATGAAAACTTTCCGATTGAATACCAGCCTCAAATCCACTGGCAGCAACACCCACCTTAAAGGATCTTTCAGGTGGTAATTCACGTTTCAAGTTTTCAATTAAAACTTGGTCCTGCGCAACGACCAGCACTTTGGCCATCGTTTCGTCTTCTAGATCACCCAACGGCATTCCATGTTCCTTGAGGAAATTAACTAAGTACTCACGTGGAATACGTCGGTCCTGCGATCCTGGGATACGGTATCCCTTCAAACGTCCCGAATCAAACCATTTACTGACAGTGCGCGGGGCCACTTTACAAATCTTAGCGACTTGTCCCGTTGTGAAGACCTTCATTTCAGGTTCTCCATTTACTCTCTCGTTGACTTGACCACCACTGTGACGGACGAACCGGCATAGTGGCATGGCCCCCGTGTCTGTACCGTAACTGACGCGAGAACTAAGGGTTCTCCACGCCATTGGGCAACACACTAACTTCTGGGTCGGGGCCTCACGATTATATCGCTTCTTCGAGGCGAAGGTTCAGTTCCTTCTGATCCACGCCTAACTGTAAAACGTCGGCGATCCGAAACCCCAGAAGCAGGACGATTTCCGTATAAAATAGGAGGGTAATTTCCTATCCAGCTTACGGACCAGCCTCTGCAGAACCAGGAATACCGATCGGCGAGGTAAAAGGCGGGGAGAGATCTGGCAGGAGACTGGTGCTCGGGCCGGGTCGGGCCCTCACAACCAACCTGTTTGGCTGGATGCCGTCTGACAGTTTTCCCCCCTAAACGGAAAGCTGCTACTGAAGCCAGCGGCCGAAGCTGCTCGATTCAGAACACGCCTTCCAAGACTTAGTTTCGATTCATTTGGGGAGATTACTTTAGAAACTTTCTCCAGTCGTAACGAGAGTGGCGTTCAGAACACTCGTTCCGAAGCGTCCAGCAGCTCCAATCCGGTAAGGGACGCAAGCGTAACACGTTGTGCAGGATTAGGTTAAAAGCACAAGTCACAGTAAACCTAGCGGCTGCTGGGACAGTATCGACCCGGAAAAATAAAACGCTGTTTTTGAACTTACCGGAAAAACAGAAAGCAATCCAAACTACCGACAAATCCGATTCTAGCGGTTATAACCAACGTTTCGCTTGACCGACGAAGCTCAGGCAGCTCCTCGTTCGTCGTCCCCATCAGCCGTTTCTTCGGGCTGATCCAAGACTTCCTGACGAATCTGACCGTCTTCCGCCACATCATCAAATTGTACGGCCACTCGTTTCGAGATACCCGACTCCTGCATCGTCACTCCATACAGCGTCGTCGCCGAGGTCATCGTTTTCTTTGAATGGGTAACCACCACGAACTTGGTCCAGTGTAAAAAATCCTTTAACACATTCGTAAATCGCTCGATGTTCGCTTCGTCAAGCGGCCCGTCCACTTCGTCCAATACACAGAAGGGGCTGGGACGGTACTGAAAAATTGCCAGCAACAGCGTCACCGCTGTCAAAGCTCGCTCGCCACCACTCAACAGCGAAAGTCCCAGCGAGTTTTTGCCCGGCGGAGTCGCCACAATTTCGATGCCGCTTTCCAAAATATCGACATCCTCTTCCAGCTGAATATCCGCTCGACCACCGCCGAATGTTTTACGGAAAAGTGTCTGAAAGTTTCCTCGAATGGCTTCCAGGGTTTCCGCAAACAGTCGGCGACTGTCAGCGTTAATTTTGCGGATGATCTTTTCCAGCGAATCCTTGGCAGCTGTCAAGTCCCGATGCTGTTCTGTCAGCAAATTGAACCGAGATTGTAACTGTTCCAGTTCATCAAGAGCCTGCATGTTAACGGCACCAATGTTGTTTATTTTCCGCCGCAACTCGGAAATCTCGGCGTTCATTTCCCCTCTCTGCAGGGTTTCACTTGCCGACGGCTTCTGGATCAGCATGGACAGCTCGATTCCGTACTCATCCCTCAGCCTTTCTTCGAGGACCGTCCTTTCATGACTTGTTTGGCTCATTTGCAGTTCGGCCTGTCGCAGGGAGTCCTGCAAACCCTGGAATTGCCGACGTGCCCGCTGTGCTTTCCGAGATGCTTCGGAGCGTCCTTGTCCGGCCTGTTCTCTGCGTGCGATCAGCTGCACAGATTCATGCGCAAGTGCATCTTTCTGCAGGTACAGTAATGCCAGCTCCGAATTCAACTCCAACGCATCAATATTCGCCTGCTGGTAATGTTTTTTGACATCAACGATCTGAACTTGAGAATCATGCAACGCTTTGTCGCGTTCTTCCCGATCTCGCTGAAACTGTTTCATCGCCGCTTGCAGACCCTCCAGCCGTTGTTCACATTTAGCCGTCTCGACCTTGGCAGCGGTTACTTCAAGTGACTTGGCGCGCTCGTCCGTTTCTGATTGTTCGAGTTGCTCGCCGGCAGTGGCAAGATTTAAATTCACTTCTTCCAGTTGCTGCTCGGCCTGAAACAGCTTCTCTTGCAACGTGCGCCGACGCAGGTTGGACTCCTGCAGATCGACAGAGGATGTATCAAAATCAACCTGAATGGCCTGATGTTGACCATGCAGTAACTCGTGGTGTTCTTGTGCCGCCTGAAGGCCGACACGATATTCCGCCAGGTGTCTTGCGCGATCCTTGTGCTCTTCTTCCAGCTTGCGGATGCGTTGTTCGAGATCAGTAATCACCTTTTCCAGCCGCAAGTTCTCTTGATCAGCCGATTGGCGTGCATGCTCCAACTCCGTGAGTTTAACGCGGAGAGCCCGAAGTTCACTGCGTCGGGAAATGAGTCCGCTGGCACTTTGCTGGGATCCCACGACCAGTGTACCGTCACTGTCCAGCAATTCTCCTCCACGCGTCACAAAGCGAACGCCTCCCTGACTACGCTGCCACAATTCGAGTGCATCCTGCAGGGTTTCGACGAACCATGTGTTTCCCAAAAGGTGATTCACAATTCCAGAGAGAGGAGGGTTCGGTCCTACGAACTGGTCAGCTCGGCCCAGGACGCCCGGCTGTCCCCCCAGTTGAATTCGCTTCAAACTCGGGGCCAACAACAGTCCATCCGTGAGAATAAAGCCGACCCTTCCTGGAAGATGCATACCATCGCGTATTTCATCCAGCAGCGATTCGCCATTCAAGACAACATAGTGGGCGATGTCTCCCAAAGCCACTTCGACCAGCGGGGCGTACTCAACATTTACCTGCAACAAATCCGCAACAAGCCCTACGACATCCGAATAGGGGCCGGAAACCGCGTCCTGAGCCGTCGACAAAACATACTTCACACCCGAATCCAATCCCTCCAGACGTTGCTCCAACTCTTCCAGCACTGCCACCCGTTCACCGCAAGAAGTGCAGTCCGCCTGGATCTTGAGCTGGTGTTCACGTGCCGACTTACGAAGTCCGCGCTGTTCGCTCATTTGCCCACGCAATTGGTTGACTTGATTTTTCAACCGATCAGCTTCTTCTGCCAGTTCGGGTTCCTTTTCCCGCAGACTTCGCACCTTTTCCGTTTGTTCCTGAAGCAGTGGATTCAACCGATCAAGCTGTTGACCACTTTTCTTCTTGGATTCAACCAAAGCCGTCGTTTGCGATTCAGCCGCACTATGTTCCTTGGTCAAGGTGGAATTTTTGTTTAAAAATTCCAGTTGCTGACTCCGCAATGCGTCGGCCTGCTCCCGAATTCGTTGGAGTTGATCCGAAACGTTTGACCAAGAACGTTCACATTCACGCAAGCCGTTGCTCGCCTCAAGATACATACCTTCTGCCTGCTGAAATTCTACGGATGTTTCCGTAAACTGGCTGATCAGGTCGTCCGCCCGAGTGCTCATCGTTGCAAACTGACGACGGCTGCGAGTGAGCGTTTCGTTGAATTCCCGTATTCTGCGAAACTCGTGACGCACTGCCAACTCACGCGTCGCAATCCGCTCCCGCCGTGTTGCAATTTTCGTTTCGCAGTTGTGCAATTCTTCGCTGACAACCTCGGCTTCTCTCTCCAACTCGAGAACGCGACTTTCCAACGACTCCGCCTCGGCATCTGTCGCGCTAGATCGATCCTGCAGCGCCATGTGGCGGGCTTTAACCTCTTCAATTTGCGCGGATAACTGCTGCCACTCGACATTTCCGACATGCGTTCGCAGGTCTTGCAAGCGCTCCGTGTATTCTCTGTAACGTCGCGCTTTTCCCGCTTGCGACTTCACCCCGCGCAGACGACTTTCCACTTCGTCAACAATGTCCGACAGGCGTAACATGTTCTGCTCGACCCGTTCCAAGCGACGAGCAGCTTCAACTTTTTTGGCCTTGAAACGGCTGATTCCGGCTGCCTCCTCAAAGATGGCCCGACGTTCACGGGCCGAAGCCGAAAGCAGAACATCAACTTTTCCCTGTTCGATCAAACTGTAAGCATGAGCCCCGGCGCCAGTTCCGCGAAAAAGATCCAGAATATCTCGTAAACGAGAAGGCTGTCCATTGATGAGGTACTCGCCTTCACCACTGCGGTAGACGCGGCGAGTAACGCGTACCTCTATCGGCTCCACACCCAGAACACCCGTTGAATTGTCGAAAATGAGAGTCGCTTCCGCCGTGTTCATTGCCTTCCGACCGCCACTTCCCGAACCCTTGAAAATGACGTCTGCCATCTCCTGGCCGCGCAAACTCTTGGCACTCTGTTCGCCCAAAACCCATTTGATAGCGTCAACAATGTTTGATTTCCCGGAACCATTGGGACCAACGACCACGGTGATTCCTTCTGGAAACTCAAACCGGGTTTTGTTGGCAAAGCTCTTGAATCCGACTAATTCGAGTGCTTTGAGCATCGTGACAAGTTCGTGAAAGCGGTCAGCGGAGTGAATGTGAAAATTCGGCAATTGCTTGCCAATGGAAAGCAAACCATCGAATCAGAGGCCGGTAGAGCGCGGGACAGTAGACTCCTAAACTCGCGTGGCAGCGATATGACGTGGCGAACACTTGCGGGAGTCACCTTACAACGTAATGACTTTGTCACACGGTCGTCTACAGCCCCAAGGGCTACTGACCTTTAACGACTGCCACAGCCCGCCAGGTTTCAACACTTCCGTGGGCATTGCAGCCCAGGCCGTTCCTTGAAGTCGGTTATTCTAACAGACAAAGCCTACCGAGGCTGTGGGGACTTTTGAGAAGATTCTTGTGATTTACCCTGTATTGCGTCTGAAGACCGGCTTGCCGGTTGCTCCTCCTTTGACTCATCCGCCAATTCGCCACTGAGATCGGAATCGGAATAAGTGTCGCGAGCCGCAACTTTCACTTCCTCCCTTCTGTGTCGGGACTTAGGACGACGATGGTAAGGCACTGAGTCGAACACGAGCCGAGCAGGAAGCACCTTATTTGATTTGGCGTTTTGCAAGAACTGAATTGCATGAGAATAGGTCCCGCCCACCTGAACAATTCCCCTCAAAATCTCTTCCAGTTTTGCCGAGCAGTACTCGTGTACATCCGCACCATTTTTTTTGAAGCAACTTAATTTGACTGTTCCAGGCTCGCGACCATCCACGAGCAGATTTTTATCGGCGAATAACATGAAGGGAGCATTCATTTCAATCTGATGGCCAAAGGCCACGATTTCCGGGTGCCGTACCCTGGAAATGTGGACCATCGGCTCGCCCGAACTGGCCACGACATGGTAGGTAAACCGCCCCTCCATATCTTTTCCAGCGAGAAAAGGATCCCGGGGGTTTTGCCGCTTCAAAACCCGGAAAGCCGCATACCGGGCTTGGGCACTTTTTACGTGCAGCAACTCCACCAGTTCGTCGTAGGCCTCCGCTTGGTCCATGGCACCAAGCGCCGTAATGGCACGCAGCCGAAACTGAGACTGGTCGACGGCGGCCCGGGCCAGTGATTTGACACCGCGTTCGTCGTCGAGGTATGCAAGAGCCTCCGCAGCGTAGAAGGATGTTGCAGGATCGGGGACGTCCAAACCAACCGCCAACGTGTCCGCCGCACTCTGTCCAACCGCTTCCAGACGCAGCGCAGCCCGCTGCGCTGATTCCGGATCTTGAAGTTGTTCCTCCAGACGTTGCAAGTACTTTATCTGTTTTGACGCGGAAAGACGGAGTGGGATGTTCAGGACCACTCGTACATACCGGGGTATGTTATCGCCATAACGAGGATGCACTGCCAATTCCACATATTTGTCCGTTTTCGGAACCGCCATTCCTTCCTTAAGCCCCCGGTCGTAGCCGTGAAATCGTTTATTGACCACCCCTCCGATGAGTGCACTAAGACGGACAGATTCTTTGTCGGTACGTATAACTAACTTCAGGTTCCGGGACTGCAAAGAAACGCCACCGCCCAACACTCGGCCGCGAACTTCATTCACCGAGTCATTCGTGCCTTTGGCATAAGAATCGATAAGAACAGCTCCGTTGGCGTGGGCCAGAACGTGTCCGTCAACGATCTCATTCCCCAGGACTGCCATTTCTTTTAAACGGGTTGGCATCAACCAACCCCTTCGCAGACTGGTCGTTTCCGATTTGGAAGACGTACGAACTTCGATATCCAGTGGATCGCCTTTCTTGACACCAGGAGGCAGGTACGCAATTGCAAGTACCAGAGAAGTCGTGGGCGAGGCCAGGACGCTATTGGGATTGAGAACCTCGCGCGCCTGCATGTCTGCAATGAGGACAGCCCTGCGAGATGTCGGTGGCGGATCACTACCGGTTGCCGCGAGTTCGGTGACCAAAGCCACCGATTCAACCCGAGTCCAATGCAACCCGAACGGCTTCACGAACTCTCCGATTCTCTGTACTTCTTCGACGACATCCCGAACTTGATCCGGATCGTTGGCATCCGACCTGACGAGCGATGTCGTACAACCTGCCACGACCACAAGCATCAGGATAGAGATCCAGTAAAATCCATGAGACAACCGTGCGAAGTACAAATGAAGGCTCACGGATAATTTTCCTCCGAAGCGACCGTCAGGTAGCTTCTCTCACAACACATGGCAACAAAGGTCCTCCAGCAGATCAAATCTCCTACTGGGACCGAATTCGTGCGCAGGAGGTTAGTTTTTGCAGAACCTGTGGTCAAGTGCGTTTCAAGGTGCGGCGCAAGACCTCCCGCACCAGCTCCTCTGCTGGACTTCAGTCTGGGTGGAACAACCAATTTGCTAAGGACGACTTCCCTGAAAGCGGGACTTGTCAGAGCAAAAACTCCGACCAGGACGTAGATACGTCAGCAAGACAACTCTGCGTCGGGTCCTGAGACATTTGAATAAATAGCAATCAACCTTTCCGGGGTAAAACAGCAGGGCCGCTAGCTGCTTGCAACCTGTCCCGTCTGGAGCCAGGTAGTCACTGCAAGCAGCAATGGACTTGGTGACCAACGTCCACCCTACCCCCGGGGTAACACCTGTCAGACTCCCAAACAGTTCGCACGGAACAACCTGGACCCTGACTGAGACGCTTCCAAATACGGTCAAAATCAAGCCACCGACAATGCGATGTTTCAAAATGTAAATATCCACTGAATTTTTCGAATGAAAACGTTCCAATTCGTTGACACTTTCAGAGACGTCCGTTAGAACAAAATCAAAGCAGAGAACTGGCAAAAAGATCTTTTTGTCTTCCGACAAGAAATAAACAGGGCTTTTCTGTACCAATTCGCCATCGATTGGCAACACATGCCACTGAGCAGTTCCAAGGCTGGAATTGGCCCAAGTAGCAGACGAGAAAATTTTCGTCACGGAAGAACAGTGGCTAAACAACGGGGAACCGCAGGCGTCTAACGGCAAACGGTGTCCTTTTGCGTCCCCAGCATCACCGTTCGTCACGAGTTCACTGCCTGCAAGACGCCCGAGGCTGCATTTTTACAGCGATAGACGGCCAAGTGACACTTGAGATATCCACTCAAATTGACACCTCTGTGGACTAACTTCCTATGAATTCGTCGCCCACCCAATTGACAGTCACCCAAGAGAAGGCCGCTCACGAAAATCAGGCGGTTCTGATCCTTTGCTCCAACAAGAAAATGAGACTCGAAATCGCTCGCGAAATAGGAAGCGACCACTATCTTGTCTACTGTGAATCCATTGTTTCACTCAAAAGGCGTCTCAAATCAATACCTCACCGGGCAGTGGTCGTCTGCATGACATCCCGCACGCAGGGCAATGTATCGTCTGACCGTTTTTTAAGCGAACTCAAACAAGCGGCGGACAACGTGCCGGTTTATGCCCTGCTCGATTCAGATTGTCCACCCGATACTTCCACGTTGGTGAGGAAGCATGCTGACCTGTGCCTGCAGATGCCCGTCGATTATGAAATTTTGAACCAACGGTTGACCCAGGAGTTCGATTTGTCCCGAGAATTGGAACAACTCTTGACTGAATTGCCTCACAAGAGCCTGCACGGTGGACAACACTCCGTGAAAACGTTTACTCCAAAGATGTTCAAAACGCTCGAGGAGATGGAAGTCGCAGCGCAGTACGACATCACCATTCTCCTTAACGGCGAAACGGGAAGCGGAAAGACTCACCTGGCGCAATTGTTTCATGAACGTTCACCACGATCTGAAGAAAGATTCGTCACGGTGTCTTGTGGAGCAATTCCTCCCTATCTGATCGAAAGTGAACTGTTCGGTTACGTTAAGGGTGCGTTCACCGGGGCCGATCGTGATAAGGAGGGCAAGTTCTCGGCCGCCGGCAAGGGAACCTTGTTGCTGGACGAAATTGATGTTTTACCACTGGACCAACAGGCTAAACTCTTGCGAGTGATTGAAACGTCTGAATTTGAACCGGTCGGAAGTAACGAAACTCAGTTCTCACAGGCGCGTTTGATCGTGGCGTCGAACGAAGAACTCACGGATCTTGTCGACACCGGTATGTTTCGTTCGGATCTCTATTACCGACTGAATGTGGTTAATTTCCATCTGCCACCATTGCGAGAACGACCGTGGGATATCGAATACATGGCTCGCAAATTTGCCCTGGACTATAGTCGTGCGCACAATCTTTGCCTGCGGGAAACCGAACCTGCATTCATCAGCGCCCTGGTTTCCTATCCGTGGCCCGGTAATATCCGAGAGTTGAAGAATGTGATACATCGTGCAGTTCTTTACTGCCGACGTGGCACACTCTGTGCCAACGATCTTCCCAACTACATCCGCAGTTCGACCGAAGAACACACTCCCCGTGAAGGTAATCTGAGAAGTTTGAGCGAACAAATGGAACGCCTGGAGCGCCGTATCATCGAAGATTCACTCCGGCGGAATAAATACAGCCGCAAGCAAACCGCACTTGAGTTGGCTATCGGGCGCGTCACCCTCTATAACAAAATGAAACGCTTTGGACTTCTCGATTAAGCGGTGGCGACCATACGGATTCGAACGAGGAACGTGTAAAGCAATTCCAACACCGGAAAAGGAACAACGAAGTTTCGCGGCGGACCACCTCCATTGGCGTTTCCCGCCCGCACCAGGGAGCGAGAAGCAGCAATCGTTGACATCGGTTCGGCTGCCTCTCGTTATTGCCGGTTGAAATCGAAAAGCTGGACCGTATCTACCCCGCCAGCCACAACCTTGGCGGCCCCTGGCTGGAAACTCTACCCTTGTTTTTGTCGATCGGGCAGCAGCGTCAGCAACCCGGTTTTTCAAACAGATTGCAGTCACCCGACCGCTGAATCCAAGATCTGCCGCCGATGGTGAAGTTCACTCCCTGGCACAAAGCAAAAGTGGTAAAGTGCTTTCTTACCGTGAATCCACCGGGTACAGCAGTGATCTTCGCTGGATCACGCAGCCAGTGCCCCGAAATCATTCAACCGAACTTGTCGACTACAAAAGGAGCCTCTCTTGTCCCAAGCGAAAATCATTTACGCCGATCAGGAACCAATCGACGACGGAGATCCCGGAGTGTCGGCGATGCGACTGGTCGGTGCTCCGAAGGGTGCCAAAAATATCACTTGTGGAGTGGCGACCTTTCAGCCAGGCGCCGCCATCCCGATGCACACGCATCCGTGCGAAGAAACGGTGGTGATGATTGAGGGTCAGGCGACAGCCTATGTCGACGGCGAAGAATTCCAATTGGGAAAGTTTGATACCACCTTTGTTCCACCCCTGGTTCCTCATTGCTTTGTGAATCATAGCGACGAAAAGATGGTATTCGCCTACTTTTATCCGGACGTGAATGTCAGTCGCGACCCGGTCGAAGAAAACGGTCCAGGAAAGATGAAAATCCGCTGACTGAAACCACCTGCTTACAATTCATTTTGGAAAAGTAAATCGCTTTCCGTAGGATTCAAATCAAACCTCAACGGGTGATGCAAGTTCCCGGCTGTCCCGAGCAACCGGGACAGCTGTGCTGCCAATTCGGTTGAAGTGTCTAAGAATATCTCGTCTCTTGAACCGCAACCTGCCGAATGGCATCCCGGCAGTAAAACACATTCCATGGAATTCCACATTCTCCAAGCGTTGCTAGCGAGGTCCAAACGGTTTTTCGCATCGGCACGTCGGCCTCATGGCGCGTCGTGGCCGCCAACACTCCAGGGGTGACAGCGACAGATTCTCCAGACACCTCGGAGACTGCCCGAGATACAACCATATTTGCCAACGGCTTGAATTAAATAATTACTGCAGCTGGGCGTAAACCGACAATTACGTCCGAGCCAGGGGCTGATGAGGAGTTGATAACTGCGTACCAATCCAATCACCAACGCGCTCGGTAGCCGCTGCAGTTTCGACCATCGCGACCTAATCATCACCGTCCTTGAAGTTTTTCCTGAGACGACGCTCAAGTTCCCACGAGAGTGAACACAGGGAGTTGACCAGGGATGCCAGGCAGGGTTCCCCGCCACGTTTCGGAATCACCACTAAATCAATCGCGACAGGCAACTTCTGATTGGACAGACGAAACGCTTCTCGCAACAATCGCTTCCAGCGATTCCGTATCACGGCATTTCCCACCTTGCGAGACACGGAAAGTCCCAGCCGGGGAATTCCCACCTGGTTTCGGCAACCGTAAAGAATCAAAAGTCTGTCCGAAACAGAACAACGGTGTTGATATACACGGATAAAGCCGGAACTTTTCCTCAGACGGTGCTGCTTGGGAAAACGTTCTGATGAATTGACGTCGTTCATTCTGGTAAATGGGAATCCTCACTGGAAATCATCGATTTCTTCCACCAGTCATCCTCCGGTTGGGTGGCACGGTAGAGGAACCGTCCGTGTGGGTGAGACGTTCTTCCAATTCGTCGCACGATTCTGGCTCCCATCCACGTGAAGAGCATTAAAGCGAATCCAACCACCAGAATCAGCAACAATTTCATCATTAAATCGCCCCTTGTTTCGGAATCCAGTCGCTGGAACAGTGGCTGTCTGGACTCTGTATCCAACTGGGCAAACAGCGGTAAAAGTCTCTCTCCCGAAAACGCGGCTTCTGAAACGGAGCTGGAGAAGCCGGGGAATGGATCCCGCAACAATGATTCCGACACAAACCCCGTGTTCGCAGCGAGCAGCCAACCGCTAAAAACCAGGGACAAGCCGCAATTCACCATGTCAGATCAGCTCGTGGGTCCAGAGGATATCGTTCAGCAAGCTGTTCGAGCTGTGTCAGGTCGTCCTGACTCATTGAAGCGGGTAATACAATTTGCAGTTCCGCATACAGATCACCCTGACGGGCCTTGGGCAACTTGACACCATGACCTTTGATTCGCAAACGAGTTCCACTGGAACTGCCGACGGGCACTTTCAACGAAATCGTACCTTGTGGTGTGGGGACGTCGATCGTCGCTCCCGACGCTGCTTCGGACAAGCTGATCGGTACTTTGACTTCTAAATTATTTCCAGTCCGTACAAAATTCGGGTGCGAACTGATATGTACCGTGATGATGATGTCTCCTGGTACGTCGGAACCAGAATTTTTGTCTCCCTGTCCGCGCAGGCGGATTTTCTTGCCGTCCTCAATCCCCGTCGGGATTTTAACAGACAAGGTTTCTGCTTTCCCACCAGCGCGCCGGATCTTCAGCTTGGCTTCGCCTCCGGTAACAGCCACTTTAAAGGGAACCGTCAATTCATGCTGAATATCGGCGCCCAGCTGTCTGGACCGCGATTGCTTACCAGGTCGTTGAGATCCCCTGGTAAATTGTTTGAAAATGTCGCTGAATCCTCCTTCACCATCACCAGCAAAACGCTGTCCAAACAATTCTCCCAGATCAATGTCCTCGAAAGAGGCATTTCCGGAGTACTGTCTTGATCCACCAGCTTGTGGTCCTCCTGCCATCGATTCAAAAGAACTTCCGTAACGATCGTAAAGTTCGCGTTTGCCCGGGTCATTCAAAACAGTAAACGCTTTCTGCACCTCCTGAAACTTTCCCTTGGCAGATTTGTCGCCCGGGTTCAAATCCGGATGATATTTGCGCGCTAACTCCCGGTACGCCTTCTGAATCTCCGATTCCGGCGCGTTGCGGCTAATCCCCAGGATCTTGTAATAGTCCTCAGCCATATTCCTGTATTCTAGGTTCTTTCCACCGAAGTCATCAAGTCGATTCGGGCTCCAAGTTCACCCCCTGCGTCCTTCTATGTAAGGTATTTCAACAAATGCTAGAGTTGTAGGGGACAACCTGTTGCGAACTGTCCCCCGTCCGTCAAGATCGTTGAGCAAGGCAAGCTAGTACACCTCGTGTGCTACGGAGCCATCGTTTTCGGCGGACGTGCGAGTGTCCGTCAGAACGGATTCACTGTGGAAAGAACCCTCATGCACAAATCTTTTTCCGTCACCCTTCTGTTCAGCGTCCTCCTCTGGTTAAACGGGATTTCAACAGAAAACGCGGCTGCCCGCAGCGAATTTGAAATCCGGGTCTTTGACCAGGACACTGGCCGGCCCATCGCAGTTCGCATGCACCTGAAGGATGCGCGTGGACGGGTCCGACGGGTGCCCGGCGCAGTCAATTACGATGACCATTTTGTCTTTTTTCATCGTATTGTACTGCATCTTCCAACAGGCAATTACTCCTTTGAAATGGACCGGGGACCCGAATACCACTATCGCACAGGACATTTCACAATTGAAACGGGTGCCGAAGACAGCACCACTGTGCACATGAAACGGTTCGTCGACATGAAGCAAGAGGGCTGGTGGTCCGGCGATCTGCACATCGAGCGCAGAGCACGTGATATCCAATTGTTAATGTTGGCCGAAGACCTTCATATCGGCCCGCTGACGACTTGGACCAACCGCCACAAACAAACGTCCGCCGCAACAACCCCCGGCTCGGAACCGGTCTCGTTCGACGAGCAGGCTTTTTACCTTCCAGGAACAGGACGTGTGGAACGGAGTGGCGGGTCCCTGCTGTTTTTTCACACACAGAAAATTCCAAACTTGGACTTATTCTCGGCCGAATACCCTTCGTCCGTGGAACTGCTCAAACGGGCAAAAACGTTCCCCGCCGCTCATGTCAACATCGACCAGCCAACAAGCTGGGACATGCCAATTTGGTTGGCAAGTGGAATGGTTCATTCGATCACGATGGCTACAAGTCACCTGGGCCGCGACGGTGTTTTCGAAAAAAAAGGGTGGGGGCGTCCCCACGATGAAACGTTGTATCCAAGTCCCCACGGTTTCGGGCAATGGATTCAGAAGCTGTACTTTGAAATGTTAAATTGCGGCTTACGGATCCCACCCACGGCGGCCAGTGGATCTGGGTTCGTCAAAAATCCGGTCGGCTACAACCGAGTCTACGCCTATGTTGACGGTGAACTCACCTGGAAAAAATGGTGGGGCGCCTTGAACGCCGGTCGCGTACTGGTGACCAACGGACCGTTGTTACGTCCCAGTGTCCATGGCCGCGCCCCGGGCCATGTATTTCGGGGCCAGCCCGGAGCGTCCCTGAAGCTCGCCATCGATATGAAACTGGCGACCCGAGATCACGTGGATTACCTGGAGATCATCAAGAACGGGCAGGTAGTTCACGTGATACGTTTGGACGAATGGGCGGCAGCCCGAGGGCGACTTCCCGAACTGGAGTTTTCCCAGAGCGGCTGGTTTCTGGTTCGCGCGGCGGCCGACAACTCCGACACGCAACGATTTGGAATGACAGGCCCTTACTATGTCGAGATTGGAGACATACCACACATCAGTCGCAGATCGGCCCAGTTTTTTCTGGACTGGGTTTACGAGCGGGCACACACGATCCGACTGGAAAACACCAAGCAACGCAAAGAAGTCCTGAAGTATCACCGCGCGGCGCGCAAGTATTGGCAACACCTGGTCGATACGGCTACCGTCGAGTAAATCCGGTTGACCTTTGCGACCCAGGTCCCGCAACAAACCAATTCACAGATTCCTGGACAACAGGTACGGCATGGCACGTTTCAAATCGCAAAGGCTTCGAAAGGATGACCCCACCCAATCGAATCACTGTAAGACGCATCCCCACTGTCACAACGTCCCAGTCAGGATCAACTGCCACCGTCTTCTAGACAGTCACCGCGGGCTTTCCCGTGTAGCATCACGTCCAAAGTGCCGTTACGCGTAACTGGCCGCCTGGGTCAGCCCCAGTTCCTGACGTCTTTTGCGTCGGTCGGTTGCTGCATTTTGTGCGTAACCGATCTCGCGATGCGCCTGCAAAGGATCACCGTGCAAGCCACGTTGCTCGCGCCAGTGGGCGATGCCCGGTCGCACATCGGTAGCAAAAGCATCTTGAAATGTGCGCTCCGCATCAACGATACGGCCTGCCTGCTGGTGACCGGACAAGGCGGCATAGTCGACCAGAGCAGCTTTGACATACAACTCCTGAGCCACCATTGCTGTCTGTATCATGGCTTCCGTCTTGGATTTCAAATTATGGGACTGGTCCACCATGTAGGCAATGTCCGGGTACTGACCGCCGTGGTCGAAAGCGTAACGATGAATCTCGGTAAAAATGCGAAAGATCTGATACGGATCAATGGATCCCAGGGTAAGATCATCGTCGGCATAGCGACGATCATTGAAATGAAAACCACCCAACATCTCTTCGTCCAGTAGCCAAGCAACGATTTGTTCAATGTTCTGAGCTAGGTAATGGTGACCCGTATCCACCAAGACACGTGCCTGAGGCCCCGCTTTTTTTGCATACAAGTAAGCCATTCCCCAATCGGCAATATCGGTTTGGTAGAATGCAGGCTCGAATGGCTTGTATTCCACCAATAGAATCTGGTCCTGGGAAAGCTCACGGTGACACATTTGCAGGCCATGTTCGAACCGCTTCTTACGTTCACGAATACTGTCTTGTCCGGGGTAATTGGTGCCGTCTGCAAACCAGAGCGTGACTTCCCGGCTTTGCAACTTCTGCCCCAGTCGGATGCTGCGCACGCAATGTTCCAGCGCATGTTTTCGGGCCGCTTCATCAGGGTTACCGAACGATCCGAGCTTGTACTCTAAATCTTGAAAAACATTCGGATTGATCGAACCGATGCGGACTCCACACTGACGCGCAAGTTCCGACACCTGGGATGGATCTGTGTTTTCTTCAAAATCCCAAAGTACATGAACCGCCACGGCGGGACAGCAACCGGTGACGCGGTGCACTTCTCCGGCGTCTGTCAGTTTGTCATTGATATCGATCGCCGCAGCATCCTGAAAGAATTTCCCAAATCTGGTGCCCGTGTCAGCATAGCCCCAGGAAGGAGTCTCGATCTGGAAGTCATCAAGTAATGCTGTAATTTTGTCAGTAAAATGATCCGACATGATTGACTCACTTTTTGCCAGGTTGGAAATGGTGTGACGACATCGCAGCAGGCACCCGATAGTTTTTCACCTCTCACGATCACACCTGGTGGTCAGCTGGTTCTTGCCCGACATGGTGAAAACGGTCCGCCATTCAACTCGTTTGCAGACGCGGCTCCCGGTGCGTTACCGATTATGGACAGATCTGTCGGGGTAATGCAATAAGGTAAGGCGCGCGACACGCCCCGGCAGTGTGTTTTGACAACACGCGTCGGCTGTACCATCCATTTGCACTGGAAACGCGCCGATGATGCAGGAATCTCGTTGACCCCGCAGTCGTCTCAATCGTCGACAATCGAGTTTACGTCAGCGGGTTTCAGCAGTTTCAGCCACACCTGCTCATCTATGTCGACAGAAAAACTACGCACACTTCCGTCGACCAGGGCGCCTGTCATGACGCCTGAATGCGGCGTACTGGCACGGTAAAAACTCCAAATTGAATTCTTCACCGGCGGCTTTTCAGCTTCCACCGAAATATTGTGCCAGTGCTCGAGGTAAGAACAGCAAGGATGGTCAGGCACAATGAAACCAAACATCGGAGAATATGGAAGTGGGTGGACCATGGCGGGGTGAGTCCAGTCGACTTCCGTGCTGCGGGAATATTCACCCAGCATGATTGTGTTTGTCGTGCCGTCGGGCAGGTTGCGCAGGTTGTATTTACTTTTCCAACTTCCGTCCCTCGGGTCGCCATTTTGACGGCAGTGAAAATCGTAATAACATTGTTGATCGATCGGACGTCGGTCCTCGCCCAGCAAGAGATAACTCGCGGCATAGCTGGAATAAAATGCCGGTCTGGATTCATGCCCAAACGCACTTGCAAAGTAGTGCGGCGTGTCGAGGAGATCGTCACTCGGGCAAATATAGAGGGGAATTCTTCCGTACGTGGCCCAAAACGTTTTGTTATATCCAGCCGGCACGTTGACTGGGTAACCGGGGATCTCGACATCATAGCCTAAACGCGGAAAGTAAGCCTCCTCCGTCTCCATGGCAAAGCCGTAAGTGAGATTGTAAATGTCCCCCTGCTCCAGGTAGGGCAGAATCAGGTTGTGAAAACTCATGGTGACTTTGGGACTTACCAGGGCCAACTCAGGAAACTTGCCACCAGTTACTTGGGCGAAGTGGTGGACGGCCAGCGCCTGCTGCCTGAGATGGCTAGCGCACTGCATTTTTCGAGCCGCTTTCCGAACCAAGTGGACCGCCGGCAACAGCAGTGCCATAAGGATGCCGATCACGGAGATCACCACCAGGAGTTCGACGAGGGTAAAACCGTGGTGTGAACGACTGGGTTTCATGGGACGCACGGCGCCGGGGGCCAATTGAAGAGGTGTCGCATCGAGAGAGCCGGATCGGGTGCGGAAACGATCTCCTGGAGATTTCTGAATGTTGCCCCAGTCACACCTTTTAAAATCCCCGCTGGTCTCAAGGGATGCTCCGTTGCGGACCGTTGTCCAACCACCGCTCCCAATCCGCGCAGGGCTGATACAGCGGCATGGTCAAGGCGCCCGAGTTCCATGAGATTCTCCTAAACTGCAACCGACTGGCAGGTGCGCCCGTGGAGGTACGCCAATTTCCAACGCGATACTACCGGTTCGTCAATGCGAACGTGAGGTTCTCGTTGGCGGGCACCTCAACCGACAGAGGAGTTGTTGCCACATCCGTGTAGACAGTGGGTACGATCAGCAGTGGTTGGTTTGTTGGTAAACTGGGTGGGCTGGTGTCCGGTAGTTTGGACATGACCACCTTGTACGTTCCGGGTGGCAACTCCTGCGATCCTCGGACCGGGGCCATCCTAAATTCACCCACCGCATTGGTGATGGACATGGCAACGGCTGTCGCGCCTTGTTCACTCAGAAAAATGATCTGGACCCCTGGCAGTGGTGTGCCATCCAGGGAGACGTTCCCTTGGACGACGCTGAATTCCCGTGACGAGCAACCCGGCAACAGGACCGCAACAAGGACCACCGGAATTCGGAACCATTTCCCGTCCACCGCCGGGCGGGGCGAAACCGGACCTGTCACATGCATTTGCATACGAAACATCCTCTATGATTCAAGTGACCTCGTTGACAGCAGGCCCACACACGTGCCTGCTGTCCACTCTACCAATTATGAATAGATCCAGCCCAATAACGCAACAAAAGTGGACTGTGATCCGTCGCCCACCTCTCAAAAGGTCATCAACAGTGATGGCCCGGAACTATTCCGCAGTTTCCTGGGTATCAACTCGTCTCAGCCAGAAATACTGCGGCACAGGCCCGAACGAGTACGACCGGTTCATTTTCTTGACAGACACCTTGTGGGGATAAACAATGAAATATGTTACCGAAAGCGGGTTACTGATTCTTTCCCGCAATCGAAATCGTTCTAACCACCGGGTCACACGCTCATGACGTGTCAGGATTCCAGATGAAACATTGCCATCATCTGCTTCACCGCCTGCCAGGCCTGAGCGTCTGTTTACTGCTCGCGTCTTCTGCACAAATCGTTTGTGGACTCGACATCCGAACAGAACTCGTCGCGACTTCTCAATTCGGTCCGACCTTTTTCACCCACGCACCCGGGGATGTCAGCCGCGCTTTCATTGTGGGAAAAACGGGTCAAATTGAGCTCCTGAATAGAAGTACCAATACGATCAATTCAGATCTGTTTTTGGATCTAAGTGGCCAACTGGTATCCGGAGGCGCACAGGGACTCCTGGGCATGGCGTTTCATCCTGACTACCAATCCAACGGCTACTTCTACCTGAACATGTCCGTTGCCTCACAAACTGGTAACAGCTTCGATCAGGTGATCACACGCTACAGCGTCTCTGCCGACAAAAACATCGCGGACGCGTCAAGTGGTCAAGAGATTTTTCGCTGGGGTGTCCCCAATTTTTTTCACTCGGGAGGTTGGATCGACTTTGGCCCGAACGATGATTACTTGTACATTGCCACAGGAGACGGTTTTGCAGGGGAAGCAGCGGCACAGTTTCCCACATCGCCCCTAGGAAAAATACTTCGCATTGATGTCAACCGGACTGACAAAGGCAATTACGGCATCCCTGACGACAATCCATTTTACAGTCCAGTCGGCGACTCCGACCCCGCTGATGACGAAACCTGGGCCGTCGGATTGCGACATCCGTGGCGAAGCAGCTTTGATCGAGCTACCGGTGATCTGTACATGGCGGATGTCGGGGACGCTTCTCGAGAGGAAATCAGCTTCCAACACGCCGACAGCCCGGGGGGTGCAAACTACGGTTGGTGGCCCATGGAAGGTGCCTTGTGCCACGACAATAGCCAGTCGGGCGGAAATCCGCCCTGTGACGATCCCAGTTTTACCGCCCCGGTCTATGACTATGTCCACGGGGATGGTGCCTTTGCGGACTTTACCGGTGACTCTGTAACCGGTGGTTATGTTTACCGGGGTCCGATTGCGCCGCTGCAAGGAAAATACATCTTTGGTGACTTTATCAGCAACCAATTCTGGTCGTTTGAAATGAACCGGGAGACCGAAACGATGGTTCCGGAATCCTTGACCAATTGGACCGACGATTTCACCGTCGAATCAGGCAACTCACTGCACCGCGTCGCCACCTTTGGCGAAGACGCCCTTGGCAATCTTTATATTTTGAGCCATGCACACAAAAAAATCTTCCGCGTTACCGTCCCCGAACCTGCCACGTTCGTACTCCTGGTTTCCAGTTTGCTTACGGTCTTCTGCTGCCGCGAGACAGTAACAACGGGGGGCAATCAACGCGGAGCAACAAGGCGCCGTCGGCAGTAGGTTCCCGTTTCAGAACAAACAACTCGTTCTCATACCACGGGATGTCAGCTAACTGAATGCCCTGCTTGGAGAGGGCGGGAACATGTCATTGCGTGGGGAAATTCTTTCCCGAGCGGCTTCACAAAAAAATCACAGCTGGGCAACGCGAGGTTCCAGCAATTTTCTAGTCGTCTGATACTGTTCCTTTGGCAGCAGCACACGATCCCCGAGAGAACTTCCCTGTGGAAGATTTGCCGCCCCGCAATGCCATGCTAGCAATCCCCAGTGCCCATCTGCCGCAGTCGTGGATGCACCGGTGCATCCAAATCATGCCCCTCTTCTCGTTTTTTTTGGCCTAAATTCCTGCCGGGTTGGTACACCCCGGTTGAGGGTGCACGGAATTCGCTCCTGGGGTCCAGCAAAATGTGTCGATAAACCAGACGAGGGAACAGGCCTCTACCGGATCGCAGCCCATTCCTCAAGAAGCGGACTCGCAGGATTGCTCTCTTCACGGGTTGCCAGCCTTGACTGTCTCGCCCGAGGCGCAAAAGAGGGAGGCAAGATGAACGCGGCTACCTTGATCATCACGGCAGTGATCAGCCTGCACCCGGCACAAGACGTGGCGGTTGACGAAGTCGACCTCATCGAATTGAATCACTTTTATGATGACCGTGGTCGGCTGGTCTTAGACCAGGTCATTTTTTATGACTGGTGTGTTGTTGAAGCCCGCTTTCAGGTTCGAGACTGGCGGTTGTTGAAATCTCCCGCTCAGATTCCTCGAAAAAACTGGCGTCGTGGTGACTTTTTTACCGTCTGGCACGACGGGGATGTGTTGCGAGAAGTCCATGCGAAAGGCATCCACGAAACCTGGACTCAGTACGATCCGGAACTTGTCGAGCGAGAGTTTCTGCCGAAAGAAAAACGGCAGAAACTGAGAGTGCCCAAAACCGTACTCATCAAGGCCCCATAGGCCTTCCATGCACCCCGCCAAGCTACCCGTCGAAACTCTTCTTACTGAATGTACGGTTCGTCGAGGGCGACGTTCGGGACCAGGCGGTCAACACCGAAACAAAGTCGAAACGGCCGTTCAATTGGTCCATGACGCCACAGGAGTTGGCGCCGAAGCAACGGAGCGCCGAAGCCAGGCAGCCAATCTGCGTAGGGCGGCTTTTCGGTTACGTGTGAACCTGGCATTGAAGCATCGGTCGGACGAGGTTCCCCCTCGAACACCCAGCAAGCTTTGGATTTCCCGGTGTGCGCGGGGCCGCTTGCAGGTGAATCCCGAACATGAAGACTTCCCCGCTCTCTTGGCCGAAGCACTGGACTACCTGCACGCTGTGGAGGCGGACGTTCGAAAGGCAGCCACGTACCTACAATGCACGTCCTCTCAGCTTGTCAAATTCCTGAAGTTGGATCCACGTGCCTTGAAACTGGTTAACGATCAGCGTCAGGAACAGGGTGCAACCGTCTATCGTTAGCACGTCTTTCTGCCAATCTTCCGTGGCAGACGGGGCAACCGGTTTGCATAAAAGTCCGTTTCTGCTCAGAATGGTCTTAGATTCGGGGCGCTAAACCGACATTCCAAAAATTCAGGCCGGGCGACAGGTCGCAGCAGAGCTCCGGCGTTGAGTGCTTCGTTGAATCATGCAGAGTGTCGACGCCATACCAAATCCCGCTTTGCCCGATCCGGCAAAGTCCAATCAATCTGAGGCGAAAAATAATCTTAAAAGTCGCAACGCGTGGAGCGCCACCGTCTGGCCATGCGCAACTCCACCGGCGAGGTGACGGAATTGCGAAATTCAATGGTTCATGACAACCCGGCCGCGAAGTTTCGACTTCTCATCGTCAGTTTGGTCGTCCTGCAGTGCCTGGCAACCATAGCGACGCGGGCGGAAGAAGATCAGCCTGCTGAAACCCCCGCATTGGACACCAGGCACGTGAAAGACCTAGTGCAGGAGGTTCGCAGGTCCGTGGTCGTCGTGACGGTAGAGGGGCGAGAAGGAGAAAGTGAAGCCCTGGGCAGTGGATTCGTCATTTCGTCGGACGGATTGATTGCAACGAATTTGCACGTCGTCGGTGAGGCTCGACCGATCCGTGTACAACTCGAAAGTGGCCGACAGCATGATGTCACCTCGATTCATGCCTCCGACCGGAGACTCGATTTAGCGATCCTGAAGATCGACGCCCACGATCTACCCGAACTGACACTCGGTGACTCCGACAAGCTTCAACAGGGTCAGAGGATCGTGGTGGTCGGAAACCCGCAAGGACTGCAGCACAGTGTTGTCGATGGCGTGCTTTCTGGGATACGGGTGGTGGACGACCAGAAAATGCTTCAACTGGCTATGCCGATTGAAAAAGGTAACAGTGGTGGACCCGTTGTTGACTTGCAAGGTCGGGTGCAGGGTATCGTGACGTTGAAATCAGCCGTGACTCGAAATCTTGGATTTGCCGTAACGGTCAACGACCTGAAGAGTTTGATCCAACACCCGAATCCGTTACCCATTTCGCGCTGGCTGACGATCGGAAGACTTGACCCTGACAAGTGGCAACCCCTGGTTGGTGCCCGTTGGCAACAACGTGCGGGCCGCATTCTTGCGGAAGGCAACGGGGATGACCTGTTCGGAAGATCTCTGTGCATTTCCCAAAGTCCGCCACCTCCAAAACCGTTCGAACTGGGCGTGACCGTCCGGCTACACGATGACTCCGGTGCTGCTGGCTTGATCTTTCATTGCGACGGACATCAGAAACACTACGGGTTCTATCCTTCCGGCGGACGACTGCGTCTGAGTCGCTTCGATGGCGCCAGTTTCTGGTCCTGGAATGTCCTGCAGGAAGTGCACACGGAACATTACCGTCCGGGAGAATGGAACCGGTTGAAAGTGCGTTTTGAAGAAGATGGCAGGCTGATCTGCTATGTCAATGGACACCAGATCCTGGAATCGACGGACTCCGTGTACCGACAGGGGCAAGTAGGACTGGCGCAATTCCGCAACACGAAGGTGGAATTCAAACAGTTTCTGATCGCGGAACAGATTGACCTGACATCGCCTACGGCAGAAAAGACCGCCCAGGTACTGGGTATCATCGACTTGGTCCCGCAGCCCAGAAACCTGGAGGCCAAACAGATCGACAAAATCGCCGAACTGGGTGGAGTGGCCCTGGAGGTTCTGGAACTTCAGGCACGTGAACTGACGGACCGAGCAACCGAGTTACGTCGTTTGCGATCTAAAGTTCACCTCAGCCAGATCGTACAGTCTCTTCAAACACTTGTTGAGGACGGAGACGAAAAGATCGATCTCCTGAAAGGAGCGCTGTTAATTGCAAAGCTCGACGACAGTGAGGTGGACATCCCTGTCTACCTGGAAGAAATTGATCGCATGGCTGCAGAACTCCAAAAAGATCTAGCCGATACGGCCAGCGACGCAGCACGCCTGGAAAGGCTCAATCAATATCTCTTCCAGGAAAATGGCTTCCACGGCAGTCGAACGCAATATTACCATCCCGCCAATAGCCATCTCAATCGAGTGTTGGAAGACCGGGAAGGCCTTCCCTTAACCCTTTCCGTTCTCTACATCGAACTGGCAAAACGGATCGGACTCGACCTGGTAGGTGTCGGGCTTCCGGGACATTTTGTGGCTGGCTGGAAGACGAAAGAGGGCACCTTGCAACTGGTCGACGTCTTTAACGGCGGTCAACATCTCGATCGTGAAGCCGCCGGCGATTTAGTCCTATCGATCACCGGTCGGGCGATGCGTGATGAGCATCTGGTAGCATCTCCCCAACGTGAGATTCTCGTGCGGATGCTCAACAATCTCATGGGAATCGCCCAACGGGACTCCGACCTCGAGGCAGTCGGCCGTTACGTGGAAGCCACCCTGGCAATTCACCCCGAAAACCACGAAGCCCGGAGCATGGGTGTTCTCGTCAACGGACGCCTGGGCAATACTGAGAAGGTCCTGCGAGACCTGGACTGGATTCTGAAAAACGCTCCTCCCGGCGCAGACCTCCAGCAAATAAGACAAATGCGTGCAAGAATCCAAGCCGAACAACAGGATCAGGCCGACAAGGAATGACTCACCAGCCCACCACAAATGATCCGGTTAACTGGCGGAGTCTCTATCCTTTCGATTCACATCTGGTGACAATCGGGGAAGTGCCCTACCACTATCTCGACGAGGGAACCGGAGACGCTTTGCTGATGGTGCATGGCAACCCGACGTGGTCCTTTTTGTGGAGGAATTTAATTTCTGAATTTCGCCAGGACTATCGTCTGATCGCACCAGACCACATGGGTTGTGGAATGAGTGGCAAACCCCAGCAGAACACCTACACATTACAGACACACGTTGACCACCTGGTCGAGTTGATTGAACGACTGGACCTTCGTCAAGTGACGTTGCTGGCCCATGACTGGGGCGGAGCCATCGGCTTGGGGGCAGCGTTGGCTGTGCCCGATCGATTCGCCCGTTTCATTCTGTTTAACACCGGTGCGTTTCCACCTCCTTTTATTCCGTGGAGAATACGGCTCTGTCGTCTGCCCTGGCTGGGAACCTGGGCCATTCGCAGGCTCAATCTGTTCGCCCGCTGTGCAATGTGGATGGCAACTACCCAACGCGGCGGATTACCGAAGTCCGCGCGAGCGGGCTTCCTAGCTCCCTACGACTGCTGGCAACATCGAGTCGCGCTTGACAAATTCGTGCGTGATATCCCTTTGTCCTCACGTCATCCTACCTACAAAACTCTGAAATCCATCGAGGATCAACTATCGACACTTGCCCATTTCCCATTCCAGTTCATCTGGGGAATGAAAGATTGGTGTTTTCGACCCGAGTGCCTGGAACGGTTTCAGCGTTCGCTGCCCCACGCCGAAATTCACCGTCTGCAGGAGGCTGGACACTTTGTGACCGAAGACGCTCACGATCTGGTGGTTTCACTCGTCGCGGATTTCCTGACACGCCACCAACTTGACGTTTTAGGACCACAGGAAACGTTACGTTTGGCAACACCCCCTTAGAATGCCTGACGACCGCCACTTCCTGACGAAAGGAGATCTTCCTCCGTCAGGAATTCAACTCGTTGCGTAGAGAAGAAATTCCCGCTGGCAAGTGAACTTAGAGCGCAAATCACAGCGATGCCCGTTTCAGATCAGACCACACAGCAACTTTCCATCGGTCAATGCGCCACGCTGGCCTGCCTGCTCGAAAGCGCTACGCCCAAGCCGGGAAACGTCCATCGCGGAGCCGACTTTGAGGACATGACTTTCACTGACTTTGTGGCCACTGCCGTGGCCATCGGCCCGGCAATGGAAACCGCATCCACAGACCGGTCCGTCGGTGCGACTGTCCTGAAGGCAATTCAAGCCTCCAAGCAAGTGACACCGGCGAACACAAATCTCGGTACCGTGCTGCTTTTTGCACCGCTGGCTGTTGTTTCCCTTCATACTCCGGTGGCAAAAGAACTTGCTGAAATCCTTGGGCATTTGTCACCACAAGATGCCATCGATGTCTATGAAGCCATCCGCCTGGCCGACGCCTCCGGCTTAGGGCAGGTCGCCGAACACGACATTCACGACACGGCCCCTGCCGACCTGCTGGAGGCCATGAGAGCCGCCGGCCCGCGCGACCTGGTCGCGCGGCAATATGTCACGGATTTCCACGAGGTCTTGCAGGTAACCCTACCAGCCATCGTTCAGGGCGTGACTTCGGGCTGGTCCTTATCCGACTCGATTGTCCATACGCATGTCCAGTTGATGGCCCGTTTCCCGGACAGTCTGATTGTGCGAAAGTGTGGAGAAGAGGTCGGTGCAACAGCCAGCCTACGGGCTCGTGCGGTGCTGGATGCGGGGCACCCTGGCGACCACGCCTACCACACGGGCCTGGCGGACCTCGATTTCTGGCTCCGCTCCGATGGACATCGGCGCAATCCGGGAACCACCGCTGACCTCATCGCAGCAGGACTGTTCGTCGGTTTGCGGGAAAACCTGATCGTTCCACCTTTTTCTTAACCAACACCGATTTCTTAACCAACACCGACAAGGCAACGACCATGTCTGAATGTTATTCCGTCCGGGTCAGCAAAGATTACCTGGTGTTCAGTGCCGCGCACTTCATTACCTACGACGGCAACATCTGCGAGCGCCTTCACGGTCACAATTATCGTGTCACCGCTGAAGTCGAGGGAGCGTTGGACGAGAACCACTACGTGATCGACTTCGTCTGGCTACGAGATACGTTGCTGGAACTCGTGGCCGTTCTGGATCACCGTGTTCTGCTGCCCACCGAACATGAAGCCATCCGTGTGGCCGCATCGGATCAGGAAATTGAAACGACTTTCGAAGAGCGCCGTTGGATTTTTCCGCGGGAGGATTGTGTTCTTCTGCCCATCGCCAACACCACCTCGGAACGGCTCGCCTGGTACCTGGCCAACGCCCTGACGGACCGTCTGACCGCACGTGGAATTACCGCCTGGTCTCGCATCAGGCTCGAAGTGGATGAAAACGAAGGTCAGGTCGGAATCTACGAGAAAAGGAAGTGACCCCCATGCCGTCGCGGAATGTTTCCGCGCTACCACCCAACTTCAGGGGATTGCATTCCGCCGATCAGCAGCAGTCCTCCGCCAACTTCCCCATCAACAGTCCTGACCCGTATCCAACGTCACGCGGATCATACGTATCGAGTAGTGATGATCGTCAGGGCAGTTGTCGGTTTTCCAGCCGACGTTCGTGCTGCCCGCGCTGACCCGCACCGATGTACAAGGAGGAGTTTCAAAAATGGCGGAACTCATTCCGGCCAACGGAAACTCACGTGTCGTCAGCCGCGTGCCTGTGGCAAATACTTTCCATCGCTCAGGCATCTTGTCGGGTAAAGGACGGCCGGCCGAGTCACCTGAAGTTTCCAGCGCCTGATCGAATCGCAAGTGCTGACCCCACAGATTTTCGACACGCATCCGTACGGGCATGGCCTCCACAACCTCATCTTCATTTCGCCAGCCGTCGACAGGTTGGCCTTCGAGAGTCACATACCCTGGTGGCGTACAGGCACTGCCAATCACGGCCACGCGGACAATCGGGGCGTCTTCGGTGATGAGAATTCCATCCGCATAGGCGTTATTTTGACGACCGTCGTTGTCACCGGTACCGTAAACTCGTTCTTCAAGCAGCCCGTCAGGCACCACACCCAATTCAAACCCGTGAGGCTCCCCGCCGATGATCGAACGTTCCACATCAACATTCGGGTACTTGAACGGACAGATGTACTCGTAGGTCTTCAAACTCATCTCGCGTCTCTCACGGACCGCGTGCGCTTCCCAATATTTAAACTTGTTCGCTTCGCGAGATTCGGGCGTGGTCATACAATTTTCTCCTTGTGGGTAAATAACGAGTCGTGAGAAACAGGCTCCACTCAGACAATAGGTGACAGTTCTTTTTTTGACGCCAGACAAATCCTACCTCTGCCTGGCAAGTGTTTCTGGTAGGCCCTTACGTGTCGCCCGGGTCACCGGCAGGCAATGCCTTGACCAGGGACCACGCGTCGAGTCTCTGCAGAAGGGCCCGACCTCCTTTAGCGAAGACGGCCACTCCGAGACTGTCTTCTCGAGTCGGATAGATCCGACTGGAAAGACAAAGTTGGCCGTTGGCAAACACCTCCAGGACCGATCGATCCAGAAAAACGTGCAATCGCAAATTTTCACCTGCAGCCAACTCGACTCGGCCACTACGGGGGAATTTGAACGGTTCTGGATCGAGACTGGATTGAGTTCGATCCACGGTCAAGGTTGCCTCGGACGCACGCCAGACCAGCCGGGTCTGCTCACTTCCATCCTTCGATCGCCTTAACGTGAGGCCACACTGATCAGCACCTGCCGGATTGAACTCTGCCACCAACTCGAGGCAGTCACCTGCTAACGCATCCAGCGGCCGGGGATCCGCCTCCTGCAGCGTGATGTCCTCAAACTCCCAATGCTCGTCCCGCAAAGCTTGCAACTCTTCCGGAGGATCATAGCGTAAGGCACCGTTGTGCCCGAGCGTCAGCACGCGAGGCAGAGATATTACTCCGCTCCAACCCGCCTCTCGCCACACCTCGGTCCTGCGAGCCTCCCAGATCCAACCCCACAGCAGGCGACGCCCTTTACCATCCAACAGGGTTTTAGCTGCGTAAAAATGTCCGCCGGCATCCGTGTTGCCACGTGACTCCACATCAAACTGCTGGTTCCTGTACGTCCCCACGGAATAAAACGTCGACATCAGGGTACGACAAGAGTCGGTACTTCCATTCCAAAGTTGTGGCGACATTTTAGAGGTCAACAACACATGTCGATCACCCAGCGCAAAGAAATCAGGACATTCCCAGTAATTGTTGGTGACATCAGGCGAATCGGAACCGAATGGATGCACGTACTCCCAACTCCGGAAGTCCGCTGAGCAGTACAAGAAGGCGGTCGCCCCCTGGCCGGTGATTCCGCCACCGATGAGCATGTACCACGTGTCACCATCCTTCCAAAAACAAGGATCCCTGAAGCCTGTCACATGCAAATCCGACGGTGGAGCACCAATCACCGGATTGCCCGAAAATTTAGTCCAGTTCATCAGGTCATCACTTCCCGTGGCCATGCAGACGACCTGGCGCCATTCCCGGGGCTGGTCGGGGGGAGGAAAATCAACCCCCGTGTAAAGAATCACCGGCTTCCCGTCCACTTCTCCGACAGCACCCGACCAACAACCTCCCTCGTCACAACTACCAGGTGTTGGCACCAGTGCGATTGGAAAATGCCTCCAATGCACCAGATCTGATGAGGCAGCGTGAACCCAGCGAGCATTCCACTGGTAGAACAAGTGATACTCGTCACCCCACCAGATCGCTCCGCAAGGATCGTTCACGGCTTCTTCCCGAGCGCGAAGATGGTAGCACGGATAATGTGGATCGGTCTGGTAACTGGCCACTGACGATTCCTTGTCCGAAAAACCAAGCCGGGCTCTAGTTGGTCATGCGAAAGACCTAAGTCACCAAGGTGCAAATCCGCGGTGACGGGAGAAGGATCAGCTTACCGGCTCTTTCAGCCGTACTGTGTCCCGGCAGGCGATCATTTCTATTCCGACGAAAGCTCTGCGGGTTCCTCGGGTCCGACCTCGTAAAGTCCGGCGCCACGGCGACGACCGAAAGGACTGGGACCAGCACCGGGTGAAGGACGTTCTACGGAAAATTCCGACAATTTCTCGTCATCAAACACGATTCCCAGTCCCGGCAAGTCCCCCAGAACCAGCCAGCCGGATTCGATCTTGTTGTCGAACTCGAAGACTGACTCGCGACCCCCCCCTACATACTCCAGCATCAGGTGGTTGGGCAGACAGGCCGCCAGATGAGCCATGAAGTTACCGGGACAATTCATCATCGCTACGGGAAGTTCAAACGCATACGCCAAATGAGCAACCTGCATGGCCCCGGTGATACCGGTGGTACCACAGCCGATTTGCACGATATCCACCGCCTGATTGTCCACCAGCGGCATAAAATTTCCGACGTCGTTCAAGTTTTCTCCTGTGGCAATCGCCGCCCGCACGTTCTGGCCGACCGCGCGTAAACCGTGGTAGTCCCAGCGTCGCACCGGTTCCTCCACCCAGACCAGGTCAAAATGTTCCTCAAAGTGACGAACGTGGCGCACTGCCTGCTTCCTGGACCAGTATTCATTGGCGTCGATCATTAACGCCGGCTGTTTGCCGGACTTGGCCAGGGCATCATGCATGATTCCAATACGGCGCAGGTCGGAGTCCCGATCCAAACCGACTTTGAGTTTCCCCGCAGACACACCCTGTTGCGCCATTTCCTCGTAGAAGGAGCGTAATTCCGTATCATCCAACGGCGTTTCAATTCCACTGGCATAGATGTTGACGTGGCGGGTCGATGCCCCCAGCGTCTTCCACAGCGGCTCATCGTTGCCCTTGGCCTTCAGATCCCAGAGGGCCACATCGAGAATACCAATGGCATCGTTGGCGGCACCTTCGTTTCCCCCTTTAAAGACCTTGTCCACCATGCGTTTCCAAAGTCCACGCACTCCCCGGGGGTCCTTGCCCAGCAACAATTCCGACAGCGCATGGACATGTGGCCGGGCGCCCGGATTACCGATAGACACCCCGGTCAGTCCCTCGTCGGTGTCAAGCATGACAGCCAGTTCACAGGCTTTACGCCGCCCACTCGGTGAGTTGGCATCGCCCATCAAACGTGTAAATTCGTATTCGTACAGTTGTGTACGGACTCCGGTAATTTTCATTTCAAACCCGATCCATGATTGCTATTGGTCGTCATTATACATTCAGATATTGCTTGGCCACCTTCGCCCCGACAGCACCCCCATCGTAATAGCCGATGGAAATCTGGCCAACGTGTGTCAACAGATCATAAGCCTTCCAGCGATTCCAGCCGTATTGTTCTTCCATCCACAGGATCAGCAACGCGTAGGCCTGCGCGATCGACCGCTCCACCGGGGCTCCGGTGGCAATCGTCATGATCTCGTGAGGTGACTCGATCCGCGGCGATGAAATCTGCTGGTTTTTGATCAGGTTCACCGTGATCGTTGAAATCGCCCGCATTTCGAGCCCGCTGGCCGTTAACTCTCCGTGCCCCATCGCAGCGTGTACGTCACCCAGATAAAGATAAGCGTCTTCGACAAACACCGGAAGGTAAACGATGTTTCCCGGACAAGTTTCAATGATGTCCATGTTCCCCCCGTGAGGACCTGCCGGCCCCGTCGTCGGCACCCCGGTATCGGGAGCGGTACCGATGCAACCGAACATGGGAGTGTAGGGGATGCTAATCTCGTCCGACCAGAGGATCTGGCCGTCACGGATGGGACAAACGTGTGTACCATGCGGACAATCGTCTCCCAACCATTCAAGCAGCCTTTTCGGGTCGCTGGTGCGTGTTACACATTGTCCGATACTCGGCTCGATGGAGTCGATCGTCACGGCCAACGTGTCCCCCGGTTGGGCACCCTCGACCCCAATCGGACCGGTCTGGGGATTGCCGTAGGGTTTGGCGGTTTTGTCACGGCGGTCCTGGTCGGTTCGAATCTGCCCCGAAAATGCGTCCTCCGTCTCGATTTGCACCGAGTCACCTGGTGCGATGCGTAAACGAAGTTCGTTGTGTCGGCTGAATTCGTAATACAGGGCGCCCAGTGGCAACTTGTGCATCATTGACCTCTAAACGTTAATAAGAAACCGCGTAGTTTAAGCGGTTTCTGGCTTTTATCAAGCACGGCGACCACCGTCGCAGGTACCGTGACAGATGCTGCAGCGTCAGTCGCGGTAAAAGAGGGTACGAGGACAAGCCGTGATGCCTAACGGTTTGCGGGCTAAACGCTTGGAGAGCTTGCTGTAAACCTGGCAATGCTGTGCGGCGGGAGGTCGAGTTCTAATCCCTCTTCGCAGGACTCAAAAGTAACCCCACTTTCGTTGAAGTCAGAAGCAGGAAGAAAATTCTCCGACGAAAGGAGGGTTCCACGTGCTTTCCACCGATTGTCCGGAAGAATCAAACGTATTCGCCGCTGCTCCTGTGGGTTGCGATTGACAACGGTCAGTACAACCTGCCCTGTCTGCTCGTCCAGCGAGGCAGTCCCATCGACGTCGGCTTGAGGATCCTGACGACCCAATTCCAGTCGCGTGTTACCGTGATGGGCTTTGAACAAGGAAAATACTTTTCCGGCAGCAGGCAGGTAGGCCCTGTCGGGTTCCACCAGAATGGCGCCTTCATTGACCGGTTCAAAGAAACATCCGATGGACAAACCCAGCTGATCGGCCTCGCGACACAGCATGTTTAACATCGACGCGTGATGAATTCCCTCGACCACACCCGGGACCCGATGCCACGCATGCCAGACATTCCATTCGTCAAACGTGATGCCAATCCTGCGTCCCGCTGGTTCGTGGACTCGAAGCTTGTCATGGACTCGCTTTAACTCTGGCAAGATGACACAGTTTGCAGTGGTGGTGACCGCCCGAAAGTCTTCCAGGGCACCTGCACCCACGTAGTCTTCCATGTGAGCCGGGCTTTCCCCGCCCGTATAGTGATGGTGAGAAACGTGGTCCATGGCATCACCCAGATCCGTCAGGCAATCCGTGTACCACTCGTCATGTCGCCAGTCACCCGAGGCAACCAGCTCAATCGAAGCATCCACGGCCTTCATGGCTTCCGCGTGAGGTCGAAGATGCCGGGCATAATCCGACGGCGCGCTGGGACCCTCCATGTGGCTCTGTCCGAATTCGTTACCAAGCGACCAGTACTTCACCGAGTAAGGCTCCGGGTGGCCCCGATCCGCTCGCATGCCACCCCACTTTGTGTCGACAGAACCGTTGCAGTATTCGACCCAGGCCGCCGTAACTTCCGGTCCTTCCCAGGTGGGATTGATCGTGAAATACGGCTCGGCGTCAATCGTACGACACAAAGCGATAAACTCGTCAGTACCAATTTCGTGGCAGTCGTACCCGCCCGTGTGGCCCAGCGTCTCAATTGGCATGTGGGCCGCCAGGGGCGATCGGCGATCGACCGGCAAAAGGCCGTCCTGCCAACGATAGTCCCCTGCGAAATTCCCCCCAGGCCAACGAAGAACCGGGCAGCCAATTTCCCGCAACAGGTCGACAACGTCGGATCTCAACCCGTGAAAATTGTCAGCGGGTAAAAGCGACACGGAGCCCACGTAGAACTTCGCAGCCCGCTCGAATTGAATCTCCAACTCGACTTCCGAATGATGCTGCGGCACCTCCCAGGAGAAGGTGAACTCACGCCAGTCACCTGCTACAACGTCGACTGATTCTTTGCAGCCGACAAGAGACGTTCCTCCAGTCGCCAGCTGGATCGTGGCGGTCACGTTACGATCCGATCGCAGCGCCACCCGAATTTCATAATCTCTACCGCCCACCACCGGCAACCGGGATTGACCGATTCCGCAGGTCATGCCGTCGCTGACACTGCAGATCCGTTGACACAAAATTTCCTTGCGGCGGCGCCAACTCTGGGGGTCAAAACGCGTGGTATAGGCGTTCCGCTCTTCCAGTGCAAAATCTGTTTGCTCGGGGCCGATAGGATACCATCCCGATGCGACGCCATTGCGTTGAGGAATCCCGTGAAATTTTCGATTCCGTACCAGTTGGGCACTGATACCCTGCCAGACACAACTGCGAGTATGTTCGAGATTGTGTCCAAACCAGAGTGGTGAAATACGGGCAGATCGATTCTCTAAATTCAGGCGATAAACAGTGGTGTCTGGCATCGAAATATGTTTCTCGTAATTCAAATTTCACATGGCAAGATTGCAAAAGGAGGCAAGGTTCAACCGGCAGTAAGGCTGACATGGTTACCTCATGTTCCTCCCGGGCTATTCAGGGCACTGCCGCAACGGATCATTCAATGACAACCCGCGCCAAGTAAATCGAAGTCGGGCTGTACTTGCCGGGATGCGGACCTCCGCCTACCGCAAGATTACGATCGATGGTTTGGGAACAGGAGTAGTAGGCCACCAACAGGTCTCCTTCAGGAGTCGGCAAAAAAGCCGGCTGGCCGCAATCACCCCAACTGGGTAATGTCGTGGCCACTGTCAATTCGCCCGTTTGGTCGTCGAGAAACCACAACCGGGTTCCCGTACGACTCTGGAGTGCATTGACCGGGTCGAAGCGATTCGGCTCGAACGTCGCCTCGTCCAGGTAACGGCCACCTACAATCCAACGGTTCTTGTGGTAGATGACAGCTGCCTGATGAATGGCCTGATCGAGCTGAATGGATCTCCAATGATGGTAGGGCGGATGGCCGACGTAGGCAATCGCGTGTTTGAATCCCGAACCATTCCGGCTCACGACAAGGGCTCGACCATCGGGAGCAAAATGAAGCCCGGGTTCGCCGTCGTCACGATTCGCAATGTTACTGACTTTGCTCCAAGCCAATCCGTCGTCAGAAACAAACAACGACGCCGCACGGAACAGTTCAATCCCCCAGCCTCGCTTGACACCCAGCGGTGTTGTATCGGCCAGGGGAATCATTTCTGTCAGTTCAGGAGTGATTTGCCACTGCTGTGCCTGGCCACTGAAGCCAACCATGTAATGTTTTCCACCAAACGTCTGAGGTCGCCACAGCCACCAGCCGGGATCCAACAACTGCTGCGGCTGACTCCAAGTCCGACCGTCTTCGGTGTACCTCAACCGGGTTCGATAAGACTGTTCGTGGCAAGTCAGCCAGCGCTGCCAACTGTTCTCGTTTCCCCCCAGTTCCATCCATTGTTTCTTCAACTGGTTCCTGCGTTTCTCAGAAACATCGGTGTTGCCCCTGGCAGACGCCCAGTAGAGAAGATACAACCGCTTCTCGGTCGGTAAAAAAAACAGCGTCTCTGCGGGCCACGTCTCATCATCTTCCAGTTGCCAATCCGTCGGTGGCGTGTCCAGCACACTCTCCCAGTGTTCGGCGTCGTCCGATGCAAGAACGACCACATCGTGCGGAGCCTGATGCCCTACCCCGTGTGCAGGAAATACGACGTAATACTTATCCCGCCAGCGGCACAAATCGGGCCAGCCGTTGTGCTTGCCCTGGGAGTAAATTTCCTTGACGCTCACCCAGCGCGTTCGTTCATCAGAGTTGCCAACCGGCAGAAAGGTCAGCAGTACAATCGTAACTAACGCCCACTTTGTGACCAAGCTTCGAGATCCTGTTTGTCGAGTCGACATGGCAGCACAAGGTCCTTCGAATGAAAACCTCAACTTTGCACGAATGGTCCCAAGTTTACCCAATCGGGACCTCGACAAGCAACCATCTCAGGCGCTTTACCCTTCCGTAAAATCCTGCTGGCCACCGCTACGTCGCCACCGTGCACTTCACGTGGCAGCCGTCGCTTTTTCCGCCCCCGGTACAACAGATTGTCAGGTTGCACAAACTCGCAACGGAAATTGGCTCACGTTTTTGCTTCCGGCCCTGCTCCTGCGCACGTCTTGCGGGCACCGCAGGCCATGTCTAAAATTTCTCGTCGCGTGCCGTTAATCGTCGGCAACTTCCTGAGAGGGGAGATCGCCGGCGATAACAACCAGTCATCCGTCACCATCGACCAATCACCGGTAGTAGACCATTATGCTCGATCGAGAAAATTTTGTCGGATCATGGGCCGGAGTTCCAATAGCCTGGAACGAAGATGGAAACTTTGACGAATCGACCTACCGGCGGGACGTACAGGCCTGCTGCCAGGCGGGAGCTCCGGGGGTCTACACACATGGCACGACGGGCGAATTCTACGCCGTGGAACTGGACGAATGGCAGGCCGTTTGCACGGCAGCCGTCGATGAGTGCCGGAAGGCGGGTACGCCGATCGCGCTGGGTGTCACCTCAACCTATACACTGGGTGCAGTGCGGCGTGCGCGGATTGCTGCAGAACTCGGTGCCGATGCGGTGCAAGTAGCGTTACCCTTTTGGATGCCGGTTGCTGACGAGCAGGTGGTACCATTTTTCCAGCAAGTGGCCGACGCCGCCCCTGGTCTGGTCGTTTCGATTTACGACACCATGCGCAGTAAGAAAGCGGTGACCATTGAACAACATCGCCAGATCCATGAGCGAATACCTCAGTACATCATGGTCAAGTCGATGCCCGGCACACCCGGATACACCCCGGAAGGCTGTGCAGCCCTCAGCGAATTCGCCAATGTGTTCGTCGACGAGAGCGCGTGGTCGGAGTTGGGACCTCATGGTGCGATTGGTTGCGCTTCGGCAAATTTCTACATCAATCCGAAGTTTTTCCTCGCCATGTTTGAAGCGCTCCGCTCGCAAGACTGGCAACGCCTGGATTCCATGTGTTCCAAAATTGAAAAAATGGGACGCGAGGGGATTCATGGGCTCCTTCCTGACACCTATCACGATACGGCCTACGACCGCCTGAAAGGAAATCTGGCAGGATTTCTACAAACGAGCCTTTCCAACCGAGGACCCTATCCGTCCACGACGGAGCAGGACGTGGAAAAAGTTCGTGATTGGTGCCGTCGCGAGTTTCCTGAAATCCTCGAACTTTAAACCTGATGGAAGTCTCTTTTTCAAAATTGAAGACCAGGAACTTGACATCGCAATCCCCCGTCATCACCGGTTGCCCCGTGCAGAGGCACCGGCGTGGTCCATCGTATGCCGAGGCACCTTCACCCTGCAAAACCTTGTGCCGCATCTGCCCCCGTTAAAATAGACACCGTGAGCATCCCGCGCAGAGGCCCGCACGCGTCGGTCTTCAGGCAGAATTCGACACAGATTTTCAAAAATCACCCTACCCCGGGTTACCACTTCACAACCCGGTGTCAACCTCATCGAATCCTTTCCGGATTTCCCCAAACCAATTCATAGGAGCCGAACAAGGTGGCCAAATATCAACGTTATGCGGGGTACCAACACGAAGCGCCCGAACCTCAAATCCCCAAGCCGGAAGTCCCCCCCGAACCGAAGGTTGTCACCGTACAGGATGGTCTGCCAATCCTGTTCGAACCTTGCGAATCTCCGGCCGTGCGGGTGGTCCACCCCACGAACCCGCGGGCAGCTTCGCGCAACATGAGCGTTACGATGCTGTACGTGCCACCTCATGGCACCGTGTCTTTTGTTTCGCACGAACCGGAAGAAGTCTATGCAATCCTCGAGGGTAACGGCACGATGCATTTCACCAAGGGACCGCAACCCGTCTCTTCAGGCGATTTCATCTACTTGCCACCCTGGTGTGAACATGGTATCGAAAACACGGGCACTCAGCAGATGGTGGTGATGGTCATCACGTCGCCCACCAACCCCTGAGAAGCCCTTCAGGATCTGAACCCGACGACAACTTCCTGATTAACGTGTCCCTTTTAGGCTTGAAGTTACCACCTGGGGCGGGGATACTCGGCTGAAATCGTTGATCCTGCAGGCGAGGTGAAGGACTTTCTCTTTCGTTTCCAGTTCCCGCCTATCCTGGCATCCACCCAGCTGTCTGAATTCGGAGCAGAACATGGACCGGAGGCAGTTCGTCACTCAGTCTGTGGCCCATTCAGTCGCTGCCCTGGCAGCCGGACGAACTGCTTTGGCGTCCCGCTATACCCGAACTCAACGGCCCCCATGCAACTATCGTATCGCCTACAACGACGACGGTCACACGTTACAACATTCTTCTGGACTGGATGATCTTCTCAAAAAGGGCGTTGACTGTTTTATCGGGACTCAAGTCGACGCTTTGTTCTGGAGTGTCGGACATAGCGACATTTATCTTTTCGACACGAAGACCGGAGAGATGTTCGGTCAGCACGTCAAGCAGTTTGATAATGCCTCGGAGTACCGCCTCCACAAGGGCCTGCAGAGCGTGCTGAACGATCGCCGGGATTATATCCAGGCCATGGCGGATCGAGCGAGGGAGATTGGCATCCACTTCTTCGCTTCGTTTCGGATGAATGACTGCCATGACAGTCCCGGGGGATGGAATTCCCGCGATCAATACAGCCAGTTCAAAAAAGCTCACCCGGAGTTGCTGCTCGGTGAATCGGTCCACCCGGCATTTGCCACAGGGTTTGATTTTTCTTACCCGGAGTCGCGTCAGAACAAGTTTCAAGTAATTGAGGAAGTGGTGCATGCCTATGACGTAGACGGGATCGAGTTGGATTTCCTGCGCCACCCGGCTTTTTTTAAACCGGACGAAGCCTTTGGACATCGTCACCTGATCACGGGCCTGGTCCAACGCGTGCGCGCCCTGCTGGACGAGGTCGGAGAAAGTCGAGGCAAACCGATCCGACTGGCCGTGCGGGTTCCGTTCACGGTCGAACTAGCCCACAAGCTTGGTCTTGATGCCCCGGCCTGGATAGAAGAAGGGCTGGCGGATGTCGTGACAGCCGGCACGCCACGGGGACACGAGCTTGACTTGTCGATGAGTGAATACGCGGAAGCGACCCGGGGGAAACCTTTGACTTTACTCGGCCAGATAGGTCTCTATCATCCGCCCGAACAAACCCGTGCGACGGCGTTGAACTACTGGAAACAAGGCGTCCACGGAATTTACCTGTTCAACTGGTACGCACCACTTCGGAACAGGGACACGTGGCGCAAATCACTGGTCGAGATTGGTGATCCAAGCTTATTGAATTACCGAAACAAGCAGTACGTGATTGACAAACAAATCGGTTCCATGTGGACTCACTCCCACCCCAAAGCTCAACTTCCATTGGAAATCCGACCTGTCGGATCGGAAGGAACAGCGGCAATCAAATTTCACATCGGTGATGATGTCCAAGCCGCCGCAACCGCGGGACATTTTGCGCGTTGCAAACTTGTCACGCGTTTTGAAGATGTCCTGGAAGATGACGACCTGCAGATCAAGCTCAACGGCGTGGTGCTTTCCCTGGAGCAGGGCAAGACCGAATACAGACCAACGCTTTTTTCCAAAGAAGACTGGTTTCACGTTCCGTTCAACGCACCATTGCTAAAAACGGGACCGAACCAGCTGGAATTCATCCTTCGGGCACGAAACCGTCAAGTGGCGGCACCCCTGACTTTAGCCGACATGAGTATCTGGATCGACTACGAGACAGAAACCTAATCCACGGTTTCTCATGTACAAAACCCTGCGAACCACCCACCATGGTACCTAGGCGACTTGTGGGTGATTTTGGTTGCACCGTTCTCACCCGTACAGAAACAATGACCTGAAATCCCTCGGCTGACACACCCGAATCAAATAACATCAGCATTGAAAGGATAACTCCGATGAAACGACGCGAATTCATGGAAACGGCTCTGGCTGCAGGGGCCATCACCAGTGCTGTTCCGACCGCCTACGCGGCTGAATCCTCCACCCCTGCAAACCGCCCGGCGCGCAAAAAGCCCCGGATCATGTTCTTCAATGACAGTCGCCACCCGGCGGCCTACATGTATGAACCTCCGATGGAGAAGGAAGAGTTCGAATCGGCAGTCGACGAAGTGGCCGGAACCTCCGTTGAGGCCCTGATGTTTGGCCTGGGAGACGGACGGACCGTGTTTCACGACACCCAGGTCGGAGAAGTCTGGGGGGACCCGGTGGATCGCTGGAATCACACTGTTTTTCGTCGCGCCGGACAGAACGTCAGGATGATGATCGACTCGGGGCAAGACCCGCTGAGAATCGTCTGTGAACGGGCCAGAGAACTGGGGATCTTGATCTACCCTGCATTGCTGGTGAATCAGGGACGAAGAGCCGAAACGCGCGAAGACGACGTGCGCAGTTCGGCGTATCGCTGGGACAACATGCATCTGGAAATTGGTGCCCGTGGAGATCTGGAAAACTTCGAAGGCGCAACCAACCTGGACTTCAAACACGAGGAAGTTCGCAACGAACGTTTTGCACTCATCGAGGAGGTGTTCAAAAACTATCCGATCGACGGGTTCGAACTCCAACTGAATTATCACAGCAATGCCGTGGCATTCTTTCACCCGCGAGAGGTCGCGGCAGGCCGTGACATCATGACGGCCTGGATCCAACGGGTCTATGAGGCACTGAAAACCAGTGACCCCGAACGAGAACTGGTCATACGCATTCCAACGGACATCGATCAGGCGTACTCCCTGGGGATGGACGTGCGGGAGTGGATTCGCCGGGGAATCGTGGACGTCCTGGCCGCAGAAACCTACGCCTACCAGATGGACCCGGTTGCCGATTTCCGGCCACTCGTGGAGGCCGCTAAAAACTCGGACTGTCGAATTCACGCCGCGCTGAAGACGAGGGTCAACACGGATCGACTGGACAATGCCACGATCGAGTCCGTGCGCGGGACCGCGTGTAACTACTGGGCTCAGGGAATCGACGGGCTATACCTTGACCAGTGGTTTACGATCTGGCCGTACGAATCTTCTTTTTATGAGCAGTTACGCGAGGTTGGAAGTCCGACTGTCATGGCCTACAAGGACAAAACCTATTTTATACCGACCAAGACGCGACCCCAGATCGAGATGCCATTGCCCATCGAAATGAAGGTAAACGAGACTGTCGAAGTCAACCTTCCAATTCAGGACGATCTTGCTCGCTGGGACAAGGTAGGGCGCGTTCACGAGGTGATGCTACGATTCCGGTTGGCGGGTTGCACCGAAACCGATCGTGTGGAATTCCGTTTGAACGGGAAACTCCTACCCGATTCCCAACTCCGAAAAATCAATCGCGTCTACCGGATGCGCGCTCCTCGCTACCGGGTATTCGGGTACTGGTTCATCTTTCGTCTCGATTCGGCCAATTGGCCCGTGCAAGGAGAGAACCGTGTGGAGGTTACGCTGAGGCACCGTGACGCAGATATCATACCCCCGCTGGCACTCCGCGACGTCGAATTCGACATCAAATACCTTGCCGGAAAAAACTTTGCGCGCGGCCAGGATCCTGATGTGGGCCCTTACGTCGTCAGAACGGTCTAACCGTCACGCTGAACTTCGACGCTCATCAAAACGGAAAAACAGGACCCCAAAAAAGTTCGCCATGTCAAACAAAAACAGGAGGCGGTTTCTGCAACATTCTCTGATCGCTGCCGGTGCTGTCTCGGCCGGCCAAAAGATTTTCGCCTCTCCTGCGCACCAAACGCTGAGTGTGGCCATCATCGGATGCGGTCGCTTGGGCCAACTTTACGGAGAAGTCTTTCAAGCTCTCCCCGAAACGGAACTGGTGGCCATCGCCGAATGGAACCCGGCCCGACGCGCGGTTGTCAGCAGGCGATTCGGAGTCAGGCAGGTCTTTCGCGATGCGGAGCAGCTGTTGCAACACAGGGTCCCGGACCTGGCCTGCATCGTCACGCCTTCGAAATACATGAAGGACGCGGTCATTGCCTGTGCCGAGGCAGGAGTCAAAGGAATTCAAACGGATCGGCCCTTCGCAGCCCGACTTTCTGACGCCGACGAAATGATCGAAACCTGCAGCCGTCATGGCGCTGTACTGGCCGGTGGTGTGATGGAGCGTGCTCAGTGGGAAGTCGAACAGGCAGGCAGGTTGTGGGCGAGCCGGGAATGGGGCCGGCCCGTGGGAGCCGCCGTGCATGCGTTTCAAGGCGAAATCTGTTCGGGCGGAGCAGCCAAGTTGCTCGTCCTGCAACATTTCTCCCGGGCCGAAGTGGATGAAGTGGTAGCCTGGGGAACACCCCCTGAGAAACTGGCCGACGGGCGACGGACGAAGGACTGAGTATCAATGCCCATCTGCATTTGAATTCCGGATTGGAATGCACTGTGTTTGGCAGTCAAAGCGAAGCGCCGCACCGCGGTGTCGAAATCTGGAGCGACAATTCCCTGCTACGTTGGGATCGCCATGGCTCCCCCATGACCCAGGTTTTCCACGGATTCTACCCGGATAAGTCCCGCAGAGAGATTCATCCGGGGTACGCCCCCTGGCCCTGGACCGAAGTAGGAAAGAAAATGGAACCGCTTTTAGTCAGCCTGGGTATGGAAGGCGGAGGACGTTACACCGTGCTGGCACCCGTCACCGACCTTATTGACTCGGTCGTGAAAGGAACGACGCCACGGATCACGGGCGAAACTCAGCGACACGCTCTGGAAATTGCCATCGCCTGTAAACGTTCCGCTCAGTTGGGAAGCGTTCCGATCAAATTGCCGCTCGAAGACCGGTCGCTGGCACTTTTTCCCGCCGCTATCGCTGGCTGGGAGGGGATGCGAGTGGCAACCCGCAGACGGACAAACAGGCTGCAGGCAAAAAGTCATAAAAACGACGCAGAATCAGAAGTCCGATTAACAGACAACCGGATCTTGAAATCCTTCATTACTTTGATAGTGCGGTGTTCGGTTCATTGGAAACCTCGCATGTTTTGGAAAGTTACACAAAAAGGAAATCTTCATGGGTTTTAACAAAACTCACAAAACATTTTGGTTCGTGGCGGTTGGACTCACTCTGCTGGGTGGCGCCTTTTCCAGGCTCGCGGCCCGCGAGTTTCCTCATCGGATCCAAGTTGTCGGCATTGAAAATTTGACTCACAACGTCAAAAGGATCACGCTCAAGCCGCAGGATCCAACGACCTTCACCTTTACTCCCGGACAACATGTCTTTGTGAAGGCCCCGGACAAGTACATCGCTGAATTCCAAGCCAAATACCCGGACGGCCGCAAGCATACCTCTCGACCATATTCCTGCGCCTCCAGTCCCAGCAACCGGTCCCAATTCGATCTCATTGTCAAGCATTACCCCGCTCCGCCTGACAAAAATGTCCCTCCGGGCATCGTATCGACCTACATCCACCAGCACCTGGACGTGGGCGACACGGTCGAACTGAGTGATCCCAGTGGCAACCTCTACACAGAGAGTGACGAGCAGACCGAGCGACCGATTGTCGTGGTGGCTGGAGGCGTTGGCGCCTCACCTTTCGTCGGTTTGCTTACTTATTGGTTCGAACAGGAAATCAATCGAAAAAGAGAAATCTATTTCTTCCTGGGAGTTCGCAGCCGAAGAGATTTATTGTTGCACGAACAATTCAACCAGTGGGTGAAAACAAAGAAAAACTTTCATTACATCCCGGCCCTTTCCGATCCACAAGACGGAGACGATTGGCAGGGAGCCACGGGATACATCAACGTCGTATTAGACAAATACTTTAACGAATCGCTCGATGCCGACGTCTACCTGGCCGGACCACCGATCATGATTCGGTTCACCCGTAAAGTGTTGGACGCCAAGGGAGTCAACAGCAACCAAATCCATCGTGATCCTATCCGTGTCCGAGAATGAAACAGCGAGCAACCGGTTTGGTACTCGCCACCAGTCTTCCACGGACGCGCCGCCGTTCTTTTGCCGAAAATCTGAATGACACCTTCGCCAAACCAGATCGTCCAAGCATTCCACGCCGACGGGTATATGGTGGTGCGAAACTTTTTGATCGAGCGTACACTCCGGCAGGTCGGAGCGGAAATTCACACATCGGAACCTGGTTGGTCATCGGAAAACTGAACCAAGTTCATTGTGGTTCCATCGTCAACCCGCATCTGCATCGTGTCGGTATGTCCGCTTCTGTCGGTCACCCGTTGGAGCACGGATCATCCGTCCTTGGTTCAACTCCGTTGCATGTTGAAAAACTTTCCAGGCAGCACCGCGCCGGCCAGAGTCGGACTGCCAATCGAACCGGCTTCAAAAAATACTGACCGACTTCCCGACCCCGCGCCAAGACAAATGCACGCAAATCCTTGCGCAGAAAAAACTTATGTTGCTCGACGAAATAAACAACTTGTTTATTTCGTTGTACAATCGAAAAATTCAGGTTAAGCCACAAATGCACCTAATTTGAATAATGAATTGAGCCTCAAACCCCTTGAGAACAGATGTAAAATCTCCGGAGACAACGTTGCGTTGGCTGCTCGGATATCCGATAATGAGAAAGCTTGTTGAATCGTCGAAACCCTTGGGATTAACTACCATGCTGCGTGTCGAAACGGGCAAAGGTCGTCGCTATTGTGACGGAATCTCGCGTCGCAGCGCTGTTCAGCTGGGACTCGCCGGGGTTGCTAGCTTTGGCTTGCCCGATTTCTTACGAGCCAAGGCGCTCTCCACCTCCGCTGGTTTTCAAGAAAAAGACACGTCGATGATCTTGCTGTGGCTGGGAGGTGGTCCAAGCCAGTTAGACACTTACGACATGAAGCCGGATGCCCCTGCAGAAATCCGGGGTCTCTGGCGGCCGACGCGGACCAACGTCCCGGGGATCGACATTTGCGAGCATCTTCCGCAACAGGCAAAAAGGGCGGACAAGTTTTCTCTCATCCGCTCGTTCCATCATAAATTCACCGGACACTTCGCTGCGGACCATAAGGTGCTGACAGGACGCGCGGGGATTGGTGGGAAAGAAGGCGAGCTCAAATTTCCTTCCTTCGGTTCCATCGCGACAAAATTTACCGGGCCTCGTGTGGCGGGAATGCCGGCTTACGTTTCCGTACCCACGGCGTCAGCCGGTGGATCAAGCCCCGGGTGTTTCGGGGGCCACTTCCTGGGACCTCAGTACGATCCGTTCCAAACAGGCGGTGATCCTAACGATACCGCGTTCTCAGTCGATACCTTCAATTTCCCAACGGGCATGACACTGAATAAGCTCGAAGACCGGCAAAGTCTGGCTGAGCGACTGAATCAATTTCGGTACAGTGTGGAAACTCCCAAAGTGTATGACGCAATGGACAATTTCCAGCGCGACGCCTACCACATTGTCACTAGCTCAAAAGCCCAGCGGGCCTTTCAAATCACTGAAGAAGACCCCAAAACTCGTGACCGATACGGCCGGGACCGCTGGGGACAAAGCACACTGATGGCGCGTCGACTTGTCGAAGCCGGATCAAGACTGGTCACGGTTGCATTCGGTGCCTGGGATCACCACGGAGATCTCGAACGGGACTTCCTGGGATTCAATTTTCCGCGACTCGACGCGGCCGTTTCCGCACTGCTGGACGATCTGGAGGATCGCGGCATCCTCGACAAGGTGCTGGTTGCGGTAATGGGCGAATTCGGACGTACACCCAAAATCAACACCGGGGGACCTGTCAAGGGAAGTAAACCCGGTCGTGATCACTGGCCCGGAGCGATGAGCATCTTACTTGCCGGTGGTGGCGTCCAACCGGGTCGTGTGATCGGGGCCACGAATCAACATGCCGCGTATCCGATCGATCGACCGGTAACCCCAGCCGATATGCACGCTACTATCTATCACGTTCTTGGCCTTGATCCAGAACTTCGCTTTCCCGATCGCGACGGACGTCCCAGACCGGCTATTGAACATGGCGATGTGGTACACGAGCTCTTTTAGGTGGCGCACCCGCTTCACTTGAAAACTGCCTTGTGCTCTTCCCTGCGTCTCCGGGGTTTGACTTGCTGTTTCCGTACCAGGATGGGCATGCTGAAAGCTGACCTCTTTTCGCCTCCCCGGGCGGAACCGGGCAAATGCCACCGGGAGCACTTTTACCGAAAATCACCCAAGCTACCCACCGCAAAACGATGGCTGGTCAATTAATTTTCGCAATCAGAAGGAGGACCCGGTTGTGGCTCAACTCGTTCTGGCAACCTGCCAATTTTGCGTCCAGAAAGATGTCGACAGTAATCTCCGGTCCGTGCTGCGTCAGATGAGAAAAGCAAAAGCCGGGGGAGCTCAGCTGGCACACTTTTCTGAAGCTTGCCTGTCAGGCTATCTGGGTAGCGAACTTAAGTCTGCCAGCGAAAGTCATTGGACCAGTGTGGCACACGGCCTCCTGCAGGTGATGACACTCGCCAGGGAGTTGAATCTCTGGGTGGTGATCGGGTGTAACCACCGGCTGTCAGGAAACCACAAGCCACATAACTCGCTCTACGTCATCGACAACCGGGGAAGGCTTGTCACACGGTATGACAAAATGTTCTGTTGCGGCGATCACGATGACAGCCAGGACTTGAAGTACTACTCTCCCGGAGAGTCGTTCGTAGACTTCCAGGTAGCCCAAGTTCGGTGCGGACTGCTCATTTGCCACGATTTTCGGTACCCGGAACTTTTCCGGGAGTACAAAAAACGGGGAGTCCAGTTGCTTCTCATCTCGTTTCATATGGCAGGCATGAATCGCAAATCCTACGACAAGTACATGGTCACTGTCCCCGCGACGATCCAATCCGCAGCGGCCAGTAACTTCTTTGCCGTAAGCGCCAACAACGGTACCCGACGACTCGCCTGTCCGAGCTTTGTTGTGAATCCTGAAGGCCTGATGATGGACAAAGCTCGGTCACACCAGGCAGCGGTCTTGATCAACGTGATTAATACGAATGACAAACTTTTCGACGCTTCCGCCTCATGGCGTGATCGATGCATGCGAGGAGTCCACCACAGTGGCACACTGGTCCGTGACAAAAGATCGCGTGACAGAAAAATCTTATGACCTTCTCTCTTGAGATGTTGAGACTCCTGGGCCTCAAAACGACTGACGTGACACATCGACATCCGTCCTCCCGGTCGTGCCTGATCACAATTGCAGCGACTTCAGACCGCTGGAACAAAAACGGTCATTGACTGGTTGCTGTTTGGTACACCAAACTCAGAAGCCAGGTTGCAAAAATAACCCGGAATAAAAGTTCGGTTCTGCAAATCAGAATAAAAGCATTAAACCTCCGCTTACCAGGTGTCACGTTGGCCCCCACTTCAAAGTTCGTTCCGTTGTCTGTCTGGCCACTTACTGTCAGAGCGACTAAAATTACTGTCGTTACGTGTCGGGCGCAGTGCGAGGAAACCTCTATCGACAGGACAAACGTAAACTTAGTGCGAGTTCACGTTCCCTGGCTGCGATGTCCAACAAAATCTGTCTGACAACATCACTGGTCATGCTCCTGCTGCTGGCCGGCATGACGCTCGCTCTTTCCGGAGCTGAAACTGAAAAGACAGCTCCCAGGAAGAATCCGCGCCTGACTTCTCTCTTTCCGTTAGGTGGTCAAAAAGGTTCTCAGTTCGATATCACCGTCCATGGAGAAGACCTCCAGCAAGTACGGAAGGTGTGGTTTGATTGTGAGCACCTGATCGCTGAAGTGAACGATGTCGCAGAGATCACTATTGAAAAGACACGGTTTTCGACCAAGCTCCCCACGCCTGCTCAAAATGTTTCCATTCGAGTCAACGTGTCACCCGAAGCCCCGTCTGGAATTTATGCCCTCCGCTTACTCACGGAAGACGGGATGTCTGACGTTCTACCGCTGCTGATCACTTCCGACCCGATCACGTTCGAGCAGGTGGAGTCGCACAACACGGCCGTCACCGCACAATCGGTAGATCTACCCACCAACCTCAGTGGAAAAATCGGCGGGCACGCTGAACTCGATTACTATTCCTTTGAGGCGCAGAAGGATCAGGAGTTGCAGTTCGAAGTGCTGGTCACCGGGGGTATTTTACCTGGCTCTGGCGTGCAATTTCCCGACCCGGAGCTTATTCTCTATGACCCATCGGGAAGTTGGTTTGACAGCCACAAGGCAATTCGGCTCGAAACGCTGAATGAGTCAACATTCAATCCCCTCGCTGGCAATACCATGAAACCGCGGTTGAGACACTGTTTCAGCCGTGCCGGCCGTTACCTGGTGTTGGTCGCCAGCCAGGGGAACAAAGGAGGACCGGAACATGGTTACCACCTGCGAATTAAAGCGGTCGATTCTGACCGCAAAGAACCAATCTGGACGGATCTTCAGTTGGCACAATCACCCGCTTTTGAGCTGTGGCAGGAACGTGGATTCACCAGGAAATTAACCCTGGCCCGATGCCAACAGCTGTGGCCCCGTACCGTTTCGGAATTCAATCAACGTGATCGCACCGGCCACAACCCGACTTCTCCCGACCAACTCAATCGGCTGACGGGCCACGAAACAGCTCACGAGGCTGGCAGCACCGTACTGGAAAAAGAACCGAATGCTCTGGTTTCTCAGGCCGTCCAAATTTCCAGACCAGTACTCATCCGAGGTAATATCGAGAGTCCCGGAGACATCGATCACTTCAGCTTTGAGGTGACCGCTGGAGACGCTCTAGCTTTTGAAGTCGAAACCACAAACCAGATGCACCCGGACTTCACTCCCTGGATGGTCGTCTCGAATTCTCATGACCAAAACGACTCTTCCAATATCCACCGCATGGTGGAAGGAAATTCCGGAGTTTGGCTTAAAGACATCAAGTCCAAAATGATTCTCACATTTGAGAAAAGCGGTGAATACACCTTGCGGGTCAGTGATCTCACCTCCCGGCGTGGTGGTTCCGACTTTAATTATCTCCTGCTCATCCGTCCTCAGGTTCCGCACATCGGAGAAGTGACTCTACGCGGAAAAGACTGCATTAATTTAGTCCCGGGGGAAACAAAAGCGTTAACACTGATCGTTGATCGTGAAGAAGGGTTCAGTGATCCGGTCGCATTATTCCTGGAAAACCTGCCTCCGGGAATTCAAACCGAAGCGGTAACGGTCAAGGCGGAAACTACGCCTCCGGTGAAGAACTTCAGGGGCGAAATCAATCGAGATTGGTTCTTTCCCATCAAACAGAAGGTTGTACTCACCTTGGTTGTCGATGACGACGCTCAAGTCACGAACGAGCCTTGCCGAGCACGCCTCATGGCTCAAGCGGGAAGTGAACAACGGTCCGGAAAACCGTTTCCCCTCCAGAACCTCTACATGATGGTGGTCTCTGCGAATTAAAGCCGGTAACAACATGGTCGACAGAAATTCTTATTGCGAGAAAGCATCTATCCGCTGGTTGATTTTCCGTCGCTGCAGTGCACTACGGTTAACCAGCGGCAGTTGGATCGTTTTGGTTTTAGCAGTCCCCTGGATGGTCCCACGTTTACAGGCCGACGAACAGCCGTCGCAGGAACCCGTCTCGGTACGTGTGGTTCCGCACGAAACCACACTCTGGGGCTACCGTGCTTCCCAACGCTTCCTGGTGCTTGCTAATTATACTGACGGACTGGAAAGAGACGTTACCTCGCAATCACAATTCACCATTTCAGACTCTCGGGTTGCCGAGTTGGCTACTGGTGGTCAAGTGGTCGCGTTATCAGACGGCATGGCAACGGTGACGGCCAACTTGGGAAAACTGTCAGCCACGGCCCATCTGCAATCAAAAGAATCTCAACAACAAACGCCCGTCAGCTTTGATGGAGCCATCACACGGATTCTGACCAAGCGAGGCTGCAACGGTAGCAATTGCCACGGCGGAGTGAAGGGCCGGGGGGACTTCAAGCTTTCTCTGGATGCAATCATTCCACAAGAAGACTACGACTGGATCACACTCGGTGGTGGCTATCAAGTCCTTACCGACGAACCACTGGAACCCCGCACTCCACGAATCAATTTGCAGCATCCGGAACAGAGCTTGCTGTTACAGAAGCCAAGTGACGGAGATAACCACGGTGGTGGACTTCGACTTCCGCGGGAGTCGTCCGATTACGAGACCATCCTCCGTTGGATTCAATCCGGTGCCCCCTTTCGTGTAGCCGGCAAGAACACTTCCGAAATCGAACAACTGGAGGCGATTCCCGCAGAAGTCGTCCTCAAAGAGTCTGGAAATCATCAACTGATCGTGACCGCCCACTTTCAAAACGGGTGGCAACAGGACATGACCGACCAGGTCCGCTACGAATCTTTAGATCCTGAAATCGCCACGGTTGACCCGCACGGCAAGGTGCGGGCGGGCCGCGTTGGAGAAGCGGTCATCATGATCCGCTCGGCAGGTCGGTCGACCGCGGCGCACGTTGGTGTGATTGCCCGGTCCGTCGCTGACTATCCTCAGGTGCCTCGCAACAACTTTGTTGATGACGAGATCTTTGACAAGCTGCGTCGCTTCCATATCGTACCTTCTCCGCTGTCCAACGACGCCGAATTTTTACGTCGTGCTTGCCTGGACATCACCGGTACCCAGCCACCCCCCGAACGTGTGCGTGAATTCATCGCCAGCCCCGATCCCCAAAAACGAGAAAAGCTGGTGCAAATCCTTCTGAACTCTCCCGAATACAACGAATACTGGACTTTTCGGTTGGCGGATCTTTTTCTCGTCAAGTCGGGATACAACTATTGGGAATGGGTCCGACAGAGCGTTACCAGCAACAAACCTTACGACGTGATTGCCGTCGAAAGGATTTCGGCCCAGGGAGTGACTGGCGCGGCTCAACATTTCAAAGGTCCCGACGATCACGTCGAACGAGTGGTGTCGGAACAATTCCGTGTTTTTTTTGGCCGGCGGATGGATTGCGCCCAGTGTCACAATCATCCCTATGATCGCTGGACTCAAAACCAGTTCTGGGAATTAGCAGCGTTCTTTGGAAAAACCAACAAAATGGGGACCATTGCAGGCGGTGTGACCTACGACGACCCCCGGGGGCGTGAAGAAGATTTCGGTGAGATGGGAAGAACCGCGTTGACTTTCAAACTCGTCACCCATCTCCGTACCAAAGAGGTCGTCGAACCCACGTTCCTGGACGGACGTGTGCTGCCGGAAGCTGCCAGGAGCGATCCGCGGATGGAGTTGGCTCGCTGGATGACTTCCCAACAGGAATTTTCCGAAGCTACAGTCAACCGGTTCTGGGGATTCTTCTTCGGCAGGGGCTTGGTCGATCCGGTCGATGATTTTCGATTAGGAAATCCGCCGACTCATCCTGTTCTGCTGAAAAAACTGGCCGACGACTTTCGTGAGCATAGCTATGATCTGAAACACCTGATCGGGCGCATCGTTCTTTCCCGCGCCTATCAATTGTCCAGTGCTACGAACCCAACGAACCTGAACGATAAACTGAATTACTCCCACGCCCGGTCCCGGCCACTCGATGCCGAAGTGTTGCTCGATGCACTGGCGAGTGCCACCGGCGTCGCACCAGATTTCTCCCCTCCGCACGGCATCTATGACTACCAGACACCACCACCAGGAATCCGAGCCATCAATTTAAAATTTCCAGCCAGTTACAATTCACGTTTTCTGGAAATCTACGGGCTACCTCAGAGAAATGCTGTCGAGGAGCGAGACAGTTCCGCAAGTTTGGGCCAAGCATTACACATGCTCGTTGGTCCAACCTACAATCAAAAGCTATCCCAACCAGACAGCCGCCTGGGGCAACTTCTAGCACAAGATGCTTCAGACACCGACATCATCGAGCAACTTTACCTGGCAAGTCTCTCGCGTTTTCCCTCCAACACCGAACGGGACAACTTGATCACCCTGATTCAATCGCAGCCCGTTCGACAAAACGCACTGGAAGACCTGTTGTGGGCACTTCTAAATTCGCGGGAATTTGCAGAAAATCACTAAGTGGAACAGGAACCAATCGATTCGTAGAAAAATATTGCGGCGCAGGGACTCATTGAATCATACTTGTCTCTGCTGTTTCAGCGGCTGTTACTGTAATTTCAGTCCATCGATGGATCAGACGATCTGAAACGACACCCCGCTTAGGGATGCAATCATGGATCAAAACACCGGTTGGCGGGTTTCCCAGGCTGAATTGAGTCGCCGTTCTTTGCTGCGAGTCGGTTCACTGAGCTTTTTAGGGCTCGGACTGAACCAGTATTTGCAGCTTCGGCACGCCATGGGTTCCGGCGACAGGGCAACCGGACCTGCCGGTAAAGCCCAGGCTTGTATTTTGCTGTGGCTCAATGGCGGTCCCAGTCATGTGGATACCTGGGATCCGAAATCCGTTAGTTCGTTCAAGCCCATTTCTACCAATGTGCCTGGCATCCAGGTGACAGAGTTGCTTCCGCGTACGTCGCAACACATGGACAAACTTTCCATTGTTCGTTCGATGCACACCGAAGAAAACAATCATGGCCTGGGACACCACTATGTCATGACGGGGCATCGACCACATCCATCAATGAAATTCCCCGCTTTCAGCTCGATCATCACGAAGGAGATGGGGTCGCGCCACAGTGTCCCGCCGAATGTCATCATTCCTGAGATTCACCCGGGATACAAAGATTACTACGGAGCGCATTTCCTGGGGGCAGAGTACGACCCCATGCAAATCCCGAATCCGTATCAAGACGATTTTTCGGTCCCCGACTTGGAGTTGCCCTCCAACCTTACGATTGAGCGGATGGAAGCGCGACGTTCTTTTCTGTCGTTGGTGGATCAACAGTATCGTCAAACCGTAGCTAGCACAGAACATGAGAACATGGACACCTTTCGTACTCAGGCTTACAACATGATTCTGTCACCAGCCGTTCGCAAAGCCTTCGATCTCAGCCAGGAGTCCGAGAAAATCAAAGAGGCCTATGGCCGTCACACCTTCGGACAAAGCGTCTTGATCGCCCGCCGCATGGTCGAAGCGGGCAGTCGCTTCGTCACCGCGCTGGACCTGAACCGAATTGCAACGGGACGGGACTGGGACACGCATTTTGGAAATGACGACCAACACAAAAACCATCTGGTTCCCGTGCTTGATCAGACACTATCCACCCTTTTAGAAGATTTGGAGCAACGCGGACTGCTGGAATCCACCCTGGTTATCGCCACGGGTGAATTCGGACGCACTCACGACTTCAATCCGGGTGCCGGGCGGGACCATTGGTGCCATTGCTGGTCGCTGGTCCTCGGGGGCGGAGGAATTCAAGGGGGCCGGGTAATCGGCGCCAGTGACAAAAAGGGGGCCTACGTGGCAGATCGCATGGTCACCATGGGCGACCTGCTGGCCACGATTTACAAGACGTTTGGAATCGATTGGACCAAAGAGTATATGCACCCGATCGGTCGTCCGCTGAAAATTGCCAACTCGATCAACGACGAGACCGGTGTGCCCATCGATGAGCTCGTCTAAAGCCAGGCCTACCGGCTCCTCCACCCTGCTACAGGGGGGTGGAAAACATTTGCGCGGCACCATGCTCCACCTGGCCTGTCGCTGCAAATCTTCCGGCTCGTGGCTACCTCACCCCTCGGGCAAGTACTCCGTAAAGAACCGCAACCAGTTCTTGTAAAAGATGGCGTCGATGTCCGGCTCGCCGTAGCCACGTTGCTTCAAAGCGTCCCCGATACGGTGCAGATCGGTGGTCGTCCGGAGATCGCTGGGCATATGGTTGGTGCCTCCCATGTCGCTACCAATTGCTGCATGTCGGGTGTTGCCCGCCAACTGACAGATGTGGTCGATGTGATCTGCCACTGCCGAAAGCCTGAGATTGTCAGGCTTCGATTTCCCTAAAACCCACCCCGGCACCAGCATCCAGGCGTCCGTGACAGCACCGATCACTGCGTCGCGTTCCAACAACATTCCTATTTGCCGGTCATCCAATTGCCGATCGCCCGATACCAAAGCGCGACAGTTGTTGTGGCTGGCCATCACCGGACCGGAAAACTGTTCCAACGCCTCATAAAAGCTGGGATCCGACAAATGGCTCACGTCAAGAATCATGCCGACCTGCTCAAATTCCCGCAGTAATTGTCGGCCTTCCGGAGTCAGCGTCCCGCTGGAACCCGTGCCGTACGCGTACTGACTCTTTCCAAAGTGCGAGAGCATGACGGATCTCAATCCGTCCTCCCACCATGAGGCGACCTGGGATGGATCCACAATCGGATCGGCACCTTCCATGGCCACAATCAATCCCGGTGGGGTTTCTTTGTTGTTCGCCTGCCGCCATTTTCTCCAGTGCGTCTGCAACTCCGCAGACGTGCGAATCAATTTCAATCGATTTTCACGCTCCAATACCCGGTAGTAAGCAAGTTGTCCTTGGGCATTGGCGTAAGCCATGCGGTGAGTTCGAAAATCGAGATCCGCTCGTAGAATGGGTCTGACCTGAGGGTCAACCCGGGCAGCGAGGCTGGAAACACACACGGCCACGCCCGCCTCACGCATTTCAAACAGACTGTTGACAGCCCGGGCACGGTCATGCGTGTCGGACATACCCTCCTCGTGCTGATTGATTTGCTGAGCGGAGAGGGTCAGATCACGGTTGTAAGAAACGGCAAACAGGGCCAGATCCATGTGGCCATCAAATATCGGTCGCATGACGTTTTACTTTCCAGCTTGTTTTGTCCACCTTGGTCCATACCGTGACCTGTGAGGTCCACCGGGTGATTCAGGCCGTCCATTGAATGATGTGTTAGCAACCATCATCAACAAGCAGACATTTCTTGGACCTGTATTTACAACGTTCACCAGCTGGAGGGCGGAGAAGAACCCCGGGGATAGTGCCAACTCAAGATCCCTCTATAATCTATCAAACAACCGCTCGACAGGGCATCTTCCCCGCAAACACTCCCCATTCCAAGCAGTACTCATGACCATTCATTCCGCAATGAGTGAGCAACTCGCAACGGCCATTCAACCGAAACGACTGCTGGATATGGCGATGCGATTGATTAATGTCCCCAGTCCCACCCGATCTGCCGCAGCGGCGGCTGACTGCCTGCAAGACATTCTATCGAGTGAGGGATTCGATGTGGCGCGACCCGTGGCTGGCTGGCCCGAATCCCCGGCCGTTGTCACCACCTTTGACAGTGGAAAAGATGGGCGCAAACTGCAATTCAACGGTCATCTGGACACCGTTCATCTACCCTTTGTTCCCGCACGTGTTGAAGACGGAAAGTTGTACGGAAGCGGCGCATCCGACATGAAGGGAGGCCTGGCCGCCGCGGTCGAAGCCATGCTGTTGCTGCGGGACACCGACCTTCTGCCTGGCGGCAGTATTCTGTTGACCGCCCACGACCTGCATGAATCTCCCTGGGGAGATGGCAGCCAGGTAAGCAGTCTGATCGAAGAAGGATGGTCGGGCGATGGCGTCCTGTTACCTGAATATCTCGCGACCCCTTTGCCGGTCGCGGGTCGTGGCCAGTCGATCATCGACTTAACCATTTCGCGCGAAGGCGAACCGGTCCATGAAGTCCTGGGAGGTATTGACCAACCACAAGTCATTGCCGCTGGAGCAGAACTGGTCTGCCGATTTCGCAAATTGGACCAACAGCTATTGAAGCACACCCATCCACTGGCGGGTCGCGAAAGCTGCTTTATCGGTGAAATACATGCTGGCGAGATCTACAACCAGGCGCCAACCACCTGCCGACTGGCGGGCACTCGACGGTGGATACCGGGCACCGATGTCAACGATGTGCAAAAACAGTACGAGGAGATCCTCTCTGAAATCGAAGAGTCCTTCGGAGTACAGATCAAAGGAGATTTTCGAGCTTCCGGTCACGCTTACGAGATCGACATCAGTAACCCCCTGGTGACTGCCGTACAAGCAGCCAGCCGTATCATCTCGGGCAGCGAATTGCCCATCGGTGCCAAACCGTTTGCCGATGATGGAAATAAATTCGTCAACCTGGCGGGCATACCAGCCATCACGCACGGACCAGCCGCACTGGGTGCTCATACCACCAGCGAGGAGGTCCCTCTCGCAGAACTGGAGCGTGTGGCGATGGTCTATGCGGCGACCGCCGTCGAGTTCTGTGACAAACGCCGGTCGTGACGATTCGCTCGGGTCTAATGGCATAAAAACATCCCGCCACGGAACCTTTTCCACCTCTCAAGCCCCCCCACCTCTGGTCAATCTGTCCACTGATGAGATAACCTAACTGACGCGACGTTGTCCCGATCGAATCCTTCCTCCACCGATCGGAACTCAGCGGTGATCCATCCTTCACCTGTCACCGCGAAGGACGACCGGCACAAAGCGTTGCGGTCGGTACGGTAAAAAACAGGAGGACCTATTGGGAACACATTTCAGTCCCTGGTTTTCCCGGTCTTTTTGCCCCACTATTCCCTCTTCCCGGAGTCCTTTTTATGTCGACACCAGCAGACACTCTCAGCGCGATCTCCGATGCCCAACTCACCGAAGAAAAGTTTCTGCGGCGTATTTTCATCCGGGATCAGATGACAGAATTTGTCCGGGATCCCTTCGTGATCTCACGGGCAGATGGCATCCACTACTGGGATGTTCACGGTAAACAGTACATCGACGCATTATCAGGAATTTACGTGGTCAGTGTGGGACATCACAACACTCGGGTCATCGAAGCCATCCGCCAGCAGATGGAATCTCTCTGTTTTTCTCCCGCTATGCATGGCACCAATCCGCAGGCGATTCGCCTGGCCAACCGGTTGGTCGAACTGGCCCCGGACGATATCGGTGCTGTTAAATTTTTCACCGGGGGATCTGAGTCCACCGAGGGTGCCATCAAAATGGCGCGACAATATCACAAGCTGACGGGACATCCCACCAAGACCAAGATCGTATCTCGTTATCAGTCCTGGCATGGTTCGACGATGGGTTCCCTGTCCGCCTCGGGAGTCGCGTCACGCAGATCGGTCAACGAGCCGTTAGCACCCGGATTCGTTCACGTATTCCCGCCCACCTGTTATCGTTGCCCTTTCGGAAAAACATATCCGGACTGCGAAATCACTTGCGCAACGCTCATCGAAGATGTGATTCAAATGGAAGATCCCGACACGGTGGCAGCCGTCATGGTAGAGCCGATCGGGAATACGGGTGGCATCATCGATCCCCCGGAGGAATACCTACCGTTGCTACGAGAGATTTGTGACCGCCACAACGTGCTGCTGGTCTTTGACGAAATCATTAACGGAATCGGTCGAACGGGGCAAATGTTTGCCGCTCAAACCTTCGGGGTGACACCCGATATGATTTGCGTGGGCAAAGGTCTGAGCAGTGGCTACACGCCACTGGCTGCGCTGCTTTGCAGACAACACGTGGCCGACGCTTTCTGGGGTGACGTAACGTCGAACCCCGGGTTTGTCGAAGGGCACACCTTCGAAGGAAACCCCCTCGGCGCCGTCGCCGGATTAGCCACGCTGGAAGAAATCGTAAGCCGTGACCTGTGTGGAAACGCGAGGCGAACCGGCGCTCGGCTAAGAAAGGGGCTGGAAGATATGCAACGTCACGGAATCATTGGCGACATACGAGGCAAGGGCCTGTTTCAAGGGATCGAATTCGTGGCCGATCGGACCACCCGTAAGCGATTCGATCCTCCCATCGGCACTCAAATCGGTCGCCGAGCGCTGGCCAATGGACTATTGACTCGTTTTGACCCGCACTGGCTGGCGATCGCACCTCCCCTGATCGTCGAAGAAGAGCAAATTGATCAGATCCTGGCGATCCTGGATCGCAGCATACAGGAAGTATTAAATACCGTTGAACCATAACGGGTCTCCTGCCCGCAGCGACGACTGCCACACTCAAAACCACTAGCGAACCCTGCGCGTCATCCCGGGTTGAAAACCCCGATTCACCGCTCATCATAAAAACCCGGCAGGAAACAACGATGGCCGACAAATTTCGCGTTGGGATTACCAACGATTTCCTAACCAGTGACGGTGAATCCGCATTCGGGGACATCGGCCTGGACGTCTTTGACTCGAAGCCGGGTCTTGGTTACGAGTTTTTTGATGAATACCACGCCCAGGCAACTCCAGAACAGCTTGCTAATGTCGATGCTGTCATCACACTCTACCCCCAGTTCAACGAAAACAATCTGTGTGACGCCGAACGTCTGACCTTGGTCGCCCGTTTTGGTGTCGGATACGACATGATCGACGTCGAGGCCTGTACACAAAATGACGTCATCCTGGCCATCACACCCGAAGGCGTGCGCCGCGGCATGGCAGAGGGAAGTTTGGCCCTGATGCTCGCGCTTGCCAAACAACTATTCCCCAAGAGCCAACTGCTCCGCGAGGGACGCTGGCAGGACAGTAAACAATTGCTCGGCTGCTGCCTGACGGATAAAGCCATCGGAGCCATTGGGCTCGGAAACATTGGCGCTGACCTGATGCAGTTGGTCATTCCCTTCCAACCCTCCCGGCGACTGGCCTACGACCCGCATTGCCCGCCCGAACAAGCGTCAGCCTGGGGAGTCGAACTGGTCGACCTGGATACTTTGCTGAGCGAGTCCGACTTCGTGAGTATCCACTGCCTGTTAAATGACACCACGCGCGGTCTGGTGGGAGAACGTGAACTGAATCTCATGAAACCCACTGCTTTTCTCGTCAATACAGCCCGCGGTCCGATCATCGACCAGCGGGCACTGACCACCGCACTGCGTGAGCGCACCATTCGGGGTGCTGCTCTGGATGTGTTTGAAGTGGAACCTATCGACCCGGCTGACCCGCTTCTGGAGTTGGACAACCTGATACCGCTGCCACATTCGGTAGGCGGCACAGCGGAGTTGTACCTGGGCAACGGCCGTGGCGCCTGCCAGGCGGCGCTCGACGTATTTCACGGTCGGGCCCCTCAGCACGTCGTGAACCAAGAAGTTCTCGAACGCCCCGGTCTGAAGAACAAATTAAAACGTTATGCCGAAAGGTCGTCATGAGTTCTCAAAATCCAAGCGAGAAAGTCCTGGTCACCGGATCCTCCGGTGTCCTGGGGCAAGCCGTCTGTCGCGAACTGATTTCGCGGGGACATCGAGTGCGAGGATTTGACCGGGTTGGCCTCCAGGATTCAACCACTGGACTGGACGACTTCCAACTGGGTGACCTGGCCGATGCAGAATCCGTCGATCGTGCCGTCAGCGGTATGGATACCCTTGTCCACCTGGCAGCGTATCCGGATGAGGCGGATTTCTTGACCGTCCTGCTGGAACCCAACGTGATCGGTGTCTACCACGTACTGGAAGCAGCCCGGCGACATCGACTACAACGTGTCGTCGTGACCAGTTCCGGCCAGGCCGTTGAAGGCCACAACTGGCGGGAACAAACGCTCAAAGTCGACGATCCGTTCTGCCCGGTGAGCCATTACGGAGTTGCCAAGGCAATGGCGGAGGCCTGGTCACGTTACTACTCGGAGCAGCACGCCATGAGCATGATCGTGGTGCGGCCCGGAATGGTACCGCGCGAGCCGTCCGTGTGGAAAACATTGGCCGAAGACAAAGTGCTGCAACGCTTGTACTGGAGCCAACGGGATGTCGGGCGATTTTATGCGCTGTGCGTGGAAGTGCAGGAGGTGAATTTTGCCGTGCTCTTTGGGACGAGCTGTCAGCAGGAACCCTACGCCATGGATCCGGAGCCGGCCCGGCAACTCCTGGGTTACGAACCGATCGAACCCTGGAACGGTATTCCCGAAGAACATCGCTGAATTAAGATGGACACAAGAACAACAGGTGGGCCTGCACAGTCCATGTGATAGGTCACGGAGGGCGAGACAACCTAAACCTTGACCGTTTTTCCCTCCCGTGCCGACTGCAACAAGGCAACGACCACGGCAGCGTTCTGACGGCTGTCCGAAAGTGGAATGACGGGTGCAACACCGTCCAGAATACTGGTAACCACCGAGTCGACTTCGTCCTGGTAGGCGTTCGTGTCACGATAGGTTTTTGTATTGATCTCCTGATCGAGCATCCCGTCGTCCCAGGTGCCCCGGGGAGGTGATCCGTCATGCCGAATCAGGTGCACATGCGCATCGTAGCCCGGTTGATTGGCCCAGGGAGAGCTAACCTGGATCCGCCCTTCGCTGCCAAGCAAGTCGCCTTCCACGTGTCCGAATGCTTGAAAGCTGCAATAAAACTGTCCGCATGCGCCGCTGGGGAACCCGAGCTGTGCTGAGAAGCTCAGATCAACGCCCCGTTCACTGGAGATTTGCGACGCCGACACTTCCTGTGGCTCTTGCCCGATGACCGTTCGCATGAATCGCACACAATAACTCCCCAGATCCCACAACGCACCCCCACCTTGTTCGGGGTCCATACGAACATCGTCAGGGTTTTCCAAAACATAACTGAATAGACCTCGCACCAGGCAAACCTGGCCGATCGCTCCGCCGGAAACCAACTGGCGAATGTAGTTCGTCTGTGGATGGTACCCCATCATGGCGGCTTCCTGAATGATTACTCCGTTGCGCCTGGCCGCCTGCTCCATCTGGTCCACTTCCGCCACCGTCAGCACCAGAGGCTTTTCACAAAGTACATGTTTTCCGGCGTCGGCACACTTGACGGACCATTCGGTGTGCAGCCCGTTGGGAAGCGACACGTAAATCGCATCGATGTCTCCGTCGGCCAGCAACTGCTCGTAGCTGCCATAGGCACGCGGAATCTTCCAATGCCGGGCGTAATCCTCTGCCTTTTTCCTATCACGACTGGCTACCGCTACAAGCTCGCTACGAACCTCGTTGCGAATCGGTTCCATGAGACGTTCGTTGATCCGGGCCGTACTCAGCAAGCCCCAGCGAACTTTCTTGTCGGTCATGATGGGATCCTTTACCACCTATCCGGGGTTTCAGAAGAAGCCGCCAGTTTATCCTACTTCGCCCCTGCTGGGGAGCAGAGCGAGCACCCGATGATTCGATCTTGAGACCAAAACGGGATCGGCAATCTCTCTTCCGGAAAACGTCTTCCGAAAACAGTCCGCCTCGCTAGGGGCGCACCGCTGTTCTATCATGCTGCCCCGTTGACCGTATGAACCAGCAGGTCAAACCCCTGACGATCACGTTCCATGCAACTGGCCACCGGGCTACTACAGCGCCATCTTGCGTACGGAGCATGATGGAGTGTGAACGACAGGTGAGATTTCTTTTGTCGTCCGCTCTGAACACCCAGGCCGCGCAGCAAAGGTTTTGTTGCAGCTCACGACAAACCCGACTATGCCTACAACACCTGGAGGGGGATATACACTCTACAGCGGACCCAGCAGCCCGGATCAGCCGTTATGGGTTTGTATGAGCAGGGTGGCATCGTGTTTACAACTGGCTGCACCGAGTGGGCCAAGGGTTTGCGCGGAGAAGATCCCGTCGTCGAACAAATCACGAGAATTATTCTGAACCGGTTGTCCGTATAGAACGTGCAGGAATCCGGACCGGGCGCTCGTCCCGTGCGGACTTTCTGACGCTGGCTGTCTGGCAGCCGATCAGATCGGCTGCCGGGCCTGCTCATCGAGTGGCGCCTGCCGAGCAACACCCCACAGCTTTCGCGACACAGCCCTCAATCCAAACCACGGAACACTTATCCACCACTGGCATTATCTCCCTGATTCCGGTACCCAGCGATAGATTCCGGCCAACATGTCCGAACGGTGACCCTTGGTCGTAAAGATCACAAACTCGTCCTCCTTCGTCGCAAAAGCGTTCACCGTCTCGTAGGGCTCAGCCAGACCGTAGTCAAAAACTGCGTCACTGGTCGTAGCTGATGCCAACCCCCGGCTGCTGCCAAGAACTCGAGCGATAAGTCAGAGCGAGCCCACCGTGAGGCAACACCACCCCTTTTTGTTGACTCACCCCGGCCAGACTACTGCCTGTTTTTTTCCAGCGACGCCCCTGGTCGGTGCTGATCGCCACGTCGTTAGCGCCTCAACCGCTGGGTCCCATTGTAATGAACTCGTGCCGGGAGAAGGCGACCCATGTTCCGTCAGACATCTTCAGAATATCCATTTCACTGTAACGTGGTTCCCACTGATACTGTCCCGCCTGGGGAGGCTCTGCTCGAAACACAAAAAAAATCACTCCACTCTCTTCCATCCTTCGAACGGATGACTCCGTTGGACGACGAATAAGAACTCATCTCGTCTTCGCTCACGCAGCCGAAAATTGGGAGAACCACATCTCCGCTTTGACTTTCCAAAACGTGGCTGACTGTTGGAATCGACCAACGAAACGGGCCCTTAAAAGGCTTTCCTGCAGTCCAGTTTTTTCCTTCGTCGTCGGAGTGATACACGACAATGGAAACACGGAAATTCCATGCTGATTTTCAATCGTTTTAGAAATGTTTCCACTTCCCTGCTGCAGCCTGCGGGAGATGGTGCCCGAGGCCTGTGCAAGATAGAATCGGCCACTGACATTCGCTGCCTGACACTCGGAAAGCTTTTCCTGCTGACACATCGCAATGGGCTGCAAACTGTTTTTCGCAACCCGGGCGCACGTAATCGGAAATCACTCGGACTGCAGCTGCGGATCCTGCAGGTGGTCAACCAGAATAAATTGACGTTCTACCTACAACAAGGAGAAGGAGCATGGCCAAAACAATTCGTGTGGGCGTCATCGGAATGGGGTGGATGGGAACCGTACACAGCCGAGCCTACCTCAACATTGCGGACCGCTTTCGTCACGCTGACATTTCCGCCTCCCTGGTCGCGTGTGCTGATGAGGTGGAAACGCGAGCCCGGGACGCACAATCACGATTTGGATTTACGCGTTCCACCACCAACTGGCGAGAAGTCGTGGCCGACCCTGAGATTGACATGGTGGTCATCACCACGTCAAACAACACCCATCTTGAAATGGTCCAAGCAGCCGCCGCTGCCGGAAAACATATCTTCTGCG